>Ga0315273_10011775_pt1 | contig 11198 bp, 8 predicted proteins | sample YL17G02_0_MG_FD_205753 | JGI IMG/M metagenome (GOLD analysis project Ga0315273, IMG submission 205753) | Sediment microbial communities from Yellowstone Lake, YNP, Wyoming, USA - YL17G02_0 | ecosystem: Environmental > Aquatic > Freshwater > Lake > Sediment | place: USA: Wyoming | collected...
TCCTCGTCGCCCGGCTGGCCCAGGCCCTCCTCGGGCCCGAGTTGCGGGAAGAGGATGACGTCCCGGATCGAGCGCGAGTCGGTGACCAGCATCGCGAGGCGGTCCACCCCGATGCCGACGCCGCCGGTGGGCGGCATGCCGTACTCGAGCGCCCGGACGTAGTCGTGGTCCATCACCTGCGCCTCCTCGTCACCCTCCGCGCGGCGGGTCATCTGCGCCTCGAAGGCGGCCCGCTGGGCGGCCGGATCGTTCTGCTCGGAGAACGCGTTCGCCAGTTCCAGGCCGCCGGCGTACACCTCGAAGCGCTCGACCACGCCCGGGCGCATCCGGCTCGAGCGCGCCAGCGGCGACGTCTCGGCCGGGAAGTCCACCACGAAGCAGGGGCGCGTGAGGCCCGGCTGCACCAACTCGCTGAAGAGCGCGTCCAAGAGCCCACCAGCGCCCGTGCCGGGCCGCGTCTCGATGCCGCGCGCTGCGGCCACGCGCCCGAGTTGGGCGGGGTCCAGCGCGGAGACGTCCTCGCCCACGGCCCGCCCCACCTCGTCCAGCATGGAGAGGCGCGGCCACGGCGCGGCGAAGTCGAGACTCTGGCCCTGCCAGGAGACCTCGAGCCCGCCCGTGGCGGCCTGCACGGCATGCCCGATGAGCCGCTCCGTGAGGGTCATCATGTCGTAGACGTCGGCGAAGGCCTGGTAGTACTCCAGCAGCGTGAATTCGGGGTTGTGCGAGCGGTCCATGCCTTCATTGCGGAAGTCGCGCGAGAACTCGTAGACCCGCTCGAACCCGCCCACGATCAGGCGCTTCAGGTACAGCTCGTCCGAGATGCGCAGGTAGAGCTGCATCCCGAGCGCGCGGTGCTCGGTCACGAAGGGGCGTGCGAAGGCGCCGCCATAGAGCGGCTGGAGCACCGGGGTCTCGACCTCCAGGTATCCCTCGCCGTCGAGGAATGCGCGGATCGCCGACACCAGACGCGCGCGGCGCCGGAAGACCTCCCTCACCTCGAGGTTCATGATGAGGTCCGCGTAGCGCTGCCGGAAGCGGGTCTCCGGGTCCCGCAGCCCGTGCCACTTCTCGGGCAGCGGCCGCATGGACTTGGCCAGCAGGTCCACGGCCTCCACCCTGACGGTGATCTCGCCGGTCCGCGTGCGGAAGACCGGGCCCGCCACGCCGATCCAGTCCCCCACGTCCAGCAGCTCGTAGCGCCGGAAGCGCTCCCCCAGGGCATCCGCCCGGAAGTAGAGCTGGAGCCGCCCGCTGCCGTCGAGCAGGTGGGCGAATCCCGCCTTGCCATGTCCCCGCAGGGCCATGACCCGGCCCGCCACGCGCACCCGTGGACCGGGCTCCGGGGTCACCCCCTCGCCCCAGGCCAGGACCTCCGCCGCATGATGCGTCGGCACGTAGCGGTAGGCGTAGGGCTCCACTCCCAGCGCCCGCCACTGGCCGAGTTTCGCTTCGCGCTGGCGCATCAGCTCGTGCAGGGACATGGGACTCTCCGGGGCCATTCTGGGCCGCTCAGGCGCGGACGGGGAAGCCGGGCGACTCTAGGGAGCCACCGTCAGGCCGTCAAGGAAGGCGGAGCGTCGGGCACCCCACGCCGGCCAGGCCCCGCTGCCCCCGGTCCGCACCCGGGAACCGGCTCGGGGAGGGTCGCCCGCCCGCGGCTCAGCGGTCGGCCACGGACGTCCCGCCTGGATGGAGATCCTCGAGCGCGAGCTTGCCCGCCTTCGGGTCCACGACCACCGGGTACTCCCCCGTGAAGCAGGCCCGGCAGAAGTCGTGCGGATCACGCTCGCAGGCGAGCAGGCCCTCGAGCGACAGGTAGCCGAGCGAGTCCACGCCAAGATACTCGCGGATCTCCTCCACCGTCTTCAGCGCCCCGATCAGTTCGCGCCGACTGGGCGTGTCGATGCCGTAGAAGCAGGGGTGGGTGATGGGCGGCGAGCCGATGCGCAGGTGCACCTCGCGCGCGCCCGCGCGGCGCAGCAGGCGCACGAGCTTGCGGCTGGTAGTGCCGCGGACGATGGAGTCGTCCACCACGACCACGCGCTGGCCCACCAGCGCTTCGCGGACCGGGTTGAACTTGATCCGCACGCTCGAGTCCCGTCCGGACTGCTGCGGCTGGATGAAGGTGCGGCCGACGTAGTGGTTGCGGATCAGCCCCAGCTCGTAGCGGATGCCCGAACCCTCGCTGTAGCCCAGGGCGATCGAGTTGCTCGAGTCCGGCACCGCGATGACCACGTCCGCCGCCGCCGGGTGTTCCGCCGCCAGGCGGTGGCCGATGGCCCGCCGCACCCGGTCCACCCCCACGCCGAACACGCGGCTGTCGGGGCGCGAGAAGTAGATGTGCTCGAAGACACACTGGTGCAGCGACGACTCCCGGGCGGACACCCGCCGGCTTCGTTGCGCGCCCGGCTCCAGGCGCACCAGCTCCCCGGGCTCCACCTCGCGAACGTACTCCGCCCCCACCAGGTCCAGGGCGCAGCTCTCGCTCGCCACCACCAGGCCCTCGGCCAGGCGCCCGAGACACAGCGGCCGGAAGCCGTGCGGGTCGCGCAGGGCCAGCACGGCGCCGGCGGCGAGCAGCACCAGCGAATAGGCGCCGCGCACCTGGCCGGTCGCCTCGGCCAGCGCCTCCTCGACTCCGGTGGCGCCCGAGATGGCGATCAGGTGCAGGAAGATCTCGCTGTCGAGCGTGGTCTGGAAGATGGAGCCCGAGCCCTCGAGCCGTTGCCGCAGCTCGCGGGCGTTCACCAGGTTCCCGTTGTGCGCCAGCGCGAGCGGTCCGCCGCGGTAGACCACGCGCAACGGCTGGGTGTTCTCGAGCGTCAGGCCGCCCGCGGTGGAGTAGCGGTTGTGGCCGATGGCAAGGGCCCCCGGCAACCGCGCGAAGTCGAACCCGCGGTAGACGTCGGAGACCAGCCCCAGCCCCTTGTGGCTGTGGAAGGCACCCGTCGGATCGCAGGAGACGATGCCGGTGGATTCCTGACCGCGATGCTGCAGGGCGTGCAGGCCCAGGGCGGTGACCTCGGCCGCATTCGGCACCCCCACGGCGGCGAAGACGCCGCACTCGTCGTGCCAGGTCCCCTGCCGGAGCCGCGCGCTCAAGACGCGCTCCCGCGCTCCGGCGCCGGGTCCGGCGTGAGCCAGGGCAGGGCCACCTCCGCGCCCGAGAGGCGATGCTCCTGCGCATGGGGATTGCAGAGCAGCCCGTGGGCCTGTCCGCGCAGCACCGCGAGGTCCGCGGCCGCCGCGGCCGCGTCCACGCCGGGTGCGAAACGCAGCGCCCAGACCACGCCCTCGCGCACCTCGATGGGCTCGCCCGTCACGTGGGCCCACCAGCGCTCCGCGGCCGCGCGGCGCTCGCCGCCGCGGTCGAACACGAGCACGATCCGCTCGTCGGGTTGCACCGGGGCGGGCTCGCCGGGGCCCTCGCGCACCACGCACTCCTCCTTGTGCGGGTTGTAGAACTGGCTCGAGCGGTGCAGCAGGTCCTCCAGCTCGGCGCGCGCCGGCAGCTTCCCGCGCAGCTCGAAGAGCCGGAAGCGCCGCAGCGACTCCAGCCCCCGCCCCGCGGCGAGCGACCGGCGCGCGACCGTGAGCGCGGAGACCGCGGCCGGGTCGTCGGCCCGCAGCCGGATCCACGCCTGCACCTCGCGCAGTCCCGCGCGCCCGCTCACGCTCCCTCCAGGTGGTGCCGCAGCCCGTCGAAGAGCAGCAGGCCGGGCCCCGGCTCCCCGGCCGCCGTCCCGGTCTCGCTGGCGCGCTCGCGCCGGACGGCCCATTCGCCCGGGATGCAGCGGCTCAACTGGCCCAGCTCGAACGCGCGCTCCGGGTGCGGCATCATCCCGAGCACGTTGCCCGCCGCGTTGCAGACGGCGGCCGCGCCCAGCTCGGAGCCGTTGGGGTCCTCCGGGAAGGTCGTGGCGATCCCGCCGCCCGCGTCGGCATAGCGCAGCGGCACCTGGCCCGCATCCAGCAGGGCGGCCATGCGCCCCCGACTTCCCGACGTGAAACGCCCCTCGCCGTGGGCCACGGGAAGCGGGAGCACGGTGCCCTCGGGGAGGTCCCGCGTGAACACACACGCCGAGCGCTCGACGCGCACGTGGATCCAGCGCGCGAAGTACCCGGAGCGGCCTCCCATGCGGTTCGTCGCCAGCGCCAGGGCGACCCCGTCCCCCCCGGGCACGAGACCGGCCTCCACCAGCACCTGCGCGCCATTGCAGATCCCGAGTACCGGCTTGCCCCGCGCCCCGGCTTCGCCCGCGAGCGTCTCCATCAGCGCGTCCTTCGCGGCCAGCGCGCCGGCCCGCACCCGGTCCTGCCACGAGAATCCGCCCGGCAGCACGTAGGCCTGGTAGCCCCCGAGTTCGCGGGCCGGCCGGGTCCAGCGGAAGACCTCGCCCGCGAGCCCCGCGCGCCCGAGCGCCCGCACCGTCTCGGCCTCGCAGTTCACGCCGGGGAACTGGATCACGGCCACGCGCGGGGCGCTCATCCGAGCTCCTCGTTCCAGAGCCCCTCGAGCGGCCCGTCCGCCGCCGCGGCGAGCTCGAGGGCCGTCCACTCGATAACCGACCCCGCGAGTCGGACGCGCAGATTCCCTCCCACACTCACCGCCCCGATCGGCCAGGCGAGCAGCGAGCGCTCGCGCGCCGCCTGGAAGAGGCGCGCGGCCCGCTCGGGGCTCACCTCGAAGACGATGCCCGGGCGCTCCGAGAACAGCGCCAGCGCGGTCTCGGTCTCCAGCACGGCGAGGTCCACCTCGAGCCCCAGCCCACGCGGGCGCGGCGCAGCCAGCAGCATCTCCGCGAGCGTGACCCCGAGGCCTCCGTCCGAGACGTCGTGCGCCGCGCGCACCCAGCGGCCCTCCGCCGCGGCCACCGCCAGCTCCTGCAGCCGCGCCTCGTGCTCCAGGTCGAGCGCGGGCGGTCCGCCGGCCTCCTCGCGCAGGACGTCGCGCAGGAAGGCCGAGCCCCCCAGCTCGTCGCGGGGCTCCCCCACCAGCACGAGGAAGTCGCCCGCGCTCACGACGGCCTGCCCCACGGCCCGCGTCACGTCGCCCAGGACCCCCGCGCACAGCACGATGGGCGAGGGGGGGATCGCGTGGCCGCCGGTCTGGTTGTAAAGGCTCACGTTCCCGCTCACGTAGGGCAGCGGCGCCCCACGGGCCGCCAGCCCGCCGAGCGCCTCCGCCGCGACCGCGAGCCCTTCGAGCGTGGCCTCCAGGTCACCCATCACCCCCGCGTCCTCCGGGTGGCCGAAGTTGAGGCAGTCGGTCAGGGCCCAGGGCCGCGCCCCCACGCAGGCCACGTTCCGGGCGGCCTCGGCCACCGCGTGCCGCGCCCCCAGCTCCGGGTCGCCCGCGCACCAGAACGGGTTCCCGCCCACGGCGAAGGCGATCCCCGTGGGGCGCTCCGGGTGCGCGCGGACCACCGCGGCGTCGCCCTCGCCGGGACGCAGCCAGGTGCGCCCCTGCACCTCGCCGTCGTAGTGGCGGAAGAGGTACTCGCGCGAGCACAGGTGGAACGAGGAAAGCAGCGCGAGCAGCGCTGCCCTCGGGTCGGCATCGTGGCGCCGGGGCTTCGCCCGCGCCGCCGGCGGGCGGCGGCGGGCGCGGCGCTCCACGCGCCGCCCGGCGGTGATGGCCTCGACCGCGCAGTCCACCAGCGTCTCGCCGTGCCAGGTCACGCGGTAGCGCGGCTCGTCCCGCACCCGCCCGATGACGCTCGCCCCCGCCCCGGGGTAGACGGTGCCGAGCGCGAAGGTGTCGTTGTAGAGCGCCGCCAGTTCCGGCGCGAAGGCCTCGGGCACGACCCAGCAGAAACGCTCCTGCGTCTCGGCGCACAGCAGCACCTCCGGCGGCAGCGGGCGCGGCACGCGGTGTAGCCGGTCGAGGGCGATGTCCGCACCGCGCCCGCCCGCGGCGGCCAGCTCGCTCGTGGCGCACGCGGCCCCTCCCGCGCCGAGGTCCTTGAACCCCGCCGGCACACCGCGCTCGCGGATCACGCGGATGGCCTCGGCGTTCGCCACGTGCAGCACCCGCTTCAGGAACGGGTCGGGGAGCTGGACCGCCCCACGCTGGTCTCCCCCCAGCTCGCCCGAGGCGAACGCGGCGCCACCGAAACCGCTCTCGTCGGTCGGCTTGCCCACCAGCACGAACGCCCACGGACCCGCGCCCTCGGGCACCCGGCTGCGCAGGATGCCGTCGCGCGGGGCGAGCCCCACGGCCATCACGTTCACCAGGCAGTTGGCGTCGAAGCCCGCGTCGAACACGACGTCACCGCCCAGGTTCGGCACGCCGAGCGCGTTGCCGTAGTCGGCGATCCCCTGCACCACGCCCCGCACCACGTCCCGCACGTGCACGGGGCCCCGCGGGTCACCGAAGCGCAGCGAGTCCAGCACCCCCACCACTTCGGCGCCCATGCAGCCGACGTCCCGCACGATCCCGCCGATGCCGGTCGCCGCGCCCTCGACCGGCAGCACCTGGCTCGGGTGGTTGTGGCTCTCGTGCGCCAGCACGAGCGCGAGGTCGTCGCAGGGGGCGGGCAGGGCCACGACCCCGGCGTCCTCGCCAGGCCCGAGGATCACCTGCGGCGCGTGCGTCGGCAGGCGGCGCAGCAGATGCCGCGTGGACTTGTAGGAGCAATGCTCGCTCCAGAGGATGCCGAAGAGCACCGCCTCCGGCCAGGTGGGCGGGCGGCCGAGCAGGTCGCCCAGGAGCGTGACCTCGTCGGGCTCGAGGCTCACGCCGCGGGTCGCGAGCCCCGCCGAGACCGCCCCCGGGTCCGCGGCTTCGGCCGTGGTCCAGGCCGGCGCGACCCGGGCGACGGGACTCACGCCCCGGGCTCCGCGGCGCGCGCGAAGATCTCGTCCACGCTCTTCAGGTGATGCTCGAGGTCGAAGCACGCCGCGAGGCCGACAGGCGTCAGCGCCGCGGCCACGCGCGGGTCGGCCTCGAGCGCGGCGCGGAACGCCACCCCGCCCTCGAGCGCCCCCAGCGCGTGCTCCTGCACGATGCGGTAGGCCTCGTCGCGCGCCACCCCGGCCGCGGTGAGCGCGAGCAGCACCTGCTGCGAATGCACCAGCCCCCCGCCGGCCTCCAGGTTGCGGCGCATCGCCGCGGGGTCCACGCGCAGGTGCGCGAGCACCTCGCCCAGCTCGGCCGCCATGAAATCCGCGACCAGGAATGCGTCCGGCAGGATGACGCGCTCCACCGAGGAATGGCTGATGTCCCGCTCGTGCCACAGCGCCTGGTCCTCGAAGCCGGCCGCCGCGTAGCCTCTCAGGAGGCGCGCGAGGCCGCTCACGCGCTCGCAGCGCACCGGGTTGCGCTTGTGCGGCATGGCAGAGGAGCCCTTCTGCTCCGACCCGAAGGGCTCCGCCACCTCGCGCACCTCGCTGCGCTGCAGGTGGCGCACCTCGGTCGCGATCCGCTCGAGCGTGCCCCCCAGCACGGCGAGGGTCGCGAGCAGCGTGGCGTGACGGTCGCGGCAGACCACCTGGCTCGCGGCCGGTTCGGGCCGCAGCCCCAGGCGCGCGAGCACCGCCACCTCGGTCGCGGCGTCGAGGTGCGCGAGCGTGCCCACCGCGCCCGAGAGCTTGCCCACCGCGCACTCCTCGAGAGCGGCGCCGAGGCGCGCCAGGTCGCGCCCCAGCTCCTCGCTCCAGCTCAGGCACTTGAGCCCGAAGGTGATGGGCTCCGCGTGCATGCCGTGCGTGCGCCCCACCATCACCGTGCGGCGATGCCCCTGCGCCAGCTCCCAGGCCGCACGCCGCGCGCGCCTCACGCCGGCCACGAGCACCGCGCCCGCTTCGCCGATCTGGAGCGCGAGTGCGGTGTCCACCAGGTCCGAAGAGGTCATCCCCACGTGCAGCTGACGGGCGTCCCCGCCCACGGACTCGCCCAGCATCGTCAGGAACGCGATGACGTCGTGTCCGACGACGGCTTCGATGGACTCCATCCGGCACCGGTCGAGGCGCGCGGCGGCGCCGATCCGGGCGGTGGTGCCGGCGGGGACCCACCCGCGCTCCTCGCGGGCGCCGGTCGCCGCCAGCTCCACCTCGAGCCAGCGCTCCAGCCGGCGCTCGTCGCACCAGGCGCGCCGCATCTCCGGCCGGCAGTAGCGCGCGATCATTCCGTGGCCCGCGGGGCTTCGGCCAGCACGACCGGGAGCGTGAGCGCGCGCCCTTCCCGCTCGAGCGTGAGCGTCAGCGGGTCCCCCACGAACCGCCCGTAGACGCTGGCCTGGATGTCGTCCACCGTGTCCACCGCGCGCCCGTTCACCTGGCGGATGCGGTCCCGGACCTGCACGCCGGCCCGGGCCGCGGGCCCGCCCGCGTCGACCCGTGTCACGACCATGCCCCCCTCCTCCGGCCAGCCAAGCTGCTGCGCCAGGCGGCCGTCCACCACCTGCACCTGCATCCCGGGCCAGGCCACCCGCACCCGCCCGTAGCGAGTCACTTCGTCGAGGATGCGCCGCGCCAGATCGATCGGGATGGCGAAACCGATGCCCACCGAGCCGCCGCTGCCGGAGAGGATGAAGGTGTTGATGCCGATCACCTCGCCGTCCGCATTCACCAGCGCGCCGCCGCTGTTGCCCGGGTTGATGGCGGCGTCGGTCTGGATCATGTGCTTGTAGACCCCGGTCTGCGTGGCCCCGCCCTTGATGTCCCGGTTCGTGGCGCTGATCACGCCGGCCGTCACCGTCGGCTCCGTGCTCTCGAGCAGATTCGCGAATGGGTTGCCGATGGCGATCGCCCACTCGCCCACCACCAGGTCGTCGCTGCGCCCCAGCGGTGCCTCCGGCAGCCGGCTTCCCTTGATCCGCAGCACGGCCAGGTCGTAGGCCGTCGAGCCACCCAGCACCTCGGCCGCGAACTGGCGCCCGTCGGAGAGCGTGACCGAGACCTTCTGCGCCTCGCGCACCACGTGCTCGTTCGTGAGCACGACTCCGCTCGCATCCACGATCACGCCCGAGCCCAGCCCCGAGATGCGTTGCGCCCGCTCGGGAGACGGCATGAACTGGTCGAAGAAGGGGTCCCGGAACAACCCCCCGAACGGGTCCATGCGCACCATCCGCGTGGCCTCGACGCTCACCGTCACGACCGCCGGGCTCACGCGCTGGGCGGCGGCGCTGATCACGTTCCGCCGGGCGGCCGAGAGCTGCGCACCGAGCTGGGCGCGGGCCGGCGCGCCGCCCGGGTCGGCCCGCTGCGCGCGGGCCTCCACCGGAAGCCCGCCAGCCACCATGCAGGTCAGGACCGCCAGCAGCGGCCAGGTGTCCATGCGCTTCATGACGTCACCCCCGGGTACATGACCTCCTCCAGGCAGAGTCCGTGCGCCGGCGCAGTCGGCCCCGCGGCCGAGCGGTCCCCTGCCTCGATCACCGCCCGCATCCGGGCCGCCGGATCGGCGGCCCCGCAGACCTCCAGTGCCGTGCCCACCATGCTCCGCACCATGTGGTAGAGGAAGTGGTCCGCCACGATCTCGAACCGGAGCCCCCCCTCCCGCACGGCCCAGCGCGCGCGCGTGACGTCGCACACCGGGTTCGATTCCGAACTTCCGGTCGAGCGGAACGACGAGAAGTCCCGCCGTCCCTCGAGCACGCGGGTGGCCGCTTCCAGCGCCGCGGGCTCCGGCCAGTGCCGTGGCCGCCACGCGAACCTCTCCTCGAGCGGGTCCTCCGCGCGCAGCAGGCGGTACGAGTAGCGCCGCGCCAGCGCGGAGCGGCGCGCGTCGAAGTCGTCCGGCGCCGACGCCGAGGCCAGCACGCGCACGTCCCGCGGCAGGCACGGGCCGAGCGCGTGCTTCAGCGCGGCGCCCGGGATCGGCGTCTGTGCGCGGAACGAGGCCACCTGTCCGCGCGCGTGCACCCCCGCGTCCGTCCTCCCCGCGCCCTGGAGCCTGACCTCCTCCAGCTCGAGCAGCGCCGCCAAAGCCGCTTCGAGCACCCCCTGCACCGTGCGGCACCCCGGCTGCCGCTGCCAGCCGTGGAACTCCGTCCCGTCGTACGCGACGTGCAACCGGATCGTCTCCACTCAGCCCCGCCACACCAGGCTCGTCACCGCCACCGCGAGCCCCGCGAGCCCCCACGCCCAGCGGGCCCCCCGGCCCGCGCGCGCCGCCGGGGGCGCCACGGCCCGCAGGAGGTGGTGCCGGGCCTCGAGCGCCAGGCTCACGCGCTCGGCGCGCTCGAGCGCGTTCACCATGACCGGGATCACGACCGCGCGCCGGCGCGTGAAGCGCTCCCGCCAGCCCCGCGGCGGCCGGCCCGCGCGCAATCCCTGGATGCGAGCGATGCGCGCGCCCTCGCCCGCCAGCAGCGGGACGAAGCGCAGTGCCAGCCCGAGCACGGCGCGCGCCTCGCGCACCGGGACCCGCACACGCTCCAGCGGGCCCAGCAGACGCGCCAGCTCGTCGGCGGCGCGCTCCCCGGGCCAGGCCGCGGCCAACCCGTGGACTGCAGCGGCAGCGCCCGCGAGACGCAGGCTCAGGAGCGCTCCCAGCCGGAGGCCCTCGACGCTCGCGTGCGGCACCGGGCCCAGCGGCCGGCCGGAGACCAGCAGGGTGTTCAGCACGACGGCCACGGCCATCCCGAAGCCCACCAGCCGCAGCGCGGAGGCCCGCGGCCAGCGTGCCCCCGCGAGCGTCGCACACGTCCCCGCCAGCACCAGGCAGCCCGCGGCCGACGCGAGCCGCCCGGCAACGAGCGACCCGGCCAGCGCCCCCAGCAGGAGCGGCGCCATGCGCTCGCGGGAGGTCATGCGCGCCGCCCCCCCCGTGGCACGCGGGGCTCGACCCCGAACCTGCGCTCGACGATCTGCACGGCGTTCAGGGCCGCTCCCTTGCGCAGGTTGTCCGAGCAGACGAAGAACTCCAGCCCCCGCGCGTCGTCGAGGTCGGGCCGCGCCCGGCCCACGAGCACCTCGTCGCGGCCGGCCGACGCCAGCGGCGTGGGGAAACGTCCGCGGGCCGGATCGTCCATCACTTCCAACCCGGGGAACGACGCCCACAACGCGCGCGCCTCGGTCGGCGGGACCGGACGGTCGAACACGGCGTGCACCGTCGCGCCGTGGCCGACCCGCACCGGCACCCGCACGGCGCTGCAGACCACCGGCAGGCCGGGCAACCCGAGGATCATGCGCGTCTCCCACACCACCTTCATCTCTTCGCGCGTGTAGCCGTTCGCCTCGAAGCGGTC
>Ga0315273_10011776_pt1 | contig 11197 bp, 8 predicted proteins | sample YL17G02_0_MG_FD_205753 | JGI IMG/M metagenome (GOLD analysis project Ga0315273, IMG submission 205753) | Sediment microbial communities from Yellowstone Lake, YNP, Wyoming, USA - YL17G02_0 | ecosystem: Environmental > Aquatic > Freshwater > Lake > Sediment | place: USA: Wyoming | collected...
CACAGCCTTATTATTGGTCAGCCATAACACGCTGGCATTTCTTTTCAGTTTGTTTCTTATGGGATATGTGATTGTCCGCAGGAAATACAATACCATACTACCTCTTGCCATTGGCGTTTGGATCACCTCATTTTTTTGGATACCGGCAATTTTTGAACGTTCATTTGTCCGGTTTGATACTGTTCAGGTAGCAAATCCTTTAGATTACATACCCATAAGTCAAACATTACTACTTATGAGTGTACCTTTTTTCGTTCCATTTCTTTTGTTTTTTAGAAAAAAGAAAGATCGTTTTGATAAAGAATTTCTTTTTTTTAGTACGATCGTTGCTTTTGCTGCTATTGGGTCTTCAATAATAGGCGTAGTGTTTTGGAAGTTATCTTTTTTTGTCCGTTTTGTACAGTTTCCGTATCGGTTGTTATCACTCGTTTTTATTGCAGGCCCTTGGCTTTTGGCATTTTTCATTACCCAATGTAGAGATAAAAAAAAGACATGGATCGGACTTATTTTATTGGCAGTTCTTTTTGCTACAAATATTCCACTACTTTTAAATGTAAAAAGTGTAGTTCGTGAAGAAGGATTTTATACAACGAACGAAGGGACGACTACAGTACAGGATGAGTATATGCCCCGATGGGTGAAGGATAAACCTGAAGAGCGGGCAAATGAAAAACTTGTTTTGTTTTCGGGTAAAGGAACCATATGTAATATAAAAAGTTCAACAAAAAGAATTGATGCAGAGCTGAAGTTGGAAGATGAAAGCATCATGCAGTTTAATACTGTATTTTATCCGGGTTGGGGAGCAATATTGGATGGAAAGCCAGTTGAACTTTCCTATCAAAACCCGAAAGGAGTTATACAGGTGGTTGTACCAAAAGGTGATCACATTATTTCTTTTGAATTTCGGGAAACCGGATTTCGGTATATTGCAGATTTGTTAAGCAGTATTGGAGTTCTTTTGTATGGCATGTATATCGTATTTTTGCTATCCAAAAGAGTAAAAAGGAAGTCTTGAATATGATGAAAAAATTATTTCCTTTTTTGTGTATTTTCGCTCTCTCTTTTTATACTATTCGTCCATTGTTTTCGCCTGGATTTTTTCCCATGCATGATGACGTGCAAGTTGCCCGTGTTATCGTTATGGCAAAGGCTCTTGAGAACGGTCAATTTCCTGTCCGTATCGTATCGGATCTCGGATACGGCTATGGATACCCGTTATTTAATTTTTACGGACCACTTCCGTATTACATTGGAGGAATACTCCATGTGTTGAGGATTGATGCCCTTACTGCTACAAAAATGATGATTGGAATAGGGGTCGTTGTTGGAAGTTTGACTATGTATGTTTTTTCATCTTCGATATTCGGAATATTTGGCGGGCTTTTTTCAACCGTTTTATTTACTTATTTTCCTTACAGAGCAGTACAGGTATACGTTCGCGGAGCAATAGGAGAGCTGTGGGCAACATCGTTTCTTCCATTGGTTCTGCTTGGTATCCTTTTGATATCTCAAAAAGGTAAACGCACAAAAGGTATATTTATTGGAGGCCTTTCACTGTCAGCAGTTATTCTATCTCATACTGTTTTTGGATATATAGTATCGGGGGGCATTCTTTTTGTTGCAGTAGTATTACTTTCTGTTTCATTGCGTTGGAAAAAGGAATCAACCCGTTCTCTCAGCCTGTCACTCATTCTACTCTCTGTAATAGCACTCGGTATAACGGCATTTTTTTGGCTTCCTGCTCTTACAGAAATGTCTTATACAAATGTAGAGAAGGTTATTGGAAACACTGCAGATTATAAAGATCATTTTGTATGTCCCGCTCAATTGTGGGATTCCCCATGGGGATATGGAGGATCAGCCCCGGGTTGTTTTGATGGTATGTCGTTTAAATTGGGAAAACTTCAAATTCTGTCTTTTATTGCAGCATTTTTTCTTTGGTTATTTTCTAAAAAAAGAGAGAAACGTATCAATTTTATTATGCTAGGAATAATATCATTGATCGGGTTATTAGTTTATTTGACGCTTCAGATATCCCAGAATGTTTGGAACTATATTCCTTTTTCTTCTTTTGTTCAGTACCCATGGCGATTTTTGGGCCCAATAGGTATCTGTTTAGCTTTAGTTTGCGGATATATGTTTTATAAAAAAACATCAATAATTTCGAGTATTCTCATCCTCATTTTAGGAGGGAGCATTGTGATGGTCAATATAAAACTATTCTCTCCTCAATACCTTTATACTCGACCAATAGAATCATTTGGAAGTGTAGAAGAACTTCGATGGAGAGCTTCCAAAGTATCAGATGAATATCTGCCTAAGGGCATAAAGATTCCCGAAATCGCATCCCGAGTCGTTACGGAGCGGGTGGTCGGTAATGAATTTACCAAAGTAGTAAAAATCTCGGAGACCGAAATTCAAGGTACATACGAAATCGAGGCTGAAAGAAGTCAGGAATTGAAGCTAAATATGGCTTTTTTTCCAGGTTGGACCTATAGTATTAATGGACTCCAGGTGAAGCCAAATGTTGTCGAAGGACAGCCGTACATGATACTATCGTCTGGGATTAGCCTTTTGGAAATGCGGTTTTCCGACACCCCTGTCAGGAAAGTCGGTAACGGTCTGACGCTTATAACCATACTAGGTATTGTCGTTTTTATTGTATATGGGAAGAAAACCATCGGTAACCATCGTCATACCCGTCTATAACGAAGGAATTGAACTATCGGATCGCATAGAAACGCTTATCGGATATTGTAAAACCCATATTGACCCCCATTATGATTGGGAGATTGTGATTGCGGATAATGCATCTACGGATAAAACGCTTGCAATTGCCAACAAACTGGTAAAGAAACATGCCCGTGTACGAGTTCTCCATTTAGAAAAAAAAGGAAGAGGAAGAGCGGTTAAGTTCGCCTGGCAAAAAAGCAATGCGGATTTTATGGCATACATGGATGTTGATTTGTCGACAGACCTCAGGCATTTCCCTCCGCTTCTTCAATCACTGGAGCGAGGATATGACATTGCTATTGGAACTCGAAACGTGGTTGGATCCCGTGTGTATGGGCGAAGTTTTCTTCGCACAATAACGTCAAAGGGGTATATTGCACTTATTAAATTATTTTTTTGGGTGCACTTTACTGATGCACAGTGCGGATTTAAAGCAGTGACAAAAGATGTGGTGAAAAAAATAATTCCCCATATACAAGATAATGCTTGGTTTTTTGATACGGAACTTCTTATTTTTGCAGAAAAATCTCATGTAAGGATCTATGAAGAACCGGTAACTTGGGTTGATAATCCGGGTTCTACCGTTCGTGTGTTAAAGACCGCCCAGGGTGATTTAGAAGGATTAAAACGACTTTTTTTTACTAGACCCTGGAAGCAACAGTAACTTTTTTTGTTACCCCTTTATGCAGGAAATAGATATTGCCACAATCAGACAAAAAGCGGTTAAAGGAATCGTTGCCCTCACCGGAAGAACTTTTTTTATACAAATTATCGCATTTAGTGCAACATTCCTTTTGACGATATTTCTAAGCCCCGCGGTTTTTGGGGTATTTTATGTGGTTTCAGCATGCATTTCATTTCTATCGTACTTTTCTGACATTGGTCTGGCTGCAGCTCTTATTCAAAAAAAAGAAACACTCACGGACAGCGATCTTCAAACAACCTTTACAATCCAACAGGGATTAGTGTTATTCCTTTGTATTATTATGTTTCTATTATCTCCCTACATCGGAGCGTTTTATAAACTGGATGGAAGCGGTATATGGCTTTTACGGAGCCTTATGTTCTCATTTTTTCTCTCTTCTCTAAAAACCATCCCCTCCGTATTATTAGAACGTAAGCTGGAATTTAATAAATTGGTTATTCCTCAAATTGTTGAAACGATCGGGTTCTACGCCGTTTCAGTGATTCTAGCATGGCGTGGATTTGGTATTGCGAGTTTTTCGTATGCGGTTCTCGTACGGGCAACGCTCGGTCTTGTGGTTTTGTATACCATTGCACCATGGAGAATTTCTATTGGATGTTCTAAATCAGTAGCAAAAAAACTGCTTCGATTTGGTATTCCATTTCAGCTTAATTCAATCCTGGCTCTTGCCAAAGATGATCTTATGACGATATTTTTAGGTCGGATCTTAAGTTTTACGGAGATTGGGTATATAGGATGGGCAAAAAAATGGGCTGAAGTACCATTACGGCTGATTATGGACAGTGTCATCCGGGTAACATTCCCCACGTTTTCCCGGCTCCAGCATGACAAAGCATTCCTTGGCAAAGCTATAGAAAAAACACTATTTGGACTTGCTGTTACCATTATTCCCATTTCCATGGGTCTTCTTTTCTTTATAGAGCCGGTTGTGTCCTTGATACCGAAATATGGAAAATGGTATCCGGCACTCTTTTCTTTTTATCTTTTTGTCATCACATCTCTTGTTGCTTCATTTTCCACACCATTGACCAATGCTCTGAATGCTGTTGGTAAAATTAAAATTACCTTGTTTTTGATGGCATTTTGGACCGTCGCAACATGGGTTTTAACTCTCACGTTTATTCCGCTTGTGGGATTTGCCGGAGTTGCGCTTGCTCAATCCGTTCTGTCTCTGTCAATTTTCATCGTTGTTGCACTGGTCAAAAAAGTAAGCCCTTTTTCTTTTATTAAAAGCGTTCGAATCCCTATCGCTGCTTCGATCATGCAAGGGTGTGTGTATTACTTTTTTCGAGGTACCCAACAATATGAATTAATCAGAGTAATCAGTGTGGCTCTCCTTGGTGTTATACTTTATATAGGTTTGGTGTGGTTTTTTGAGAAAAAGAGAATTCAGGAGGTACTGTTCCTATTTAAAAAGGATAAGGTATGAAACATACGCTTTCTGTTGTCATTTCTGCATATAACGAGGAAAAAAAATTAGGGACTTGTCTGTCTTCCATAGTTAAATTGGCAGATGAAATTATCGTGATAGATAATTCCTCTTCTGATGGTACAGCCAAGATCGCCAAGTCATTTAAAACAACTGTATATAAAAGAGAAAACAATTTGATGCTCAATATCAACAAAAATTATGGGTTTGAAAAAGCAAAAGGGAATTGGATTTTAAATCTTGATGCTGATGAGGAAGTGACTGAGGAACTAAAAGATGAAATTCATCGTATTTTGGAATTAGAGGTATCTCAAGCAAAAAAAGGATATTGGATTCCAAGAAAAAATATAATATTCGGGAAGTGGATTCAACATGGGATATGGTGGCCGGATAAGCATTTAAGGCTTTTTCAAAAAGGGAGTGGAAAATTTCAATGTAAACATATACACGAATATATAGAAGTTGATGGAGAAATGGGAGAACTTACTAATCCGTATATTCATTATAATTATGATTCGATAGCTCAATATTTACTAAAGCTTGAGCGGTGTACAACGAGTGAAGCTATCGCTCTTAAAGAAGCTCAGTACCAACTTTCTTGGTTTGATGCTATAAGATTCCCACTTTCTGATTTTATTAAGATATTTTTTGCCCAAAGCGGGTATAAAGACGGACTTCATGGACTCGTATTGTCACTTTTTCAGGCATTTTATTCATTTGTCGTATTTACGAAGCTGTGGGAGATGGAACAATTTTTTCAAAAATCAGTGGGATTGCCAATAGTTCTACATGAATTCAAAAGAGCAGGAAAAGAATTTTCTTATTGGATGATTTCAGTCAAAATCAAAGAGTCACATCAATTTTTACATACGATCATATTAAAAATCAGGAGACGGTTATCTCTATGAAGTTTCCTTCGATATATGCAATTATTCTCAATTGGAACGGTAAAACAGACACTTGCCAATGTCTTTCATCTCTTAGAGTTGTAAGGGAAAAGCAGCTATCATTATCCGTTGTGGTTGTTGATAATGGTTCAACTGACGGTTCTTTCAAAGAGATAAAGGAAAAATTTTCTTGGGCACATTGCATAGACGCTGGAAAAAATCTCGGATTCTCCGGAGGAAATAACATTGGGATAAAATACGCACAAGACGAACAAGCGAAATATATATGGCTTTTGAACAATGACACGGTCGTTGATAAAAACGTACTTTGCGCAATTTCATCCTTCAGTAATCCGTATGTTGGAGCTGTTGGGTCAAAAATATATTTTTATAAAGGATGTGAATATCATAAAGGCCGTTATAAAAAAAGTGATTTAGGAAATGTTCTTTGGTATGCGGGAGGCATTATTGATTGGAATAATGTGCTGGCATCTCACCGTGGTGTGGACGAGGTTGACCACGGTCAATCTGACGTGGAAGTGAAAACGGATTTTATAACCGGATGCTCCTTTTTTATAAGAACAAGCATCATAAAACAAGTCGGGCTTCTCGATGAATCGTATTTTATGTATATGGAAGACCTCGATTATTCCCTTCGGATTCAACAGGCAGGATTTAAAACTGTGTTTAATCCAACTTCAATTGTTTGGCACAAAAATGCTTCCTCATCGGATGGATCGGGAAGTAGCCTGCATGAATACTATCAGACAAGAAACCGTTTGAAAATCGGGATGAAATATGCGCCACTAAGAACGAAACTCGCTCTCTTAAGAGAAGGGGTTCGAATTTTGGCGGGTGCACCTTCAATAAAAAAACGAGCCGTCTATGACTTTTTAAAAGGTACTATGGGTCAATATCATGAATAATAAAACCATACTATTATCTGCTGTTGTGATTACCAAAAACGAGGAACCGCGCATAGCAAAATGTCTTGAAAGTCTCGGGTTTTGCGATGAGATTATCGTTATAGATAACGGATCAATAGATAAAACACTGGAAATTGCTGAAAAATTTCATACGAAAATACAACATGTGAAAGGTATCGACTTTTCTACATTACGAAATGTTGGAAAAGATGAGGCAAAAGGAGCATGGATACTCTATGTTGACGCGGATGAGGTGGTAACTTCGGAGTTAAGAAGAGAAATTATTAATACTATTGGACAGGGGACAATGAGCAGGGGACACTACATGGGTCAGGAGACAGTAAGCATGGGACAGAAATTGTCAGATGCTAATTGTCATATGTCACATGAATATAATGGCTATTATATTCGTCGTCAGAATTTTTATCTCGGCTATGAATGGTCAGTGCAGGATAAGATGCAGCGATTTTTTTTTAAAGACGCGTTGATTCGTTGGGAAGGGAAACTTCATGAAACAGCGGTTATTGATGGGAAGATGGGGGTATTAACAAACCCACTGATACATAATACTCATAGAACTCTTGAAGAAATGGTTGCAAAGACAAATGAATGGTCTAAATTTGAAGCGCAATTACGCTTTGATGCTCATCATCCGAACATTGTTTGGTGGAGGTTTCTTCGGGTCATGGCTACAGGATTTTTCCAATCTTTTATAAAAGAGGGTGGATGGAAAGCCGGTACAGTAGGTTGTATTGAAAGCATATATCAGGCATTTTCCATGTTTATCACCTACGCAAAACTGTGGGAAATGCAGGAGAGGAAGGGGGTCACTTGACCATGAATAAGTTTATCAATAAAATTGTTACCTCTCATTGGCCTATTTTTATAATAGTCGGTCTATGGCTTCTCTTTAGCTTTCCCTATTTTCTGAAGGGTCTCGTGCCGTTTCCTTCCAGATATTTAGTATCTTTTTTTCCTCCATGGAGTGCATCGTACGGCATGCCGGTAAAAAACAACGCTATGCCGGATATCATTACTCAAATCTATCCGTGGAAAAAACTTACCATTGAAACATGGAAAAAAGGTGAAATACCGTTATGGAACCCGTTTAGTTTTTCAGGGATGGTTCATGCCGGTAATTACCAGTCGGCAATATTTAGTCCGTTTAATATCTTATTTTTTATTCTGCCCTTTATTGATGCATGGAGTGTACTCATCCTTCTTCAGCCACTTTTAGCGGGTTTATTCATGTTTTTGTTTTTACGGGAAATAGGGAGTAAAGAAGAGACCTCAATTATTGGGTCAGTTGGTTTCATGTTCTGTGGATTTTTAGTTACCTGGATGGCATATGGAACGCTTGGGTGCGCAGTTCTGTTTTTACCGCTTGTTTTGTGGAGTATTGCCGGATATCTGAGATCTTCATCCTGGGTTTCTTTTTTAGTGGGGACAATAGCTATTGCCAGCTCCTTTTTTTCCGGTCATTTTCAAATAAGCATATATGTATGGATAACATCTTTTTCCTATCTATTGTTTGAAACATATCAAACGAAAAAATGGAGAAAAGGAATTATTCTTTTTTTCATGCTTTGTATTGGGCTTTGTATTGCTGCACCTCAACTATTCCTTACGTATGATGCATTTCAAGCTTCGGTTAGATCAACGAATACTCAATTGAAGGAAATAATTCCTTGGCAATACATCGTAACGTTTTTTTCTCCGGATTTTTTTGGTAATCCGGTGACCCGTAATGATTGGTTTGGACATTATGCAGAATGGGGCGGATATGTTGGAGTCATACCGCTCTTATTATCTTTGTATACTATCTTTTTTTCTCAACACTCAAAGAAAGTATTCTTTACCGGACTCTTTTTTGTTACGCTGCTTTTAGCTTACATATCGCCTCTGTCAATTGCTCTATTCCAATTAAAAATTCCTGTTCTTTCAACAAGCGCTGCATCCCGAATTATCGTTATAACCAGCTTTTCTCTTTGTGTGTTAGGAACTTTTGGATTTGAGCAGCTATTGGTTGATTGGAAAAAAAGAGAATGGAAAAAAAGAATCGGGTTTTTTATCGGTGTTATTGCTGTTCTTAGTATCTTCTGGGGAATTATTTATTTGATGAAACCCCTGCCTGCTGAACGATTGCTCATAGCCAAACGGAATCTCATATTACCAACTGCGTTCATAATTTTTTCAGTGCTGATAATAGGAGTTGGGTTTTTGAAAAAATCATATAGCATCATGATTGCATCATTATTGTTAATCCTTGTTGGTTGTTTTGATTCATACAGGTACGCATATAAATGGGTGCCATTTGATCCGAAGGAATTTGTATACCCAAACGTAAAAGTCATAACCTTATTGCAAAAAGAAATTGGTATAAACAGAGTGTTTGGTTTTATAGGCAACGAGGTTGGATCGTATTTTCAGCTTCCACTTATAGAAGGATATGATGCTATGTATCAGGGTAGATATGGAGAATTTATCAATGCAGCTTCCAATGGCATAGTATCCCGTTCCGGCCCATCGGTAGTACAGTTTGACAAACACGGATTGCATGCGCTCCCCGCGCTACAGCTTCTTGGAGTCAAATATATCCTTCACAGAATAAGTGATGGGAGAAACGTATGGGCGTTCCCATATTGGCAATACGGGGAAGGTGAATTTAAATCCCTTTACAGGGATGAACATTATGAGTTATTGGAATATGTACATGTATTTCCAAGGTTGTTTCTTGCTTCATCATACGTGATCAAAAATGACCCGCAGGAAATCATTGATACGCTTTTTCAAAAGAACTTTGATAGAAGAAATACATTGGTATTAGAAGAAAAGCCAACAATTGAACCGGTAGTTGGGGAAGGAACCCTTGAAGAGATGAGTCATACTCCATTAACTACAACTGTGAAAGTAAGAAATTCCGTTCCGAAATTATTATTCCGGTCAGAAGTTTTTGATCCGGGGTGGAATGTTACTATTGATGGAAAACCCGTTTCCTTGCATCGGGCAGATTATGATTTTCAGGCAGTTTTAGTGCCGGATGGAGAACATGTGGTCAAATTTTATTATTGGCCAAAGTCACTAACATACGGAATTTATGTGATGCTTCTTGGAATAGGACTTATGGTTGGAATAATAGTCAAACATAAAAAGAAAAAAAATTAACGCTATGAAAATAGGTTTTTATAGTCCATACTATGATAGTTTAAGCGGGGGAGAACGGTATGTGCTGACACTTGCCGGTCATTGGAGTAAAACGCATGATGTTTCTATTTTTTGGAATGATTTTACTATCATAAAAAAAGCCCAAGAACGGTTTCAATTGGATCTTTCAAAAGTTCATGTCGTGCCGAATATTTTTCAAAACGAGCCTTTAATCACTAAGCTTTTTTCCTCTTCTCAATACGATCTTATTTTTTCCTTGAGCGACGGAAGCGTTCCTTTTTCCTGTGCGTCGAAAAACATTCTTCTTTTTCAGGCTCCATTTTTGCATATTTCATATCCTTTGTGGAAGAGGATGCGATATCAGGCAATTATTGTATATTCCGAATTTGCGAAAAGGATGATTGATCCGTCAGTAGGGAAATATGCAACGGTTATCTATCCGCCTATCGATCCTATGGCATTCACTTCAAAAAAGAAGACAAAAACTATATTGTCAGTAGGTCGTTTCAGTTCTTTTTTTCAAGTAAAAAAGCAGGAGGTTTTGATAGATATTTTTTGTGAAGGAGTAAAAAAAGACATCTTGAAAAATTGGAGTTTAGTATTAGCCGGAGGATTGCTTCCTTCTGATAAAAAGTATTTTGAGATGTTACAAGTAAAAACAGAAGGATTACCGATTGAGCTGTTACCGAATTGTTCGTTTGAGAAGCTTAAGGAAGAATATGAGAGGGCTTCTATTTATTGGCACGGAGCAGGATATGGAGAGACGAATCCGGAACGAATGGAACATTTTGGCATAACAACAGTTGAGGCAATGGCTTCCGGATGCATTCCTATTGTCTATAACGCCGGAGGACAGCCGGAAATAATTGATCATGGAAAAAATGGATACTTGTGGAATACAAAGGAAGAATGCTTGAAATATACTAAGAACATTATTCATTCTGAAAAGCTTCGGAAGGAATTGCAAAGTCAGGCAGAGACAACGTCACAAATGTTTTCATCCGATAATTTTTATCAGCGATTTGATGATCTATTACATCAAATTACAAATAAACAATGTTAGCGCTTATGTGTAGGTGTCATTCCGGTCTCCGAGCCGGAATCTTAAAGATGCCGGATCACGTCCGGCATGACAATTAAGCTGATATATGAAAAAAAGGATTATAGATTTATTGCCAATACTACTCATTATAAGTATTGTAGGAATATTTTTTCAGCAAACACTGCTGTTTGGTAAGCTTCCAGTACCATCCGACACGCTTATCGGCATGTATCATCCCTGGCGTGATGCATACGCTCATACGTTTACCAATGGCGTTCCATTTAAAAATTTTCTCATCACCGATCCTAT
>Ga0315273_10011778_pt1 | contig 11196 bp, 12 predicted proteins | sample YL17G02_0_MG_FD_205753 | JGI IMG/M metagenome (GOLD analysis project Ga0315273, IMG submission 205753) | Sediment microbial communities from Yellowstone Lake, YNP, Wyoming, USA - YL17G02_0 | ecosystem: Environmental > Aquatic > Freshwater > Lake > Sediment | place: USA: Wyoming | collected...
TTGCTCATCACGACCACGCCGCATTTGCCTAGCGGATCTATAGGAGGCTCAGATGTTGTATATACCGCCAAAGTTATGGAATGTGTTAGCGTGCTTTGCGCCGGCCTTTTCAGCGCCGACGTTTGGCCGCTTCGCCCTTCTCACTTTATCGGCGATCCTTACTGCCGGGGCGCGGACCATCAGCAATCTGGTGCGGACTCTACAGGCGCTGCTACCGGGCCATGCCTCAAGCTATCGTCGCGTCTTTTCCAAGAGAATACGGCAGTGAGACTACGCAGCTTGAGCGATTTCGCCTTCACTCGGACGTTCATGTTGCGCGCATGACTCCGATCGAACGTCAGGGCGAAATGGGCGCGTTATCACTCACTACCATCATCGCCGTCGTTGAGTATGGCAAGTGCCGCGCTGATCGTATCTTCGTCGACTAGTGCACGTTTCGGATCAGCAAAGGCGCTGAGCATGAGGCAGGGATTCTTGTCACCTCGGGCCAAACTGTACACGCGTTGCCCTGGGATGTATTTGTTGATGTTACGCCCTTCGCCAAGACTGGTGACGATGTGATATGTCGAGTTGTGGGAGAGTCTATTGGTAAAATCGAACCAAGGGCGGTATTTGATAAAGGTGACGGGCTGCTGAACGATTTCAAACTTGTGGATGATATTTGAGCAATTGGTAATTCTACGCGAAATGCCCGTTGGTTTAGGGGCGCCCCCCCCGTTAACGATCCCCCCTTTGTCATGGTCCTCACCTGGCTCATCCGCTGCTGACTGTTTACCGAACTTGAGTTTTTGCCTCAAGCCGCCGATCCCTATAGCGAGGATTCAAATAATGGCAGAAGGGTCGTCGCAGCTTTGGTTCCATTCAGCGCGGGTCAGCTGGCGTTTTGCCGCTGTATCATGCGTATTTTGGGTTTGCCTAATTACGGTGCTGGCGAGGTCTGCTGTCGGCGAGTATCTGGAGTCGCGCCTGGCCAGTCCGGTGAATTTTCAACTGCGGCAGCTCTTGCATAAGAGCCCAGAAATTTCTAGACATCTGCGCATATATGCCGTCGATGACGCCACGGTCTTCAAGATCAAAAGCGCAGCTTTGTCCGGGCGGGAATGGGCCGCTGTATTTTCGGTCATAGCCAAGAGCGAGGCTGCCGCGATTGTCATCGACGGCATGTTTTCGCAAACCGACGAATTCGTCGAGGAATTTGAGCAGGGGTTAGCGGCGTTGAGGCAGCGCAATATAGAGGTTACAGTAGGTGCCTTTGTCACTCCTGACAAAGTTCTCTTTCGCGATCCTTTGCCATTCCGTGCAGAATATAATGTAGAGACCATGTTGCCGCAGTCGCTACAGAAGAGTGCTGCAGCAGGTGCAGCAGCAGGTCATCAGACCCCCAAAGCCACTTTGCCGCCGATGCGAACGATTGACGGTTTAATTGCCTACGGCCCAGCGGCTCGGCTTGGGCCTAATTTGGAGCACGTTGGCCACTTTGCCTATGCAGGCGACGGGCGTGTCGCAGCTTTTATCGGCGTTGATGACCGGCTACAGGCCCCCGCGCAGAAGAGCAGCGAGGTTAATCAACGCCAGGCCGCAATCGGCCACCTGTCTTTATACCTCGCTCGTGATCGTAGAATCGAAAACGGCCACTTGGTGCTAAACGATCACGTCGTGCCGATTGGAGCCAATGGCTATGTGACCGTGAACTTCCCGGACCCAGCTGCGCTGTACGATCGCGTCATTCCAATTTGGTCGCTGCTCGACAAGGCCGCCAAGGGCCAGCCTTCGAGCATAGTGAAGAAGGGTGACATCGTCTTCATTGTACCGCAGCATTACACGGGTAACACCGACTTTAAACAAACTCCTTTAGGATCAATCCCCGGCGGATTTGTTATCGCAGCCATGCTTAATAGCGTGATGACCGGGCAGTGGCTCAAGCCCGTGGCCGGTGTCGAGGCAATGATTTTTGTCATGGCCTTGCTTGGAGCCACTATTGGTATTAACCTTGGCGCCGCGGCCTTTTGGGTGATCCTACTTGCGATCATTAGCTCCGGGTTTTGCCTAAGCATTTGGCTTTTTTCCTATCAAGGGATCATCGTGCCTTGGTTTCTGCCTTTACTTAGTTGCATGAGTGTCGCTATCACGATCTTTGCCGAAAAGACCAGGCTAGGCGAGAAAAAGTCCCAAGCATTACGCGCCTCGCTGGCTGGCTTGGTCGCTGCCGATGACCTTAAATCTATCCTGCGCAATCCTGACAGCGTCAGCTTAGAAGCTCGGGAGCGGGTGGTGACCTTGATGTTTATCGATATCGTCGGATTTTCTCTGCTAGCCGAGAATATTCTTCCCCGTATCGCCTTTGAACAGCTGAAGAAGTTGCTAACGCAAATCGGCGACTGCGTCCATGCTTATGGGGGGATCATTGACAAGACTCTAGGCGATGGCCTGCTGTGCTATTTTGGCTACCGCTTTGAAGGTGATGCCAGCATCGCCGACCACGCTGAGCAAGCGTTGCGCTGTGGTATAAAGATTCAAGAGGATAACCTAGCTCGTAACATCGAAGCTGAGCGTGGCGGCGAAGCAATTCATCCATTGCGTATCGGTATCAATACGGCATCGTGCTATCTTGGCGACCTAGGCTCGGGTAGTCGCATCGACTTCACGGTCGTTGGCAACGGCGTCAATTTTGCCAAGCGCCTCGAGGGTGCCTGCGCTATGTATTCGGTGCTGATGGGGGCGACCACTAACGACTTGGTGCGGGATATAGGCCTGCCTGGCAATGCTTTTAGTAAGCGATTGATTCGCATCAAGCATCATAGTGAGTTAGTCGAGGCATATGAATACGACCCCTTCGTGGCTCAGCCCCAGTTGCGCAGGGAGGCGTTGGATGGTTTTAAAAAATATGCCAATCTCGACCGTCTTGATCAGCGATGGCCGGTCAAAGATCCGACTAAGGTTCGGCTGAATACCAATATCGGAGCCGGTTACTTGGTTAATTTTTCGCCCGGGAGCCTTGGAGTGAGGCTGATGCAGCTGCTAGCCCCTGGTACCTCACTGCGCATCGAATTGGACGCTAAAAATGGCGTCCTTAAGACCTTACTCGCTGAGAAGGGTATGTACCCGCTAGTGGGCCAGGTGCTATGGGGCTATGCCCAGGGAGCTGAGTTCGTCCATGGTGTGCTGCTGGCGGAGATGAATGAGGAACAGGGTGAAGCATTGGTGCAGCATTTACTCGAATTTGCGTTTGATAGTGACGAGACTCCGGTGCCTGTATCTGGAATCTCTAAGGAAGCCTAGTTTATTGATATGGAGTCATATTATGAATCGGCGAATGGCTATACTCAAAGTCTTCATGCTTGGCCCACTGCTGCTACTTGCGAATGCCTGTGTCGGTCTTGGCGTGGATCAGGATGGAGCGGAACTCAACGACGAGGACCTCAAGTTGGAGATGCCCTGGGAGGAGTTTAGTAGTCTGCCTAGTGATGAGGTTCTTAGTGGGCAGATCACCAAGGCATCGCCCCTGCACGCGGCTGCACCGGTACGTTTACTTACCCCCGAGCAACCTCATTCCAAGGTCACTAAGCTGCAGCTCAGCAATAGCGCAGCCTACGCTGGGGGCATATTAGGCTGGGTGGGCAGTGCTAAGGCCTTTGTCGCACCTATCAGTGCCGTTCCTGATGATCACCGATTATACTGGGTCATGGTCAAGGTCCTCTCGGAGAAGTACAGTTGCTTTATGACCAGCAAGCAAAGCGCTGGCGCACGGCTGCTAGTGCGTTGTGCAGACGGGCGCTGGGTGCTGTTGCATCGCGAGGGCGGCCTTGATTTCGTCCAATTCCATGCCCATCAATACGATTCGGAAGGCTATGAAATCTTGGTGAAGCAGCACAAAAAAATGCGCGTAAGTGGCGCTGCCGGTCTGAAAAGCGTGCTAGCGATGCGCCAATGCGCCGGATGCATTGCTGATGGCACCGGCAAAGACATCAGTCGCTAACCGCGTGTTGGCTTGCTGATGACGATGGCTGCCCAACCACCGACAAATAAGTCTGGGCCAGTGCAGCGTGCCGGGTTGACCGACAGATTGGTGATGGGGATACCGATGAGGTGGACAGGGTCAGGCCGAGTCCGATCGCGAACGCTGCGAAGGCAGGCGCTGCCTTCTTGTCGGTAGCACCAAGGATAATCACGAGGAACATAAACGTCAGTACCACTTCTGTATTCAACGCAGAACACAGCGGGTAGCTGCCAGATGAAGGCTCACCAAAGGCGTTGGCTGCAAAGCCGCCAGTTAACGAAAAACCATCTTTACCCGGCGCAATCAAATACAATATGCCAGCTCCAGCAACTGCCCCAAGGACCTGCGCCACGATGTATGGCAGCAGTTCCTTCGCTGGAAAGCGCCCCCCTTAGGGCCCGTCAGGAAATACCTTGCACATTTGGGCGCCAGCTGACGGCCGTCTGCGGCCGATTTCAAAGCGAAAAATCCTCGAAATACCCGAGGTATTCCTCCGGTTTTTCGCTTTGAAATCGACCACAGCCAACCATCATCTGACACCCAACTGTGCAAGGTATTTCCTGACGGGCCCTTACTGAAGTATGACGGGACTTGATCCATTGATCTTGCAGCCACTGTCGGCCTCAATCAAAGTGTTTACGTCTGGTGCCACCATACCAAATTGCATTTCTTTACCTGCATCTAGCTTAGCGAGCGTCTGACCAGGATGCTCGAAGCGCACTTGGTAATATAGATCCGATCCCAGCTTCGACTTAAATGTCTTGTGATCCTTGGATGTGAGCGTAAAGTCAAAAGGGCAACTGAGCTCCCAGCTGTAAAGACTAACGGGAGAATTATTGGCTAGGGTCAACGTGTGGCGTCCACTCGCCAATGTCATAAGGGACGCATCGACCTGAGGCTGATCCGGAAGTTTGGTGAGTTCCACCCATTGCTCGTTTGCCCATCGACCCAGCTTCAACTTTAAAGTCAAAAGCGTCTGGTCGGCGCTGCTGTAAAGCTTGATTTCCGTCCCGCCAGATCCACAGGTCTCCAGCTTGTCGGTCAGTCCGTTGGCGCCTTTGGTTGAAAATTCCCCCTTGTAAATGCCCTGGTCTGTGCCGACGTAAAAACCCTGATCGGCCGTTGTATAATGGACGGAATCAATAGCCGGTGGACCCTGGATTGTGCATTGTTCAAAGGTGTAGCTCGCATCGTCTCCGCTGTCAAATAAGTAAGCCCCAGAATCCGCTCGCTTAAGTAAAAGCTTCTGGTTTATTTTGGATGAAAGCACAGGTTTTGACATCACCACATCGACTGCCAGTTTGATTCCGCGAAAAGTTTCAAACTGACACCATGATTTGACGTCCTCGTCACGTCGCGATGCCAAAAACTCAGCGGCATCGGTGATCGGTTTGTAACTGGCGCTAGCTTTGGCAAGGCGCCGAATCGTAACGGTGCCAATGGTCGACACCGACTGAATGATCAGTGGCTCCTGCATGTAGCAATATTTTTTAATCATGCTACCAAGAATAGCGGCCGGCTCGCCTCCACTCAAAACTGCCGGCTCAGCCTTGTGTGCAGCAATCGTGTCATCGATCCATTGAGAAAACGCCGCAACACGCGCATAAACCCCCGGTTTCAGATGCTGACCACAGCCATCGCCAAAGCTGATGATACCAACCAATACAGCCTTGCCCCCGCGCTTGGCGATGAGCGGACCACCAGAGTCCCCGTTACAGGCATCTTGGCCCTCGGTGGTTCCCACCGCACACATCTGGCGATCTGAGAGGGCCTTGAAGAAGGCCGATTTACGCCGGCAGTCGATGAGCGCAACTGACTGAAGATCTGTTTGCCTCAGATCTCCCGGTATGACGACGCCGATCGAACTAATGTTGCCAAAGCCGATGGCCGTTAACGTTTCGACGTTGCCTAAAACGCCCGTGCGATCTAGCTCGATACCCGGATCAGATGGGAGGCCAGTAGCCGCTTTATCAAGAAACAGCAGGGCTACATCACCGTCGCGGTCACCGACATGCCCCCAATCCGGATGCACGACCACACCCACCACCTTGGCAAAGGGAGCCTTTTGAGCTGCAGCAGCGCTGGCCAATCCGATTGAGGCATAAATATGCCCACTGAGATTGGCCACACAGTGAGCCGCCGTGAGGACGACGTTGCCGCCAAGGTAGGTGCCCCCGCAAAAGAAGCTGCCCTTGCTCGCCTCTTCCGAGAGGCCGACGATATACGGTTGCGCCGCCACCACGCGACTACCACCGATCACTTTGACATCAGCACCGCTGGGCCCAGTGCTCTTGCAAGCTAGGAGACTACTACCGATTGCAATTAAAATCAGACCGCAACGGACTATCTGATTCATAGCCGACTCCGATTAGTTAAATTGACCTGAGATGCAGCTGCTCTTCAGATTATGCCTGAATTTGTGACGTGGGCATAGTGCGGAGACGGAGATAGTCGCCATGTCCCATTTAGGTTTTAAGTCGCTCTTGCCGCTGGTCTGGGTGCTCACTCTCGAAAAATTTCAGGATAGATGTCGGGTCGGAGTCAACTGGAACAGCGAGCGCTCGCTGTCGACATCTTTCCTGAAACAGGGCGGTCGCATGAACGTAAATATTATTGTCAGACAGGTTGGTGTCGCCTACGTCTGATATAGTTTGCCAGCTATAGCGCGAAAACTAAGTTTTTCAGAAGGCTCCAGCCCCGCACGATGATGAACCCAATAGGCGATCGGAAGATCTACCTTGCCCAGAACTCGGAGGAAAGCTCTCAAGGTCATCCCACGAACGACTGCCTGCAAGGCCCAATCCTGCCCGAACCAGGCTGTTCGTTAACAAACCACGTGCCGTACGTTCAGCCTTCGCCAATGGTTCTGGCACCTCGTCCCAATCGCGAAAAGAGTCCGCGGTAAACAGCGGCGGGGTATACGCGCGGAATCCAAGGCCGGCCTCTGCACCGTCCTCGACAATCATTGGATGATCTTGAGGAGCCACAAGAGCAATCGAATCCAAGGCACCTTGAAAGGCTTCATCCCGGATTTTGCCGAAGAGGGGGGCCAGCGGGAAGTGCTCGGCAACCCTAGCACCGGTGGTCGCCAAGGTGCCGCGGATCAGGCAGGCCCGCTTTAGGGAGTTCATGACGGTGTCGAGATTTTTGGCCAGAAACGCATTGTTTAGGTCATAGGCGGGCTTGTAGCGCCTCACGTATTCGGCCCTGCGGGCTATCACCTTGGCCCCACAAGGAGTGTCACTGCAGTGAGTATCGACAGGAAATTCCTGGTTCCAGAAGCGATCGTCATAAATCACAGCGAGCAGCGCCCCGCCCATGTGCGAGCTGAGGTACACGGCGGTCATGTCGAGAGCAGATTCCAGGCTCCCCAATCCTTGCTCGTGGCTGCGGGCCATGGACGCGCACAACCCATAGCGACTAGTGCGTGTACCAGCCTCACGGCAATGCACCACCGCAAGGCCGAGCCAGCGTGTCATGAGGTCGGCTAGTCGATCGCCGATGAGCCGACTCGGACGGTCGCCAATGCGCAGCATCCCACTGCAGCGCTCGCGGTCGCGCTCCGCAGTCATAGCGACATAGGCGACTGGATACGCTTGCCATGGTGTGTCCTTGATCGATGGCGAGGCCGCCGCAGCGCGCGTCCACTCAGCCACCTCAGCTGCATTGAGCGGTTGCGGAGCAGTAAGGGAAGCGGTGACGGGTCGACGATCCGTGCAGAAGTCATAGGACAAGCGGTTGAGGTCGGCTGCTAGCGCGGATTCTGCGAGCCCAATGCCGAGGGGCAAGGCAAGGAAGATCCCGTAAAAACTACTCCTAAGGGGCTTGTTTTTTTTAATTTGCATAGTCTTAATCCTTAGGCTCTATAGACTAGAATTCCTGATAAAATTCTCTTCAAGTATCTATATTTGTTTATTTTTACCCACAAAATATGCTCGCAGAAAAAATATCTTGTATACAAACTATCTCTTTCGGTGTAAATTAGCAATCGAATTATGAGCGAGAGGAGCTAAGAGATGGCAGGACAGCACGACACACTGACGCCCGACCGAATCCTTGATATGGGGTTTGGGTTTTTTGCATCACAAACCCTGCTCACCGCCACAGAACTCGGCGTTTTCACTGAGCTGGCAAGGGGCCAAATGACAGGACCGCAGCTAGCCACAGCCTTCGGTCTCCACCCCCGTGGCATTTACGATTTTTTTGATGCCCTGGTGGCCCTTCGCCTCCTCGATAAGGACGGCCAAGGTGAGGCAGCTGTCTATAGCAACACTCCAGAAGCACGGCGCTTCCTCGACAGCGCGAGTGATACCTATGTCGGTGGGATTTTCAAAATGTCGGGCAACCGACTCTACCGGTTTTGGGCCGACCTGGGCGAGGCCTTGCGCACTGGGCAGCCGCAGAGCGAGGTCAAGCACAAGGGCCGACCCCTCTTCGATGAGATATTTGCTGACCCGGCAAAAGTTCGGGAATTCAGCGCGGCCATGTCTGGCCTTTCACGTCACAACTTCGAGATCTTTAGCGATCGCTTTCCCTTTGCCAACTACCAGCGTCACCTCGACTTAGGAGCCTCGACCGGGCTGCTCAGCCGCCTGGTAGTAACCAAGCACCCGCACCTCCATTCCATAGCCTTTGACTTGCCGCAAGTCGCCGCGGTAACGGAAGAGTGTGTCAGCAGTTGGGGACTCAAGGATCGCATCACAGTGGTTGGTGGTAGCTTTCTCACCGACCCCTTGCCCAAGGCTGACTTGATCACCCTGGGGCTCATCCTGCACGACTGGAACCTTGCCAACAAGTTGACCATCCTCCGCCGGGCGTACGAGGCTCTGGAACCCGGGGGGGCGCTGGTCGTCATTGAGAATTTAATCGACGATGGCCGGCGTGAGAACGCCTTTGGCCTGATGATGTCGCTCAACATGCTCGTCGAGTTTGGCGATGCCTTCGACTATAGCTTCAGCGATTTTGCCGGCTGGTGCCGAGAAGTTGGCTTCAAACGCTGTGAGAAGATGCCGATTCACGGACCCGCCGCGGCTGGCATCGCTTATAAATAACTTACGGATCTGTGGGAAGTCCCCTCCGGAGCTGCATATTTCGGAATCCGTATTCCCGATTACAACTTGCGGCGGGTCGTCCGTGCCGATGGGACGCGCGATTCAGCCTACTCGGGCTATCTGAATAGTGCTGGTGTATACTCGTATCTCTTGAGCCACTTTTAATTCAACCTCCGTGGCGCAGAGCTTGCGCGGTGAGACACCGTTCTCTAATTAAGGTCATTTATACCATTCGTAGAGTCCTGCGTCGTCGCCGGGCAAAGTGCCGACCGACGTCGAAGGATCGTGAAGGAACCAGCATGCTGCAGCGGCTACTCGTGGTGTCCTATGGTGTCTTACTGGCGGTGGCCTCGCTGGTGGTCGCGCTTCCTGCCACTGCCGCGATTTTAGAATCAGCGAAACCGTGGCTCGGCGTCGGCATCGAAAAGGGCCCCAAGGGTGTCCTTATCAACCGGGTCATCGCCGGCACGCCAGCGGAGGGAGCTGGCCTCCGACTCGGTGATGAGATCACCGCAATTGGTCCCGTGAGCGTCAAAGACCCGCCTGCTATGATCACAGCCGTACAGAATCAAGGCGTCGGCAACACCGTCACCGTGCATTTTATTCGGGCTGGAAAGTCCGAGTCACAGGCGATTAAGCTCGTCGCAAGGCCAGACCAACAAGAACTGATCCGGCGACAGCTGCTTGGCCACAAAGCGCCGCCTTTCCAGCTCGAGCGCATTCATGGCGAGGCTCCAGCAACCAGTGAGCAGCTTCTCGGCCGAGTCACCATCCTCGAGTTCTGGGCGACGTGGTGCCCAGCCTGCCGCTCGACCCACGCTCGCCTCTCTGCCTTCGCTGCGGCCCATCGCCAAGACAAGCTCGCCGTGCTGGCGATCTCCGATGAAGAGCGGGTTCAACTGACGGCGTACGCCGCCGCCGTAAAGCCTGATTTCACCATCCTAAGAGACAAAGATCAGACGACTATGTCCAGCTACCTTGTCTCCTCCATTCCAGAACTCGTGGTCATCGACCAGCAAGGACAGATTGCCTTTGTCACCCTTGGAGCAGGAAGCTACGTTGAAGAAGGTCTGCAGAAAGCCGAACAGCTTCTGCTCCATCCAGCCACTGCGGGCGGCAAGAAATAAGCAATTAGCTTCTAGTACTTTCCATTGGCTACGTGAGGATACTCAGGTATGACGGCGGCAGTTTGGTGTTTTGGGCGAGCAAAGGGACGGGCTATGCAAAAGCAGAAGTCGCATGATGGACTGCTTGCAGCCTATCACCTTGCTTACATACGCGCTTCGTCCAACGCAGGTTGTTGGTGTGTGCGCCGATGTTCTTGGCGACCTGACGCTGGCGCCCCTTGATCCCTGGACTTATCTGTCAGCTCTTGGCCTCACCTGTATGGTATTATGTCTCATTTATGAGTTGGGATTGGCGTGGTGTGTAGGGAAAAACGCCGACTTTCGCTAGGATTTTCGGAGTGGCGTTATTTGCTCACTGAGAAAATATGGCAAGTCCAGTTGCGGTCATAGCGTACACAAAATTGTAGAGGCGAAGTACAGATGGTTCAATCTCGGTCACGCGTTGTCATCATCGGGGCCGGATTCGCCGGGCTCGAGGCGGCCAAACACCTTGGGGGTCATGGCCTAGATGTTGTCGTTATCGATCGTCGCAATCATCACTTATTTCAGCCGCTTCTTTACCAAGTGGCGACCGCTGGACTTTCGCCGGGTGAAATTGCGATGCCGGTGCGAGCTATTTTGCGTGATAGGCCAGACACTACGGTACTTATGGCGGATATTAAGGGGATCGACACGGCTAAACGTCGGGTCCTCCTTGACCACGAAGAAACTGTTTCTTACGACTACTTGATTCTTGCTACCGGTGCGACTCACAGCTACTTCGACCATCCGGAATGGGAGCCTCTCGCTCCAGGTCTTAAGAGTCTAGAAGACGCCACCGAAATTCGCCGGCGCATTCTTCTCGCTTTTGAACGGGCAGAACGTTCTAAAGATGAAGCAGAGCGCCAGGCACTGCTGACGTTTGTTCTTATCGGAGGCGGTCCGACGGGTATCGAATTAGCTGGAGCCATCGCTGAATTGGCGCGATATTCCTTGGTTCGCGATTTCAATCACATCAACCCCAGGCTGGCTAAAATAAGAC
>Ga0315273_10011779_pt1 | contig 11196 bp, 6 predicted proteins | sample YL17G02_0_MG_FD_205753 | JGI IMG/M metagenome (GOLD analysis project Ga0315273, IMG submission 205753) | Sediment microbial communities from Yellowstone Lake, YNP, Wyoming, USA - YL17G02_0 | ecosystem: Environmental > Aquatic > Freshwater > Lake > Sediment | place: USA: Wyoming | collected...
TTCCGGCTCCAGCCGTGCCGGATCGTTTCGTGGATGTACCATTCCCGTTCCGGCAGGTCAGATACTTTATCGAGGATTACGCAATGATGGAACCAGGGTATTTGTGCAGCAACCTGCTGCACGAACAGGAAGTCACGCCAGGCTCCTGCAAACCTGCGCATATATTTCAGGTTCCTGACCGAGAATCCCTTCATATCCGGAAATTCATGCACCAGGTCCAAGGACAAACGGTCGATGACTTTCGCACCCCAACCCTCCCGCTCCTGCCGGGTCAGGACGTCGTTCCCGATCTGCCAGTAGAGGAGGACCAGTTCGCGGTTTACCGATAGTGCGGCTTTAACCTGTGCTGACCGGATCCGTTGTTTTAAGGATACGATAAATTCAAAATATCCCTCGGGAAGATCCGGTGCTGGTAACGTGATTGCAGTCCTGCGTTTCATGATTGAATCGTGTTTCCTGTATCCGGAGATTCGGGACTGGTGAGGATAAGGATCCCTGTTGGCAGGGTGAAAGTGCGGGGAACGAATGCAATGGCCGGAGTCTGACGCTCACCGGGGCTGAGGCTTCACAGCCAGCGTGGGCTAGCCCCGGATGTTTTGTAAAAATCTTAAAAATCTGAGTCCTATTGATTTTTAGATCCAAAGAAATATCGTTGAGTGCAGTACATGGCACTTCAGGTACAATATGGCAGAATGCATCCCAGATCGTCTATCTTCAAAGGCGAGTCGGGGAGAAGAACGAACGTTTGCTCTTTTGAAAAAACTTCCTGATGACTATCTTATCTATTATGAACCAAACATCGATAACCGCCATCCGGACTTCATTGTAATTGCCCCGGATCTCGGGGTAATTGTTGTCGAAGTCAAAGGCTGGTATCTTGACGATATTGTAAAAGGTGATCATTCAGAGATCACCATAAATTCTGATGATCGCATAAGGCAGGAAACCCATCCGCTTGAACAAGCCCGGAATTACATGTGGAGGTTAGTCGGGGCGTGTGAGAGGAATCCGAACCGCTCCCACCTTCTCCATCAGGAAGGCCCCAAGAAAAATAAATTCTTTTTTCCGTTCTGTCATTTTGTTGTGTTATCCAATATCTCCCGTGAGAATATTTTACGGCGCAAGGAACAGAACGTAGCTGAAATTTTCAAGATGGATAATACCTTGTTCCGGGATGAACTGGTAGCTCTCGAAAATGCATTTCCTGATGAGATCCGAAATACCCTGATGCGGTTTTTCGATCCTTTCTGGCCGATCAAGCCGTTCTCACCGGAACAGGTGGATGTTCTCCGCTCCATCATTCATCCGGAAATTATTCTCAGTTACATTCCTTCGAAATCCCTGACCGAAGCGGAAGCAGAGAAATGTTTTGATCTGGTTGTGCTTGACCGCCGGCAGGAGAACAATGCCCGGAAGATCGGCGAAGGCCATCGGATTATTTACGGAGTTGCCGGATCAGGAAAAACCGTACTCCTTATCGCACGGGCGAAATGGCTGCACGAACGGGATCCCCACGCAATGATCCTTCTGCTCTGTTACAATGTTGTCCTGAGCGTATATCTCAAACATGTACTCATGAACTATCCCCGGATCAATGTATTCCATTTCGATGGGTGGGCCAAGCATAATGGAATACCTCACAGAACAGAAGATCCTTCTACCGGCAATCTTGAGGATGATGTGAGTCTTGGGAGCCGGTTGCTTGAGCATCTCCGGAATCATGCAGGGGATTCCCGGAAGTATGATGCGATCCTTGTTGATGAGGCCCAGGACTTCCCGCCCATCTGGTTCTCGTGTATTCTTGAGGCACTCACCGATCCCTTTGATGGTGATCTGCTGGTAGTCTGCGACGGCAACCAGGGAATTCGTCTCATTGACTCAGTGAGCTGGAAATCGCTGGGCATCAAAGCGGTAGGCAGGACCATTCACCAGGCATTTGATCTCGACCGGAATTACCGGAATACCCGGGAGATCCTCCGGCTCGCCGCGCATTTCACGGCAAAAAATGTGAAGAACAACGAGGATTCCATCTCGATTGTGCCGGTGGATCCGAGTCAGGCTATCCGGAGGGGACCAAAACCGATTCTCATCAAATGCCAGGACCATGCCGAAGAATGCAGGAGAATTTTCAATATTGCAAAAGTACTCCTCAACGGCAATGTACCCTTTAATGAGATCAAAATAACAGTGCAACCTCATGACATAGGAATACTCTACGTCAAAAAACTGCACAAAGACCATGAAATGTTCAAAGGGTTCCTCAAAGACCTTGGCACCCTCGCGCCGGTCACATGGCTGAATGAGGATTTCTATTCCCGGATGAAGGTTTTTGAAGAGTCGATCAAGGTCCAGACCGTGGCATCTTCAAAAGGTCTGCAGTACCGGGTGGGCTTTGTGATGTGGGCCGATCTGTTTGAGCCGTATACCCGGGCGGATCTGGACCTGCAACAGCGGTTTCTGTACGTTGCGCTGACCCGGGCGTCGGATGTACTGATTGTGACGTATTCGAAGGAGAATGAGTTCATCGAGAGGATGGTGAGGAGTGGGGATGCGGTGGGGAAGTGAGGATCTGACGCTCATCGGGGCGGAGTCACGAGACGCCTGGGTTAGTTCCGGGGATTATTTCATTTTCTTATCTCCTTTCACCAGTAACTATATGTAAAAAATCAGAGAATTCAAATCGATCTATCACATTAATATCATATAAAAGGTTTAAATGAAGCATTTTCATCCCAAAGGATTACCTAAAGATTATATTTATACTCATCACGAATTTAACACGGAGGACTTAGAAAATTTTCAAAAATATCACCGTGAAGTTAGTGGTGTATCGTTGACCGAATATGAAAATGCTTTACAAGAGCTTGGGATCGATAAGAAAAATATTCGAAAAAAAGTTTTACAGATCAAAAAACAGATTAAGAAAATCGGTGCATTAAACAATGCCAAAGGCAATTTCGGAGAATCTCAAGCAAGTTATTATTTAGAGCGGCAAGAAGGTTTTCTGATACTAGAATTTGGATGGTCTGAAAGTCCATTTAAAGGCCATACATCTGTTGATGTGTATGGTGTTGATCCAACACGAAAATATTGTGCTTATATTGAGTCAAAAGTTGCCTTCAAAAACAATTCGACAACGTCGCTGATTTCAGATTTAATTAAGAACCAACTATGTCTCGAACGGATCATGGTGTGGAGCGGTATTGGCGATACAAGTATTCAGGCAATTTCAAAGTCATATCAGAATCGAATCGAGAAAAATTCTTCAGATCAAGAACACCCCGATAAGGTAATAGATACTTTGTTTAAAGATAGACTTTTGAGAATAGGTGTAATTCTCCATAAAAAAGATCAGCATCATGATCATTCTGAAAATTTAAGATTATTATGGAGAGAAGAAGAAGAGTGGAAAGGACAAAATCCCCATTTTAAATATATTGAATGCTTCCCTACTAGAGTTATTGATTTAAAAAATTTGAAATTAGAAGAGCATTTTGGTCATTGGCTATTTTCTGCTGATATCATTTGTAAAGTTCGAGGTTGAATGTCGGATTATTTTGTTCCAGATAAGTACAAAGAATTGAATTATCCGGATTTGATCCACGAGTTGGATACTGCAAATCATTTTTTAGAACAGAAAATTTCCGATGAGCAGTATGAAAATGGAGTTCAGAATTTTTATCAGATTCTAATAAAATTGGAAAAAAATGCTGAGGCACTTTGTATATATTCAGAGTATGTAAAAAATCAAGAAACTATTGAACATCCCCGTTTTTCCTCCGATGATCTATTGGTGATATCTGCACGTCTTTACCAGAAAACGTTGGAGATTATTGAGGATGCCCAAAAAAAGGGGATATCAATTTCGCAAGAGAATATTTTCCGATATCAACTATATTCAGCTCTAAGTTTTTTTGCTTGTCGAAGACACGCAATATCTGCGGCAATAAGTCGAAAAATGGAAGAAGAAATAAAAGGTATTTCATCGGATTCATCGGAAATAGAACTTCGAAGTTTTTATGAAATTATAATTTCCTTGATGAAACTTGAATACGATACCTGTGATAAAAGATGTGCTCTTGAGTTAGATCAAATCAAACAAAAAATTACCACAATCGATGAAGTATATTCTGGGTCATCAATTATATTACCATTTCTTGGAGTTGGAATTCAATCAATTCAAAAGTTTACCCATTCAATAACAAAAGGGGATCTTGAAGAAGCAAAAAAAAGTGTTAATAAATTACGTGATCAAGGAATAATTTTCGATAAATTCGGATATACAGAACTATCATATGTTTTCTTCAAACTTTCATTTTCCATTAAACATCTAATAGATTTTTCGATTTGGCATCTTCGAGAGATATTACCCTATTCTTCGAAAGATAATCAAGATAAAGTTAACATTTTCATTCAAGAGAAGATCAGCGAAGGGAAATTTTTTCTTTTTAATTCGCAATACAAAGCATTATTTGAAGATAAAATTCTTAGCAAGGAGCATCATCAAATTCTCTCAATGCCCACCGGTGCTGGAAAGACTTTGTTAGCGCAGCTTCTACTTTTTAAAGAATTATTGAAGCGAAAAGATCCTTCTAGTAAAGTAATATACATCGTTCCAACCCGGGTACTCGCTCATGAAAAACTCAAAGAATTCGAGGAGATTTTTCTTAGCAATGGGTTGAATTATAGCGTGTGTAAGATGACGGGGGAGATAATCCTTGAGTCAAGCGATGTTGTCAAAAATAATGATATTCTCATTATGACTCAAGAAAAATTTGACATGCTAATGAGAGAAAATTTCTTTGATTACCCCATTTCTACAGTAATTTCTGACGAATTCCACAATGTTTTCCAAAATTATCGCGGACTTCGATTACAATTGAGTTTAGTTCGATTTAAGCAAAATAAAAAAAATCGGGAATCCAAAATTTTTTTAATCAGCGCAATTTTACCAAAGATAGATCAAGAAAATATATCTCGTTGGCTTTACCCCGATGATAATACAAAAAGTGTTGTTTTTGAGACAGACTGGCAACCCACATTTACCAGACGGGGTTATTTCGACTTTTTAAAAGAAGTAAAATCTTCCAAATGGGATATCCATTTCAACGACGGGATCACATTAAAAATTGATGCACCACAATCAACATTAAAAAGCAACGCAATTTCTCAAGCTGCTGCTTATATCGCTGTGCAATTGTGCCAATTTGATCAAGTCTACTTATATTCTCATGAAAAACAGGGACTTTTTAGTAAAGCAAATAATGCATTGATATTTTTAGAGGACATTTCCATCCCTTATGTAAATTTAGATAAACGAGCAGAATATCTGAAAAAAATAAAACGGATCATCGGAACTCATAAATTTACGGAGCTATTTGAGGCGGGTGTCGCTATTCACTATGGTAGCCTGCCATTAGTTATTAGAGGCATTGTTGAAGATGCAATAAAAGAAAAGGCCGTGCCAATAGTTATTGCGACAAGTACACTTGCACAAGGAGTCAATTTACCCGTTAAAACCATCATTATTTCTAAGCCTCAACTTGGCAGAGAAATAATGGATTTTGGATCTTTTTTAAATCTTATTGGAAGAGCCGGGAGACCGTATAAAACAGAAGAAGGCCAAATAATCCTATTAAATTCTCCCATCCATAAAGGACGACATAGCTTCACTCTAGAGGAGATTCAAAAATATCTCGATATTCAGTCATCAAATATCCCGGAGAATGTGAGCCCAATCCTGCTATTAAAAAAATTAGAGGCTGAAGGTAAAACTAATTCTAAGGATTACCTTTCATTAAACGGTGTTTTTGAATCGTTGATGCTCGCAGTGATTGCCGAAGAACTCTTCGATGACATCGCAAATGAAGACATGATTGATGCAATTACCTTTAGCAGTAAGCAAATGGATTTCAGAAATTTCACAGCTGATTTGTTAAAAGATTGTGAATCTCGTTTTATTGAATCGTATGGTGTCGCAATAAGAGAAGATAATAAAATAAAAATTTCAAAAAAAGGGTGGATAATTTATCAATCCGGTTTTTCTCCGGCCTCTTCCCTTACTTCAATAAATTGGTTGAAGATAAATAATTCGTTGTTGAGGGAATTCACACGAATAAAATACGATGTAACCGTCTTTGAATTTGGAGCGATTTGGCGATCATTACTAATTCAGCTGTTTTCTACTACAGAAGGACAACAAATTTTTGGAGAGAGAGTAGAAGAACCTTGGATCTGGGGATCGTTATCCTGGATTCGAGGTGAAAAGATCGAGATCATTGCATCAAGGGGGTATCACGGAGATATTCTTGAGGCTCTTTCTGACATGGAAGGCAATTTAACGGGTTTTATTGCGTGGGGTCTCTATGCAATGAGTAAATGGGTAAAGTTATCCGAATATCAGTATTCTCACGAGATGGAGAAACAATTAATCAATTTAGCAAATTTCGTTTGGTATGGTGCTAACTCTCCTCTTGTTATTAGAATGATGAAAGAGGATACCTCTAGACATATACTTCGAGATGATGCCATAATTCTCGCGAGATACATCGAAGAAGAGAAATTGCCCAATTTTATCGGAAACCCCACACATCTACAAAACAAAAAAGTTCAACAGTTCATAACAAAGATTCCAGAATTTAAAATTGAAGGTAATGATGTTCTTAAATCTTTGAAATTGATTTACAAAATTGAATGATTCAATGTAAAATAAACTGACATCCCATAGAAAACAACTATAGATTCTTTTTTAAATGAAAAAAAGCACAGATGTTATTGATAATAAAATCAGACTCCGAGGACATCAATGAGTAAAGATTCCCTATATTCCTTCGAAGACCAGCAACCACTCGACAATTGGATGGTCTCCGATTCAAACATCTCAAACATTCAGAATATCATAACATCCTGTAGAAAAAATCCGTTTTTGTATAAATTCATAACGGCAAATGATGCAGGCCCTACAGGATCGCATCAGAGCGGACTTTATCTCCCCAATTCTTCATGGCCTATCTTCTTCGATTCACCGGGCATAAAAGGAAAGAACAAGGATCAACCGGTGACGATACAATGGGAATCTGACGACATCGAAACAAAAAGCCGGTGTTTCTGGTATGGGGAAGGCACACAACGCGAATATCGTCTGACCCGATTCGGGCGCGGATTTCCCTATCTGAAGGATGAACATATCGGTTCTCTGGTTATTCTGGTAAAAACCGGCAAGGATGAATTCAGCGGGTGGGTTCTTGACTCCGACGATGATATCGAAACTTTTCTTGCCGAATTTAATATTTCCCATATGGATACCGGTGGAATAAAAAATATTGGTACAACTGGTCCTGTCGCAATCATTCCGAAAACCGATAAGTGGAAAGGCTCAGCAAATCGCGACCCCTAAAGGATAAAGTTCGACGATCATTGCTCCTTTGGTGAAGCATGATGGAATTGACACCAGAAGAGCAGGAACGAAAACAAGTTATCCGGATCTGGGAGCATGAGATCAGAAAAGATCCTGAAAACGCAGTAAAGAAGATTATTGCTCTCTTATGATACGCAGACTTTTCGGGATTTAGTTTTTACCGGAAATGCCAGCAGATTTGGCGGTTTCTCATTCATCGTTCTGACAACCTGTTTTGCCAGTATCTCCACCAGTGGAACTGCAACAGAATTGCCAAATTGTTTTTATTCCACCAGAATTAACAAAAAAAATTCGCTATATGCCCGAAGAACAAAAAAGTAGTATTATCTTTTGAAATAACATTCATTTGCTTCATTGAGTGTGTTAAATGGAATACGGCTGGCTCTCTGATTTACCTTCATTCGTTCAAACAGAACCTCGTATCATTCGTCAAACAGTAGAAGATTTTTTGGAAGATCATAATATCTCTCAAATCCGAGCATGGGATTCAAGCATCCCGATTGTTCAACGCGAGGGACGATACATACTTTCACAAGACGAACGTTCTCACAAATTTACAGTTATTTTAGAATATGAATTACCTCGTGAGGGAGGGCGTCGGCCAGATGTCATAATCCTTGAAAATGGTATAGTTGCCGTTATTGAATTCAAAGGAAAAGAAAGCGCAAGTGAATCCGATATTGATCAAGTCGCTGCTTATGCACGAGATCTGAAAAATTATCATTCTGAATGCCATGAGTTAGACGTTGTTCCAATTCTCGTTTTAAGTCGCAGTAAATCTGAACGATCAGAGCTTCATGGAGTCACCATTCTTGCACCAGAACTGTTGGGAAAAGAGTTAGTAGAACTTTGTCGAAAAAATGTCGGCCCTCAAATCTATCCGGAGAAATGGACAAAGGGTGAATACGCACCACTACCAAGTCTGATTCAAGCGGCGTATCTTCTCTTTCATAATCTGCCACTGCCGAATATTCGGAAAGCCGAGAGTGCAAAAATTCCGGAAACGGTTGAATTGATTACACAGATCGCCCATAAAGCATCTGATACAAAAACACGACATTTGGTTTTACTTACCGGTGTACCGGGTTCTGGTAAAACATTAGTAGGATTACAAATCGCCCACGAGCCTAAACTAAATGATCTTCGTGTAGAAGTTCAAGGAAGAAAAAATGGCGCACCTGCGGTTTTTCTATCAGGAAATGGACCTCTCGTTGAGGTATTACAAGATGCTCTCCATAACACAACATTCGTACAAGGAATGAAAAAATTCATTGAATATTATGCGATAACCCGACCTTCGATAATTCCTCTTGAACACGTTATCATATTCGATGAAGCCCAACGGGCATGGGATGAAAAGTTAGTCCAAGAGAAACATGCGATTAATGCTTCGGAGCCATCACTGCTTATTTCCATCGCTGAGCGTATTCCAAATTGGAGTGTTGTTCTCGGTTTGGTTGGGGAGGGACAAGAAATTCATCGAGGTGAAGAGGCAGGGATTTCACAATGGGCTGAGGCATTGAGAAAAACAAATCAATCGAATTGGACTGTTCATTGTCCTCCACATCTATCAAATTTTTTTACTTCAAAAAATATTCATTGTACAACAGAACCTCTATTGAATTTAACCGTCTCACTTCGTTCACATCTCGCCGAAGATCTGCACAAATGGGTTGAAGGCGTATTAAGTGAACCGACTGAAAATCTACCGGAATTGCAGGAATTGGCGAAAAAAATAATTCAAGCAGGCTACCCACTTTACATTACGACTGATCTTGAGGTTATAAAAAAATATGCAAGAATACGATACCAGAAGTTTGAAGATGATAAATATGGTCTTCTGGCTTCACGATATGCAAAAAACTTGGAATCTATTGGAATTGATAACAAATTGCATTTTGAACGAGCCAAAAAACTTCGAGTAAACCGTTGGTTTAATGCACCCTCGAACGATCCAGAATCCTGTTGTTCTCTCTCACGACCTGCAACAGAATTTGAATGTCAAGGGTTAGAATTGGATTTCTCAATCTTGGTATGGGGAGATGATTTCATCTTTGACGGGAAACAATGGCAATCTAAAATGAGTGTCCGGAAAAAAGTAAATGATCCGCATCAGATGAGAAAAAATGCATATCGAGTATTGATGACACGTGGCCGAGATGGAATTTGTGTATATCTTCCCACGCATCAATTTAAAGAAATGTTGGACACGATGAAAATATTACAAAAATGTGGTATGAAAGAACTTATGATGAACGAAAAATGAATGTGTCTTGTTTTTTTACAGACTTGTTAATTGATTTCTGTTTAAGGGATGGAAAAAATCTTTTGAAATTCTAATAACCCCGTTTTTACGATTGCATTTTGAATTGCAGATTTGACCAGAAATCCGATCAAAATCTTGCCTGATTTTATTTAGTGTTGTAAACCACCATTTAGACTTGTTCTTGGTTCGATTATCTTCCGCTTCTCGAATAAAAAATATTGATTCGTAATTCTCTCTTCGAGAGAAAAGTTTCGCAATAGATATAAACGGTTCAATTTCGATTTCAAAATATTCTCCAATTTGTTTATCCTCAGCAGCAGTTTTTTCCTTGATCTCGATGGGATAGGTGTATTGCTCACCCCAGAAAATGGCATCAATATCAGACATCTCGCACATGAATTTATTCTGAAAATGCACGCGTATGTGCTCTTTGGAGAATTCTTCCGGAACAGCTACTTCGGGAATTATCGATGAATCGCTCCTATAACGTAAAAAATTGTAATTGCGGGTCCTTTCTCCATAATTCTTCAGATTTTCCGGGAAGGGATGATAGGAATCCTGTGAGGGAATTCCAAGTTGTGTCGAATACCATTTCACCGAATTAGAGTCATCGTCACGGATTACCGCCGGGATGCAGTAGTAGCTTTGAATTCCAATCTGATGCATTGTTGCGCAGATTGTATGAAGAGCACGAGGGGGTTCTTCAAAATTCCGGCTTTCCGGATATTCCTCACCAACCTTGATAGTCTCCGGAAAAAAAACGGAGGTATGATGCCCGAATACATCCGGACCCACATTCCTAACGATCCACCCTCCGGGAGAAATTCTTTTTGAAAATCCAAGATCATTGAGAGTATTTCGCAAATCTATTTCAGCAATCATACCGTTCAGTTTATTCTGGTTGATACTGCTGATACTGGAATAGAGAAATTGCCGCATCGATGAAAGGGAAAGATGACTCATGGTATCGTCTTATCTTTTCTGATTGGTGTAATAAGGCATAATCATTTCTTAACATCAGAATTGATTTTTTCCCCATTCTCCAATCCTCTACTTACCCCACCCTCCTAACATTACCTCACGCTCCACCACCCTTATCCCATCCTTCATCCAATTCCTGATCACAAATGTCGCCCGATCCCGACCCATCCCCTATAGATCCAGAAGACAGGGACTACCTCTCATACACCTGGTCCTCCCTCCCCTGGTCTCCATGGGTCCCATTCACCGCCACGAAAGAAGAATTCCGGCAAATCCCCGGGGAGCCCGGCCTTTACCGGATAAAACCCATCGGCAAAGATTTCCTCATGTACATTGGCGAAACCAGACGAACCGTACACCAAAGAGTAAACGAACTCCGCCACACCCTCAACCGATCCGACCTGATGCCATGGAATGATCCCCACACGGCCGCCCCCTCCCTCTGGGCCTGGCAGGATGCAGAAGGGTTTGCGTACGAATGCTCTGCAACACCGCTCGATGCTTCGCAAGTCAGGTGACGGGGGATGGAGAG
>Ga0315273_10011780_pt1 | contig 11195 bp, 8 predicted proteins | sample YL17G02_0_MG_FD_205753 | JGI IMG/M metagenome (GOLD analysis project Ga0315273, IMG submission 205753) | Sediment microbial communities from Yellowstone Lake, YNP, Wyoming, USA - YL17G02_0 | ecosystem: Environmental > Aquatic > Freshwater > Lake > Sediment | place: USA: Wyoming | collected...
GCTCAAACTCTGGGACGAAGCCATCCGGACCGTGCTGCGAATCAGAGTAGGGTTGCAACAAGGGTTTGGGCAGGCGGTCGTTTTCGCGCCGCAGTCCCAGGCGGTTATTGATCACTCGCTTCATGTTCCAGCCCCGCTCGCCGGCCTGCATCATCTCCTTCAACGACCATTTAAGTCCACAGGCAGAATTGATTAATTCCAACACCGTCTCAGGAGAAACATTGGCGAATAAACACATCACCAGCGAATTGAACAATGTGCGCCAGTCCTGGTGGATAGCGACGTTTGCCGCCTTCTCCGCCCCGCCCAGTCGAGAATGGAATTCCATTCCGAGGCTGGGCTCTACCTGCCCTACATCGACAAAGAAGTAATCGGACTGGTTGTGACACGCCCCACGCGGCGAGGTAGCATAAACCAAAGCCATACCAGAGGCGCCCCGCGGGTCGTGATATGCCACTTCCAGGCCATTGACTTGCACCGCTTCCTCTTCTGCTCCAAAACGGCGTCCCAGGGCGCGCGCCCCTTCTGCCAGAAATGCCCCAAATCCCTGGCGATGGGCTGTCTGATGCACCAATTGCTCCAACGAAGCCGGGTCACCGAAAACCAGCTTCAAACCACCGGTGTCAGCTTCGGTAATCAGGCCCTTCTCAAACAACAGGAAAGCCAGACCGATGGTATTGCTTAAACTTATCGTGTCCAACCCATAGCGGTCGCAAAGCTCACCAAGTCGCGTGACTAATACTGGGTCGTTTAGCCACAGGTTTGGACCAAATCCGACCAGAGTTTCGTATTCTGGACCTTTACGTTTTTCACCATCTTCCAGTCTTACCACACGTCCACAGGCAATGACGCAGGCATGGCACGCGCTGACCCCAACCAGGATGCTGTCTTTGAGCCCAGCTCCCGAAATCTTAAGTTCTTCCTTAAACGTCTCGTTATGAAAGTAACGCTTGGGCATCTCGCCCAGGTAGTCGAAATACTCAGCGGCGCCGGAAGTGCCCAACTCGCGCAGCACCAGGGTCAATGAATCTGCGCGTAACAGGCGGTTGGCCTGTGAGCGCAAGGGGGAGTACTTTGCAGAGTCGACTACAGGAACCTTACCATGACCCTGAACAGCGACTGCTTTCAGGTTTTTGGAGCCCATTACGGCCCCCAGGCCTGTCCTTCCGGCCAGTCGGCCATGGTCGCAAAGGATCGAGGAAAAAGGCACCAAAGCTTCGCCGGCCTGGCCAATGGAAGCCACGCGCACTTTGCCTGTATTCAATTCCGCTTCGACGGCAGCCAGGGTTTGGTAGGTGTCCAATCCCCACAGATGGCGAGCTGGACGAATCTCAACCTGACCATCCAGAATCCAGATAAAAACGGGTTCAGGGGCGCGGCCTTCCACCCACAGTCCATCGAAGCCAGCCATACGCAGCTCAGGCCCCCAGAAGCCGCCGCAGTTGGACTCACCCCACAGCCTGGTCAGAGGAGATCGCCCGCACACCACGAACCGCCCCACAGCCGGCCCAGCCGTGCCCGAAAGGGGACCGTTCAGGAACAGCAACGGCGCCTGTGGCGAGAGTGGCTCCAGCTCTGGCAACAGGTGGTCATACAATAAGCGCGCCGCCAGTGAAGCGCCCCCCAAGAACAAGCGCTCCCAGGCTTCGGGATAATCCAACTGCCCGATCTCACCGCTCGTCAGATTAACCTTCAAGATAGGCTGCATGGTTCCCTCCTGGAAATGGTCATGAAGCGCCAGGTCTAATAAATGGTAGTTTACCGCAATTTAAGACTGGGGACATAGGGATTTGGTTAGAACAGATTCAAGATATACTTGTCAATGATTTTTTATATGGACAATACTTTTTCGATATTCTCACTTACTCCAGCGGATCGACCATGGGTATCCCACTTCCTGGAGGAACACTGGGGCGCCCCTGAAATTGTCACGCGCGGCAAGCTTCGCCAGGCCGATCGCCTGCCGGGCTTTTGCGCCAGGCTAGACGGGCAAGTAGTAGGACTCGCCATCTATCATATCTGGAGCAAACAGTGTGAGATCATCTCGCTGGACAGCCTGGTGGAAGGGATAGGCGTCGGTTCGGCCTTGATCTTTGCCGTGAAAGAAGCTGCTGCCACGGCAGGATGCGAGCGCCTGTGGCTGGTTACTACCAACGACAATACGCCTGCCCTGCGCTTTTACCAGAAGAGGGGCTTCCACCTAGCCGCTCTCCACCGCCATGCAGTTGATCGTGCTCGGCGGCTGAAGCCTTCCATCCCGTTGGTTGGGGTTGATGGGATTGACATCCATGATGAGGTGGAATTGGAAATGAGGTTTTAACGTTGAGTTTAGCAGTGTCAGCCCTAACTCATTTAGATAAACTTGCATACAGCTTATTCAGACTCGCCTCGTCCAGAAAGCCATCCGCTGCGCCAGGCTCACCAATTTTATATGAAGCAAAAACGCTGGCCTTGCGGAGGGCTTCAAAGGGATTCCAGGACTGGCTATAGCAATGGATGAACGCCGAGAACAGTGCATCTCCCGCACCGATGGTGTTAACTACAGGACGGGTATAGATCGCAGGCATGCGCTCGAGCATATGGTCTTTACGCACTCCCAATAAGGTTCCCTGGGCGCCCATACCAACCACGACAAATTCGGCCGGGTAGCGGTCCCACACCTGGCGCACCCAATCTTCGGGTGAGCAGGGCAGCCGCTCGTCGCTCATAAAAAGGATGTTTGCCGCCGCCATAAAATCACGATTGTAGAAATCATCCAGCTCGGCGATAGCGTGCAAATCGGTAGCTACCAGCTTGCCCGCCTGGCTAGCCGGCAGTAAAAAGGGGCGCGAAAAGTTGATATTGCATAACACCGCCAGCGAGCACTCTTGCAAGGCCTCCTGGAAGCGCTCAAACGGGTAAACCTGATCCTGGATGTCTTTCAGATCTACATTGATCTGGCGGCGGCCAGAAGGATCATAAAGGATCACCGATTGCGGAGTGCGTTCGAGCTTTTCCAGGACATCGCCAGCGGGGATGCTGGCCGAATCCAAAACTGTTTTCACCAGGCTGCCGGCAAGGTCCCGCCCGATCAGCGACAGAAAACGCACTGCATCACCCAGCCCGGTAAGCGCCCGCGCCACGTTAAAACCTACGCCCGAAACACTGCTGTTGACCCCATAGAACAGGTAGCGCACTGGAGTATATTCGATTGGGAAGCCATCCACGCGCAGGGTGTTTTCCAGGTTAATCAGGCCGGAGACCAGAATCCGCGCCATCTTAGATTAATGCTCCCCTGACAACTTCTCAATTTCCGCTACAACATTCGCCAGCTCATCCACCATCGGCGAATGGTCGATCTTCTGGAAGACCTCCACCAGGCTGCGGTAATACCATAAGGTGCCACCTTTGCCGCCATTGAAGCGCCTCCAGACAACCTCCCCATTCCGCCGCAAGTCAACCAGGATCGTGCGGGCGTTATGCAGCTTGTCAGCCAGTGAAACGCGGCGCACATCTACCCCGGCCCGGCGCAGGTGAGCAATGTAGGTCTCTTTGCGCTCCCGCCAGGGCGGCTTGGGCAGAGTGAAAGCATCCGTGCAGCCTTCCACGATAGTCGCGACGTGCTCGCCAAAGCGGCTACGGATATCCTCCAGGGTTGCCAGCCCCCCCTGATCTTCAACCGCATCGTGGAGCAGGGCTGCGATGGCCTGGTCTTCGTTGCCGCCATCTTCTAACACCAGGGCTGTCACCCCGAGCAAGTGGGAGATATATGGGACGCGGCTGCCCTTGCGAATCTGGTGGGCGTGCAGGCGGATCGCGTAAAGCAAGGCCCCTTCGAAACGGTTGGTTAGCATCATCATGAAATAATTTCAAAATCGCTCGTGATAACCACCCCAGGGCGCAGGGTGCTAATCACCGAGCAATATTTATCTTCGGAGAGACGGATAGCCTTTTCCAGTTTTTCAGCATTTATTGCCCCGCGCGCCACATAGTGCAGGTGGATACTGGTAAAAGTGTTTGGTGGGTCAGACAATTGCTCACCGGAGCAAACCACTTTCAGGTCTTCGAGTGGCTGGCGCTGTTTGGCAAGGATCTCGACTACATCCCAGGTAGAGCAAGCTGCCGCAGCCACCAACAACAAGTCGGATGGCTTCATCCCAACCCATTCATTGGGTGGTTCGGGTGACTGGCCGATCACTACCGAGTGCCCATGGGTGTCGCTGCCAACCATCAGATGGTTTTCTAGCCAGCGTAAAGTAATGGTACCCATGAATAATTGTGCTCCTTGTTCATTATTAACAATAACCAAACGTCAAAACGCTTGAACGTTTTAACGTTTATGGGATATCACGTTGAAGTTGAATGGGTCAGGATCGCCTCGATATGCTCGGCGACGCGCGTATTTTCAGGAGTTTCTGACCGGTTCAGCATAAGCTGGTTAGCAATCCGGCGCAGCAGGTTAGGGTTCACCTGGGCCAGCTCCTCCGTGATCCGTTCCCAAAGGTGACGCAAGTCCGGGTTAGGGTGGGTGGCGGCAAAGACCGCGATCTGGGCCGGCGAGGACATACTCAAATTCCAAGAAGAGATATTCAACTCCATCTCACGCCCGGCGTTCGCCCAATAATAAGCCAGCATTGGGTTGATCAGGCCGCGCATCCGGCTCCATAAAGGATCATCTTCCTGCACCAATGCAAAAAAGGCCAGGTAATAGGGGCGCGCCCCGGCGTAGTCGTGGTTGACTTGCGAAAGCTTGCCAGCAATAGCAGATGCATAAGAAGCCATATACCAGCGCAAATCTTCAATCGTGGCGCCCGGCTCGCCCTTCTCCACCGCGTCCCACTGCAAGCGACAAACCAATAGATAGGTGTTGGCGGAAGCGGCAAAGTCTTGCGAGCGCTGTAACATAGCTTTCTTGGCCAAGGAATGCGCCATGTCAGTGCCCGCCTGTAAATCGTCAGGCACCTGGACCTGGTCGATATCGCGGCCCAGCACCTGCAAAGCTGGCTCATCTGAGAAGGGGATCACCCCTATCCCCGGCAGGGCGTATTTTTTACCTTTCCGAATGATCAAACCGCGCTGTCTCAGATCATCTAACAGGCTCTGGATATAGTCCACTTGCTGCGGGTCGTTCAACAGTATATGAGCCAGCTCGCCCGGATCAATTTCCAGCCCGGCGTGCACCACCGAAAACACAAAGTCTGCTTCGGCCCTTTGGACGAAATCGGCTTCACTGTCAATACCCTGCGCCAGCCAAACGGGCGTGTACAACGAAACCGGGCGGTTATGATAATCGAACGCCCGCTGCCGAAAAGCCATCTGCAAAATCTCGCGCATGATACTCTTGCTGCGCATCAACCCTTGGGCTTCATAGCGCTCACGCAGGTCCTCCAGCAGCTTATCGGTGGTCTGCTCGCCAGGGTGTTCGCAAAGCTCCCGGTAAATGTCGCGCAAGACATCCCGCCGGGTGGATAAATCTATTACGGTCATCTTCAGGCGGGCGGCAATCAGCTTATATTGCCCTTCCAGGTTGAGCTTGACAGGAGTTGCCGTCTCCTTTATGGGAGTTGCAATCTCACTGGGGACAAGCTCCGTTTCGCCGTTTGTAATATAGTTAATGGGCGCAACGAAAAGCTGTAAGTCCTTGACAAACAACTTCACCAGGTCGCGATTGTCTTCCAGCCAGGATTTAAACTGAGCATATCCGAAGTTAGCCTCATTGAATGCCGGGTCCATTAACAGCATGGTCTGCTTGAGCCGGGTTGCCAGGATCGGCAGCTCGCCGCGCTGGCCATGCGCCTGTAAGGCTTTAGTGAGCAAGCTGCGCGCCAGGTCGCGATCCACGGATTGCTCATCAGTTTCGGTTGGTTCGCCCAGGGCAGTCTCCAGGTAGATAAATTCATCGCAGGACCTGACTAGCAGGTGGTGGGTGATGCTACGCGGCCCAATGCCTACAGTATAGCGGCCATACTCGCGCAGCTTGGCCACCAGAGGGCCAAAGTCGCTGTCGCCGGAGACAATTACATAGGTGTCAATCTGCTGGCGGGTCATGGCGGTCTCCAGGGCATCGATAGCCATACGGATGTCAGCTCGGTTCTTACCCTGCCGAATGTTATAGATCTGGATCAGGTCAATCGAATTGTTCATCAGCTCGTCGCGGTAGCGGGTGAAGCGCGACCAGTCGCCATAGGCGCGCTTCACCACCGCCGGCCCCCTGGTTTGCAGGAACTCCATCAATGTTGTCACTTCGAAGTCAAAGAATTCTCTTTCCGCCCACAAGGCAATGTTTTCGAAGTCAATAAACACTGCCAGTTGATTGGTATGCATGCACGCCTCCGTAGTAATGATATCTTAACGAAATCATACCCCATCCTCCCACTTTTTACAATTGTTGCAACCTTCACAATCTTTTTTCCCTGCTTTAGACTTTCCAAATTTCTTTCGCACGGCGCAGCATATTTCGCCAGGAAGTATCTTCTACATAAGGCGCTGGACCTAAGGGGTCTTGCCAGGGGCGATTTAGCAGAGCAGAGACCGAGGCCAGGGCGCAAGCCGCGGCGGCTTGCAGATCGTAGCCGCCTTCCAGGAACAGCGCCAGCTTGCCGGAGCAGCGCCGGTCTGCAAAAACGACCAACTCTGCCAGTAAGTCACGAAACACCCCGGCTGAAAGCTGCAAGGACCCCAAAGGGTCACGCCAGTGGGTGTCGAAGCCAATGCTCACCAACAGCATCTCCGGCGCAAAACGTTCCAACAAGGGCAGGATCAGCTCAGCCATTACGGTCTTAAAGGCTTGATCACCTGAGCCAGGCGGCAGCGGGAAATTGGCCGTGTAACCCACGCCAGGGCCTGCGCCAATCTCGTCCACCCTTCCACTACCGGGGAAAAGCGGGAACTGGTGTGTGGAAAGGTAGAAAACATCTTGACGTTGCCAGAAAATATCCTGCGTGCCGTTGCCATGATGCATGTCAAGGTCTACGATCGCCAGGCGCCGGGCGCCTTGATCCCGGATTAAGATTTCAGCCGCCAGAGCCACGTTGTTCAATAAGCAGAACCCCATTCCCCAGCCAGGTGTGGCGTGGTGACCAGGTGGGCGGGTGAGAGCCAGGCCGGTGGGGCGGAGTGCGCCTCGGTCAGCATCGCCTCTCCAGACCGCAGAAGCCACAGCCATCGCTCCACCGGCAGATTTAAGCGCCAAATCCCAGGAGGCAGGGGTGGTATAAGTATCCTGGTCCAGCCACTCGCCGCGCCGGCAGGCAGCTTCCAGGACCTTCAGGTAGTGGGAGGTGTGGACGCTTTGCAGCAGGTCGATCGAAGGAGGCAGCGGATCCAGGTGAGGGAATGGCTGCCACCACCCGGCCTCTTGCAAGGCTAAACGCATCGTTTCCACCCGCTCTGGCCGCTCGGGGTGACCGGAGGCGAAATGAGCCTCATGGCCTTGGGGATAGAATAGTAGCAAATCTTTTTCCGGCATGTTTATCCTTAAACGATTCTCGTGGCCTATGCTTCGGGCGGTAGAGAACACCGCTCAGGCTCAGCATGCCTGGTAATTCGATATGTTCCGCATGCCGGATGCTTCGGGCGGTAGAGAACACCGCTCAGGCTCAGCATGCCTGGTAATTCGATATGTTCCGCATCCCGGATGATTCGACCGCCCCATTATATACCTTTCATTGGCGCCCTGAGCTTGTCGAAGGGTCAGCCTGCCGGACCAATATGGGTCGCAAGCAAAGCGCGAAACGCTTGTTTTATTGTTTAAGGGCAGCGCGCAAAGCGCGTTTAATCCGTTCCCAATAGCTTTGAACCAGGCTGGCGCGCGGAGCCGTGATCTCGTGCTGGCTGTAGCGCGCCTCCATAAATTCATCCGTCATGGAAGAGATATCGCTTTCCACACCGGGCAAATGGTCTTGCAAGGCCCGAGAGTATTCGTAGGGTGTCTGGGCGGGCTGGCGGGGCAGGCCGTGTTCCCCTCCCCGCCGCACCAAAGCCATGTAGAAGAACACCACGCGCTGGCGCGGCGAAAGCCTGCGAAGGCTGACAAACCGCCTCGACTGGTCCGTAGCCGAGGCTGGCTCCCCTGGGCGCAGGCGGCGCAGACCGGCTTGCACAGCGGCGACCAGGTTTTGGTTCACGCCTCGCAGCCAGCCCCACAACCCTTCCCATAAGGTAGCCAGGGCGGCGAACAAAGGGAAATGTCGCAGCCGCTCACGCAGTTCGCTATGCTGCTGCAGGTAATAATACACCGCATACACGATCACGCCGATGAACACCAGCCAGAAAGCCAGCGACTTGAGCCATTCCAGCCAGGAAGCGCCGCCCGCATTCAGCAGGGCAGGCGGCTGAGCCGGCTTGATCGTCAGCGGGGTGACCGGCGATGGCTTGCCAAACAGCCGTGCCAGCAGGCTGATTATCAGGATGAAGGGCAAAGTAATTAAGAACGCCAGCAGGTTCAATAACGCCAATAACATACCAAACAGGCTGCTCAGAATATCCAGCAGGCCCACAGAATATTGGGTGGGCAGCAGGATAACCAATCCACCCAGCGCCAACAAAAACCCCAGGCTGTAAGCCAGCCAGCGCGCTGCCAGGTTGGGGCTGACGGGAATGCGTTCCAGGCTCCAGTGGACGCGCAACACCGCAAACTGAGTCAGGCTCAATAGCACCAGGCTGAGGGCGAAATACCCCAGCAGATACGCCAGGCCGCGCTGTAGCTCGGGGACCGGGACCCCCAGCCGGCGCTGCTCCAGGGCCAGGAATCCCATCAAGAAGGCAATCACCCCGCCAATCAACAGGATCAGGTTGACCAGGCTGCGGCGCGCCGCCGGACGGACCTGGTATAGCCAGCTCTCCCTTTCCTGGATCAGCAAGCGTTCATCACCTTCTAGCTCGAAAAGATAGTCTGCAAAATATCCGGTGACGCTCCAGGCCAGGAAGATCACCACCACGCCAGCCAGATACCCATACGTGAAGAAGTATTCAAGAAAATTCACCCGCCACAACGGGATATCAATCCACAGCTGGCTAACCCCATTGATGAAGTAGAGCAGAAGCTTGAACAAGATCAGAATGACCACCAGTTCGGCGGCGCGGAACATGAGCAGCTCTGGACTGAATGAATCTAGTTGCCTGGCCTGCCGGTACGTCACCATTGACTCTATGACTATCAGGAAGCAAAAACCGACCAGATAGCCGCCTTTCCAGGGGGGCAGCAAGTATTCGCCCATCGCCACCAGGACGCCCAACGCGCAGGCCAGCATTAACGCCACGACCAGGTGGTTGGCCAGGCTGGTCAGACGCTCATTGCGGCGGAAGAGGGAAGGGAGATTCTCGGTCATTAACCTACCGTCTCCATAAGTCTAGATCCTTTTCTGTGAAGATCTGGCAAAACCCGAACCCGAAATACTCAGCCCGCCTTTGCGCAACCTGGATACCGGATACGGGCCCGCACGGCAGCAGCACGATATCCAGGCCGGCGCGCTGGGCTTGAAACAACCCTTCGTACAGGGCCTCGTCCAGGTTGGGGGTGATCATCAGCAGAGTTGTGCCCCAGGATAAATTTACCACTTCGCGCCGCAGTAGATCGACCAGGGGAACTGTTTCGCCGGCTTGCAAGCGTGCCAGCAATTCCAGAATACGCATCAAGTTCCCCCGTCCGCGGCGCGGCATTAGTGATTGCGGCTGCAAGTCGCCCTGGAGCGGGTCGATCCCGTTGCTGAGCAGGCCGACTGCCTGGCGCTGACCAATCACCCAGTTAGCCAGCGAGGCGGCCACGACAATAGCCAGCTCGGTAGCCACAAAATGAGCGCGGCGGTCGTATTCAGCGTTATTCAAATTCAGGAAAATAGCCGTCTCCAGGGCGATCGAAGGCTCGAACAGCCGCACCAGCAATCGACCGGCAGCAGCCGTGGCTTTCCAATCCACACGGCGCAGGCTGTCACCGGGGACATAGTCACGCTTGCCACGCACCCGGCTGGGGTCCTCGAAAACCGGCTGGGTATGGCGCAGGGTGCCCATCGGCGAGCGCGAAGGCAGCTTAACGCTGTTCAGGGGTATGATCTTTGGGTAGACGGTCAGGTGATCGGGAGGGTGGCTAAGCTGCAGGTTGCCGGCTACACCTAATAGATCGCCCGAATACAGGTTGAGCGGCCCAATCTCGTAATAGCCGCGCCTGCGGCCTTCGAGCGCATAATGAAAGCTATGGCGGGCGCCCGGCCCCAGGCTGATCACCCGCTCGAAAGCGCCGGATAGGCCCAGCCCGGTGGGCAGGTTCTCGCGCAGCTCCAGCCAGACTACCGGCAGCCAGCTCGTATTGTGGACCTCCAGGCACACCTCGACTTTTTCACCTAAGAAAGCCCGCTGGTTAAACTCACGGCGGAAGGAAACCGAGCGCAATGCCCTGCGGCTCCACCAGCGTCCCAGGGCAAAGGCACCCACGAACAAATAGATCAGGGTGAGCACGAAATCGGCGCGCAGGATGACGGCCACAAAGGCCAGCAGGATCAGGAAGGGCAGGAAGAAATCAGACATGCGCCCCAAGCCCGAGCGGCGTTTTCTCCAGGACTTCCGCCAGGATCACCCTTGTCGAGCGCCCGCGCAGTTCGGCCTCCGGCCGCGCGATCAAGCGGTGAGCCATTATGGCGGACGCCAGGTACTTAATATCGTCGGGGATGACGTGGTCGCGCCCGCGCATGGCTGCCAGGGCCTGGGAAGCTTTGTAGAGCGCCAGGCTGGCGCGCGGGCTGCCGCCCAGGGCCAGGTCGGGATGCGTGCGGGTGGCGCCCACCAGGCGGATGATGTAATCTTGTAAGGTATCATCTACATGGATTTCCCACACCAGGCGCTGGAATTCGAGCAACTTCTGGATACCGGTTCCGTCCGACCCATCCGCCTGGGACGGGTTCGCACCGAAATTCACAGCTCCCAGGCTGACGATGGGGTGTTCACGCCGCAAATTGTTGAGGATGGTGCGCTCATCGGCGGGGGTGGGATAGCCGACCGGCAGGCGCAATAGGAAGCGGTCCAGCTGGGCTTCGGGCAACGGGAAAGTTCCCTCGTATTCGATCGGGTTCTGGGTGGCGAGCACCATAAATGGCCTCGGCAACGGGCGGGTGACCCCATCCACGCTGACCTGCTGCTCCTGCATGGCTTCCAGCAGGGCCGATTGAGTGCGCGGGGTAGCGCGGTTGATCTCGTCGGCCAGCAGGATGTTGACGAACACGGGC
>Ga0315273_10011781_pt1 | contig 11195 bp, 12 predicted proteins | sample YL17G02_0_MG_FD_205753 | JGI IMG/M metagenome (GOLD analysis project Ga0315273, IMG submission 205753) | Sediment microbial communities from Yellowstone Lake, YNP, Wyoming, USA - YL17G02_0 | ecosystem: Environmental > Aquatic > Freshwater > Lake > Sediment | place: USA: Wyoming | collected...
TCCCCGGTCCCGGGATGTCCGCCATTTGGTGATCCGGCAGCGCACGTCCGAGCCACCTCTCGCGGCCCGGGTCACCGAGATGGCAGCGGGCTTCTTCGTGGACGTTCCCGACCGGTCATTGACGTGCCGACGTCCCCCCGCTATTGAGTAGTCAAACGGCTGTGAATCTGTCTAGAGAATCCGCCTTGCTTCTAGAGCGCCCCAACGCGGTCAACGGCTTACCGACATCGCGACCGAACGTTTTCCGAACCGCGCGCCGAAACGGGCCGCCGATCGCTGGCGTGGCTAAGAGAAAGTGCGGGGCGCCGAGGCCCCGCACTGATGTCCATTAGTCACCCCTGCTGAATCAGTCCGCCGAGTCCGCGGCCCCGCCCTGTAGCAACGTCACGGGCGCCGAAGTTCCCAAACCCACATCGATGACGGATCCGCCGCTCGCAACCAGAAGACTGGGAGTTCCAGTGGTCGATGACGAAGGGGTCGAAGTGAAACTTGAACCGGAGCCTGCAATACCCGACCTAACAACCACGCTCTCACCTGAACTCAGGCACGACCCCTGTGCAACAACGGTTGCCGGATCACAGTTCGTGACGGCGACGATATCCGTGGTGTTGCCGGACGTGCGCTCAACGACGTAGGACAGGACGTCCTTAAGAACCGAACTGTTGTTGTAATCCCATCGACCGAACGCGGTTCCCGCAAATCCGCTGATGGTCTGGTAGCCGCCATCCTGATTGCTGACGACCTGGCGCAGTGACGACCACGTCCCATCCGGGTTCTTCTGCAGGAACGAGATGGATCTGATATTCGGCACGCGATCATGGATGCTCATGTACAGGCGATCGCCTGCCGCATTGACGGAGAGCCAGCCCACGCCGTTGTCGTCATTGAACGTATAGAGAGTCTGCGGGGTGCAATTCGCGCTGCAGGTGGCAATGCTGATCGAGTAGAGCGTATCGATCCACCTGCCATCGATGGTCTTGATCTCATCCGCATAGTAGATCGTCTGGCCATCCGCGCGTAGTTCAACGTCGTTCAAGCTCGCCGTGTAGATGATCGAAGAAGTCAACGGCAGCGACTCGACGACAGCGCCACTTACTACGTTGAACTTCACCAGCCTGATGTTTGACCCGTCCACCCACGCAACTCGCCCTTCGGTGCCGATCTGCCTGTAACTGAGCCCGCCCATGTTTGCCGAGCTTGTTATCAGGATCGAACACGCGCCATTGCTGTCGGCCAGGTAGATGTCGGAGCCGTCGTAGGCCAAGGTTCCGCCGAATTTCTTGACGGTCTTGTACTTCGCTTTTGGATAGACCATGGCGGGGAAGACGCCGACACCCGTCACTCCAACGCACGATGTCGGCGTTGGCGGGGGTGGGGGTGGTGGCGCCGGCTTTGCCGCAACAGCCACGGTGCTCGCGAGTGCCAGCGTGGCTCCAAGGGACGCTATCAACGCCGCACGAACTATAGGCGTGTTCATTGAGGACTCTCCCTGCTGCATCGCAGCACCTCTGAGCGTGACTGAAAGTCACTGAACGCTTCTTGTTTAACCGCTTATACGCCGAACGCCAGAAAATTCACCAACGATTCGTGTGCGTCGGCTCATTGCATTGCACAAATTGCAGTAACGAGTGCGAGCGTTAGAAAAAGCCCTGGGTGACGTCATCCTGCTTCAATTTTCGAGTGCCCAAACGCGGTCAACGGCTTACCGACATCGCGACCGAAAGTTTTCCGAACCCGGGAGCCGAGCGCTTGAACCAGCCTGAGGATACAATCGTGGCGCCATCGAATTCCGATGAGCGGGGGACTCAAACATGAAAAAGTATGTCTTGACGATCTGCACACTACTCTGTGCGGCCGCGATGTTACCGTCACATGTCATCGCGCAGGATAAGAGTTCAGACGCTGATGCCGTAGCCGCGATCACGAAGATTGAGAACGACCTTGTCAGGGCGGACCTCGCCGGCGACTCCGCCGTCTACGCCAAACTGCTCGCGGACGACTGGACTGCGGGTAGTAGCTTCGGGACGTGGGATACCAAGCAATCGATGCTCGCGGATATGAAAGACACGAAGAACAACAAGACGAACAGTGAGAGCATCAGCGACCTCAAGGTGCGCGTGCACGGCGACGTCGCCATCGCAACCTACACGACTACGTATGATTCGATGATCAAGGGCAAGCACCAGTCAAGAACCGTGATCTCCACGGACACGTTTCAGCGGCAGAACGGCACCTGGAAGGTGCTGGCCGGTCACAGCTCGCAAATGGCGAAATAGACACCCAGCCACGGCACGCAGAGAACCTAAACCTGCAACACCCAGAGAGCCCGGCCACCGTGCCGGGCTTTTTCTTCTCGCTTACCACTCGTTTGGGTGTGCCGATGACTCTTACGAATTTGGGCACTGCCTGTCGCGTGCTGTGAGCGACTTCCATCCGACGTACCCCCGCTTTTGAGTGTAAACCAGCGTCGAGGATTGACCAGCGTCCGGCGTCCAATGTTGATCATGCGAAGACAAGCTCACGATTCTGATCGAGAAATGTCTCTCTAACCCTGGTCAGTCTTTGACGCCTGATGGGCTTAGTCCCTGGTCAATCTTCAACGCCTGTTCACAGTCTCTAGCGACTGAATCTGCCAACACCCACCCATGTCGGATCTGCAGGTCCTTGCGGTCGATCATTCGCAGGAACCTGCGGGAGGGCTCTCGCCTCCGACGGCTGGCAATCCCTCAACGAACACGAGCACCTGGGTCTTCGGGTCGTCAGGCAGGCCCGGCCCCACGTCCGCGATCCAGATCCATTTCCGTCCACACTTGTCGCTGGCAAGCGGCATGTAGACCCGGTCAGCTTCAGCCGTGAATTCGACGACGCGGATCTCTTTCTCCGTAACGCAGGCACCCACCAAGTCCGGGCAGTAGGGATTGACTTCTTTGTCCAGGACTACAATGAAGCGCCGCCCGGGCGGGACCTCCATTCGCCACGCGACAAAGGGCGGTTGCCCGGCGCTGGGGCGGTACTCCGGCGACAGAGTTCGATCATCAATCCCGATGACAACGGCGAAGTCGAATAGGGACCACGCCGACTGCTTGGCCTTGCCTGCAGTCCAGAGGTAGGCGGCGCCACCACTCTGCCGAATCCGGTTGGCGTCGTACGGCTGCGGCGGCGGTGGCAACGTCTTGCAACCACTCACAGCCGCCGCGACAAACACGACTAGAAGTCTATGCGTGAATCGCATCGAGCGGCGAACCGACCGGGCCCGCTGGCGGTCTAATTTGCCTGGCGAGGTCAGCTGCGGCAGGTTCGAGTTCGACATATGGTCGGTGACGCGCATCGGCTCGGCCTCGACAGGTTGTGCTCCGCAATTACCCGATCACGCCAACGCGGGCGCTGGCAGATATTCGTGATGCAAGCCGCCCGGCACCGATCTGGCGCGAACCTCGAGGTGCTCGCCGATCCGATGGCGGGTTAGTGGTGTCGCGGACCGCGCAACAAGGCTGGCCAGGTCGGCAAGCAACCGAAGGACGATTCGAGCCAACTCGATCACGCCACGATCATGCCACAGCTCGGCGAAGGTCCTGCAACGAGGTCAGTTCGTCCCAGATCCAGTACTTGCGGAGCACAGGCATCGAGACGCGTCGGGTCGTCGGTTGCGACGGGTCATTTGGTTTCTCCTTCGGGGGCGCCGCCGGGTCCGGTTTGGAAGGACGATTCGAGCCAACACGATCGGGCGCGCTGGCCGCTCAGCGCGTGGATGGCAACTGGCTCTTCGCGCAATCTGTGTTCAGCCATTGCACGAGCAGCTCCGCCAGGCGGAGGCGTGTCGCTGAGAACGGGTGATCGTCGTCTAGCGTCACGCTCTGCACTTGGCTGCCTCCAGCCGCATGCACTGCCGCTGCTAGCCGCTCGTGCATTGCCGGGTCCTCGTCAGGGGTATCCCTTGACGCGGCGACCAGAAGGAGGGCGCGGCCCTTGAGAGCGTCTACACGCGACAGGTAGTCCCATTCGACCGGAGCAGAGGTCATTTCCTGCAGAAGTGCCTCCGTGGTGGTGCGGAGTGGACCACCCGCAGGGTCCGTGGCGTCGCGGAAATCTTCCACCGTTGCTGCTCGCTCGTCAGGGTGGTCGGCGAGGCGCCGTGCCACCCAGCCGATGTTCCACGCGGCGATAGCTGCAACACAGACGGTCGTTGGTTCTCGCCGAGCCGTCAGGAGAGCCAGCCATCCACCGAAGCTGTGGCCCACAATGGCGATACGGCTTGGATCAAGGTGATGGGCTGATGCGTTAGCCGGCGTGCGAATCCATGCGAGCGCCGTCGCCACGTCCTCGATCGAGTTGTTGAACGAAAATGTACCACCCGAGCCCCAGGATCCGCGGTAGTCGAAGTAGACCGCGTCCCAGCCGGCCCGCCGAACCGCCTGTGCTAGATCGAGGTTCTTTTCGTTACCGGGGAAGCCGTGCAGCAAGAGCGCGACTGGGTGCGGGCCCTCGCCGGCGGCCCGGTAGATGAGGCCGTTCATTCGGGTCCCGTGGCTGGTAAGAACGATCGAGGCCATGGACGGCGCAGCGGGCGCCGCAGCTGGAGGCGGACCTGGCGTCGGCGGCGCCCCGAGGAGATGGCGCGGAAAAACGAAGACCAAGGCAAGGCCCACTAGAAGAGTCATCGACCGGCGGATTCGGTGTGCCAGGATCATTGCGGAGCCCCCTCTCGGCCGAGCAGCGCGGCCAATGGAATGAGGAACCACCAGAGCATGCGTCATGCGCTGTGGATTCAATTGATCGATGCAACACCGTTGCTGCAGGACCCAAAATTTCAGTAATGCCTTGCAATACTGGGTCAGGGTTACCGGCAGGGCCTCGCATCCGCAATATCCGAGTCCCTTCACAGCGCCGTGCCGCGCGCGCCGCGGCGCTCACGCACGCTTCGCGTCTATGGCGAGTCGGTTCGCAGATCCAAGCGCGAAGCTAGATCCGCGCTCACGTGCACGCGATGCGTGGCCACGCGATAGTCGGACGTCTTCGCCTCCATGATGCTCGGCACGAAAGTCTGCGGATTGCGGTCGTAAAGTGGAAACCAACTGCTCTGCACTTGCACCATGATGCGATGGCCGGGCCTGAACGTATGATTCACTTGCGGGAGGTCGAATCGATATTCCAGCGCCTTGTTTGGTTCGATCGCTTTTGCGACATCAAAGCCTTCGCGATAGCGACCGCGCAGCACGTTGCCGGTGATCATGAATTCATAGCCACCCATGTCCGGCTCCGCAGCATCCTGCGCGGGAAAGACATCGATGAGTTTCACGACCCAGTCGGCATCCGAGCCAGTCGTTTCGGCAAAGAGACGCGCGCTCACCGTGCCGCGCACGGTCACTGCTGAGGTAAGTGGTTCGCTGACGTAGGTGAGCACGTCTGGCCGTCCATCAACAAAGCGCTGATCGGCGACGAGCCACGCGCGCCACGCGGCGTAGCCTGCTTCATCGTCATAAATGCGACGTACGGGGCGCGGCTGGTAGGGTACGGGCTTCGTAGGATCAGAAACAAAAGCGTCGGCCGTGCCGGGAGGGGCAGCGGGCGCATGCCAATCCACAGAATGATTTGGCTGCAGATAGAGACTGCGCGCGACAGTGCCAGGCGCATCCGGCCAGGCCGTAAACGTTTCCCAGCGTCGCGTACCGGTGTTGAAGACTTTGACCGGAGCGAGCGATGACGCCGGCGCATCCTTTAGATGGTGCGCGAGGAACGGGGCGAGCACGTCTTCGCGCCAGCGCCGCGCCGTTTCCTCATCCCAGTGCATCGCGCCGAGATGATCGCCCGCTCCCCAGTTCTGGCCGTGATACCAAGGGCCGGCAACCAGAAAGTTGAGGTCGTTCTTTTTGTCCCGCGGCTCCATGGCCGCGTACGCGGCGGGCGCGCCGTAGATGTCTTCCTGATCGAATAGCCCATGCACATGCATCGTCGGAACGAGTCTCGCGGTGCTCTTCGCCAGATACTTGTCGAGCGCCCCGTTCTGCCAGTACGCGTCGTAGGTGGGATGCGTGGTCAGCAGCGTCCAGTACTTGTGGCGCTTTGGGTCGAGATAGCGCACACCGATCTCGCGCGGTGAACCGGCATTAAGCCACCAAGTATAGGTATCGGCGTCACTGAAAGCGACCGGGGTCCACTCTTTGGAGTCCGTTTCGAGCCCGTGCACATACTCAAACGCATACGCGGGACGGAACGCGCCGTTGTGAAACCAGTCGTCTCCCATCCAGAAATCGACCGCCGGATTCACGGGCACTGCGGCCTTTAACGCAGGGTGGGGATCGAGCAGAGCCATGAGGCTGGTCCAGCCGGCATAGGAAGTGCCGTAAATGGCGACGCGACCGTTCGTGCCACGGACGTTCTTCACCAACCAATCAATGCTGTCCCAGGCGTCGGTAGTCTCGTCCGTCTGGGTGGTGTTGAACGGTCCCCGCGGCGGGCGTGCGAGCACGAATTTGCCCTCGGACCCGTTCAGGCCCCGGATGTCCTGATAGACAAAGATGTAGCCATGCAGCTCCGCACTGCTTGCGCCGAGCACCGAATTAAGCTGCGTCGCCTGCTTCACTTCCAGGTACGACGCCGCACCGTAAGGCGTGCGCATGAGCAATATGGGCATCGCGTCTGTGGCGGCTTTAGGCGTCAGCACGATGGTGTGCAGCTTCACACCGTCGCGCATTCTGATCATCGCTTCTCGGAGCGTGAAATCGTCGTCGGGATTTGGTGCGCGCACTGCTGCCGCGCTGGGCAGCGCGCTCAGGCAGACCAGCATCGCGGCGATGAGCAAGGCCGATTGGAGGACCGGCCAACGGCTGCCGAAGTGAGAACGCAACATCAACTGTGCTCCGGTTTAGGGTTTACACACTAGCAGCGATAAATGGCGTTGCCATGCACGCTGGCCTCAGAAGTTTGCATAGCATCCGCCAATGACCGTCTTTGGGTGTGCTTCGTAACCTGAACAATTCGAAAGCCGATGCCCTGCAGCAGCCCCCAAGCGCCCGCGGCGTAGGCAAAGTCCCACTGTGACCTGCCGGCAATCCTGGGTCCAATGATGACTTAGGAGATGGCCGTTTCGGGGTTGGTTGTTTCACTCAGTCGTTGTTTGAACTCAACCGGCGTCAGCTGCCCGAGACTGGAGTGAGGTCGGACCTCGTTGTACTGACGACGGAACTGCTCGATGACGATCTTCGCATCGATCCGATTTCTGAACCACTCCATGCTCAGGCACTCATCGCGGAACTTGCCGTTGAACGATTCGTTCGACCCGTTCTGCCACGGCTTGCCTGGATCGATGTGTGCCGTGTCGATGTTGGCCTGCAGCAGCCACTTCAGCACGGCCCGCGAAACGAACTCGGGACCGTTATCCGAACGTAGATGCTGCGGACTGCCGTGAACGCTGACCAGCCGACTCAGCACCTCGATCACTCGACCCGAGCGGATGCTGCCGGCGACGTCGATCGCCAAGCACTCGCGCGTGAACTCATCGACTACCGTCAGGCACTTCAACTGCTGACCGTTGGCGCAGGCATCGAACACAAAGTCGTAGGCCCAGACCTGGCCCGCAGCCGTCGCCGGCAGAGGCCGCGGGCGACTGGTCGCCACGCGCCGCCGTGGCCGCTTCTTCGGCACTTGCAGCCGATGCAGGCGCCACAGCCGGTGCGCCCGGTCGGCGCTCATCACGTGTCCACGACGCGCCAGGAACACCTGGATGCGTCGATAGCCATACCGAGGGTACTGCGCCGCGAGCTCATGCATCGCGGCGACGACCGGCGCATCACGGGCTTCCAGCCTGGACTCGTACCGGGCTGTGGACCGGGCCACGCTCAGCAGCGCGCACGCTCGTCGCAGCGATCGACCCCGTTGGCAGACGTAGGCGATCTGTTGGCGACGCACGGGCGCGCTCACCATTTTTTTGCAGCGACTTCCTTCAGGATCTCGATGTCCATGACCCGCTCGGCGAGGACCTTCTTCAGCCGGCCGTTCTCGTGCTCGAGCTGGCGCAGCCGCTTGACGTCCACCGCCTCCAGCTGCCCGAAGCGCTTGCGCCAGGCATAGATCGTGACGTCGCTGACGCCGTGCTTCTTGGCCACTTCCGCCACCGGCGCCTTGTCGGCCTCGCGGAGGATCTTGACCATCTGTTCTTCCGAAAATCGTGTCTTCTTCATGGCTCCCTCGTTCCCGTCGGGGCCATCTTCCCAAAGTATCAACTGGTACGGAAATCGACTAGCAGGTCAAACCCGGCCTGGTGCGGCAGCACGTCCTTCGCTGCCGGTGTCTGCAGCACCGTCGCGTACGCCGAGTGGAAGTACCCACCGAAGGCAAGAAGAAGCCCAGCGAGACTCACCCACAGACTCTTCTCTTGAAACGACATGGACATAGCTGCTCCTCGCGGGGTTGGATGCGTCGATGTACGAAAAACACGACATCCGAAGACTAGCGAGGCATTTTCTTTATGTCAACTATTTCGTACATTCCAGGACCCAAGCGTGCCCATCCGACGGTGCGGCCTAACCCCTCACCAAAGCGGAGCGCCAACGGCACGCCACCGGGCTTGCGCCGGCAGTACGGTCTACTTTTTTTTCCAGCCGGGGCTTGATGGCCTGCCGTTGGCGCCCGCTTATTGACCGGGCGCATAACTAGTTGACATTTGCTGCGAGTTATACATACTCCGTACATGCCTCGCAAAGACCGTCGCCGCGCCAGTACGGATGCCCGCCTTGAGCTTCGACGCCAGGTCGTCGAGCTGCGCGCCATGGGCAAGACGATGGTCGAGATCAGCGCGATCACCGGCTACGCGCGCACGTACTGTTCGACGCTGCTGAAGAAGCTGTCGGCGGAGCCGGCGCGGCTTGAGTCGCTGCCGCGCGGTGGCCGCCAGATGGGGGCGAAGCGTTCGCTGTCGATCAAGGCCGAGCGAGAGGCTCAGCGACTCATCCAGGGCAAGTTTCCCGACCAGCTGCAGCTGCCCTTTGCGCTCTGGACCCGCAGTGCGATTCGGGAACTGATCCGCACGCGCTTTGGCGTGAAGTTGTCGATCCGCGGCGTCGGTGAGTACTTGGCTCGTTGGGGCTACACACCGCAGAAGGCGGCGCGGCGCGCCTATGAGCAAGATGATGAAGCAGTCCGGCAGTGGCTGGCGAAGGTGTACCCGGAGATCCAGGCCCGCGCGAAGCGGGAAAAATGCGAGATCTGCTGGGGAGATGAGACCGGCGTGCGCTCGGATGCGAGCCGGCATCGGGGCTATGCGCCGCGCGGCAAGACGCCCTTGATCAAGATCCCGGCGCGTCGCAAGAGTCTTTCGTTGATCGCGGCCGTGACCAATCAAGGCAAGGTGCGCTTCATGATCTATGCGGGCGCGCTCACGCCGCAGCGATTGATCCTCTTCATGCGCCGCCTGACCAAAGAGGCATCTCGCAAGGTGTTCCTGATCCTGGACAATCTGAACGTGCACAAGGCGAAAGTGGTGCGCGACTGGTTCGAAGCCAACAAGCGACGGATCGAGGTGTTCTACCTGCCGCCGTACACGCCGGAGCGCAACCCGAGCGAATACTTCAACGGCGATCTGAAAGGCGCGATCCAGCGCGACGTCCCGGCGCGCGACCAGCGCGAACTGAAGACTCAGATCCTGGGGCACTCGCGGCGCATCCAAAAGTCTCCGGCGCGAGTGCGAAAGTACTTCGAACATGAACTCATCCGATACGCGGCTTGAGTCAACTACAACCTCGCCGGGTCAATAGCGCGCACGTTACCCTTCAGGAACAGAACGACTATGTACATTCCGGAGCACTTCGCGGAGCGCGAACTAAGGGTCCTGCATGGCCTCATTGAAGCGCACCCGCTAGGCACGTGGGTGACGACAGCCGCCGGCCAGCTCGTCGTCGATCATCTCCCGTTCGTTCTGCACGCGCACTGGGGCGAATTCGGGACGCTCACGGGTCACGTGGCACGGGCAAACGATGTCTGGAAGACGGCCTCGGAGGCGGAGTCGGTGGTGGTGTTCCAGGGACCTCAGGCGTACATAACGCCCAGTTGGTATCCGACGAAGCAGGAGCACGGCAAGGTTGTGCCCACCTGGAACTATGTTGTCGTCCATGCACACGGCGTGCCTCGCGTCATCACCGATGCCGAGTGGCTGCGTCAGCAGGTCTCCGAACTCACTCGCAGACACGAGGCCGAGCGGAAGGCTCCGTGGGAGGTTTCAGACGCACCGTCCGCGTACATCGACGCGATGCTTGGCGGGATCGTTGGCATTGAGATTCCGATTGCCCGAGTCGTCGGCAAGTGGAAGGTCAGTCAGAATCGACCTGAGCCGGACCGACGCGGGGTGGTCGCGGGCCTCAGCGAGAACCCCGACCCAACGTCGCAGCAGATCGCCAGCCTCGTTCGCGGAAGACGTGAAGGCTGACACTGCGATGAACCCGACGCCCACGCGGCCCGTGCATCATGAGGCCGCACGGCGCGGGTCATCGCGAACGCCGGGCCTCGCAACCCCGCTCAAGGAGTGTGGCGATGATTGATAACCCGACCTACCACGATGGAATGAGGCAACTTCAAGACGCGCGCGAGACGCGCCCTCTTGCCGATCGTCTTGAGCAGGTGACTCTTCATAGAACCTTCACCGACGAGGATCGCGACTTCATCCAGCGCTGTCCCATGGTATTCGTTGCAACTGCGGATCAGCGTGGCCGTCCTGACTGTTCCTACAAGGGTGGACTACCAGGGTTCGTTCGCGTTCTTGATGAGCGCACACTCGCGATTCCTGACTATGACGGGAACGGCATGTACCGAACCTGGGGAAACGTCCTGGTGAACGCGCACGTAGGGCTCTTGTTCCTGGACTTCGAGAGCCCTAAGCGGATTCGCGTGAATGGCACTGCGCGGATCGACCAGGCCGACCCCTTGCTGAGCGAGTTTGCTGGCGCTGTATTTCTCGCTCGCGTCACGGCCGACAGCATCTTCCCGAATTGCCCTCGATACATCCACAAGATGCAGCTTCTTGAGTACTCCGCGTACGCGCCAAGGCCGAAGTACACGCCACCTGTTCCGGCCTGGAAGACCTTTGATGCCTTCCGCGACGCACTACCTGCGCGTGACCGCCCCGAGGGTGGAGGCACTGGAACCTAGCCAGCAACTTCTGCCAAGCCTAGCTCCGACGGCGGGACGCCAGGCCCGGCGCCCGCAGT
>Ga0315273_10011782_pt1 | contig 11195 bp, 11 predicted proteins | sample YL17G02_0_MG_FD_205753 | JGI IMG/M metagenome (GOLD analysis project Ga0315273, IMG submission 205753) | Sediment microbial communities from Yellowstone Lake, YNP, Wyoming, USA - YL17G02_0 | ecosystem: Environmental > Aquatic > Freshwater > Lake > Sediment | place: USA: Wyoming | collected...
GCGACATCCAGCCGCTGCGCTCCGACGAGGCCACGCTTCTCGTCGGCGTCGATTCGGCGCGCACCAGCGTGCTCACGATCGTCGCGGCGCTTCCATCCGAAACGGCCGCTGAGCCCAACACGAAGCGTCGCAGGCTCATCGGAACCGGCGTGGTCATCGCACCCCACCGGATCCTGACGACCGCGCGCATGGCTCTCCCGAACGGGATCTTCAGCGTTCTCCTCCCCGGGGGCGACAATCGGACGGCGCGCGTCAAGGGCGTCGACCGCCAGTCGAACGTGGCGCTCTTCGAGGTGGATGGGCCGGCGCTCCCCCCGCTGCGCCAAGCCTCGCCGCAATCGATCGCCGTGGGATCGTGGGTCGCGGTCATCGCGAACGTGAGCGTCACACGGCCCCAGATCACGCTGGGGCGGGTCGTTGGGCGGGGAGAGCGGATCGATTTCCCGTACTCGGGCGACATCGTCGAGATCGAGGCTACCACCAATCCCGGCGCAAGCGGCGGAGCGGTGCTCAACGAATTGGGGGAGTGGGTCGCGATCGTGGTGGGCCGGGCCGGTAAGGCGCCGCCGGCCGCGCAGGGACCCGTCGCCTCGGCTCCGCAGGAAGTGGAGCACCCCGCGGAGCAGACCGATCTGCTCGTGGCGCTTCCGGTGGACCAACTCCAGCGAATCGCCGACGATCTCGAATCGTACGGAAGCGTCCGCCGTGCTTTTCTCGGCGTCCAAATGCGTCGCGGAATCACCGGAGATTCGCTGGGCGCCCTGGTCGAGGGGATCGTGCCCAACAGTCCCGCCGCGCGGGCGGGAATCCAGGTGGCGGATCGCATCCTCGCGTTCGAGGGCTCCGTCATCCGCTCGGGGGAGGAGATCACCTCCCTCGTCCGTTCGCTCAAACCCGACGACGAGGTCGAGCTGACGATCGCGCGCGGCACGGAAATCCTTCCTGTGCGCGCGACGCTCTCCGGGATCGCGGGATTGCCGCCGGCGCCCCCTCCGCCCGGCAGCGCCGGCGAGATCGGAAAGTTGAAGAACGAGCTTCGAAAGCTCCAGGAAGAGGCCCAGAGGCTGCAGGAGCAGATCAAGACGCTCGAAGCGGCCCCCGCGCGCTAGTCGATCCGTCCGCCGTTGTGGTAGCCTGCCGCCATCATGGGGCCATTCGTTTCCCCCGCACGATATTCTCGCGCAGTCCTCACGCTCTCGTGTCTTGCGTTGATCTTCGCCGCGTCCATTCTCGGCTGCGGCGGAAGGCCCTTCGCGGAAGGGGGAAGCCGTGAGATCACGATCGTCACATCGCTCCCCCACGATTCGCCGGAGGTCCTTCTGCTGCGCGCCATCCTGGAGCGCCAGGCGATTCGGATCGAGGACGAGGCGGTCTACGAGATGCGGCTCGCGGCCCCCGAGGATGCGAGAGCCTATCGCGCCCGCACCGTGATCTTCCTCGGGTACGGCTCGAGCGAAAAGATCCAGAAGCCGCTCCGCCCCCTGGCCGATCTTCTCTCGAAGTCCCGGGACTCCTACGTCTTTTCGCCCGACGTTTGGCTGCGCGGGCAGGCGGTCGGACTCATCTGGAGCCAATCGCGCGAGGGCCTGATGCCGGCGCTCGAGCATGGGCAAAACCGCCTCTTCCAGGAGCTCGACCGCGCCGTCTTCTCGACGGTGCGCGCCCGTCTGCTCGCGATGCCGCGCGACCTGGAAGTGGAGCGGCGGCTCGAGCGTGTCGCTGGGTACGGGCTCCGCGTGCCGCGCGGCTACGAGCTCTTCATCGAGCCCAGGACCCGCGCGACGCTCTTGCTGGACGAAGGACCGCCCACACGGCTCCTGCGCGTAGCACCCGTTGGGGCGTTCGCGATCGCCGACATGAGGCGCGCGCGGACAATGCTCGTCCGCCAGTTTCGCCCCAACGAGCGCACGCTCGACCTCGTAGAGCCGACGTTGACGCCCGATGAGTTCGCGGGCGCCGTGCGCGAGATCCACGGCCGATGGGAAGACGCGGTCGTGAGCGCCGCCGGTCCGTACCGCTTCTACGAGGTCGTGCGCGGAGGGAGCCGCTTCTACGTGGATCTCGCGGTATTCGCGCCTGGGCGCTCCAAGCTGCCGTACCTGCGCGAGCTCCAGGCGATCGCGGAAACGCTGACGGCGCAATGATCCAGATCACGATCCGGCGCGCTCCGACGCAATATTCCGTGCGCGTGGAACCAGGGCTCCTCTCCCGGGCGGGGAGAGAGTTGCGCTCGCTCGCGCCAGGGGGGCGTCTCCTGGTCGTGACCGACCGCAATGTGGCGCGGCTCCACGGATCTTCCTTTCTCGCGAGCCTGAGGCGCGCCGGTCTGGACGCGGACACGATCGCGCTTCCGGCCGGTGAGCGTTCCAAGACGCTCGAGACGGTGAGGCGGATCTGCGCGCGCTGGGCAGGGCACCGGGCCGATCGCGGCGCTATGGTCGTGGCGCTCGGGGGCGGCGTCGTTTCCGACGTGGCCGGATTCGCGGCAGCGTCGTATGCGCGTGGGCTCGACTGGGTCGTCTTTCCGACGACCCTCCTTGCTCAGGTCGACGCCTCGATCGGGGGGAAGGTCGGCGTCAACCTGCCGCTGGGCAAGAATCTCGTCGGCGCGTTCCACCAACCGCGGGCGGTCCTATCCGATCCCGAGGTTCTGGCCACGCTCCCTCCCCGCGCGTTCCGCTCGGGGCTGGCCGAGATCGCCAAGATGGGTGTCATCCGCCGGCCGTCGATCCTCACACGCCTGGAACGCATGGCGCGCCTGGACCGGCTTGGGGACGCGGACTCCCTCGCGGTCCTGATCGCCGCCTGCGCGAGAGAGAAGGCGTGGTACATTTCCCGGGACGAACGCGACTCGGGAGTGCGGCAGTATCTCAATTTCGGCCATACGGTGGGGCATGCGCTCGAGGCGGCGTACGGGTATCGCCGGTACACCCACGGAGAGGCGGTCTCCTTGGGCATGGCCGCGGCCCTTCGCTTGAGTGTCACGCTGGCGGGGCTCGATCCCGTTTCCGCGCAGGACACCGAAGCGCTCCTCGGTCGTCTCGGGCTTCCGATCCGCCTCGATCGAACGCCGGGCCCGGATTTCTGGGGTGCGCTCGAGCGGGACAAGAAGCGTGGACGGACGGCGCTTCGGATGGTATTGTCCCCCGCGATTGGAGCAGTTTATTCCCATGATCTGCATTCGCTTACCGCGCTTCGACACGCGGTACTGAGCCTCGTCCAGAATCCCTGAGGGGCGCATGTCCGAGGACGCACGGACGGATTCAGTAGCGGTTCTCGAACGGATCGTGACACAGGATCCGGCCACATCTCTATACCTTCCCCTGGCTGAACGGATGCGGGAACAGGGACGAGTCGAGGAGGCGATCCGCCTTTGCGAGTCGCGCCGCGGCCGCTCCGGCGAAGGCGTGGGGGATCGAATCGTTCTCGGACGCTGCTATCTTGCCGCCGGGCGCCTGAGCGAAGCGCAGGCGGAGTTCGCGACGGCGCTCGCCCTCGATCGCGAAAACGTCTCGGCGCTGAAGGCGCTTGCGGGGATTCTCTCCCACCAGGGGGGCCACGCGGCGGCCGCGGATCTCTATCGCGCCGTGTGCCGTGTGGATCCCGGCGACCTCGAATCCCAGACAGCGCTGCACCAGATCACCTCGGGCGAATTCCCTGAGGTGCGCCCGCCCGACCTCGTCGTCGGCCAAGGCGACCTGCACTGGCAGCCGGTGAGGCTCCCGCGCGAAGAGGAGCACCTCGCCGAGCTCTCGCTTGGACTCCAGAACATCGAGTCTTTCGATGGTTTGCTGTCCAAGGGGGCCGTGCCCGTCACCGGAGAGTTCCACGATCTTTCGGCCGAGCTTCTCGACGTGGAGGCTGTGGCCCCGCCCCCGGATGCGAGCGCGCCGGCCGCAGACCCGATGGAGATGACGCTCGACGATCCCATCGGGGCGGTGCCGCCGTCCGCGTTCGCGGCCTCCACTCCGGCGCCGCCCGAGGTCACGGCGAAGCGCTCGGCGGGCAATCTGAGCGCGTTCCAGGATTGGCTGAAGCATCTCGATCGCGGAGGGAATCGCTGATGGCGCGCGCCGTGTGGGTGCTGCACGGGCCCAACTTGGGACTGTTGGGCGCGCGCGAAACGCGCCTCTACGGACGTGAGACTCTGGCGTCCATCGACTCGCGGCTGGCAAAGCTGGGTGAGGAGCTTGGGTTGGAAGTGACCTCGTTTCAGACCAACCACGAGGGGGCGCTCATCGATCGTCTCATCGTCGCGATGGACGCCGTCCGCGGCGTGCTGCTGAACCCCGGCGCTCTCTCGCACACCAGTATCGCCCTAGCCGATACCATTCGCGCCATGACCATTCCCGTCGTGGAGGTGCATTTGACCAATTTGTACGCCCGTGAGCCCGAGCGCGCGAGAAGCCTGACCGGAGCGGCCGCGGCCGGCGTGATCATGGGGTTCGGCGGGCGCGGCTACGATCTCGGACTCCACGAGTTGGCCTCGCGGCTCAAGGCGACCAGCAGGCGCAGGAGAGCACGATGAATCTTCGCAAAAGGATTAGCGAACTCGTCGCGGTCATGCGCGAGGAAGACCTTGCGGAAATCGAAGTGCGGCGATGGTTCTCCGCGGTGCGCGTCCGGCGCTCGGGCCCGGAGACGGCGGCGCCCATGGTGCAGGCGCCCGCTCAGGAATCGGCCGCCCAGGCCGAATCCAAGGCCCAGGAAGCGGAAGCCAAGCGGACCGCCAACCTCGTACCGATCAAGTCTCCGATGGTAGGCACGTTTTACCGCGCCCCCGCGCCCGACGCCGATCCGTACGTCGAGGAACGCAGTACCGTCTCCGTCGGGCAGACGGTTTGCATCGTGGAAGCGATGAAACTCATGAACGAGATCGAATCCGAGGTGACCGGCCGGATCGCCAAGATCCTCGTGGAGAACGCCCAGCCCGTCGAGTATGGGCAGACCCTGTTCCTGGTGGAAACGGAGAGCGCGGCCTAAGTCGCGAGGGAGAGGCATGAACATCAAGAAAGTGCTGCAGCGGATGGTGGAGCTCAAGGCTTCCGACCTTCACATCAAGGTAGGGACGAAGCCCACGGCCCGCGTGCACGGCCAGCTGGTCATGCTCGACGAACCGACGCCGGCGCAGGCCGACCTCGAAGCGATCGTCGAACAGATCCTCACGCCGAAGCAGAAGAAAGCGTTCGAGGATACCAAGGAGGTCGACTTCGCCTTCGGTGTCACCGGGCTTTCGCGCTTCCGCAGCAATTTCTACCAGCAGCGCGGCACGATCGCGATGGTGTTCCGGCAAGTGCCCGCTACGGTTCCCACCTTCGAGGAACTCAATCTCCCGAGCGTGATCGAGGAGGTCGCCAGCCGCCCGCGCGGTCTGGTGCTGGTGTGCGGAACGGTTGGAAGCGGCAAGTCCACGACGCTGGCTGCGATGATCGACACGATCAACCGCCAGGAGGCGAAGAACGTCATCACCATCGAGGATCCCGTCGAATTCCTCTACCGGGACAAGAAGAGCACCATCTCCCAGCGCGAGGTGGGTCTGGATACCGCCTCCTTCGCCGAGGGTTTGAAGCACATCCTGCGCCAGGACCCCGACGTGATCCTGATCGGCGAAATTCGTGACGCGGAGACGATGCAGACCGCGCTCATGGCGGCCGACACCGGGCACCTGGTTCTTTCCACGCTGCACACCACGGACGCGCCCCAAACCGTGAATCGGATCATCTCCTTCTTTCCGCCGCACCAACATGAGGAGATCCGCTTCCTGCTTTCGAGCTCGCTGCAGGCGGTCATCGCGCTGCGGCTTCTGCCGCGGTCCGACATCGAGGGCCGAATTCCCGCTGCGGAGGTCATGACGGTGACATCGACGATCCGCGAGTACCTGATCGATGCCGAGAAGACGTCACTGATCAAGGGGGCGATCCAGGACGGTGTGGCTCAGTACGGGATGCAGACGTTCGATCAGGCGATGATGAAGCTCTACAGCGAGCAGAAGATCACGCTGGAGACCGCGCTTCGCTATTGCTCCAATCCGACCGAATTCGAGCTCCGGGTGAAGGGCATCCACGCGACGTCCGACGAGTCGTGGAAGCCGTTCGAACACCGCAAAGAGCTCGTCTAGCGCACATGTTCAAGAAGGTCCTGATCGCGAATCGCGGAGAGATCGCGCTGCGCATCATCCGCGCTGCCCGGGAGCTGGGCGTCGAAACCGTCGCCGTCTTCTCGGAGGTCGATCGGGATTCGCTTCACGTCAGGCTTGCGGATGAAGCGGTGTGCATTGGACCGGCCGCTCCCGCCGCAAGCTACCTCCACATTCCGCGCATCATCAGCGCCGCCGAGATCACCGCCGCGGACGCCATCCACCCCGGCTATGGCTTTCTCTCCGAGAACGCGCACTTTGCCGAGGTGTGCGAGTCCTGCAACATCAAGTTCATCGGGCCGACCTCGGAGATGATCCGGCTCATGGGAGACAAGGCGGTCGCCCGGAAGACGATGGTGGCGGCCGGGGTCCCCGTCACGCCGGGAAGCGAGGGCGTGCTGCAGTCGGCCGACGAGGCGGCCGAGATCGCGAAGCAGCTCGGATATCCGGTGATCATCAAAGCGGCGGCCGGAGGCGGTGGAAAGGGCATGCGCATCGCGACCGACGAAGCCTCCCTTCGGAACGGACTCAGGACGGCGCAGGCCGAGGCAGAGGCCAGCTTCGGAAGCGGCCAGGTGTACGTCGAGCGCTACGTCGAGAACCCGCGGCACATCGAATTCCAGGTCATCGGCGACCGGCACGGAAACCTCCTGCACCTTGGCGAGCGAGAGTGCTCGATTCAGCGCCGGCACCAGAAGCTCGTCGAGGAGTCGCCCAGCGTGGCGCTGGACGACGATCTGCGCACCCGTATGGGTTCCGCGGCCGTCACCGCGGGACGCGCGATTGCCTACGAGAGCACCGGGACGATCGAGTTTCTCCTGACGCCGGACCGCGAGTTCTACTTCATGGAGATGAACACCCGGATCCAGGTCGAGCATCCTGTCACCGAAGAGGTGACCGGGTACGATCTCATCAAGGCGCAGATCGCGGTCGCGGCGGGGGAGCCCCTGCCGTGGAAGCAGGATGAAGTGCGGCTCCGCGGCCACGCGATCGAGTGCCGCGTCAACGCCGAGAAGCCCGACCAAAACTTTCAGCCCTCGCCCGGAAAGGTGAGCTACTTCCACGCCCCGGGCGGACCCGGCGTGCGCGTGGACAGCCACCTGTACTCGGGCTACACCGTGCCCCCGAACTACGACTCCATGGTGGCCAAGATCATCTGCTGGGGGCGGGACCGAAACGAGGCGATCGGACGGATGAGGCGCGCTCTCGCGGAGACGGTCGTCGAGGGCATCGACACGACGATCCCGCTACTCTTGCGGATCTTGAAGGACCCCGCGTTCCAGAGGGGCGAGATACACACCGGTTACCTAGACGAGTTCCTGGGCGCGTCCAAGGCCGCCGAATGAAGCGCGTCGAACTCATCCTCATTCCCTCGGAGCTCGAGCGAGCCACGCTGGACGGGCGGCAGATCGTCGTGGTGGACGTCCTGCGTACCTGCTCCAGCATCGCGCATGCGCTCAGGAACGGCGCGGCAAAGATCATTCCCGTCGAGACCGTGGAGGAGGCGACCCGGCTCCACGCGACGTTGGATCCGAAGTCCAGTCTGCTTTGCGGCGAGCGCGATGGGCGCAAGGTCAGCGGTTTCGACCTCGGCAATTCGCCGCGCGAGTACTCGCGCGATCGCGTGGAAGGCGCGACGCTCATCTTCGCGTCGACGAATTCCAGCCCCCTGATGGCTCGTACGCTCGGCGGCAGGGACCAGGTGCTTCTGGGCTACGTGAATCTCGGCGCGGTCGCCGCGGCGGTGGAAGCGGGGAAGGACGACGTGACGATCGTGTGCGCGGGGCGGAACGGCCGGTTCTCGCTGGAGGACGCGGCCGCCGCGGGGGCGCTGGCCCACAGGCTGGCGCTGGCGCAGCCCTCCCTCACGCTCAACGACGCGGCAGCGGTGGCCCGCGACTACCACCGCGAGCACGGGCATTCGCCGGAGGCGATCCTGCGCGGGAGCGAGCACGGGCGCTATCTCATCGAGCTGGGGTTCGAGGAAGATCTGCCGGTGTGCGCGGCGATCGACAGTGCTCCGGCGGTGCCGTTCCTGCGCGACGGGCGCATCCAGGCGAACGCTACGGCAGCCTCGTAGGCGGGAGCGCCGCGAAACCCTCCGGGTGCTCGCTACGCGCTAGCGGGAGCGGCGCGAAACCCTCCGGGCGCTCGCTCGGTCGGCCTTCGGCCTCCCTCAAGGCGCCCTGCGGGTTCGCGCCGCTCCCTCCATCAACGCCGCGACCGTTCAGCGTTGTGGTGTCCGTATTCGGTCGGGCGTAGCATCCTCGCATGGCGATCCTCCGCGGTCTCCTGGTTGTCACCTCCTTGCTGTCGCTCTCCGGATGCGCATCGTGGCGGTCGATCGGCCAGCGCAGCCCCGCCGACTTCATCTCGCGCGAGCGGCCTCACGAGGTGCGGATGACCACTCGCGACACCACCCTCGTGCTGGAACGCCCCGCGGTTCAAGCCGACAGCATCGTGGGCACCGCGAAGGAACCGGCGCCGCCGCACCGCGTCGCGTTGCCTTCCGCCGACGTGCGATCCCTCCAATACCGCGGGCCAAGCGACTCCAAGACCGGGAAGATCATCGTCGGAGTCGTCGCGGCATACGCGATCGTCTTCCTCATAAGTCTTCGGGTCAGCCGGGTATACTGAACTGGTAACCGTGCGAGGGGGACGAGCCGTAGGGCGAGGCGCGAACCCGTAGGGCGCCTTGAGGGAGGCCGAAGGCCGACCGAACGAGCGCCCGGAGGGTTGCGCGCCTCGCCCCCCTGCGCGTAGCGCTACGACTGTTACAGCCCCCGCCTTGCGCGCCGCAGGAGCTCCAGCCCCAGGCTCCCGAAGATGATATTGCCCAGCCACGCCGCCAGCAGGGGCGGCAGCGTGCCGCTGTGTCCCAGCGCCTGCCCCGTGCGGATGATCGCGTAGTAGACGAAACTGATGAAGACCGCGAGACCGAAGCTGATGGCCAGTCCGCCGCGGCGCACCCGGATTGCCAGCGCCGTGCCGATGAGCACGACGATCAGATTGGTGAGCGGGAAGGAGATCTTGAGGTAGAGTTCCACGAGGTACTTCTGCACGCGGCTCCCGCTCTGCCGCAGCCGCGCAATGTAGTGCTGAAGTTCCCAGAACGAGAGGGACTTGGGATCTTCCTCCGCCTTGGCGAAGTCCTCCGGCTGCTCGTTCAGGCCCGGGATCTCCAGCTCGGTGAAGTGTGCGGCATGTTCTCCATCGCGGTCGAAGCGGCGCGTGTACCCGTTCCGAAAGATCCACTTGCCGTTCTCCCACTGCGCCGTTTCGGCGTCGATGCGGCCGGTCAGCGTGTGCTGCTTGATCTCCTGAATCACGACCTCGCGCATCGTCTTCTGCGGGATGCTGTACGTGCGGATCAGAAACGTTCGCCCCTGGCTGCCCATGTAGGCCAGGTTCGTCCGCACCCTGGCCCCCTCGAGATTCTCCTTCTTGATCTGCCCTCGGAGGATCCGGTTCCGCTGCGCGTTCAACTCCGGAATCAGGGTCTCGTTCGCGGCGAACACCAGCAGGCATACCACCAACGCCAGGGCGTAAAGCGGCGCCACGATGCGGCCGATCCCGACGCCGGCGGCCTGCATGGCGGTGAGTTCGTTTTGGCGGCCGATCTGCCCGATCGCGAGGAGGCAGGAGAGGAGCATGGACATGGGGAGCACCATGACGATGATCCCGGGGATCGAGACCGCGTAGAAGTGGATGAGCGTCTGGATCGCGACCTTGTTGTCCAGGAACGTGTCGAGCTTCTCGAAGATGTCGACGACGATGAAGATCGCGACGAAGAAGAGAAGCCCGACGGCGAGCGAGACGAGCTGCTCGCGGGCGATGTAGCGGTCGAGGAGTCTCACGTGGCGGTCACCCGGCGCGGCCGGCGCCTCGGACGGCGAATCACCTCGGCCGCGCGCAGCGTGAGCACGAGACCGATCGCCCCGATCACGATGTTGGGCATCCACATCGCCACCCAGGGAATGAGATACTGGCGGTCGGCCAGCTCCTCCCCTCCGGCGAGGCAGAGGTAGTAGAACACGAAGAAGAGGATCGAAATGAACGCGACGCCGATCCCACTCTTCCGCGCGCGGATTCCCAGCGGAGCACCGACCAGGACGAACACGATGCACGCGGCGGGGATCGAATACTTCTTGTTGACCTCGACCTGGAGGCTGTTGATCCGGCGATCGCGGGCATCGATCTCCAGCTGGCGCATCTGGATCAAGTCCATGGTCATGGGGGCGATGTAGCGGCTGGGAGGGCCTCCTTGGGGGAAGGATCCCGGCGTGTGGATCGGTGAGAGAGCCCTGAGCGCGCCCCGGACCAGTGCCGAGAGCCCTCGCGGGGGCTGCCTCGGAATGGCCGCCTTGACGAAGGCCTCGTAATTCGTGAATCCCGCCTGGTGGAGAATCTGATCGCGGGCCGCCATTGTCGACGCCAGGTCTTTGCGCATCGCCCGGATCTGGCCCTGCATCATCCCGATGGACATCTCCCGGTCTCCACGGGCGGTGCCGGAACTCCGCTCCAGATCGGCCCCGGGATTCCGAATATTAATAGTGTGGGTCTTGAACATGAGTCGTCGGTACACCCGCTCCTCGTCGTTGGGCGGGACGTCGTGAATCTCGCCGTCGTGAAGCTCCAGGGTCACCATGCGGCCGTCGGGGGAGTTGTGGATCACACCCCAATCTGCAAGGATCGTGGTCGGGCGCGCGTTGGAACTCAGCTGGTAGATCTTCACTCCGCGGATCTCGTTGGTCCGGCTGTTCACCTTTTCCACGAAGATGTTGTAGCCCTCGAAGCCGTCGATGAAGACACCCTCGCTGATCTGCGTCGTGGGTCGCTTTCGGCTGACGTCCACCAGGAGGTTTGCCAGGGCGTGGTTGGTCTCGGGAAGGATCCGATCATTGAAGAGCACGAGCGCTGCGGCGAGGACCGCGGCCGCGACGACCGGCGCGCCCACGATCCGAAGCAGGTTGATCCCGTTTGCGCGCATCGCCGAGATTTCGTTGTCCTGGGCCAGGCGCCCGAACGTGGCCAGGGCGGCGATTAGCACCGCGCAGGG
>Ga0315273_10011783_pt1 | contig 11195 bp, 12 predicted proteins | sample YL17G02_0_MG_FD_205753 | JGI IMG/M metagenome (GOLD analysis project Ga0315273, IMG submission 205753) | Sediment microbial communities from Yellowstone Lake, YNP, Wyoming, USA - YL17G02_0 | ecosystem: Environmental > Aquatic > Freshwater > Lake > Sediment | place: USA: Wyoming | collected...
TGGGTTCTAAAGATTTAACCACAAGATACGCAATTCTTTTTTCATTGTGGTTATCTATAATTTGACGATAATTATCATTTGTTGTATCAGGAATCCATCCATCTTTTGTTAATTTTCCTGGTGGCTTTGGTTCAGGACATAAAGCATCAAATTCATCGAGATTGATTGCTTGTGCCCGAATAATTAAAGCCTGTTCGCCGCGAGGTAGAACCAGAACTTCTTGAGTTGGTCCCGCTACTATAATACCACCAATTCTCATTATTGCTCTCCCATAATCCTTACAAGTCAAGAAATCAAAGCTGGATTGTAAGTTATCCAGCTTTGATATTTAAAACTTCTTAGTCTCTTGTTACTGTTGCCTCCACTGCATTACACTTTCCAGCTACTGAAATTGTCGCATCTTGTAGATTAAATTCTAGACTATCATAGCGAAATTCAGGTAAGAGTGTCGTTTCATTTTCTGATGATCCACATGGTGCAACTTGATCGACTTCCATATCAACACAATATGGTTCACAAAGATCACTAGATGAACTAACCCACTCGGATGCACTTCCTTTACGCTTTAGTGCGTCCACCGGTGAAATACTTTCACTTGTTCCAGTTGTAACATGCTCATAAACAAATTCTAAATCAACTTCAACTGGTTGTTCATCACCTTCTTTAACTGTATCAAGTACACCACGGTCAAGTAGATACTCATATTCCTTAGCTTCCGTATAAGTTAAATTTCCTTCGCCAATCTTGACTTCAATTTGTTGTGGTAGAAAATTTAAAGTATCGGCATTAACCGGAGTTGGTGTGCCCCAAGCAGGCGTAAAAGTAATACTAGTTGTAGGACTTGTTGAAGCTGGTGTACGAGCCGTTACAACATGAATTGTATCATGATTAACTGTAGACGGCTGAAATCGAGCACCAACTGGAACCAAATCGGTATCATCAGTATTAAGAACAATAGTATCAATATCTACAGTTGTATCATTAGCCGTTGGGCTATCGTCGATAACAGCCGTACCACTGAGACCGTCCTTAATACGAATCGTGCAGTCACGCAATTCGATTCTGGCCATATTTTATACCTCCAAAATAGGTGTTATTTAACATTTAACCCAGTTTACGTCTGGTAACGTTACTCCGAAAAGAGTTCCATTTTAAAACGTCCATCAACCTCAGACTGACGTACACGATCTACTCGACTAATCTGTCCAAAGTGGAGTGTTCGATTAGAATCATATCGCCCTTGTCGAGGTACCAGGCAACCTATCCATTCCTGATCATCCCCCTCTTCACTTCCATAACGGAACACGTCTATTGGTCCAGCCATAGCGGCTTGAATAACCCCACACCATGTTACAATATCATAAGCATTATCTTTTGCAGCACCCATGAGTTCAGTCAATAGTACGTTGATGTCTACGTTTAAAATGTAATAGTTGTGACTTGGTTCAATAATAAACGGTCCATTAACACGCAATTCTGCGTGATTATAGTGCAACTTTTCAGGTTCACGGTCATCCACCCCCTCTGTTAAGAGCGGTAATTTTAAGGTGTCAGTAACAGATTTAAAATAAACTGCTACTGATGCCATAATCCAACGTGCCCAATTAGGGTTCAACATGATTACCCTCTTGTGTGAATTCTGGTTCACTGATAAGTTGTGCATCGACTATAGTTGGTCCAATTACTCGTTTTGCCGTAATTGCCCAGCCAGTATGCTGTTCTAATTCTTCAATAGTTTTAAGATTATATCGGTAGTTTTCAAATTCAATCCAATCATCATTTTGAATAATATGTCTTTTTGGTAGGTCTCGTGCATCAATAACAAAAATTCGTGTATTGGTATCATATGATCCACCATAAACAAATTCTTTATTAGCCGATATAATAGAAATAGATTGAACAACTTCTCGTTGTACCTTAGCAGGAAGGACAATACAACGATGAATAGTAATTATAGTTGAATTGAATTCTTTTTCGCCAGTTTTATAATCTGTTTCCGTATCAATCAATTTATACAGTTTGACAGTGCTACCAAAACCTCGTTTTAAAGCATACAAGGTTTGACGAATTCTTCTATTCAAGCCATAATTCATGACAGTCATTAGTCACTTCCTTCAAGTTTGTCACAGTTTTTACCTATCATTTTAGGACAAACTCTAGCCAAATGTTCAATCATATGACCTATTGCTTTTAGACATTCTGAACTTTGTACCAAAGATGTTGTAGTTTTTTCAACAAGATTTTGTAGTATTCTTTTCTGATAGTCTTCAAGTTTTTCTATTCTGGTCATAAAACGCTGTTCACGTCTAAAATCTTTCCATAGAACAAATGCGATTATTGCAACAGATGGTCCAAAAGTTTGCAGAAGTTTAATAAATTCTAACTCTGGCATTATTTGTTTCCTCTTACAATATTTTCACGCGCCCATAGAGGCTGCAAATTTTTATAATTTGCATACTTAAAAGGAATCTCGGGGACTTAATTGTCCCCGAGACTTATTTAATTATGCTAACCAAGCAATGCACAGCCAAGTTTAACATCAAGTAGAGCAACACCAGCTAACAGATCCATCGTTACAACGGTACCCTGAGTTGTAATATCATACTGCATTGTAACACGCATTCCAACATTGTTATAAGCAGCAACTGCGGCTCGAACACCCATGGCAGAGTTTGGTAAAGCCAAGGGGCGGGTTACGAGAGCTAGGGCATCCCGGTGGAACGCAAAGTTGTACGCGCCCATTGGCCCAGGGAAACAGTCCTCGTTATCAACAATTTGTCGGTCAAGGGGCCGATCAAGCCAAAGAATCGTCTGCGCGGCATTTGACGGATTCTCATAGGCTTCAATTACAGTGTAGGTATGACGAGTTGCAACGCTACCAAAGGCAACTAGCTGACCAACTTGGGGCTCTTTACCAGGTGTGTAACCGTCAACGGCAATACCCTTGGTATAACCAGCAGCCTTGAGACCGTCAACATCACACTTAGCGTAAACAACAGCATTAACACCATCTACAACACCGTACTTGGTGGGGGCGTCCAATACTAGCGTGGTATCGCCAGACCCAGCTACTAGGTAGCGTGGCTGATCGTCACCAGGTAGTGTAACCCATGACCCTACGTCAGGCGTAGCACCAGCAGCATTAACGGTGACTGTGGATGTTCCAGCAGGAACATCAGCGCCCATCTCAACTAGTTTGGTGAACGTATCTACAGTGGCAGCGCCATAAACACCGGGTTGATTCTGAGCCATATAGGTGTCAAAACCAAGAACTCGCCCGAGCATGGCTTCACGAAGCGCTGATCCACCGTCACCACGTTGATCAGCGGCGATAAAGAGATCAGTCTTGAGCAAAGCAGTCTCGGAAGCTGGAGCCAAAACGAGCCGACGCCCGTTTGGATAAGCTAGATTCTTATTCAAAGTCTCACGAACTTCGAGTAAATAATCCTTGGCATTGCTGCCAGTAAGTCCACCAAGCTTACCAGAAACATTACCTAGGAATCGGTGAACTTGTCCACAGACTACGCGATCAATACCACGAGCAATACCCTGCATACCTGGAACTACGTAAATTTGTAGTAGATCCTGGAATGACTTGCTGGCCTCTCCATCCTTGATTGTAAAGCTAATATAAAAGTGCTGATTCAAAGGCACTTGTACATTGTCTGCAGATGCATCCTGTAGCTCAATGCTATCAGAATCGGTCTTCCGCTTTGCTTTGAAGGTACCAGGTCGGCGCGTATTTACCACGTCACCATAATTGGCAACTTCATTTTGAAAATCACGGTGGACTAGTCCAGCCATGACCATATTCTCTTCTAGGACCGCAAGTCCCTCCATGGCCCACATCTCTGGCACGAATGCGTCATTGTTATTCTCGAAGCAAGCTACTGCAACCTTCATAAGATACAGTTTGTTCATTAATGTTACCTCCAAAGGTAGATTAAATTATTATTTGATTACTACACCCCAGTCTTATTTTGTCTTTTGAAGTCCCAAAGCTTCTGGGTTTTCTTTTCGTAACTTCATATATTGCTCCACCGAAATCTTCGTAGGATCAATACGACCAGAACCCGACATATTGCCGCCGGTTGCAGTACCCGCACCCACACCACTAACAACATTCGACTTGAAGAGATTACCGAAGAGGGTGGGTAATTCCTTCATACGTCTTACAGCATCTTCTGGTGTACGCCGAGTAATAATAGCATCCCCGGTTTTTGTATCAATATCTGTTAAATCAACCATTGGTACAGAATCACCGGTAGCACGTCCTTGATCGTCTGTCTTTTCTACAAACTTCGTCATTGGACGAAGTAATGAGACGATCTGGGCCATATTAAAAGCATCATTGATAATCGCAGCATCTTGTAGTGATCTATCAATTAATGTTTGCTTATATTTTTGTTCCCATGTAGTAGCCTTAGATTCCCAATCCTTAACTTCCTTAGCATACTTATCTTCTAGTTGTTTCTTATCGTGTTCTAATTGTTGTTCGCGTGAACGAAATGTCTTTTGTAAATCTTCTAATTTTGCTTCTAGTTGTTCACGTTGTTCCTTACTTAAACTCTGATTTTCTAAAGCATCCTTATAAGCAGCCTCAAGTTGTTCAAATTTTTGTGAATGCTTTCGACGATCATCAGCTAAGAATCTATTAATATCTTCCTGAGAAAATACCTTGGGTCCCTTATCTTTTTTTCTTGCCTCTTCTGCCACTGCTGCTGCTGCCACCTCTTCTGCCGCTGCTGCAGCTGCAGCTGCTACATCATCATTATCATTCTCATAACAAGCCAAAGCAATTTTCAAGAATCTTTCTACCATTTTCATAACTCCACCCAGTTAGGTTTATAAATATCAAAGTGATTCACTGGTTAATCAAGTGATATTTGGAACCAGCCCTTAGTAACACTACTAAGGTATAATTAGTCTACCCGCGAGATTCGATATTCTCTACCATCACGTAAAAATGGTTTTAAGTATCGCCAGGCAAGTGCGCTTGGAATACCATGGATCAAATGCTCGATCGGTTGTTGGTCCCTATTATACGCGGTTCTTACACCGGCATAACTATGTATCTCAATTCCTAAGTTTTCAAGTTCGGTGTCAGGATCTACTCCATCTAATAATGCTAATGTAAGTTCATAGCATGCTAGTTCAATATCAGAAGGAACGATTGTATCCATATCGCGTGGAAAATCTAATTCTTGACTAGCATCGGCCGCGCGAATTTCGGCATGAGTTGCCTCTGGATTAGCTTCTATAAGGGTATAGACTGCTGCTTTTTGACCCTTAAAATTTAATCTATTGATATAACGAGTTGCCATATATAAAGCTTTTTGTCGATCAGTTGTTGAAGAATCATCCCAAGCACTCGTATGTAAGCGAGTTGAAAAATAATCAGCAGCTTTAACTAATGTTCCATAATAGGATGCCATTATTTTCTCCCCTCACCACGTACTGGAATTTTGGTTGTATCACTTAAAGTTGTGTCCCGAGATACTGCTTTTTCTTCTTTAGTTTCTATTTTTGGATCGGCAGCCATATCAGTTAAACCACGAGCAGCTGGATTTTCTACTGTGACTTCTGCACCAACTCCTGATGTTTGAGCTTGAGCAATTCGTATAATTCTATCAAGATGATCAGTTCTAGCTTGTAGATATTCATCATCTCTAAATCCAAGGGCCATTGATGCTACTTGTTCTCCCACTAATCCAGAATCTCTAGCCTTAATAATGGTATCTAGATCACTTGTTGTATAATCAGCAGTGTCAATTTCTGTATTGATTCTTTCTAATACATCAACAGAAACCTTTCCTGAAAGTAAAGTTGATACAATACATTTTGATAATTCTTGTTTAATAGTTCGTCCGGGAACTTGAGACATAATTTCTGATAATTTTCGGGATTCATCAATTCGAGTTGTATCGGATTTGAGACTATAGCGATCAGGATATTTTACAACAGGAATCTGACGATTTTCACTTCGTCGTTCTTCATATGCAGTCCAATGTTCTGCTATTTTTCTCTCGCCATTTTCTAGGATACTTCCAATAAATGCCAAGCCTGCTTCCACACCTTGGGGATCCATATCTTTTTGTTCTTGTGAAATGGGTCGGCCAATCTTATTTGCCACAGCTAGGTTTACCAGTGCCCGAATATTATCTTCTAGTTTTTCTTGTAACTTGATAGATGCTTCAAGTGGTTTAGATGATGGAGAAATAAATCCAGGTCTGTCTGCTTTTAAATCATAGGCACGACCATGTGTAACACCTACATTGATATTATTTTCACCACTTGCTTGGCCACCTACTGTTGCGGTTCCATCTGGATTTGAAGCATGCTTTAAATGATCTCCAACAGCACGAAGGTCACGTTGTTCTGTATAAAATGGAAAATTAGCCTTTAGTGCATAAGCAACATCACTTGATCCCAAATTTAATAAAGCAATTTGATGTTTACATACATCTTTTAATAAACTGTCACCAATATTTAACATTACAAATGGTATTTTGGTAAGTTCAAGTTCAATTGGTATAGCTAGTGTAGGTAAATTGGTATAAGGATCAATTGTATTTCCAGAAGTATCCATAAAAAGAACATTGACGCGCCCAGTATCTTGATTTATGTAGACTAGTCGATACCGTTCAATAGAACCTGAAGGAAGTTGAACTGGCAGTCTAAAATTATACCCATCTAAATCACCAAAATCTACACCCCGATCACGAAGTAAAATGGCAGAAAAGTCAGTGGTTTCATGTGGTTTGGAACAAGTCCAGGAGAGTATATCTTCCACTGGATACTGATATAAGTAGGGTCGAGCGCCCTGTGTATCTGCTAATGTTTGGGCAGATAAGGCGGGCATATCAATATATACACCTGTGCGTCCCATTATACATAGTTCAGCTAGAACCTGATAGCCCATAAAAACATTCATATTGGATCCACGAAGATCCACACCCCCATTTAGTCCTTCAATAGCTTCTGTATATGTGCTACTTCCACCTTTCCGAAGCACATCGCGCATACGTTGAAAGACAGAGTTTCTTATATCATTAATAGCTGCCTTTGCAAATGCAGGAACTGGTGTTATATTACGGCGACTTTCAAAATCAGTCTTGGACTCACGCTCATTAAATTTTTGCAAATATCTGTATGTAAAGTCGTCGCCACCCTCGTAGGTTGCTCGCCACATGTCCCAAAAACTCATGTCGCGGAGGTAGTTGGGATGCCTGATTGAAGTTACAAGTTGTTTTGGTGCGTTCATTTATTTTGCTCTAAATATTTAACTGCTGTTCGATCATTTACTAGGCAGACATTATAGAAAAGCTCCAATATTGCGGTTTGTCATATATGAGGCTGCAAGAGGTAGAGCAATCTCGGCATAGTTCTGGGCATGAGCATAGTGATCTGCTGAGGTTTCCACGTATCGAGCTACTGGATTTCCTGTATTATCTTTCTCATAAGTTCTGACTAATGATTTAATGTGATCTCTATACTCTCTTGATAAGTCTCTCGGTAAAAATAATCGTTGTGTCTTATATCTTCCCAATGTGGCATCAAGCCACGAGGTCCTGTCTACAGTTGCCGTAGGAGTTCCTAATTCATCCTCAACCACTGAAATCTCTTTGCCACTTTGTCCTCTTCTATACCGGCAGAGTGTAACGTATCCGGGAAATCGTCTTGCAAATCGTCTTGCATCGTTTGGTTGCGGATCGGCATCTATTACACAACTAAGTATTTGCCAATCTCTCATTAAATTGTCAAGTCTATCAAACTCATCCCCAGGTAACTTACCTTCCCACAGTAGCCTACCAACCGCTGCAACATTTATATCTCGTCCCATTTCTTTTACAGTCCATTCGACAACAACTATATAGTTCCATTTACCCTGGTCAATTCCCATTGTTATTAAACGTCCACCGCCCGTTGCTGGGCGCGCATCTTGTTTTGTATGATTACGAAGACATGATTCAATATCTTCGTCACTAACTTGTGCCCCTTCACCTAAATAAGGTTGTCCTAACTTAGATTGATGAAACTCTGTTGAGGCTGCTTCATCTCCAACACCACGAAAATAGGCAATAACAATATCACTCGGATTTACTGTATATGAATAAAGTTGATTAATATAAAAACTTCGATGACTTGGATCACAATCATGAGCAGTTACATTCCATTTACCCAGGCCTAAAAATTCTGGTTTATCTTTTTGTTCTAGTTTATGGTTACATTCTTTACATTTTAAATATGATTCTTTGCAACATGGATCATTAACATGTTCACCAATAATTTCAATACAATCAGGCCAGATAAGTTCAGTCCATTTACTGCAATGCGGGCATTGAAAAGTCCAGTGTTCTTGTGTCCCCTGTAAAAATAGTTTATGAATACCATATTTAGGAATTGTCGGGGTTGAGATACTCCAAACCCATTTTTCTATATGCCCACTTAGTCGTTCTAACGCCAGCCAAATTTGTTTCTGGTCCATTTCATCAACTTCATCCAGAATCAAAGTAGAGACTGGAATTGATTTTAAATTACTGTCTCCCCGTGAGCCGCGAATATAAAGATTTACGCCTCCAGCTTGCTTTAAACCGACAGTATTTGTGTCAGTAAATATGGACTTGAGGTAATCACTGTTAAGTAAAGCCGTACTGAAACGAGCTTTACTGAAGTCACTAGCATTGATACTTGTTGGCAAAACATATAATACATCTTTTTTCAGTACATCAACCGTGTAAAATGCCCGATTAATTGCAACTTCCGTCACGCCCATTTGTGCTGCCTTCATGGCAGTATTAAATGAGGCTTTTGAATCACTAATTTCTCGACACCAAGGATGATATGTAAATCTATAGGGCCCTGAAAAAGGTTCTCCCATTACTCGTCGGTATTCAGCCCACCGAGAACAGGTTGTCAATGTGCGACTACATAGTCCACTGGACACCGCCTCCCGAAATTCACGTATCAAATCTTCGTTCATTCATTTAGTATTTTCAGAGGCTGTTTTATTCCTACAAGCCTGCGGGCATTCGCCATATTTGCATTCAGCCTGTCAGCCTCATTGATTGGTTTTATCTTTCTTTTGGTGGTGGTTCTAATACGACAATTAAACTTAAAATTAGTTTAAGAATCGTAAGCCAATTATCTTTAAGCCACTGTATAATAGCCTCCCAGTCTATTCCAGTTTTAGGACCATTTTCATTAACATACTGCTCAACTTTAGCTAGGATATCAATTTTTTCCGGGCTATCAAGTCTCTTACGAATTGGATGGCGAAGTACCAGTGCGAGTTGAGTATACTGCTCTTTAGATATCTTCCCTTCTGCAAAAGCTTCACGAGCAGCACGACGATAAAGAAATTTAAATTTCATTGTCTTACCAAATCCTATAATTATAACCTATCTTTAGTATACTTTTGATTTCCGATTCTGAAACTACTCCAATAAAGCGTTTGATTTCTTGTAATCCATTTAAAATAATTATTGTTGGAAGAGCAGTTATATTATATTGTTTGGCAGCAGTTGTATTAATTTTTGTATCAATTATTTCAATGGAATAGTTATCGTCGATTAATTTTTTAATTATTGGGTACATTTTTTGGCACCCATTACAAGTTTTAGCGGTAAAAAATAAAGCTTTCATCTTCGTTTAAACCGTCTTAAAAATCGTCTTTGTGGTTTTAAGATATTTCCTGTAATATCATAGTTAGGGATTTTATTTTCTAGTTGTTTCTTTTCCAGGACCTCACGTATAATATCTAATAATGTAATTATCTCTTTTATCCATATAATATTTTCTTTTTGATAAAGTTTAATCAAAATTGTACGCATCCAAACTACAAATTTTCTCCAGGACTTTACCATAAGACTAACTGTTGCCTTGGATATCCGGCATAGCAAGATAGAGCCACTGTATCTTGTTGCTTACATATTCTATCAATTACACTTGCATCAGCCCAAAACGACCCATCAGGTTGCTCGTATCTTTTTGGACCGTCTATCCATTGGGAGCCCCATGAATTTATTATTAATCCACCGGGACGTACAGGATTATCATCCATACCTGCAAGTAGCATGCAATGATTCCAGGGCTGACGACTTGGTGAAAGAAATCCATCTTTATCACGCCCACCTCTGGTATTAAAACCTTGATTACTACAGAGAGGGACGGGATAACCATTGTATATACAGTCTCTTGCTTCTTCCCAACTTTGTACTAAAGTTACACATCCAACTGGATGGACTTTACATAGCGGCTCTAATTCATCGGGGACTCCTTGATTACCAAGTGTTCTAGCACGTTGCCCTGTATATAAAGTAAAATCCCACTTATCTAAATATTTTTGGCGTAATAAAATTCCATACCGTTTAACAAATTCAGCAGCGACAGTACCGGTCATTCCATCGCCACGCCAATTTTTTCCATACTCTTTTTTTGCAATTTCAATCCGACCACCGGCATAAATAATTTCAGTAGCCGCTTTTGCTATCCAACGTTGTGGTGAGTTTCTTTTAAGAATCTGAGTTGCAGTTAAAATATCAACCCCTAAACCATAACCATGGGATACACAATTATGTACTGCATAACCATTAGCGATAAACGATTGATCATGGTCAACTTCTAGACAATAAACTGAGATATCTGTAACTTCAGTTACTTGTTTTGTTTTAATTTTAAATACTAAACCACAGTCTATTTTATTTCTACGTATAGTAGTAGTTTGGATGTGTTTACCTTCTGTAGGAACAACTAATGCAGTATCTAAATCCTGAATACTAGTCCAATTTAAATTCTGAGTCAAAAAACGATGGTCGGGAGTTGAAGTAATATCAGAGGCATATCCAATACATGAAGTAGTTATCAATTTACCTGAATATGGTTTCTTTATTATTCTATTTACACGGCGTTGATATCCAAGATGGCTTATCACATATTCCCCAACGCTCACATCTTGAATAGGTTTCTGGAGTCCATTAGCCATTGTGACTAAAGTATCCGCTATAAAACAATCTCCAATCTGTTGGTCGTGTGGAAGTAATGGACGACCAGTAACTTGTTCCAAGAATTTCCACAAGAAAGCCGTCTGTCCTTTTCCAGTCCCCTTAATATCCGCGTTAACTTGACTTAGATAAGGATTTTTAGTATTTTGTATAAATTGTTCCCGAATTCGTGGATCATTAAGCCATCCAGCA
>Ga0315273_10011784_pt1 | contig 11195 bp, 12 predicted proteins | sample YL17G02_0_MG_FD_205753 | JGI IMG/M metagenome (GOLD analysis project Ga0315273, IMG submission 205753) | Sediment microbial communities from Yellowstone Lake, YNP, Wyoming, USA - YL17G02_0 | ecosystem: Environmental > Aquatic > Freshwater > Lake > Sediment | place: USA: Wyoming | collected...
TCCGAAGTCTCCCGGCCAGCGCCCCGGCAGGAGATGCCCCGCCATCCCCGCCAGGTCGCGCGCGAAGAAATTCCGCTGGTACTGGGCCCCGGTCAGAACCCAGGCGAGCCGCTGGGGACTCGACGGCACGCCCCAGGAGAATTCCGGCCCCGCCGCGGTCGCTCCCAGGCCCCAGCCGACCCCGGCCCGGATGGGAAGGTAGAGGACGAGCGTGGCCCCCCAGGCCGCAAGAAGGGGCAACAGAACGATCGCGGCGATGCCGATTCTCCTTTTCACGAGGGCACGGACCGCGCACCAGGCGAGAGCCGGCGCGACGGCCAGCAGGAGCAGGTGGGTCGTGAGTCCGACGCCCCAGAGGAACGACGCGAGGGCGAGCCACCGAACGTCGCTCTTCCGTTCGAAGCGGGCGAGGGCCCAGAGAATCGCGCCGAGGAAGGCCACGTTCAGCGTGTAGACCTCGGCGAGAACGCTCTGGCTCCAGGCTCCGCGAGTGAACGCGTAGAGAAGGGCCGCGAGAGCGGCGAAGAGAGGCGGCCGGACGGATGCGCGGGACGTCCCCTCGGATTCGTCGTTCGTCGACAGCTCGAGCACGAAGCGCGCGAGGAAGTAGACCCCCGCGGCGCCTGCGAGCGCGGCCACGAGATTGATGCGGAACGCCACGCTGCCGATGGGTATGAGGCTGGCGAGGCGGCCGAGCAGCACGAAGAGCGGATATCCGGTCGGGTGGGGAATGCCGAGGGTCGCGGCTGCGGCGAGCAGATCGCCCGAGTCCTCGCCCTGGTTCACCCAGGCGACCGTGGGCGAAAGAGTTTGGACGTAGACCCAGAGCGCGACGAGGGCGGCGACCCACGTGACGCCATGGGCGGAACGCGGCATGGGCGCAAGCTAACAGACAGTGCGGTGCGGGTCAACGAGCCCGCCGATTTCGATACGCGGGCCGGTGGCTGGAATCGCCACCGGCCAGAAACAAGCGGATGGAGCCTGGCCGGACGTGCGAATCGCACCAGGTCCCAACCGGTGGCCTGCAAGCTGCACGGAGGCTCGGCCACGAACGTAACGCCTTACGCGGAAAAGGCTTACGTAGCAACGGCAACGGTTCATGGCATGGAACTTGCTCGATTGGACGGCGACGGGTACCAGCGGTCGGGCGCTGGACACGCCATCCCCCTTAACGCGGAGCACGCACATGTTTGGGAAGAAGAAGAGCGTCGTCGGTCTCGACATCGGATCGAGCAGCATCAAGGTGGCCGAAGTCGTGCGCGACCGCACGGGGGATCGCCTCGTCAATTACGGCATTTCGGAGCCGCTCTCCGAGGCCATCGTCGACGGCGAAATCATGGACCGGCAGATGGTCCATGAAGCCATCACGAACCTCATGGAGTCGCGGCAGATCAAGAACAAGCAGGTGGTGACCGCCGTCTCGGGACGCGCCGTCATCGTGAAGAAGATCCTCATGGACAGGCTCAGCGAGGAGGACGCCAAGGAGGCGATCCAGTGGGAGGCGGAGCAGCACGTCCCCTACGACATCAACGACGTCTCGCTCGATTTCCAGATCATCAACCCCAACGTCGACGCGAAGAAGATGCAGGTGCTCCTCGTGGCGGCGAAGAAGGACATGATCGCGAACCACGCCGAGATCGTGCGGGAGGCGGGCCTCCAGCCGATGATCATCGACGTCGACTCCTTCGCGATCCAGAACGCGGTCGAGGCGAACTACGACCTCGCCCCCGGCGAGACGGTGGCGCTCCTGAACATCGGGGCCGAGATCACCAACCTGAACATCATCCGCGACCAGGTGCCGCACTTCACGAAGGACCTCTCGGTCGGCTCCAACTCGTTCGTCGAGGGCATCCAGCGCCGCCACAACGTGAGCCAGGCGGAGGCGTTGAACGCCCTTCGCGGCAGCGGCGACGGCGCCATCGACGTGGCGTCGATCGTGCAGGCGACGTGCGAGGACCTCTCCATGCAAATCGACCGCGCCGTGGCGTATCTGCGCTCGGCCGGCGACGCGGAGAGGATCGACCGGATCCTGGTCTCGGGCGGAAGCGCCCGCGTGCCCGGGCTCTCGGACTTTCTCGCCCAGCGGCACCAAGTGCCCGTCGATGTGGTGAACCCGGTCTCCAAGCTTCTCGTGGATCCCGGTCTCTTCAACGGTGACTCGCCGGAGACGATTGCGCCCATCCTCACGGTCGCCATCGGTCTCGCGCTGCGCTAGGGGGAATCATGATCCGCATCAATCTGCTGCCCCGCGACGAGCGCCAGGTCAAGCGCTCCTTCACCCTGCCCAAGGTGGGGACGGTGATGCCGCTCCTCGTCCTGATCCTGGTGGCGGCGCTCTTCGCGGCATTCTCGGTGGTCCAGGCCATGCAGGTGAGCCGACTCCAGGTCGACATCGCCCGCGCGCAGCAGGAGGCGGAGAAGCTCCGCCCGCAGATCCAGACGATCAACGAGCTCACGACGAAGCGCCAGGAAGTCGAGCGGCGTCTGGGCGTGATCACGAATCTCGACAAGCAGCGTCTCACGCGAGTGAAGCTCATCGACGAGATGTCGAAGTGCCTTCCCGAGCACCTCTGGCTTACGACGTTCGAAGAGGTGGCGGGCGCGAACAAGATTCAGGTCGAGGGCGTCACGTTCTCGAACATCCTCGTCGCCGACTTCATGTCTCGGCTCGAGGCGTCGCCGCTGTACGGAAACGTAGATCTTGTCGTGGCCGAGAAGGGCACGATCGACCAACGCAACGTGGTGAAGTTCAAGGTCACCGCGAGCATGACGCTCTAACCGGCACGCGCGAGGGACTGCGATGGACCTCAAGGATCCGAAAACCCAGAAGCTGGTCATGATCGCCGCGGGTATCGCCGCGCTGGTCTACTTCTACGTGTTCGCCGACTACGTCCCGTTCAACTACCGGGCCCGCGCGAAGCAGATCGCCGAGCTCAAGGGGTCGTACACGCAGAAGATGAACGAGCTGACGAAGGCCCAGCAGCTGGTGAACCGGCTGCCCGAGCTGAAGCGGGAGTTCGCGCTCCTCAACCAGCGGTGGGCCGTGGCGCAGGAACTGCTCCCGACGCAGAAGGAAGTCGCGAGCCTCCTCCGCAAGGTGACGATCGCCGGCCAGGAGGCGGGCGTGAAATTCGTCCTCTTCAAGCCGGGCGAGGCGAAGCCGACGCCCGACTTCACGGAGAATCCGGTCCAGATCTCCATCACCGGCGCCTATCACCGCGCCGGCAGCTTCCTCAGCGAGATCGCGGAGTTGAGCCGTCTCGTGAACGTGTCACAGCTCAAGGTGAAGACTTTTGACAAGGGTGACCTGGACGACACGGTCCAGGCCGATTTCATCGCCACCGCGTACACGCTGGCCGAGGGGACCGCCAATGAATCTGCCAAGCAGCCTGGCGCTGCCGCAAAGTAAGCTTCTCCGCAGCCGGGTCGGCGTTCTGATCCTGGTTGCGGCCGCCGCCCTCATCGGCGTGGTGGCGTTCTTCGCCCTGCGCGCTCCGTCACCGGCGACGCTGCCGACCGCGGCCACGTCTCCGGCGGCACAGTCTCTGCCGCGCACCCTCGCCACGGCGCCCTCGGCCGTCACGGCGAGCCCGGCGGTGCCCTACGGGCCTCCGGCGCCCGATTGGGTGAAGCGCGACCTCTCTGTTGTCGCGAAGGCTCCGGCGCCCGGCGCGCCGAGCAGCGTGAAGACCGTCGGGCCGTCGTTGGTCGCGGCGCCGGGCACCGCGCCCTCCGTCGCGGTCGCGCCGGTGGTTCCGCCGACCACGGTCGCGTCGGCATCGGTCCAGGTCGCGCCGAGCGCGACCGTTCCCGGTCCGATCACCGCGGCGCCCGCCCCCGCGACCAGCGTGGCCCCGGCCACGGGAGCGGTCTCCGGCGCGCAGGTGGCGCCGAGCGCGGCGGCCTCCGTGACCACGTCATCCAAGGCGGTCTCCGTGGCCACGACCGTGCCGGTCGCCGGCACGGGCGCGGCGGTCGACGAGACGCCGAAAGCACTCGATGCGAACACCCTCTTCCAGCGGGAGCAGTACGTCTATCAGACGACCGGGCGGCGCGATCCGTTCCAGTCGCTGATCGACGGGAGGTTCGAAAGCCAGTCGGGCGACGGCTCCCTCGTCGACGTCGGCGACATCCATCTCGTCGGCATCATGTGGGGAGCGTCGGACAAGTTCGCGCTCGTGGAAGACAGCCGCGGGCGTGGGTTCGTACTCCGCGTCGGGGACCCCGTGGTGAACGGATACATCGCGGGAATTTCCAAGACGCAACTCCAGGTCGTCCAGAATGCCTTCGGGGACTCGCAGACCGTGACGATCCAACTGAAATCCAAAGAAGAGGGTGACCCAAATGCGACTCGGAATCAGTAGGACGCGCACGGGCCGCCGCGCCGGCGCGGGAGTGGCGCTTCCGCTGCTTCTGTTGCTCGCGGCCGCTCCGGTCTTCGGGGCCACGGTGAAGAGCATTTCGCTGAAGGACGCCGGCAAGGGGACCCAGGTCGTCGTGGAGGCGGACGCGGCGGTCAGCTATCACGACTTCACCCTCGAATCGCCCGATCGCATCGTCATCGATTGCGTGGGCGCGTCGCTCGGATTCACCGAGCGGACGTGGGCCGGGCGCGAGGGATCGAACGTGAAGTCGGTCCGCGCGACCGAGATGGGCTGGGGCCAGGAAACCGGAACGCGGATCGTCGTCGATCTCGCCCAGGCCGCCTCCTACGGCGTGAGCCAGGTGGGGAACAACATCGTCGTCGCGGTCGAAGGCGGCGCCGGCCCTCAGGCCGACGCTCCGTCGCGCGCCGACGTCGCCTCGCCGCCGGCGGGCAAGGACACGCCGGACGGGCGCCGCATGTCGCTCGACGTCCAGTCGGCCGACATCGAGACGGTGCTGCGCAGTCTCTCCGAGTTCAGCGGCAAGAACATCGTCGCGAGCAAGGAGGTCAAGGGAACGGTGACGCTGCGGCTGCGGAACGTGCCGTGGCGGCACGCGCTCGACATCCTGCTGCACGCGCAGGGCCTCGGCATGGTCGAGCAGGGTTCGACCATCGTCGTCTCGAATCTCGAGACCCTCCGCAAGGAGGAGATGGAACGGCGGACCGCCGACAGGGCCCAGGAGGAGTTGCTTCCGCTCGAAACGCGCATCGTGCCGGTGAGCTACGCGAACGCCGAAGAGATGGCGAAGACCGTCGAGAAGACGCTCACCAAGCGCGGCCACATCGAGGTGGACAAGCGGAGCAACTCGATCCTTCTCACCGACATCAACGATCGCCTGGACCAGGCGGAGTCGATGGTCCGGAGCCTCGACACCAAGACGCCTCAGGTCGAGATCGTCGCCCGTCTGGTGGACGTGGACGTGTCGGCCACGCGGAGCCTGGGCATCGAGTGGAACGCCTCGAACCTCGACCTCTTCGACGCCGGCGTCGCCGAGCAGATCAAGGTCAGCGCGCTGGGCGTGACGAATCCCGTCGGGACCGTGAAGATGGGGACCGTGAAGGGCTTCGGCAGCATCGACGCTACCCTCGAAGCGCTGGAGACTCAGAACAAGGCGAACATCATCTCGAATCCGCGCATCACGACCGTGAACAATCGCGAAGCCTCGGTGGTCGTGGGCCAGCAGATTCCGCTCATCGTCCAGGACTTCGCCGGCAACGCCGTGACGCAGCTCACCACGATCGGCATCAAGCTGAGCGTGACGCCGCACATCAACGTCGGAAACAAGATCACGATGGACGTCCACCCGGAAGTCTCGGACCTCGCCTCGCAGGCGACGGTGCAGGGCGGCATCATCATCAACACGACGATGGCGGACACCCGCGTGATGGTGAACGACGGCGAGACGGCGGTCATCGGCGGGCTCATCCGCAGCAACGAGTCGACGACCAAGCGCGGCGTTCCGATCCTCATGGACATTCCGCTGATCGGCGCCCTTTTCCGCTCCAATTCGACCACGAAGCAGAAGCGTGAGCTCCTGATCTTCGTGACGCCGAAGATCCTGACGGACCAGCAAGCTTCGAACTAGCCTCGCCCGCTGGCCCTCGCCGGCCCGGGTCGTGTACTCTAGCGGGCCCTCCCGATCGGGAGGGCCCGCTCACGTTTAAGCGCTTCGCCGGGGCTTCACATCCGATCCGGGAGGACTCCCACGCCGCGCGACCACGACAGAAGCGATCCGGTGGCCCTGGTGGGACTACCGGGCGCCGGCAAGTCTTCGGTGGGCCCGCGGCTCGCGGCGCGCCTCGGGCGCGCCTTCGACGACCTCGACGCCCTGGTCGCGCGAGAGGCGGGCCGTGGCGTAGCCTCGATCCTGCGCGAGGAGGGCGAGGCGGCCTTCCGGGCGCTCGAACGAGAGGCGCTGCGCCGGGCGCTCGGACCCCGGCCCGGAGGAGCGGCTCCGGCTCCGGCGCGGGCGCTCGTGGTTCTCGCCTGCGGCGGTGGGATCGTGACGGATCGCGAGTCGAGGGAACTCCTCGCCTCCGGCGCCACCGTCGTCTGGCTCACGGTGCGCTCCGAGACCGCGCTGGCGAGGCTCGGCGCCGCCGGCGTGGCGGCCCGCCCGCTCCTGGCGAGGCCGGGGCACCCCGCGGACGAGACAGGGGACGACGGGGGCGCCCTGGCGCGGCTCGAGGAGCTCCAGGAGACGCGGAATCCGCTCTACGACTCGATCGCCGCCCTCCGACTCGCCACCGACGGACGAAGCCCGGACGAGGTCGCGGCCGACGTGGAAGAGGGGTTGCGGAGGCGATGGGCCTTCTCCGCGTCGTAGGGGGTTCTCTTCGGGGGCGGAGGCTCCGCGTCCCCGTTCGGGGCGTGCGGCCGACTTCCGAGAAGGCGCGCGAGGCGATTTTCGATATCCTGGGCGCGGCCTGGACGTCCGGGGCGAGCGTGCTCGACCTGTACGCGGGAACCGGCGCCCTCGGCATCGAAGCGCTGAGCCGCGGCGCGACACATGCCGATTTCGTGGAACGGGATCCGGCCGTGGCGCGGCTCCTTCGCTCGAATCTGGAGTCGCTCGGGCTCGCGGAGCGTGCTCGCGTGGCGATCGCCGATCTCGATCGCGGCGGCATGCCGGCCGAACTCGGCGGGCCCTGGAATCTGGTCTTCCTCGATCCCCCGTACGCGGGGGAGGGAGGCGCGCGCTGGCTCGACCGCCTGGCGCGCGCGCCCTGGCCCCCGGATGGGGGCATCGTCGTCTACGAGCATCGAAGCGGAAGCACGATCACGCCGCCGCCGGGACTCACGCTCGCGACCGAGCGTTCCTATGGCGACACGGCGGTCTCCATCTACCGAGCGGGCGGTCTGCGGGCCCCGACGGAACGAGGTGCCACGACATGAAGCACGCGGTATTCGCGGGAACGTTCGATCCCGTCACGAACGGGCATCTCGATCTCATGCGCCGGGCGTTGCGCGTCGTCGATCAGCTGACGGTGGCGGTCGCCGTCCGGCCGGAGAAGGGGGTCCTCTTCTCGCAGGAGGAGCGAGTCGATCTCATCCGGGAGGGAATGAAGGGGGAAGAGCGATTCAACGTGGAGCCCTTCTCCGGACTTCTCGTCAACTACGCCAAGTCGCGGAAGATCGCCATCATCATCCGTGGTCTCCGCTTCATCTCCGATTTCGAGTACGAATTTCAGATGGCCCTGATGAACCGCCGTCTCGACGACACGATCGAGACGCTCTTCCTCATGCCGAGCGAGACCTACACATATCTCAATTCGACGCTCGTGAAGGAGATCGCACGCGCCGACGGACCCGTCGAGAGTTTCGTGCCGCCCCACGTGGCGGCGGCGCTGCGGAGCAAACTGGGAGCACGCCGGTGAGCCGCCCGAGCGTCAATGCCCGGGTCGGCGCGCTCCGCCCGTCCGAGACGCTTGCGTTGAGCGCACGCGCCCGCGCCCTCCGGGCGAAGGGCGAGAAGGTCGTCTCCTTCGCGGCGGGCGAGCCCGACTTCGACACGCCGGTTCACATCCAGGATGCGGCGGTGGAGGCCGTTCGCGGCGGGCACCACCGCTACACCGAAGTCGCGGGCACGCTGGCCCTGCGAACCGCGGTGGCGGAGACGCTCCGGCGCGACATCGGCGTCGTCTACGCGCCGAACGAGATCGTCGTCGGGAACGGCGCGAAGCACGCCATCTGGAACGTCCTCTTCACCCTCCTCGAACCGGGGGACGAAGTTCTCATCCCGGTGCCGTACTGGGTCAGCTTTCCCGAGATGGCGCGTCTCGCGGGCGGCGTCCCGGTTCCGGTCGCTCCCGCCGCCGGCACCTACAAGGTGAACGCGTCCGACCTCGAGCGGGCGGTGACGCCGCGCTCGAGGCTCCTCATCCTGAACAGCCCGAACAATCCCTCGGGAATGGTCTACGGTCCGGAGGAAGTGGCCGGCTTGGTGGACGTCGCCCGGCGGCACGATCTCATGATCCTCTCGGACGAGATCTACGATCAACTCGTCTACGGCGCCGCCCGGCACACGAGTCCCGCGTCCCTCGGCGAGGACGCGCGAAACCGCACGATCGTCGTGAACGGCGTGTCGAAGACGTGGGCCATGACCGGCTGGAGAATCGGGTACGCGGCGGCGCCGGCCGAATTCGCGGGCGCCATGGAGCGGCTCCAGGGGCAGATGACCTCGAATCCGTCGTCGATCTCGCAGCAGGCGGCGCTCGCCGCCCTTACGGGAGACCGCGCGCCGGCGAAGGCGATGCGCGACCGCTTCGCCGCGAGGCGCGAGCTGATCACGGGACGTCTGAAGTCCCTGCCGGGAGTTCGCCTCGCGGAGCCCGACGGCGCGTTCTACGCGTTCCCCGATTTCAGCGAAGCGATCGCGCGATCCACGAAGGGGGTGAAGGACTCCGCCGGACTCTGCGACTACCTCATCGACGAGGCGAAGGTGGTCTGCGTGCCGGGGGCCGCCTTCGGGATGGAAGGGCATCTCAGAATTTCCTACGCCAACTCCGAAGCCGAGATCACCGAGGGGCTCGACCGCATCGAGGGAGCCCTTCGCCGCCTGTAGGGCCTGGAGATCACGAATGCCGACCTACGAATACGTGTGCGAGAAGTGCGGTCACCGCTTCGAGCTCTTCCAGTCGATGAACGACGAGCCGAAGAAGCGCTGCCCGAAGTGCAAGGGGAAGGTGAAGCGCCTTATCGGGACCGGCGCCGGAATGATCTTCAAGGGGAGTGGGTTCTACGTCACCGACTACCGGTCCGACTCCTACAAGAGCCAGAAGAGCAAGGAGTCCGGCGATTCGCCGAAAGTGAAACCTGAAGGAAAGCCCGAGAGCCCCCCCAAGAAAAAGAAGGAAAAGCCCTCCTAGTTCCCACCTTCCGTTTGACCCGCGGTGGCTCCCTTGGTACGTTCCGGTCGTACGGTCGCCCGGAAGTGCCGCGCGCCGATTTATCCATGCAATCGTCTAAATGACAATGGGTTGGCGCGCTGCCTTGAACTCAATTCTTCGGACGGCATCGAATTGCTCGCTGGGGACCGCCACGCCTTGATCGCGGATCGCGCGCGCATCAAGGTAATCGCGGGACGCGGCGGGCATGGGTGCGTCAGCTTTCGGCGCGAGAAGTACGTGCCGAAAGGGGGACCCGATGGAGGCGACGGCGGTCACGGCGGAAGCGTCATCTTCCGCGTGAACCCGCATCTCCGGACGCTTCTCGATTTCCAGATACGGCCGAAGTTCGAGGCGGACGCCGGAGCGAACGGTTCGGGGAACCGACGTTCGGGGCGCTCCGGCGAGGATCTGCTGATCGACGTCCCCGCGGGGACGATGGTCACCGATCTCGCGTCGGGCGCGCAGTTGGCCGACCTCGTCGAGGCCGGCACGACCTGGACGGCGGCGCGTGGCGGAGGCGGCGGACGCGGGAACTCCAATTTCGCGACGCCGACGCAGCAGGCGCCGCGGCACGCGGAGAATGGGCGCGACGGCGAGGTGCGGGAGCTTCGACTGGAGCTCCGGCTCATCGCCGATGTCGGGCTGGTCGGATTTCCCAACGTGGGGAAGTCGACCCTCCTTTCGCGATTGAGCGCGGCGCGCCCGAAGATCGCCGAGTATCCGTTCACGACGCTCGAACCGCACCTCGGCCTGGTGCGGGTCGGCGAGGAGCGGAGTTTCGTGATGGCCGACTTGCCCGGCCTCATCGAAGGGGCGCATCAAGGAAAGGGACTCGGGCTCGAATTCCTCCGCCACGTCTGGCGGACGCGTGTCTTGCTCATCCTGATCGACAGCCTGTCGGAGGACCCAGAGAGGGATCTCGCGACGCTGCGGCGGGAGCTGAAGGAGTATCACGAGGATCTGACGCGAAAGCCGGCGCTCGTGGCGCTGAGTCGCGCGGATCTGGCGCCGGATGGGCCGTCGGCCGACGACCCTCCGCCGTTCGCGCTCGAAGGCGCGACGTGGGCCGGATCGAGATCGGGCGTCTCCGGGGCGGGAACTCCGGAGATCCTCGAACTGTTGTGGAAGACACTGACCGCGGCGGACGCCCCCTCGCCGGAGGGGCCGGGACGGGAATCCCCCGCCGAGGCATAAGGAGAAATGCCATGACCTCCAAGGAAGCGGAACGACTCTGGGACGAGCTGAGGCAGCGAGATCCCGAGGCCAAGCGAGCGTGGATCGCGCGCTTGGCGCGCGACGGATCGCCCGAATCGATCGACCTCCTCCTCGGCGCGCTCGAGCAGGAGAGCTGGTTCCTGCGCGACAGCGCCACGCGAGCGCTCGCGGGGATGGGCGAGGAGGTGGTCGAACCGCTCATCGAGTACCTTCAATCGGGGCTCTGGTACACCCGCGCCGCCGCGGCCTCGGCGCTCGGCGCCATCGGGCTCCCGATCGCCGCGGAGCCGCTGACGGAGCTCTTGCGCGACGCCAATCGCACGGTTCGGGACGCGTCACGCGACGCGCTCCTCTGCATGGCGCGTGACGAACTCTCAGCCCACGCGGTCGCCACCGCGTTCGCCTCCCTGACCGAGCGCGCGCAACGATTCGCCCTCGACGGTCTGGCCGAGCGCGACCCCGACATCGCCGACGGGATCGCCCGGCTCATGGCCGATCCCGCGCGGCGCGCGGCCGCCGAGGCCGCCGCGAGCACGACGGGACTTCGTCGGGCCGTGAACGACACGCCGCACGATCTCGACTGGGACGAAGTCACGGGGATTCGCCGCGAACCACGCGCGTAGTCGCACGGGGCGGGGCGGAGGGGGAGGTGGGGATGGGACTT
>Ga0315273_10011785_pt1 | contig 11194 bp, 5 predicted proteins | sample YL17G02_0_MG_FD_205753 | JGI IMG/M metagenome (GOLD analysis project Ga0315273, IMG submission 205753) | Sediment microbial communities from Yellowstone Lake, YNP, Wyoming, USA - YL17G02_0 | ecosystem: Environmental > Aquatic > Freshwater > Lake > Sediment | place: USA: Wyoming | collected...
CTCGAGAACGTGGACGTCGACATACTCGGTGGGGGGCGGCTCGGCCGGCGCCACGTGGGCCGGCGTGGCGTCGCCTGCGGGGGGAGCAGTCTCCGTCTTCGGCGAGAACCGGCCTTCGGCCAGTCGGCGCGTTCCGACCATCTCGTGAAGCTCATCCTGAAGCGCTTCGGCCGGGAATCCGTAGCGCCGACAGAGTTGCTCCACGGTCACCGGCCCCGAACGGGCCAGGTGTCGCTCGAGGATGCGGTGCATCGCGTCGCGGGCGAGGGGTGCGTCATGGTCGGCGGAGGCCACGCCCGGCGCGGCGTCCCCACCGAGAGCCTGCCGGTAGTCCTCCCTCCATTCGCCCCATACCCAGCGACCTTCGATCCCCGCCGAGGTGGGTATCTCGATCCTCTCGATCCGCCCTTGGGCCTCGAGGTCGGCCAGCCACGGACCAGGAGCGACGACACACCGGGCGACCACCTCTGTGGGCGAGAGATCGCCCAGCTCCTCAAATAGAAGGGCAAGCTCTTCCACCGTTCGGGCGCGTCCATCGGGGGCCGTGCGCTGCAGGCGTGCTTCCACCTCCACCAGAGCCTCAGGTTTAAGTACTTCGTCCAGCCGCACGTCGCGCAACAGGTCCTGCAACAGCTCCGGGTTGACGGCCATCGACTGCAGGTTGCGCTCAGCTTTGGGGGTGTCGGTTCCGTAGAGATGGATATCTGTGAACTGCCGCAACAGGCTCTGCGCCACCGGCGACGGTACCAGGGACTCCACCGTCACCACCCGGATCTCGCCCTTCTCCACAGCTGCCAACACCTCTTCCAGCGCGGGAACGTCCATCACGTCTTCCAGGCAATCGCGGTAGGTCTCGGCCAGGAGCGGGAAGTCGGGATAGCGCCGCACCACCTGCAACAGATCCCGGGCGCGCAGCCGCTGCAGCCAGAACGGCGTGCGCTTGCCGCCGCGGAGGCCGGGCAGGAGCAAAGCCCGGGCCGCGTTCATGCGGAACTGAGCCCCGAACACCGCGGAATCAGGTAGCTCGACCAAGAGCCTCCGCCTGGCCTCCGCCGGTCCGATGTCCGCAACCAGGTCGAGGGGGAACTCGGCGTCGGCGTCGGGGAAGCGCATGAGGATGCCGTCGTCGCCGGCCTGCATCTCTACCTCCACGCCGGTCCGCTCGCGCAGGGCTCCGGCCAGGATCATCCCCCAGGCGCCGTTCACCCGGCCGCCGAAGACGGAGTGAACCACCATCCGCGGATCGCCGATGGCGTCATCGAACACCTCCACCACGACCGCGCGATCGGTGGCCACCTCCCCACCCCGGTCGAGCTGCGACGCCATGTAGCGGAGTATCTGCCGGGCCGAAGGTCCATCGAGGGCGCACGTGCGGGCGAGCCACGACAGCTCTTCCCGCAGGCGGGGATGGTCCCATTCCTCGTCGAGCAGTAGGCTGAGGCTGGTCGGCCGGGAGCCGGCCTCGTGGCGATCGGACGGCGGCGCGAGTGACGTGTCGCCGCCTGCACGCGCCTCGGAGCCCGCCGCAAGGTCGGGCGATCCGTCGCCAGCTTCGCGCAGAGCGACCAACTCCACCGCCATCCGCTCCAACCGCTCCGCCAGAGTGCGTCGGAACTCCCCCACCCGCTTCCCCAGCTCGAAGGGGCGCCAGGGCAGATCACCGTGCCAGAACGGCATGCGCGGCAGGGCTCCCGGGGCCTCCCCCACCAGAACGCGGTCGTCGGTGATCTCGAGGATGCGCCAGACCTGCGACCCCAAGATGAACGTGTCGCCGGCTCGGCTTTCAAAGACGAACTCCTCGTCGAGTTCGCCGATGCGGATCTTGCCATCGGGCAGGTAGGCGCCGAAGAGCCCCCTATCGGGGATGGTGCCCCCGTTCGTGAGGGCCAGCAGGCGCGAGCCGGGCAGGGCGGTCAGACGATCGTTCACTCGGTCCCACGCCACCCGCGGCCGCAACTCTCGATGGGCCGAGCTGGGGAACCGACCCGAGACCATGTCGAGGACCGCTCGGAACGCGCGCGGCGTCAAGTCGCGATACGAACAGGCACGGCGCACGAGACGGAAGAGGTCGTCCGCCTGCCAGTCCTCGACGGCCACTGCGGCCACTACGTGCTGGGCCAGCACGTCGAGGGGGTTGAGGGGAGTCACGACGGCTTCCACATCACCCGTGAGCATCCCTCGCGCCACCACCGCCGCCTGCACGAGATCCTCCCGATGGGTGGGGAAGATGCGACCCTTGCTGGTCTGGCCCACCATGTGGCCCGAGCGGCCCACCCGCTGTAAGCCTTGAGCCACCGAGGCCGGGGATTGCAGCTGCACCACCAGATCGACCGTGCCGATGTCGATGCCCAATTCCAGCGACGACGTGCCCACCAAGGCGCGGGTCCTGCCGGCCTTGAGATCGCGCTCCATCTCCAGGCGGGCGTCGCGGGCCATGCTGCCGTGGTGGGCCCGGAAGGGAGGCAGGTCGGAGGGCCCGCGGGCGGCGCCGGCCGGGACCGGCGACGGCGTCGCAGTGCCCGCCGGATCCGACGGCGTCACGGTGCCCGCGGCCCTCGACAACTCGTCCCGGGACACCCCGGTGCCGGCGGCCGTGAAGCCCACGCCTTTCGCGACACCATCCACGATGAGACCCGAGGCCTCACCCCGGGCTTCGGCGGCCGCCTGCTCGTTCAAGCGGTCGGCGGTGCGCTCGGCCAGCCGGCGGTTGTTGGTGAAGACCAGGGTGGTGCGGTGGTGCCGGATCAGGTCGAGTACCCGTGGAATCACAACGGGCCAGACCGAGCCACCAGGCAACCCACGGTACTCTTCGGTGAGGGTCTCCACGCGCAGATCGAGAGGCTTCTGGTGGCCCGCGTCGATGATGGTGACCGGCCGGGCCACAAGGGCGCCGCGCGGGCCCGCGCCCACGGCCTCGTCGACCGCGCGGTCACCGGTGTCCGCGTTGCCGGAGTGGCGGCGGCCGTCGCCGCCTGGCGCCCACTCCGCTCCCCCAAGGAACCGAGCCACTTCCTCCAACGGACGGATGGTCGCCGACAGCCCGATCCGCTGGATCCGCCTCGCAGTCAGGTCCTGCAGCCGCTCGAGACTCACCGACAGATGGACACCCCGCTTGTTCCCCGCCAGCGTGTGGATCTCGTCGACGATCACCGTGCGCACCGGCGCGAAGATCTCCCGGGCCCGCGGACTCGTGAGCAAGAGATACAGAGACTCGGGCGTCGTGATGAGGATGTGCGGCGGTCGGCTCAACAGCGCCCGCCGCTCTCGTTGCGGTGTGTCGCCGGAGCGGACCGCGACGCGTATCTCGGGCCACTCGAGCCCTGCCGCCGTGGCGGCGGCCCGCACGCCGGCAAGGGGGATGCGCAGATTGCGCTGGATGTCGTTGTTCAGCGCCTTGAGCGGGGAGATGTAGACCAGACGGACACCGGGCGCGCCTGCGGCACGCGTCGCCGCCGTGGTCGCTGCGTCCGATGCGGCAGCCGCGACACCGGACGCCGCTGGTGGGACGCCGGCGTCCGTCGCCACCGGCCCACTCGGCGCGGCCCTGCCCGTCAACTCGCGAAAGAGGTCGTCGATGCCCCACAGGAACGCAGCCAGGGTCTTGCCTGATCCTGTGGGCGCGAGGATCAGCGTGTGCTCGCCTCGCTGGATGGACGGCCATCCCAGAGCCTGCGGAGAGGTGGGATCGCCGAACGTATCGGCGAACCAGGCCTGCACGGGTGGGGAGAACTCGGACAGCACGTTCATGGACTCCCTCGCGTCATCGCCCCCCAGCGGATCGCATCACTCAGCGGCCGCGGCGGCTAGAACAACCGTGCGACTTCGTCGACGGCGAACCGCGGCCATTTGGCCGGCGCGCCCGCGCGCACGCCCTCGACGATCGCTACCCCGGGGACAGCCGCTTCCAGCACCTCCCCGATGTCGGTGGCTTCGATGCCTTCGGCGGTCAGCTGAGCGATCAGGGATGCGGCGGCGTCCGGGCGGCAGGCGATGAGCAGACTGCCCGAGCCGATGAGGCCAAGCGGGTCGATCCCCAGCAATTCGCACACCCGGCGGGTCTCCGCGAACACGGGGATGCGATCAAGGTCCGCACGGATGCGGTGCCCGCCGGCCAGACCGAACTCCTCCAGTGCCGTGGCTAGACCACCCTCGGTGACGTCGTGCATTCCCGCGACGACTCCCGAAGCCGCCGCCACGCGCGCCTCCGGCAGGATGCTGACCAGGGAGAGGAACGCCCGACAGCGCTCGATCTCCTCCGCGGTCATCCCTAGGTCGAGCAGGTGCGGACCCAACTCCCGAGCGATCAGCGCCGTCCCCTCCACAGCCAACCGTTTGGTCAGCACCACGCGGTCCCCTTGGCGCATGGCGTGCTTGTCGATAAGCCCGTCACGGGCGACCGTCCCCACGAGCGCTCCCACGACCACCGCATGCGTGACCGCGTCGGTGATCTCGGTATGCCCGCCACAGAGGGTGATCCCCCAGTCGGAACAGGCATCACGCAGCTCAGTGAGTGTGGCTAGGATCTCCGACGGCGTGGAGTTCGCAGGGAAGAGACAGGTGGCCAGCAGCCATCGTGGGATCGCCCCCGAGGTGGCGACGTCGTTGGCGTTGACCAAGACGGCGTAGCGGCCCGGAGAGTCGGTGGCGAAGGTGATGGGATCGGACTTGAGGACCAGGAGGCCGATATCTGGCGCGGTCGGACCGTCAACTGTCGCGCGGCCCACGCTCGTCTTGTCACCCGCCGGCACGGAGGCGATCGGCAGACCGGCGGCGGCCAGATCCACCACCGCCACGTCTTCGCCCACACGTGGCCGCACGAAGAGCGCAGGATCTTCGGGTATGAGGTCGGCCAGGAACCGGCCGAGCAGATCGTTGGGGAACTTACCTGTAGGCAACGGCAGACCGAGGCGCACGACTTCGTCGAGTTGGGAGAGATCGTCTATCACGAAGTCGGCGTCACGAGCCCAGTCTGCGAACGAATCACCAGCGACGCTCTCGACCGGGAAGGAGCGGTTGCGCACCAGCACCGTCACCGCTCCGGCGGCCTTCCCCGCCCTCACGTCGAACCCGAAATCGCCCACGACCAGACAGCCGGACGGGTCGACTCCCAACCGGCCTGCCGCCCAGAGCACGGTGTCGGGTGCGGGCTTCGGGGCCAGCGGCACATCGTGCGACACGATGACATCGAAGTCGTCGGGACTAAGCTCGGCAAAGTTCTCCAGAGCGCGCTCGATCGAAGCCGATCCATTCCGACTGATCAGACCCAGGGGGAAACCGCGCGATTTCAGTCCGCGCACGGCCTGTACCGCTCCGACATTCGGCCGCGAGACGGCAGCAGCCTCGAGCTCGATGCCCTCGAGTATGGCGTACAGCTCGGCCCGCCGGGCCGCATCCGACTGGCCCGCGATGAACTCCAAGATGGGGGTGCCGGGCGGACAGTCGATCGCCAGCCGGATGGCCTCGAAATCGATGGCGCCGGGCTCAGTGAGGGTGCCGTCGAAATCGAACAGCACGGCCTGGAGTCGGAACGGGCGGGACATGGGCTCCATTCTACCTGCTGGAGCCGCGCGTCTGGCGGCGGCTCGCTTTCGCGGCTCCACGGCTCAGGCGGCGTCGCCCTCGGCGTCGCCTTGCAACACGTCAAGGAAGGCCGCCCCATAGCGCTCCCGCTTGGTCTCGCCCACGCCGCTCACTTCGAGCAATTCGTCCTCGCTCTGCGGCCGGCGGGCGACCATGTCCCAGAGTGTGGCGTCGGAGAACACGACGTAGGCCGGTACGTTCTGCTCGTCGGCCAGGCGCCGGCGCAGCGCCCGCAAGCGGTCGAAGAGCTCGGCTGCGACCGGATCGGAGATGTCGCCGGGGTCCGACCCGGCAGTCCGGCCCGCGGCGCGACCCGCGGCAGAGCCTCGGTTCCGGTCTTTCCTCGAGCCGCTCACCCCGAAGGTCTCGAAACGCGGCCGGGCCAACACGACCTGCTCCTCACCACGAAGCACCGCCCCCACCGCCGCGGTGAGCGTGAGCACGGAATAGCGGGCGATATCCTGTTCGAGATAGCCCCGGTGGATCAATTGCCGCAACAGGCTGGTCCAGGCGTCGCGGCCGAGGTGGGCCCCGATGCCGTATGTGGAGAGGCGGTCGTGACCAAGTTCGCGGATGCGTGCGGTGTCCGCGCCCCTCAACACGTCGACGACGTGGGCCACCCCGAACCGCTGGCCCACGCGATACACGCACGACAGTGCCATGCGGGCATCCTCGGTGGCGTCGTAGCACTCCGGCGGATCCAGGCAGACGTCGCAATTGCCGCAATCGGCCGCTAGGGACTCGCCCAGGTAGCCGAGGAGGGCCCGGCGCCGGCAGCTGCGGGCCTCGGCCAGGGCGACCATAGCGTTCAGCTTGTGGAGCTCCACGCGCACCTGCTCGGGATCCCGAGGCTGGTCGGGCTCGCGGTCGCGCGCCCAGCCGGGCCCACCTCCGCCGGAGCCGCCGCGGCCACGCGCGGAACCGCCTTCGATCAGCGCCCGGGCCACCATCACGTCTGCCAGACTGTAGAGGAGCAGGGCTTCGGAGGGCAGACCATCCCGCCCCGCCCGGCCTGTCTCTTGATAATACGATTCGATGCTCCGAGGGATGTCGAAATGCACCACGAAGCGCACGTTCGATTTGTCGATGCCCAAACCGAAGGCCACCGTGGCCACCACCACGCGCTGGTCGTCGCGCTGGAAGGCCCCCTGCACCGCCGTGCGTTCCTCGGCGGGCAGACCGGCATGATAGGCGGCGGCTTGGACCCCGTGGGCCCGCAGATGGGCAGCCACCTCCTCCACCCGCCTGCGGCTCAGGCAGTAGACGATACCCGAGTGGTCGGGCCGGTCGGCGAGGAAACGGCGGAGTTGCGTCAACGGATCCCGTTTCTCGGTCACCACGTAGCGGATGTTCGGCCGATCGAAGCCGGCGATGAACGCCGGCGCGCCGGCCAGCCCGAGCACGCCGCGCACATCGTCGCGGGTCTGGCCGTCGGCGGTGGCGGTGAGGGCCAGGAATGGCACCCCGGGAAACAGGCCCCGTAACTCGGCCAGCTGCACATACTCGGGGCGGAAATCATGCCCCCATTGGGAGACGCAGTGGGCCTCGTCGATGGCGACGAGGGCCAGAGGGATTGCCGACAGTAGCTCCAGCATGCCTTCGGTCATAAGCCGCTCGGGCGACACGTAGAGCAGGTCGAGCCCGCCTGTGCCGCCACACGGGCCGCCACGGCTGCCGTCGCCACGCGGGTCCGGACGGCCGTCGCCGCCGCCGCGCACGCCCGGACGGCCATCGTCGCTACGCATGCTCCGTAACCGGTTCAACACGTCGCGCGCCTCTGCTGGTTCCAACGAAGAGTCGAGCCGAGCGGCCGCCACCCTGAGCACCTGCAAGGCGTCGACTTGGTCTTTCATCAACGAGATGAGCGGGGAGACCACCACCCCGACCCCCGGTCGTAGGATGGCCGGGATCTGGTAGCAGAGCGACTTCCCTCCGCCGGTGGGCATGAGAACGAAGGCGTCACCCCCGGCGATCACGTGGTCGACGATCTCGCGCTGGTTCGGCCGGAACTCCGGATACCCGAAGACGCGGCGCAGGACATCCAGGGCGCCGTCGGGGACGGACAACCCGGGGGCCTGAGGACTCGTTCCGGCCATGCCGGCTGTGGCCGCGCGCTCGTTCATCGTCTGCATCGCGCCGTATCTTAGCAGCCCTCACGGACGGCCCGGCCGGCCGCAAGCCATCGACCGACGCGGCCACCCCCTAACAGCGCTCGGTCGGGTGGCTCTTCGGTGTCCCTCAAGGGAGAAGGTACTCTATACTTCGATCAACCGCTCCGCCACGTCGGGGGAGAGGATCGAGCGACCAGGGGGGCCGAACCATGAAGACCGTCAAACAGATCCTTGAAGAGAAACACAAGAATCCTTCCACCATCGGATCGCAACAATCCGTGCTCGATGCGCTGCGGGTCATGGCGGAGACCGACGTAGGCGCCGTGATGGTCGTCGATGGCGGCACTCTCGTGGGCGTCGTCTCGGAGCGGGACTACGTCCGCAAGGTCGCGCAGGCCGGGATCGCCTCCGACACGCCGGTGAAAGATGTCATGACCGTCGGCGTCGTCGCCGTGACCCCCGAGCACAGCGTCGAGCAGTGCATGGCCCTGATGATGCAGAGACACTTCCGCCACCTTCCCGTGCTGGATGGGGCAACGCTGATCGGAGTCATCTCGGTGCGCGACGTGGTCAAGGCCGCGCTGGATGAGAGAGAGCATCGGATCGACCAACTCGAGAACTACATCTCGGGGCGCTAGGTCAGGAGTGGACAGGCCATGACCGAGCCCCGCCCGGACCACTTCCCGCAATGGCCGGCCACCATGCCGCCGCTGCCGCCCGCCCCTCCGCGGGACGCCGCCACCAGAGACCGACTACGGGGCATGATCCTCGGTCTGGCCGTGGGGGATGCACTGGGCAACACCAGCGAGGGACAGATCCCCGACGACCGCCGTCTGGGCCACGGCGAGATCCGCGACTACCTGCCGAACCGCCGCGCCGAGAACACACGCGTGGGGCTGCCCTCCGACGACACTCAGATGGCCGCGTGGACCCTGGAGTCGCTGCTGCGGCCGCGCACGACCGGTGCGGACAGCCTCGATCTGGACGACCTCGCCGCCCTCTTCGCCTCCCGGCCTCTGTTCGGCATGGGCGGAACGGTGCTGCGGTTCTTGCGCACATACGGGCTACAGGTCCGCAGCGGAGACCCGATAGTGTGGTGGGAGCTGGGCCAACCGAGCGCGGGCAACGGAGCCCTCATGCGGGTCGCCCCGGTCTGCTTCCCCCACCTGCATGACCCGAGCCCGGCGCTGTGGCGCGACGTCATTGACGCCACCGCCCTCACCCACGCCGACGAGATGGCCGTCGTCTCCAGCGTCGGGTTCGTCGGGCTGTTCTTCGAATGCCTGGCGTGGCGGGCTCCCCAGCCGCCCCCGGCCGCGTGGTGGCTCGAGACCTTTCTCCGCTATGCGCGTCCCCTGGAGACGGGCGCGCAGTACGAGCCACGCGTCCCTACCGACGACTTCCGCGGAAGCTTGTGCGACTTCCTCTCGCAGAGACTGACTACAGCCCTGACGGAAGGATGGACCGTCCGCCGGGTGAGCGACACCTGGTACTCGGGCGCCTACCTCCTCGAGACCGTGCCGACCGTGCTCGCCGCCCTGGCCTTGCACGGCGCGTCGCCGGAAGAGGCCCTCGTCAGAGCCGTCAACGACGCCTACGACAACGACACGGTGGCCGCGGTGGTGGGAACGACTGTCGGCGCCCTGCACGGGGCATCGGCGCTGCCGCCTCGCTGGCTCGACAGAAGCAGGTTGCTTGGACGCACCCAAGCCGACGACGACGGCCGGCTGTACGAGGTCCTCGACCAGGCCATCGACCGCTTCTGGGAAGGGGAGCCCACGTGAAGACCCACACCGTCTACAAGACCATGCTGACGCCCGAACGCCGGGCCTTCGTGCGCATCACCGGGGACGTGCAGCGGGCGGTCGACGAAGCCGGTATCCGCGAAGGCATGGTGCTGGTGTCGGCCATGCACATCACCGCCGGCGTGTGGGTGAACGATGAGGACCCCGGCATCCAGGAAGACGCTCTGGAGTGGCTCGACAAGCTGGCCCCTCCCTCCTGGCGGCCGCCAGCGGACGGGATAGAGGAGGCGCTGCTACCCGCCGGAGGCGACTACCGCCACCATCGCAACGGGGAGGACAACGGCGACGCCCATCTCAAGAACCTCCTGGTACACCACCAGGTGATCGTCCCCGTGACGAAGGGGCTTCTCGACTTGGGGCCCTGGCAGGCGATCCTCTACTGCGAGTTCGACGGACGACGGAGCAAGCGGCTGATCATCAAAGTGATGGGCGAGTAAGTCGCTGCGCGCGGCGCGTACCCAGGCGCCGACTTCGAAACCCGCGGCGCTTCCCGGGCCTTCGGCCCGCGGCGGCGGACCGCGTCCCAAGTTGCCAGCATCGGCACCGCGCGCCGCACGGGCATCGCGCACGCCGACGGCCCGGTCGGCCCCGCGTCAACCGTGAGTCTCGCCCAGGCCCGCGCCGGACGTGGCCCTAGATCTGCTTCAGGGCGGTCGCCGGGTCCATGTTGGCGGCGCGCCGGGCCGGGTAGAGGGCGGCGAGGAGCCCGACTGCGAATGCAAGGGCCACGCCCGCCACGATCACCACGAGATTCGGCGCCATCGTCAGCGACAGACTGGGTGCCACCGACGGCACCACAACAGCGGCAAGCAGGCCGGCGGTCACCCCGACCACGGCGCCCCCCGAGCTCAGCAGCACCGCTTCGATGAGAACCAACCTGGTGATGTGTCTCCGCTTGTAGCCCACGGCGCGGAAGACGCCGATCTCCTTCTGCCGCTCCTTGACCGAGGTCAGCATGGTGATCATGACCACCAGACCGGAGATCAGCACGATGAGCAGGGTGATTGCCAGACCGAAGTTGGCCAGGGACGAGTTGGCCTGGTTGGTGAACTCGATGCTCTTCTTGACCGAGGCCACGGAGGAGCCGGGCACGGCCGCCTCGATCTCCCGCGTCAGCCTGTCTACGGCTGATGTGCTCGCGGCGGTCACCTCGATCAGATTGAGCTGCCCCGCGCGGCCGGAGAGATCGGCCAGGGCGGCCAGGGGCATGATGATGAGGTTGTCCTCCTCACCCCCGGTCTCCTGGAGCACGCCCGCCACCGTGAACGTCCGCCCCTCGACCGTCAACGTCTTGCCCGCGTCGAGGCCGAGGGCGTTACGCACGTTGAGACCCAGCAGGACCTCGCCGGCGCGGCTGGGCAGCCGCCCTTCTACCCGCCACCAGAGCTTGACCTTGGCGCTCTCCGCCAAGTCGGTCCCCATGGCCAGGAATGAGCGGCCGTCGGCCTCGACCGGCTGCAGCAGTACCGGCACCGCCGCCGCGATATCTCCGCCCGAGGGCACCGCGCGCAGGCGGGCCAGGTCGGCCTCTTGCAGGTAGCGCACTTCCCCACTCCCGCCGCCGGCGACACTCACCCCGCCATACGTGAGACTGAGTTGTGTACTCGCCGGGGTGACGACGAGGTTGGAGCCGAACTTGCTCAGCTTGTCGTCCATGGTCGCCCGCAGAGAGACGACAAGGGACAGCACGAGAACGAA
>Ga0315273_10011789_pt1 | contig 11190 bp, 11 predicted proteins | sample YL17G02_0_MG_FD_205753 | JGI IMG/M metagenome (GOLD analysis project Ga0315273, IMG submission 205753) | Sediment microbial communities from Yellowstone Lake, YNP, Wyoming, USA - YL17G02_0 | ecosystem: Environmental > Aquatic > Freshwater > Lake > Sediment | place: USA: Wyoming | collected...
CACCGACCCGCGCAACCTGGCGTTGATGTGTCTGACGCGCTTGCGGGTCACGACGAGCTCGAGGGTCACGCCATCGACGGTGATCGCTCTGGGCGGCGCGGACGACATGCCTGTCAGCCCGGGAGGGTCAACGCCCACGCGGGGAGTCTACCCTGCTCCGTCACGTCTCGGCGAACAGGTCACGGCCCCATCCAGTCGCCGCTGCGCCACCGTGCCTCCGCAGACGTCGAGGGCGGCGGCTCGACCTCCCAAATCGCCACCTCCTGGTTGCGCAGGACCGGAGTGGCGAGGCCGGCGATGTTGCGATCGGGCAGCGCGTCGGGCAATCGCACGAGCGACATGGCGCGGGCGTCGAGGACGATGAAGCGCACGCGGTTGCGGTCGAGCACCTGCCGCAGCTCTCCCGGCGAAGCGAACCCCGGTGAGCGGAAGACCATCTCGACGAAATGCCACTTGGCGTCCAGATCGATCGTCTGCGCCCAGTGGCCGGCGAACACCGTGGCGCCGGTCCAGCCCGGCACCAGGGGGGCCAACGACGGACTGGCCATCACCACGTCGCCGGGTCGGGCGTGGAGCCTGAGCCAGTCGAGCCCTTCCACGAACCCCTGCGGTACGAACTCGTCGGCGCCCGACGCCGCCGCGCGCCGCAGAAGATCCCGCTCGACGAGGAACGACCCGTAGGCGCACACGGCCAGCAGCGCGACTGCGGCGCCGCCGGCGAGCGCCCACCGCAGCCGCACGGGTGCGAGCCGTGTTCCGATCCGGCCCCACACCCAGCGCACCCCCATCGCCGCAAGTATCGCCATCGGGACCTGAGCGCCCCAGATGAGCTTGCGACGAAACTCGAGCGGCACGAGGAGGAGGACGACGACCGCCAGCAGCCAGGCCACGAGCAGGGGGACATTGCGATTGTCTCGCCGCACCGCCGGCACCAGCGCCGCGCCGACCGCGAGGATGAGCGGGATGCCCCAGCCGAGGAGATGTGCGGACACACCCGGCACCGGCATGTCCCAGGTGAGACGCGAGAGCGCGGGATCGAGCCTGACGACGGCGAGGCTGTAAACGACGTAGGGCGCCGGGATCGCCGCGAAGAGCACGAGGCCGCGCCAGTGACGGGCACGCACGACGACGACCCAGGCCGCAGCCACGGCGAACAGGGTGACCACGTCGTACTGGTGGGTCATGGCAAGAGCGATGGCGTAGCCCCCCGCCGCGCCCGCGTCGCGCGAGCGACCCTCCTCCAGATGGCGGAGGAGCCTCATGAGCGCGAGGAGCATCAGCGCCAGGGCCAGCGGCAGCGTGAAGTAGGAGGACGCCACCGGAAAGAACTGGTTGGCCTCCACCATCCACAGGTCGATGGGGCGTTGCACCTCCGCCGAGCCGGCCAGCAGCGAGGCCGGCACGAAGCCCCCGAGCCCGGCAGCGGTGGTGGCCAGGCCGAGGGCCAGCAGGCGTGTCGTGCGATCGCCGGAGAACCTCGCGGCGAAGGCATGGATGGTCCAGACGAGGAGCACGGTCGCGAGACCATGGACGAGGTACCAGACACCGACGAGCGAGGCGCCGGTCAGCCGCGCCGCCGCTCCCATCACCCAGAACACGGGGAGGAGGATGATCCGGCGATGCGTCTCACTGGTGAACAGATCGCGAAACAGCAGATGACCCTGCTCCGCCTGCCGCATCCAGGCCAGGTAGCTCTGGTAGTCCTCGTAGTACGCCGGTACGAAACCGAGGAACCGTTCGCCGGGCCGCGCGTGGAGGTAGCCGCTGACGATCGGCGCGGCGGCGGCGCAGATCATGACCAGCGCCCACGCCAGCACCAAGCACCGCTCGGCGCGCCCCACCGGATCGGGCGCGACTCCGACCCGCGAACGCCTCCGCTCGGCTCTCTCGGCCCTCTCCGCCTCACGCTTACCCGTGCTCATGACGCCCAGGGATCGTATCACTCCCGACCAGTCGCGGAGGGTCTGCCGTCAGGAACGGATCGCCGGCCACTCCAGGGTGGCGGCGAGAAAGCTCACCAGCGTTTCGGGGTAGCCGGGCTCGAGGTGCGTGTCGGAGTGGCCGCGGCCGGGCATGATCCACAGCTTTGCGCGTTCTCCGGCGGCGGCGGCGAGCCGATACGCCTGGGCGACGGGCACGACCGCGTCGGCGTCGCCGTGGACGATCAGGAAACGCGCCGCGGCGCGGGCAATGACCGCCTCCGGCGCGATCTTGGCGAAGCGGGCGCCGATCCGCCACTCGATGTAGCGGAACGCCAGCGGCAGCGCCGGCTTCACGAGGAAGCCCCAGCGGCCCGGCATGACCATGGCGTTTCGCGGGTCGGCGAAGGCGCCGGCGGTGGCCACGGCGCGGATGCGGCGGTCGTGCGCGGCCGCGTGGATCGACGCGGCGCCGCCGATCGACAGGCCGAGAACCGCGACGCGGTCCTGGTCGACGCCCGGCTGCGCAGTCGCGAAGTCGATCGCGGCGCGGACGTCCTCGGAGACCTTCAGCATCGAGGAGTAGCTGTCCTCGTCGGAGAGGCCGTGGTGGCGCGCGTCGAACGCCAGCAGGTGCACGCCGAGGGGATGGAGCATCGCCACGTACGGCAGCATGCGCTCGGCGTTGCGACCCCACCCGTGCACCAGGACGACCACCGGACGCGGCTCACCGGCGCCACCGGGAATCCACCAGCCGTACAAGGCCCGCCCGTGGGCCGTCGGGAAGCGGACCTCCGCGAAGCCGACGCCACGGTCGGCCGGCGTACGGCGGGAAGGCACCCGCGCGTTGCGCCACGCCACGGCCAGCGCCAGAAGGACGACGACCTGATAGACGGCGGCGGTGGCGAGGAGGAAAAGCACCCACTTCATCGCGCGCAGTCTACGGCGTCCGCGTGACCGGAGGCGCGGCGGCAGGCCAGGAACCGGCCGCGCTGACACGGCGGCCCCGCAGCGTCGTGCAACCGCTGCGGGGCCGCCTTCGTTGCCTACGCGGCGTTGCGGGCGAGCGCCCGGTCGACCGAGAACGGGCCGCCGCCGAGCACCAGCAGGACGGCCACCATGGCGAGCACGAGAATGTGGTACTCGTACCCCTCGCCGCCCTGCTGGCCGCCCCAGTTCATGAAGAACCCCACCTTGGCGTGGACGGTGAGGACGGCGCCGATCATCACGGCACCAACGCCCAGCGCGGCGACCCGCGTCAGCGCGCCGAAGATGAGGCCCAGGCTGCCGAGGAACTCGGCGGCGATCACCAGTGCGGCGAGGACCGTCGGGATGCCGAGCTGGTGGGTGAAGAACCCCATCGTCCCGGAGATCCCGTAGCCGCCGAACCAGCCGAGCACCTTCTGCGCCGCGTGGGCGAACATCACGCCGCCGAGCGCCAGGCGCAGCACCGTCACCATCACGGAGTCGTTGGTCTTGACCAGCTTGAAGATTGCGTTGCTCATTGTCTTTCTCCTCGTTCCGGTCGCCTTCCCGGGCGACCACTTGTCTGCAAGACGTTCGTTATAACGACTATTTGCCGAGGCGGGCCGACCATCGGCCCGCCGTTGTACCACTACCCGAGAATCTCCTGGAGGATCTCCACGAGCTGCCGCAGGCGCGCGTCGTCGACGCGGGCGAACAGACCGCGGTCTAACGTCGCAACCTCGGCGTCGAGCGCGGCAAGCAGCTCGAGGCCCGCGTCGGTGATGCGAGTGGTCACCACTCGCCTGTCCGCATCGCCGCGCTCGCGAACGGCCCACCCGGATCGCTCCAGCCGGTCGATCAGCCGGGTGATGTCGGGGTCGCGCGTGAGCATGCGCTCGCTCAACTGCCCGCATGTCACCCCGCCGGCGCCGGCCCCGCGCAGGATGCGGAGCGCGTTGTACTGGCTCGGCGTCAGCGAGTGCGGCTTGAGCTGCGCTGCGATCTCGAGGGTGACATGGTTGGCGAGCCGCAGAACGGCGATCACCGCCGCCTCGCCGAGTCTCTGCCCCGGCCTCGATGTCGCCTTCGTCGTCTCCTTCTTCGTTCCTTCGCGTCCCATCTCTCACGTCTCCGTGATCACAATAATCGTTGCAACAATATTTGTCAAGTCCAAGAATCGTGGGTAGACCCCCTTGGCTCCAGCAGGGTGTGGTGCGGGCTTCCAGCCCGCACTTTCCGCGGCCGGGACGAAATGTGCCGGCAGGATGCCGGCACCACACCACTTACGCCAGTGCGAAGGCAGGATGCCGGCACCACACCACCTACGCCAGTGCGAAGACAGGATGCCGGCACCACACCTTCCGCTAGCAGATCGCAGTAGAATCGGCTCGGACACAGAGGGTGGCAGGTTTCCTCGTCTTCGACGGCGTGAGCAAGAGCTTCGGCACCGTCCGCGCGGCGGACGGTGTCTCGCTGTCGATCGAGCGCGGCGAGTTCTTCTCGCTGCTCGGCCCCAGCGGCTGCGGCAAGACGACGCTGCTGCGCATCCTCGCCGGCTTCGAGCGCCCTGATGAGGGGCGCGTCCTGCTCGACGGTGAGGACATCACCGCCCTGCCGCCGAACCGCCGCAAGGTCAACACGGTGTTCCAGAGCTACGCCTTGTTTCCCCACCTGTCTGTGCGCGAAAACGTGGCGTTCGGACTGCGTGTGGCGCGGCGGCCGAAGGCGGAGATCGAGAGCGAGGTCGACCGCATGCTCGCCCTCGTGCAGATGGAGGACCAGGGCGCCAAGCGGCCCGATCAGCTCTCGGGCGGGCAGCGGCAGCGGGTGGCGATCGCGCGCGCGCTGATCAACCACCCGCAGGTGCTGCTGCTCGACGAGCCGCTCGCCGCGCTCGACCTCAAGCTGCGGCAGCGCATGGCGATCGAGCTCGACCGCATCCACGACGAGGTCGGCATCACGTTCCTGTTCGTCACCCACGACCAAGGCGAGTCGATGAGCCTCTCCGACCGCATCGCGGTGATGAAGGAGGGGCGGATCGAGCAGATCGGCACGCCCGCGGAGGTGTACGAGGCGCCGCGCTCGTCGTTCGTCGCTGCGTTCATCGGCGACACCAACTTCCTCGAGGGCCACGTCAGCGAGGTGGTCGACGGCGAGTACATCCGGCTCGCCATCACCGGCTTCGGCGACGTGCTGTGCTTCAACGACGCCCAGCGCCAGCCCGGGATGCCCGTCTATCTCTCGGTGCGGCCGGAGAAGATCCGCATCTCGCGCGAGGCGCCGCCGGCCGACGCGCGCCACAACGTGTTCCCCTGCCGCGTCGAGGACGTCGTCTACCTCGGCACCCACACGCGCTTCTGGGTGAGCGTCGGCGGCCGGCGGATCGCGGTGTTCCAGCAGCAGGGGCGCTTCCTGCTCGACGAGCGGCCGATCCGCTGGAACGAGGATGCCTGGATCTCCTGGCACGCCGACGACGGCTTCATGCTCGAGCGCTTCAGCGAGGCCGACGGTGCGCTCACCGGCACCGGGGTCGACGACGGCGAGGTCGGCGGCGACGCCGATGCCGGCGACGGAGCCGACGGGTGACCTCAGGCCAGCCGGCCCCGGAGGAACGCCGCCGCCTCAACGAGTGGCTGCTCACCGCGCCGTCGCTGCTCTGGCTGGCGGTGCTCGTGTTGGTGCCGACCGCGATCGTCTTCGTCATCGCGTTCAAGCCGCCCGACATCGACGGCGGCATCGGCGCCGGGTGGACGGTCGCGACGCTGCGCTCGCTTGCTCGCTCCTCGTACGCGCGCATCGCCTGGCGCACGCTGTACCTCTCGTTCCTCACGACCGCCGGCTGCATGCTGCTCGCCGTCCCCACCGGCTACTTCATCGCCCGCGTCGATCGCGCATGGCGGCAGTCGCTTCTGCTCCTCGTCGTCATCCCGTTCTGGACGAGCTTCCTGATCCGCATCTTCGCCTGGAAGGTGCTGCTCCACCCCGACGGGCCGGTCAAGGCGGCGCTCGCCTGGCTGGGCCTGGTGCCGCCCAACGCCGGCCTCCTGTACAACGCCGGCGCGGTGCTGCTGGTGATGATCTACACCAGCCTGCCGTTCGCCATCCTGCCGGTCTACGCGGCGGCGGAGAAGCTCGATTACACGCTGGTCGAGGCCGCTCGCGACCTCGGCGCCACGCCGCTCGGCGCGTTCTTTCGGGTGTTCGTGCCGGGGATCAGCCGCGGCCTCGTCGCGGCGACGCTGCTGGTGTTCATCCCCTCGCTCGGCTCCTACATCATCCCCGACCTGGTCGGCTCGCCGAGTTCCGAGATGCTCGGCAACGTGATCGCGCAGAGGGTGTTCGTCGAGCGCAACCTGCCGCACGCGAGCGCCCTGGCCGCCGTCCTCACCGTGGCGGTGCTGGCGCCGATGCTCGCCGTGCTGCTGCTGCGCAGGAACGGCGAGGTCGGCGCCGCGCAGTCACGGGGGCCGCTGTGAGGCGCAGCCGTTTCCCGCTGCTGGTCACCGTCGCGGTCCTGCTGTTCTTCTACCTTCCGATCCTGGTGCTGGTGGTCAACTCGTTCAACGCCTCGCGCTTCGGCACCACCTGGCAGGGGTGGACGCTGCACTGGTATGCGCGGTTGACGACGGAGCGCGACATCTGGGACGCCCTCCGCCTCACTCTCGAGATCGCCTTCGTGTCGACCGCCGCCTCGGTGGTTCTGGGGACCACGGCGGCGCTCGCCCTGCACCGCTTCTCAAGCCGCGTGCAGCGGTTCCACTCGGCGCTGATCTCGGTGCCGCTGGTGATGCCCGAGATCCTCATGGGCATCTCGCTGCTGCTCTTCTTCGCCGCGATCGGCCTCGACCTCGGGCTGCTGACGGTGATCCTCGCCCACGTGACGTTCTCGCTGTCGTACGTCGCGCTGGTGGTTCTCGGGCGGTTGGAGGGGTTCGACGACTCGCTGCTCGAGGCGGCGCGCGACCTCGGCGCGGGGCGCTGGTACACCGCGCGGCGGGTGCTGCTGCCGCTGCTTGCGCCGGGGATCGCGGCGGGCGGGCTGCTCGCCTTCACCCTTTCGGTCGACGACTTCGTGATCACGTTCTTCGTCGCCGGCCCGGGCACGACGACGCTGCCGATCCGCATCTACTCGATGATCAAGCACGGCTCGCCGCCCTTGATCAACGCGCTTTCCACGCTACTCTTGCTGGTGACGTTCCTGGCGGTGTGGCTGAGCCAGAGGCTCGCGACGAGGAGAACATGAGACGACCCCTGAGTTTCGTGGCATTGGCGCTGCTCGCCGTGGCCGGCTGCAAGCAACAAGCGAAGGTGCTCCACGTCTACACCTGGGCCGACTACGTCAAACCCGAGCTGGTCGCCCGCTTCGAGCAGGCCGAGGGGTGCATGGTCGTCATCGACACCTTCGACTCCAACGAGGCGATGTACGCCAAGCTCAAGGCCGGCGCCGGCGGCTACGACATCATCACGCCGTCGAGTTACATGGTGCAGGTGATGCACCGCCAGGGGATGCTGCTGCCGCTCGACCACGCCCAGCTTCCCAACCTCGCCAACATCGACCCTGACGTGCTGAAGATCGCCATCGACCCGAAGATGGACCACAGCGTGCCGTACATGATGACGATCACCGGGATCGCCTACCTGCAGAACAAGGTGAAGGACTTCCGCCCGACCTGGGCAATGCTCGACCGCACCGACCTCGCCGGCCGCATGACGATGCTCGCCGACATGCGCGAGACCATCGGCGCGGCGCTCAAGTTCCTCGGCTACAGCATCAACTCGACCGACCCCAAGCAGCTCGAGGCGGCGCGCGACGTCGTTATCCGCTGGAAGAAGAACCTCGCCAAGTTCGAGAACGAGCAGTACAAGACCGGCCTCGCCTCGGGCGAGTTCCTCCTGGTGCACGCCTACTCCGGCGACATCCTCCAGGTGCAGGGCGAGAACGCTGACATCGCCTTCGCCGTGCCCGAGGAGGGCACCTCGATCGCCTGCGACGACCTCGTCATCCCCATCCAGTCGCGCCAGGCCGCGCTCGCCCTGCGCTTCATCAACTTCCTCCACGACCCCACTGTGGCCGCCGAGAACACCGAGTTCATCAGCTACCTGTGCCCGAACAAGGCCAGCTACCCGCTGCTCTCGGAGGAGACCCGCGCCAACCCGGCGCTGTTCGTGCCGGTCGAGATCCAGGCCAAGTGCGAGGTGATCACCGACCTCGGCAACGACAACGCCGCCTACGCCCGCATCTGGGACGAGATCAAGGCCGCGCGGTAGCCTAACTTCCGCGGTGCATCGCGGTGCAGGCGCGGCTCGGCGTGCAGCCGCGGAAGTTGGCGAATGAGGCGCTCACGTTGCCAAGGCCGACCCCGCGACCCCGGCCATTCCCTTGAATCGAAAAACTGAGGTCGAACGGGTCGGTGGAGCGGCACAGAGTGACCGCCCAGCTACCTCCACGGGAACGACGCGACGCGGCGCCATGGCACGATCGTCGCGGTGGAGCGGCGCTGGCCGGAGTCGCCGCCGAACACCAGCACGTTCTCCTGCGTGCGGCCGGCCGAGGCCTTCTCCAGCGCCTCGGCGAGCCGGTCGAACGCGGCCAGGAAGTCGCTGGCCGCCGTCGCGGATGCCGAGGAGCGCGCACACCAGGCCGGTGTCGTAGAAGTGGAGCTTCGGCGTCTTCACGAGGCGCTTGCTCATCTTGGCGTGAAACGGCGGCAGTCGAAACGCCACGAAGCTCGCCTCGAGCACGGAGAGCCACGACCGCGCCGTGTGGTACGAGGCGCCGCAATCGGCGCCGAGCTGCGACAGATTGACGAGCTGCGCCGCCCTTCCGGCGCACAGTCAAAGGAAAGTCTGGAACAGAACGAGGTCACCGACATTGAGCACCTGGCGGACGTCGCGCTCGATGTAGCTCGTGATGTAGCTCGCAAAACAGTCCCCTGCCGCTATGCCGCGGTCTAAGATGGCGGGGTAGCCTCCCGTCACCATGACGTCGAACAGGTCGGTCGGCACGCCGGCGAAGCGGCGAGTCTCCCTGTAGTCGCAGGGCAGCAGGTTCACGATAGCGGTCCGGCCGGCGAGAGACTGCGTCACCGAGCGGAGAAGCGTCAGGTTCGCCGAGCCGGTCAGGACGAAGCGCCCGCGGGACGGCCGCTTGTCGACCTCCCCCTGCACAAATTAGAAGTCCAAATTCTAATTTGTGATCTGTTACTCGTCGGCAATGACGATCTTTCGTCGCCACGGTGGATCAAAATCGGTGTAGGTGCGAAGAGTGCCTCCGCCCTTCCGGAAGGGGCCGGGCAAGCTGGCCCCCTACACCGGCGCGTCGTGGGTCTGCGTGGGTGCTTCCTCTTCTACGTCATTTCGCTTTGGCGCTTGCTGCGGCCGGGACGCGCTGACGGCAGGCGCTCAGCGCCGCCTCGCCCCGCCCTTCGCCGCTCCTCTACGTCTGGCGTCGGATCGGCACGAGCTCTTACGCCAGAGCCAACGCGAGCAGGCGATCAAACAGACGCGGGTGCCTGCCAGACACGCCTCGATGGTCGCCGGACCGGGAAGGGCGTCCTTCTCCCACAGGAACGCGACGCCGACGCGCGACTCTCCCGCCGGGGTGACGAACGCCTCCATCCCCTCGCCGCACGCCTTGTCGGGCGGCCCGCTGCTCTTCTCGAGCAGGACCACCGATAGGCCGGCGCGCGCCGTGGCGATCACTGTCGCGAGCCCGGCCGGTCCGCCCCCGACGATGGCCACATCGGGCTCAGTCATCATGACCGCGCCCCAAGTGCGCAACCACCAGCGCCGAGCGTAGGGTCGAGAATCCGGGCGGGATGGTCAGGCACCCGGCACCCCGGGAAGAAAGCGCGGGCGGTGCGCCAGCGCCGCAGCGTAGGCGGGACCGAGAGCGCGCTCCTCGGCGGGGATCCGCACCAGCAGGAGCGCCGCGTTGGCGAACGTGAAGACGACGGCCGCGAGCCAGGCGCCGTGCACGAGCGGCACGGCAGCCACCTCGATCATGACCGCGAGGTAGTTCGGGTGCCGCAGGAAGCGATACGGACCATCGACCACGGGGACGGCGCCCGGCACCACGATGATGCGCGTGTTCCAGCGCACCCCGAGGGTGGCGATCACCCACCAGCGCAGGCCCTGCGCGACGAGCGCGGCAATCAGCGCGGCGACGCCGAGCGGTCCGGGAAAGCCGCGCCGCAGCCCGAGCACCTCGCCGGCACAGGCGAGCGGGAAGAGCGCGTGCACGATCACCATGACGACGTAATGGCGCTGGCCGCTCTCCACTCCCCCCGCCGCGAACGCCCGCCGCGCGTTGCGCCGCGACAGCCACAGCTCCACCAGACGCTCGACACAGAGCAGCAGCAAGAAGCCCAAATACCACCGTGCACTGGTCACCATCGCAGCAGCACCAACTCCGCGCCGGAGCCCGGCCCCAGCGCCATGAGCACACCGTGGTCGCCCGCTTGCGCCTCGCTCCCGCCGGAGAGGACTCTACCACCCCATGTGGCGCTGCTCCCTACTCGTGGCCGCCGTGGAGCCCGCGGCGGACGCGCCGGGGTGCAGGCGTCGGCGTCGGCGACGGCCCGCTGCCGGCGGGGATCACCAGCAGCGTGATCGAGCCCGCCGGAAACGTCGTGACCAGCGATCCGTTCGGCTGTGGCAGGTCCGCCGCGCGCACGATCGCGCCGAGGTCGGCGGCGGAGTACCGCCGCACCTGGACGCTGCCCGCGGGCGCGAATCCGGCCAGGCTCACGGCGCTGGTCAGGCCGCCGCCGGTCTTGTTGATCACGACGACCGTCAGGGCGCCGTCCCCGGCGCGGCGGGCGGCATACGCCGAGAGCCGCCCCTGGTCGCTGCTGGCGGCGTGCACCGAGGTCTCGCCGAACCCCGACCCGGCGCCGTCGACGTTGCGGTACATGCGGAACGCGAACGCCCCCGGCTCGCCGCTTGACGGCGGCCCCCACAGCGTCGCCAGGTCGAGCCCCTCGCGGCCGAAGATGCCGAGCACGTCGGCCTGGGCGAGGGCGCCGTTGATGTGGTCGAGCGCGCCCCAGTTGTACTCGGTGACCGCGGTGCGGGTGCCGGGGTAGTCGGCCGCGATCCAGCCGCGCATGCGCGGGATCATGTACACCGGCTCGGCGATCCAGCTCTCCTCGGCGTACGTCGCGTCCCACAGCAACCGCGTCGAGCGCAGGCGCAGCGCCTGGAGGTCGGCGCCGCCGGCCCCGGCGAGCGCGACGCCGGGCGGGTAGAAGTGCTCGTCGAGGTAGTCGAGGACGCGCACGCCGTGCTGCTGCTCGTAGGCGGC
>Ga0315273_10011790_pt1 | contig 11188 bp, 4 predicted proteins | sample YL17G02_0_MG_FD_205753 | JGI IMG/M metagenome (GOLD analysis project Ga0315273, IMG submission 205753) | Sediment microbial communities from Yellowstone Lake, YNP, Wyoming, USA - YL17G02_0 | ecosystem: Environmental > Aquatic > Freshwater > Lake > Sediment | place: USA: Wyoming | collected...
CACGGACGGCTTCGAGGTGGTGGGCGAGGCCGAGACCGGCGAGGACTCCGTGACCATGGCGGACGAGCTTCGCCCCGACCTCGTCCTGATGGATGTGAACCTGCCAGGCATCAACGGCTTGGACGCCACGAGGCAGATCCTGTCGGCCTCCGACGTCGTCGTCGTGCTGCTGCTGTCGACGTACGAGGAAGAGGAGTACGCCCCCCGCGCCGCAGAATGTGGCGCGGCCGCCTACATCCCCAAGGCCGTGTTCGGTCCGGACCGGCTGGAGTCGGCCTGGGCCGCGGCGCGCGGCACGGCCTGAGCGGCGACGCCGGTCCGACGCTCGGACGCTACGTCCCCCGAACCGTCAGCTCGCTCATGTCCATGTACGACGGGTTCCCTCGGTTCGTGAGGAGCACCAGCTTCACGAACCGCACGTCACTCGCTCCCGCCACAGGGATCAGCTTGTTCAGTCTGCCGGTTTTGAGCCTGCCGCCCGCGTAGGCGAGCACCCATCCACCTCCTGCCTTCTTGGCGTAGATCTTGAAGGTCTTGGTCGCGGCATCCGGTCCATCGCCGCACGTGTTGCCCGGATCGAACCCGAAGGCCGAGATGTCTGTGACGTGGGGAAGCTTCACTACGATGGATCTAGGCCCCGGCGCGTCGGATCCCCACCCCGTATCGAGCGAAAGGTCGAAGGCTCCCGATGGGCCGCAGCCGAAGTTGCTGTAGTCCGGAGGCGAGGCCTTCACGAGCGTGGCTCCACCTTCGAGCGCGGCCCAATCCCGGGTGATCTGTCGATCGACCGTTTCGTCTCCGTCCACGGCCAGGTTCGAGATGGTCGCCTGCTCGTAACCGCTCTGGTCCACGACGAACGCGGCGTAGGTGTGGAACGGGACGGCGGCGATGGAGTAGTTGCCGGCCGCTCCCGTCACGTCACCCAGATCGCTGCCGAACCCCGACGAGTGGCCCGAGATACCGACGTGGACTCCCTGTAGCGGCGCGCCGGACATCGAGTCCGTAACGGTGCCCGAGATCGAGCCGCAGGCGTCAACGGCGCAGTTCGGCGGTGTGTCGAAGTCCGCCACTGGGTTCACGTCGTAGCCATCGAAGGCCGCGGCGTAGTAGCCCATGCCTCGCTCGGCGAACAACGTCCAGAGCTCGTCCTGGTGCGCGCCGGCGAAAACCACTTCGTCGGCCTGCAGGATCGCGTTCCTCATGTCCAGGAACGACGGCTCCGGGGGCGATAGCTCCATGCCACGCGTGACGACGGACTCCGTCACGGCGGATCCCAGCTGCTCACGCATGTCCCACAGGGTCTGCACCCAGATCTCGCCGTCGGCATGCGATTCGGGCTGGCCGATGATCTTGCCGAAGTCGTCATACGTGTATCCGCCCGGGCCGCTACCGAACCCTTCAACGGGGCAGTTCTCCGCGGTTACGCCGACCGGGCAGTCGACCGCCGCGGTGCGGAAGGAGACCTCGTCGCCCGCGGAGTAGCGGAACACGATCGCGTCTCCTGACGCCGGTGTGTCGAAGAACCAGCCGTGGTTGTCGGTGTAGTCGATCGCGTACCAATCGCTCCATCCCTCGCCCATCGAGACCGACTGTTGCGAGTTCAGCGCCGAAACTCCGTCGGGTGTCGTTACCAGTCGGTTGGACAGACCGTGGGCGAACTCGTGGTAGACGGTCTCCGCCTCGTTGCCGGAGTCGCCGGACGGGATGCCTGGACCCCAGGTGGCCGCGCGCTGCAGATACATCTGCATTATCCCCGGCCGGCCGTCGGGCGGCGTTGAGAAGTTCGCGTTGTTGATATGGCCCCCGTCGGGGAACCCGTTGGCGGTGTTGGCTCCGTCGATGGCATGGCCTTCGACGGCGTCGCCATCCTGGCCCTGACCTGTCGAGTTCGCGAACTGGAAGTTACCCGCAGCCTCCGTGAATCCGATGGGGGCGGCCAGAAGGTGATCGTGGAACGTGTTCAGGAAGTGGTAGAGCTGGACGCCGAACCAATCCTGGTTGCGTTTCCAGTCGCGCGCGACCGTCTTGTCCCATGTGCAGTAGAAGTGCGAAGAACAGTTCTGTGCCGCGGTCGTCGTGTCGAACTCGGGCATGTACCCCGACCAATCGGTGCCCGCGATCGCCGCCACCTCGTCGTTCGGGGAGGCCACGTCGTCGTCCTTGACGTCTAAGAAGACGTGCGCGTTGTTCCCCGAAAGGGCCGTTCCGTCGAACACCGGGAACGTCACCGAGTGGAGGTCACCACCTGCGTTGGGCAGATCGCCGCTGGGGTACATGTCCACGGCCTGCCCGGTGCCGACCGCATCGGCCTGAGTCAGGTTCGCGCGCCAAAGCACGTTGCCGGTCTGTGCGTCGACGACCGACAGGGCCAGGAAGTTCGGATCGACCCAGGTCGTGGTCTGCCAAGAGATCATCGCTCCTCGCTGCGAGGGGAAGAGCACCAGCTTCGCGGTGTCCTCCCGCTGCGCGCCGAGCTCCTTAGCGCCGGCGGAGCGGCGTGCCGCGCCTATCGCCTCGGCAGAGTCGACTCGCGGGAACGACGACGCGATCCGCAGCCCGTGCACGGGAGAGCCGGTCAGGTTGATGAGGCGGCCGTCGCTCGTCACGTTCGCCTTCAGCCCGCTACGGAAGGCGATGAGGCCTCCAACACGCTGGGTCCACGAGAGGTGGTGGGTGCCGACGATGTCCACGTAGTCCTGTCGCAGCTGGAACGTCCGGAGGTCGGCCCGGCTCAGGCCGAACGCCCGCAGGTGCGAGCGGACGTAGTCCATTCCCACCCGGGGAGCCGGCCGGCCGCTTGCGTGAGTGAGGAACCCGTCGAGCCTGCCGATCATTCGGAGCGTGCCCGTGAGCGGGTCGGCGATCACGACGCCTTGGCTTCCCAGGCTCCGCGCGAGCGCCACGCGGGCCCTCAGCACCGCCCCTCTCGCGGAGACCGGCGCGCTCGTCGCCCTGCTGTCGAACAACTCCGAGCTCGCGCGCCGCGCATGCGTGGCGATCGGCCGTGCCGATGCACCGACCGTCATCACTACCGAGAGAACGACCACCGTGGCCAGTGTCGCTATCGACACTAGGCGCCGAACCCCGGCCTTACTCCGAACATCCCCTATCAGAAGAGCCTCCTCGGACTAGTCCGCGTCAGACTACTTGCCTCTGACCGACAGCTCCAGCATGTCCATGAACAACGGATCTCCGTGGTTCGAAAGCATGGTGAACCGCACGTACAGCACGTTCTTAGTACCGGTCTTCGACGTGAAGACCGCGAACTTGCCGTTGGCGGCCACCTTGCTGGTTCCCAGGTTCACCCACCCGCCGTTCTTGCCCTTCGTCTCGATCCAGAACTTCTTGACGCCGGCCTTGGGACCGTCACCGCACGTGCCGCTCGACGCCACGGCGAAGCTTGTGATGTCGACGACCTTGGAGAGCTTGACGGTCACCTTGCGCGGACCGGTGAAGTTGCTGCCGAAGTCGCTGCCGACCGCATCCGAGCCCCAACCGGCGCCTAACGAGAGATCGAAGGCACCCCCCGGACCGCATCCGAAGTCGCCGTAGTCGGGCGGGCTGAACTTCTTGAGCTTGGCCCCGCCCTCGATCGCGGCCCAGTCGCGGACCAGCTTGCCGTTCACCGTCTCGTCGCCGTCCACGACGACGTTCGTTAGGTTGATGGGCTCGTAGGCCTTCCGCGTGACCTGCAGGAGCGGGTAGGTGTGGAAGGGCACATCGGCGATCGTGAAGGTCCCGTTGGACCCGCTCGTGGCGGCCAGGTCCCACCCGAAGCCCGAGTTCAGGCCCGCGACGCCCACGTCCACGCCGGACAGGTCCTTGCCCGAGCTCTTGTCGGTGATCTTGCCGCTGATCGTTCCGCACGTCGAGGTGACGCAGTCGACCGGGGCGGAGAAGTCCTCGATCGGTGCGATGCCGTCGCCCGTGCTGGAGGCGAAGTAGCCCATGCCGCGCTCCGCGAAGATGGTCCAGAGCGCTGTCTGGTTCGTGCCGCCGTTGTTCACTAGGTCCGCCTGAAGGATCGCGTTGCGCATGTCCAGCATGGACGGACCGGGGGGCGACAGTTCCATGCCCCTCGTGACCAGGCTCTCAGTGGCGGAGGCGCTGAGCGTCTGGCGGATCTGCCAGAGCGTCTCCAGCCAGATCTCACCGTCGGAATGCACCTCGGGGAACCCGGCGACCTTGCCGAAGTCCCCGTACGTGTACCCGCCCGGGCCGGCATGGGTGGAGAACGCGTCGACGCACGGGGCGGATGCCCCCACCGGGCAGTCAACGGGTTGCGACCGTAACAGACCCGCGAACGTGATCTGACCCATGACGACGTCGCCGATCGTGGCGGTGTCGGGCTTGAGTCCTTGGTTGTTCAGGAAATCCTCGGCGTACCAGTCGCTCCAACCCTCGCCCATGGAGATCGCCTGCTGCGTGGTAAGGCCCAAGTTGCCGTCGGGGAACAGCACCAGGCGGTTCGACAGGCCGTGGGTGTACTCGTGGTACACGACCTCGGCGTCGTCGCCACCGTTGACGCTCGGGAGCGGGAGCCCACTATCGGCTGCGAACAGGTACATCTGCATGGTCGGGGGGATCCCATCCGGCGGCGTGCTCATATTGGCGTTGTTGACGTGCGCGCCGTCGGGGAGTCCTCTGTCGGTGTTTGCTCCGTCGTCGGTGTTGGCGACCACGGGATCGCCTCCCGCCAGCTCGAAGTTCCCGGCCGCGGCCGTGAACCCGTAGGGAGAGGTCTCCAGGTGGTCGTGGTACCTGGTCAGGAAGTACATGACCTGCGCGGCGTTCTGAGCCATGTTCGCCTGCCAGCTGAACGGAGTGTTGGAGCTCCAGGTGCAGGGTCGTGCGACGGAGCAGTTCTCCGAGGCCGTGGTGGCGTCCAGAACGGCGGGGATCGACCAGTCGGTCCCCGAAATAGCCGCTATCTCTTCGCCAGCGTCGGGCTCGTTGTCGTCGTTCACGTCGGCGAACACATAGGCGTTCTCGCCGAACAGGCTGGTGCCGTCCTCCACGGGGAACGAGATCGGGTTGGCCACGTTGCCGCCCGGCGCCAGGCTGCTCGGGTAGAACTCCCACGCGGCCGCGGTGCCGGTGGCGTCACTCGTGAGGCTCTGGCGGTATAGGACGGCGCCGCTCAGGGCGTCCACGACCGATAGGTTCAGCTGCTGTGTGCTCGGCCAGGTGAGGGTGCGCCAGGCGAGGCGCGCGCCGCGCCCGGTCGCGAAGAGCGTGAGTGTGGCCGAGTCACCCTCCTGTGCCGCGCGCACCCGGGCACCGCCATCGACCCGCGCGGCGGAGATCGCCGCGGCCGAGGAGATCCGAGGACGGGTGGTGGGAACCCCCAGTCCGTGCACCGGCGAGCCGGTCACGTTGATCAGGCGTCCGTGCTTGGTGACCGCTGCGCTCAAGCCGTTGTGGAACACCGAGATCCCGTGCCAGGACTGAGTCCATGAGATGTGATGCGTACCGCCGATATCAACGTAGTCCTGCCGCAGATGGAAGGTCGGAAGGTCGGTCTTGGCAAGACCGAATGCGCGCAGGTTCGAACGCACGAATCCCATCGCGACGTCGCTTGTACGGCGTGAGCTCGGTCCCGTGAGGTAGCCGTTCAGCCGTCCCACCATCCGAAGGGTGCCTGTGATGTCGTCGGAGACGATCAGCGACTGCGGGCCCAGGCGCCCTGCGAGCGCAGCTCGCGCCCTGACCGAGCGTGCGTTGGGACTGACGGCCGTGCCTCGGGCGCGGATGTCGAAGATGCCATTGCGGGGTGCGGTCTGCGCCTGCCTACGGGCGTCGTGAGGGCCGGCCGACCGGGCTGGAACGGTGAGGGCCAGGATCGCGACGAGCGTGATAGCCGTCGTGATCCATGTCACGAGTGCGCGATGCTGGACCCGTAGGCGTCGGTCGGTCTGAAGCATGCTGGAGGTCCCCTTCGCTCAAGTGTGTAGGAACGTAGCAGCGAGGAACCCGATCGGACATCGGTCCCACTGGGGATGTCCGTTCGCCGGCTGAGTCGGACCTTGGTCCAAAGGGCGGCGCACCACGACGGTCAGGGTCGGCGTGCCGCCGCCGGAACGATGCCGGTGATCGCGGTTCCCTCGCCGGTGCCGCTGTTTACCGAGAGCGTTCCGCCGATGGCGTCAAGCCGGTCGGCGATCCCTTGCAGCCCAGTGCCGTAGCCGGTGGCCTGGGGATCGAACCCCCGTCCGTCGTCGGTGACCACGAAGGTCAGATGACCATCCGTCTGTGTCAGGGCGACGGATGCGGTGGACGCCTCCGCGTACTTCGCGACGTTGTTCAACGCTTCCAGGCACGAGAAGTAGACGGCGGCCTCCACGTCCTGCGTGTAGCGGCCGACCCCATCCGCGATAACCGTCGTGGGCACCGCAGCCTTCCTTGCCTGGGCCTGGAGCGCGGTCGGCAACCCCTTGTCCGCGAGGAGCGGAGGGTAGATCCCACGGGCCAGATCGCGCAGGTCATCCAGCGCTCCCTGAGCCTCTGCTTGCAGCTGCGCCATCATCTCGTGGGCTTTCGCCGCATCGCGATCCATCAGGGTGTCCGCCAGCCGGAGCTTCACGGCCATCGCAACGAGTTGCTGCTGAGCGCCGTCATGGATGTTGCGTTCGAGCTTGCGTCGCTCCTCGTCCTGCGCGATGACCAAACGTTGTCGCGACGCGCGGAGCTCCTCGATCAGGCGCACGTTACGCAGGACCAAGCCGGCCTGGGCGGCCAGGTCCTCGACCAGCTTGCGACGCGCACCGTCGATGGGATCCGAGGCGGGCATGCGGACCGAGAGCGCGCCGAGGAGCTCTCCTTGGTGGAGCACGTGGATCGCGTCAGCGGGCAGGTCCTCGGGTGACGTCGCGGTGGTCGGGAACACCGCCGTTGGGCGCATCCCGTTCGTGGTCTTCAGCCACACCGTTGCCGAGTCGGCTCCCGTGCCGGCCGCCAGGATCTGCGCCATCCGGGGGAGCACGTCATCGGCGTCGTAGGCCTCGCCCATCCGGCCGGAGAACTCTGTCAATACCTCGTACGGCGTCGCGCGCTTGCCGTAGACCAGCCGGTCGGCCAACCTGCGCGCCCGCGTGCGGATCGGAGCGATGAGCATGCCGATCGCCAACCCGATGAGCACCGCAGGCGTATCGATCCCGCTGCCGAATCCGACCACCGCCGCCGGGATGGCGACCACGACGATCACGTAAAGCGCCGTGACCGCGGCCGCTACGAGCGTGAACATGACGGTCTTGCGCACGACGACGTCTAGATCCCACAGCCCGTATCGGAAGATCGCGACCAGGTATGCGCCGGGGACGCCGAACGCGACCACCGCCGCCATCAGCGCGAGGAGGATCAGGAATATCGGCAAGCCTCCGCTCGCATCGGCGGAGTCCCCGGTCAAGAGCTGGCTCACGATGAGAGCCACGAACATCGCCCCGGCGGCCGTGGCCACGAACACGAGCCATCGGAGCTGCTGTCGCTCCTCACCTGTCGACCGCTTGAATCGGCCTCGGACGGCGAAGATCGTGGAGAACCCGGCCACGAGGCAGATCACGACGCCCACCGCAGTCATCGCGCTGGATACGCCGGCGAACCCCGGGATCCCGATCGGATTGGCGTACAGGATGCCTGAGTCGACGAGGTTGTTCAGCGGACCCGGCGACAGCGCGAAGCCCACGACCGCGATCGCGAACCCAGCGAACAATGCCCGCTCGGCCCAACGCCATCTGGGGGTGGGTGGCCGTCCATCGGGGAAGAGGAGGAACAGCATCGGGAGCAGGACGACCGGAAGGAAGATGTACTCGTTGATCACCGCCCACAGGCCGACGAGCGGCACCGAGCCCGGATGGGTCTTCACGCCGGTGACGACCAAGGTGCCGGCGAGACTCCCGACCGGCAGGGCCACCCCGATCGCCAGGAAGATCCATCCCGCCGTGTTCCGCGGCTGCCGGGACACGATCAACGAGCCGGTGACCATCCACAGCAGACCCACGACGAGAGCGATGACCGCCAAGGTGTCGTCGGTCCCGACCTCGAAGGTTTCGCCGTCGTTCTGACGTTCGATGAGATCTCGTTGGACCGCGCGTCCATCACCGACGAGCGCGTCCCCGACTATGACGATCCGCCCAGGTTCTTGGTGCTTGAACGCCGCGGTGCCCACGATGAGCGAGATCGCGCTCATCGCGAGCGCGACCCCGATGATCGTGCGTGAAAGGCGTTTCGCGGTGGACGGACTCACGAGACGACCTCCAACGCAGCAGCCGGCACGCGACCGACGACCAGCGTTCCTCGGCCGGGCGCGCTCTCCACAGTGAGGACGCCCTCCAGCGCGTCGATCCGGTCCTGCATGATCCGCATCCCCATCCCGTCGGGGCGCGACCCGTTCTCGAATCCGGGGCCATCGTCGCGCACGGAGAAGGTGAGGATCCCGCCGTCGAGCGCCAGCTCGACCGTCGAAGGAGCGTTCTCCGCGTGGCGTATCACGTTCTGCACCGCTTGAGCGCAACAGAAGTAGACGCAGGCCTCAACGTCGGCATCGAAGCGGAGTTCGGCGAACCCTGCCTCCGCCTTGACGCGCGCGTCGGCGCCGACCTTTCGGATATGCGCCTCGAGAGCCGCCACGACCCCTTTGTCCACCAGCAGGGGCGGGAAGATCCCGCGCGCCAGGTCGCGCAGGGCTTCCAGCGTGGTGGTCGCTTGCTCGCCCAGTCGATCGAGGATCGCCTCCGCGTCGTCCGGGTCACGCTCGACCAGATCCGCCGCTTCACCCAGGCGTCTGCCGATGTCGAGCAACTGCCGGTGCGGTCCCTCACTGATGTCCCGCTCCAGCTCGCGACGCTGCGCGTCGCGGGCGGTCACCAGTCGCTGCCGCGACACCTGTAGCGCCGCCGATTGGCGGGAGAGCTCCTCCAACCGGAGCTCGAGCTCGTCGGTCAGGCGGACGTTGTGGAGGGCCAGCCCGGCCTGGGCTGCAAGATCGGCCAGGAGCGCGTCCTCCGCAGGGGTGATCGTGTCGCCCGGCGGTTTCGTCACGGAGATCTCGCCGACGGGTGCACCTTGATAGAGCACCTCGATCACGCGGCTGGTCCCGCGCGGAGCCTCGCCGCCTACGGGCCAATCGACCACGTGTTCACCGCCGTTGGCCAAGAACAGACGGATACGACCCTGGCTTGCCCCCACTCCCCGGGCTGCCGCCTCGGCCATCTCCGGGAGCACCTGTTCTACCGAGAGCGTGCCCGCGACGCGGTGGGAGAAGCCGGCCATAACCTCGTATGGGGTGGCGCGCTTCCCGTAGATCAGCCTGTTCGCGTATCGCTGCACCAGCTGCCGCACCGGTTGGAACGCGATCGCGACCACCGCGGTCGCCGCGATCGAGAGCGCCACGTTGTTGCTGCTGCCGATCACGCGTCCGAGACCCACGACGACCGCCACATAGACCACGGTGATGAACGCGGCCAGCGCGCCGTACACGACCGTCTTGTTGATGACGACGTCGATGTCGTACAGGCGGTACTTCAAGATCGCGATCCCGGATGAGATCGGGATCAAGGTGATCAGGATCCCGGTTATCGCGCTGGTGACTTCACTTTCGCCTTGGTGGAACGGGAGGGCCCCGAAGACGGCGATCAGCGCCGCGGACCACAGCAACCACTTGATCTGTTCCCGTTCCTCGCTGTGCGAGCGACGGAACCGAGCGATGAGCGACGCCAGGGCCACGACGATGGGAAGCAGGAGCAGGATCTGAGCGACGCCGAGTGCCGCGTTGAAGAAGCCGGAGAGCGCCGGGATGGCGAAGGGATTGGGTACGAGCCGTCCGATGCTGTCCGTGTAGTCCGCCGTGTACATCGCCGAGCTGACGGTCAGGAGCGCCACGATCGCCGCGGAACACCAGGCCGCCGGGCGCCAGCGCGGAGACGGGAGATGGCCGTCCGGGAATAGCAGGAACGAGAAGACTAGGACGAGCGAGAACCCCGGAGCCCAGACCCAGTTCGCGACCCACATGGCGAGGACCCCACCCGGGAGGACCCCCGGTTTCGTGTACGACACGTAATGGGAGTACTCGGTGAGTACCTCCTGCATCAACGTCAGGATCGCTGCCCCGCAGTAGAGCCAGCCCAACGGGTTGCTCGGGATCCGGGACGCCACGACGGCTCCAACCGTCGCGAGGGCAAGGAACGCGAGGCTGTTCGTGACGTCGGCGGCGACGATCGGCGTCCCGTTCACCACCGCCAGCGTGGGGGTGGAAACGAGCATGACGACGAAGAGTCCCCACAGCGACCAGGCGAGCACGGATGCGGTCCGCCGCCTCATCGCTGCACCTCCGCGGCACCGATCGGGAGCCGTCCATGGACGGTCGTGCCTTTCCCCGGTTCGGACTCGATCTTCACGTCCCCACCCAGGACGGACAACCGGTCGGCCATGCTGTTGAGGCCCGTGCCGCGCGGCGTCGCCGCGGGATCGAAGCCGATCCCATCGTCGCGTACCTCGAACTCCACCCCCGAATCGACCTCACGGAGCTCGATCCGGACGGATCCGGCGCCCGCGTACTTCGCGGCGTTCTGGAGGGCTTCCAGACAGCAGAAGTAGACCGCCGCCTCGGTCTCGATCGGGTAACGATGGACGCCGTCGCTCGACAGGCTCACAGGCATGGTCGAGCGCGTGTACTGGGCGGCGAGCGCGGCCGCGATCCCCTGTTCCTCCAGGAGCGCTGGGTAGATCCCTCGCGAGAGGTCCGTTAGCGTGTCGATCGCATCCCCAGTCTCCTGTTGGATCTCGGTCAACATGGCTCGCGCCTTCGTGGGGTCCTTTCGGATGAGGCCCTTCGTGAGGCGGAGCTTCACGGCGAGCGCGACCAGATGCTGCTGCGCCCCGTCGTGGATGTTTCGCTCCAGGCGTTGGCGTTCCGCGTCCTGTGCCGTCACGATCCGTTGGCGCGACGTGCGCAGCTCGGCTGCCTGACCGGCGATCCGATCCAGCCGGGCCTCCAGCTCCGCCGTCAGACGCACGTTGGAAAGGACCAGACCAGCCTGAGCGGCTAGGTCGTCCAGCAGCCGCCCCTCGGCGGGAGAGAGTGGCTCGCCGGCGGGCTTTCGGACGGCGATCACCCCGAGCATCTCGTCACCATGTCGCACGGGCACGGCGCGGTCGACGCCTTCGAGGACCGGGAGGCCGTCTGACAGCATCG
>Ga0315273_10011791_pt1 | contig 11188 bp, 6 predicted proteins | sample YL17G02_0_MG_FD_205753 | JGI IMG/M metagenome (GOLD analysis project Ga0315273, IMG submission 205753) | Sediment microbial communities from Yellowstone Lake, YNP, Wyoming, USA - YL17G02_0 | ecosystem: Environmental > Aquatic > Freshwater > Lake > Sediment | place: USA: Wyoming | collected...
GAGGTCATCCGTCATGACCAGGCCGGGCTTCTCTTCTGTATCATCGAAATAGTAGAAGATGCCTTCTTCCTCCAGGAGCCTGGATAAGAAATTGAGCTCGGTTTCCCTGTACTGCACACAGTACTCTCTTTTCTCCGGCTCACCGTTCAAGGAGAACCGGTACTGGTCTCCTGTGAACCCGGCCTCCTCTAGGATCTGCGACAGGATGTCCTTGACGGATTTGTCCTGAAAGATACGGCAATTGTGCCGGAAGAAAAGAAGCCAGATGGCCGGGACCAGTACCAGGGAATATCGGACGTACTTCTTCGTCTCGCCGAGCTGTCCGAATTCACCGACCAGACCGTTTACGTAACGATCTTCGTTTTGCCCATGTAAAGTCAGAAGAGCAGGTTGGCCCAGGACTTGGTCTGCCGTGATGTCACGCTCTTGCGAGACCAAATCGATCCGGAACAGGAAGGGCTCTGAGAGCCTTTCCTGGCCAGTGAACTTCAGGACCCGCAACTCCGCATCCAGGTCCTTGATGCGGAAGGTGAAGTCCGCTTCTGCTGCGGATCGAAGGATTGCCATTTGCGACGTCTAGCCTCCTGCCGGTTCTGCTTGCCCTTTGCCCGACAGTGCCTATAGCATCAGACCGCTTCGGCTTTCGGTCTCAACACTTCTCAGCACACTTCAGTCTTTGCCGATCCTCGGACTCATCTTTCTAATCCGCCTGCTCTTTCACCATCAGCTTCGTTGGAGCTGGGAGGATCTGCCCCCACGTCACTTTCACACCATGCACATTCTCCAAGTCACAGGCGAAATGGGGCCGGACCCTGTATTCTCCGGGGGCCCAGGCTATTTCCAGCGACAGGTTCATTCTCACTGATCCTCCGGGCTCGAGCTCCAGGACCCAATGGGTCTTCGCTGACTCAGGTTCCATCGTCTCCAGGTTCCGAATGTCCAACTCTTCCATGTAGAGGTGTTCGTTTCTCAGTTCGGTCACTGCGAGATCCGAGCGAACCCCCTCCAACTCGAACACCCCTGCACCCAGACTCTTGACGAAAATGGGATTCACCGTCCTCAACATTTCTTTGCCGACATTCGTAATCGCAAGATGCAATTTCAGAGGCTGGCCTCTTGAGACGACATCCTGCGTCAGCCTGAACTCCATCCGTTCGACCTGTTGGGGACCAGATCTCGCCCTAGCCATCCATTCTTTCAATTCTGTCTCCAGGGGCAGAAATCCGGCCTGGGCACGGTCCCGTTGGCCGATGAGCTTGGTTGTGGAAGCCCCCCCTCGCTCAACCCGGATCATGCGGATCCCTTCCCCTTCTTCGGGCTGACAGGCGCTGGTATCAATCGCTGAAAATCTTTCCTTGTCAATCATATCCAAGATCTTCTTGAGCGAGGGTGTATCGATCCGGATGTTGTAGGTTCCGATCTCCGGCGGTGAACCAGGAAGGAAGTTCCCAGAGGAGGTATGGGAGACACTTCCATCCCCATCGATGACAACCTGTTGACTGTACGGCAAGTGACCCAATGTGATCCGGTAGGTGATCCGATCGTTTTGTGCCATGATTTCTGTCCTGGATCCCTGCTCGTCAGAGAGCAAGTTCCCGCCTGACATGGAGAGAAGAAAACATGCGAGGCCTGCCACTACGGTTCTGGTCAATTCCCCACGAGCTGCCAATTCTCACCTGTCTTCCGTGCATGCCAATCCCGGTAGTCGTAATAGTACTCTTCCACCACTTGTGCACCCGTTTGCATAATCGCCCCTGGCCGATCCGTGCGCCACCTCGGCTGAGGACCGTGGTACGTCGCACTTGCATATTCATCAAACCAGCCCAACAGATGGCCTGTTTCATGAGCCCGACTGTTGGGTCTATACTTCACTCGGTACCAGTTTACGGAATCTGCCCCGTCGCGACCTGGCCACAAGTTCACAACGTGGTGTTCGCCACTTTCGACAAATTGAACATGAATTTGCACATCAAATTTGCAGCACTGATTTCTGCAATCACACCGGGCGCCTCTCTTGCAGAGTTCCCTGTGGAGCCTCAGCCTCTCGCTCAGGTAGCTCTCGATATCACTTGCCATTTCCTGCTTTTCGGAATCGGGGAGGGGGCTTCCGATCGGGACAGCTTCATCATCCTGCCGATGTGAGGGTCGGACCTGCAACCGGTTGAGAAGCTTAATCCGAATCGTTATGTGCAAAACTCTTTCGCGGAACTCCGTCTGAAATCTGCCGTCCCTTAGTCGCTCCGACCACCCCGCTGCATTGGTCCCGATCCTGGTGAGCGTGATCTCCTCTCTGCTCCGGTCCGGGTACGCGTGAAAGGAGAGCTGGTTTGCACTGTCTGCCTGAGCGCCTCTTGCAGAAACTTGAAACATCAACTCCGGTCGACCCGTCCACTGCGGGCCGGACTTCTTGCTGATCCAGGTCGTCCTTACAGAATTCCCTGAGGTGTTTGCCCTTTCAGTGCCTACCGTAGCCTGGTCAGTGGTCCGTTTCACAGCAAACGTTGCGTTCGTTCCCGGGCTGATATTGACCGTGGAAGCCAGCATGTCTAGCGGGTCCCCGCACTTGACTTCCGCGCGCTCCCATTGGGCGTTCGTGATTTGAGCTCCCTTCTGCTCCACTTCCTCCGTCTCTTCCTCAGCGGCCTGAGCCTGCGAGACTCTCATAGGCCCCATCTGAGGGATGCACGCCCCTGGTCCTTGTCCCGCCTGGAGAGAAGCCGACCCGGTCGCCCCAGATCCAGCAGCACCGGCGCCCTCGCTTGTAGGGGCTCCAGCGCCTCCTCCCCCACTTCCACCTCCCCCTCCGCCAGCTCCAGATTCCCCGATCAGGACGGTGAAACAGCCCATGGCAATCGTGTCCGGCGGACCGGCGCAAGTGCACATGTCCCCCACCCTCGCAGCCGGCATCCCGCCGATCAGGACGGTAGGACTGCCTGGCGGCATCACCGGCCCCCCAACATGCGGCGGCGGCGGAGTCCCCGGATTGACCATGGGGCAGGTGTGCATGTCGCCGACCCGGGCGGCCGGCATCCCGCCGATCAGGACCGTGGGGCATCCCATCGAGATCGTGCCCCCGTGGCTCGTCAGGTCGCCCTGTCGGGCAGCAGGCTTACCCATGCCTCAATTCCCTTCATGGCATCCTCGACTCGATGCGAGATGCCTGGGTCAGTCAGACACCATGCAGTGGAAGATGGAGCCGTCCCGGCCGCCCACGACGAATCGGCCGCCGGAGAGATGCCTCACGAGCACCAAGTCCACGGATACGAACGGCCCGGGCCTCCTCCAGTTCTGACCGTCATGATAGAGGACGGTCCCCTTGTCCCCGACCGCGACGATCCTTCCGCGCGAGTCCCCATCGAGGCTGTTGAACTGCGGGCACGGCCCGGACAGCGGAACCGGTGTCCAGCGGCCGCCGTCGTACCGGACGATCCTGCCGCCCCCTGCGTCCGCCCCGACGGCGAAGATCCGGTCAAGGGCAGAGCCCCAGAGCGCCTCGACCCGGAACCCCGGGAATGAACCGATCCTGGCATACACGCCCTGGGCATACCGGAGCACGGTGCCGTCCGAGAGACCCAGGAAGACGCGGAGATCCGGGCCGCACCAGAGCGCGGAGACCGCATCCGCATCCACCCCCGAGGGGATCGGCATGGCCGCTCGCTTCCATTGGGCCCTCTCGAGACGCAGGAGGTTCAGGCCTTCCTCGCAGAGGGTGCAGGCGCCTGCAGCGTACACGCTATCGGGGCCGTGCCCGCAGACGGCGTACAGCGGTCCCTCACCCGTCTGGGCAGCGAGCGTCCACTGGCCCTTGCGGCCGTGATAGATCCTTCCTCCGGGTTGGGCCGGGAAGGCCCCACCTTCCTCGTCCCCTTCCCCGCCTTCGCCTCCATCCAGGGCTTGGTCCGAGGACGCGGTCTCCTCGGCAGAGACGGCATACACGTCCTCCGGGCCTGCGAACCAGGCTGCGGAAAGGGCAGGGAGCCTTCCTTCGGCCTTGGGTTTCCACCGGCCGCCTTCCAGTTCGTAGAGGCCTCCCCGGGCGCCCACGAGCATGGCCCGGCCCGTCGCACGGTCCGTGGTGGCGGCCAGGATGATCTCGGCAGGCCCAGCCCTCCGGACGGCTTCGGCCTTGTCGTGACGGATGCGCAGGATCACGCCGCCCTGGCCTGCCGCGAAAATCCCCTCTTCCCCTGCCGTTGCACCCGTCCCTGTACCTGCTGTAGCTGCACCTGTGCCTGTACCGCAAATCGAGAGGATGCGCCGCTCACCAACGGGCCGATCGCCCCAGACCTGGAGGCGGTCATAGGAGACCTCCTGCCAGTCCTTCCCGTTGAAGCGATAGATCTCTCCGGCCTCCCCGCCCGCATACACGCTCCCGGGAGAGACACCCCAAAGGCTATGAACACGGGCATACTGGACAGACGAAGACGGCGATTCCTCCTCGAAGCCGTGGCTGAAGGGCAGCCGGAAGGACGACCAACCCGTGCCGTCGTAGTGGAAGACGTATTCGTCGGCGGCCACGAAAAGGTCCTTCGCACCATGCCCCCACAGGGCCGAGATCGCCACCACGACCAGCCGGTCCCTCCCCATGGCTTTCTCGATCGCCGCATCGAACCCGAACGGGTTGGGGGTACACCGGCCTTCCTGATACCGGTAGAGCCGGCCTTGATCGCCTCCCAGGTAGATCTCCGAGGGGCTCCGGCACCACATGCAGCGGAAGTCAGCCTGGGAACCCGTCTGGAGGAGGGTCCACTTTTCGCCCACCCTTCTCAGCAAGGTACCCCGGTCGCCGGCCGCAAACACGCCTCCATCCGGGCTCGCCCAGACCGCTCTGAGGTCCGCCGTCGCCGCCGCAGGGGTGCCCCTCCATCCCTTGCCGTCAAAGACCATGACCAGACCGTTGGAGCCAACCGCACAGGCCTCCGAGGGGCTCCTGGCCGCCAGCCCGTAGACGTGCTCGAGGGTTCCCATGCTCGCCAGCGTGCAGGTCGTCCCGTCGCACACCGCCTCGCTTCCGTAGGCCCCTGCCGCCCGTATGCTCCCCGGCCCGCAACCCGATAGGGAGTAGAAGTCAGGCAACGAGCCCGCATACTCGAGGCGCATGCCGCCTGAGGCTGGAACGCCTTCCGACCCGTGAGCGCACCCGACCCAAAAGACCAGGAGCAGGAGGACCGTCGAGGCAGGCCCTGGCAGACCGGCCCATGCGGTCCCCCTGGGCAAGGCCCATCGTTCCTTCGGACCTCTGCCGGCCATGGCTCCTCCGGGCTCTTTCCGTAGCCCATGAGATCTCAAGGGTCTTGCTCCTCCATCCGCTGATTGAGGCAGAGCAGGAACCGCAGCGGGTGGTAATGGTACACCTTCTGATCTTCAGGGAGGCCAACGGCCCGGGCAACCTCGTCCGTCCACCAGACGAATGCGCGGGCCTCCTCGATCGCCTGGTCGATGGACGCCCGGTTCAGATGCCGGTACTGCATCATGTTCCGCAGATCATCATAGTTGACCCGGTCCCCCCACTCGGAAATGTGCTTGCACGCAAAGGTCCTGAGCCAGGTGGCCCAGGGGCTTTCACGGTAGAAGTGTGCAAGCTCCTCCCGGCTCCAGACCGGATAGGACCGGCCCCGCTCCGGAACGTAGACCCGGCTCCCGGGCAGCATGTCCTGATTGATCAGCTCCCACAGGCGTTCCCCCTCTCCGGCTTCGGCGACATCCACGAAGCGCGCCCGTTCCACACAGGCCGTATTGTCGTCATCGACGAGCTCTCGAAACCCGAAGGTCCTGGGGAAGTAGGTTTGTGCCGCCAGGATCTCGAAGTGCAGCGTGGGCGGAGGGGCGGGTCGTGCCACCCCGGCCCCTTCAGCGCCTCCACCCCCGCCGGCAGGAGCCGCAGGGGCCAGGCCGTAATTCGGGGCCACGTGGCCGATCACGTCTCCGGCCTGGACGTGAATCCCCTGATCCGCGGCAAAGGTCACGACCTGGCCGCCGTGCAGGCGATTCCCCAGGTTCAGGCGCTGTACATACCCCCGCCACCAGAGCTGGTCCCGCTGGGAAGCCGTCGGGTTGTAGTCCTCGTCTTCGAGGTGCATGTAGAAGGAGAAGAACGCTCCATTCTGGCACGCAGCCCGGTACTCCGGCAGGTCATGACGGATCAGGATGAAGTTCCGGCTCTTCCCGTTCAGGGCCGCAGGCGCCCTGTCGGTCGGCTCGAACCGCACGGCGCAGATCCGGCCGTCCGCCACGGCCGTGACGCGTCTTTCCTCCCGGGCCGGGTACAGGTGGATCCCCCCATGCCAGACTCGGTTTGCTCCGAAGGGGAAGAAACCCGCTGAGCCCCGCACGTTGTTCCGGTGGTAGAAAAGGGCAACCCTCCTTGGATTCGCGTGCCACCGATCCTCGTAGAGCCGGTTGTCGCCGGGATCCCCTCGCCTCCAGTCCCTCACGAGAAAGAGGGGCATTCGAGGCCTCCGCCAGCACCGGGCGGCCATGAGGCTTGCCATGCTTCCATCGACCTGGAGTGTATTGTGGGTCACGTTGTTCCAGGAACTGGCGACCCTTTGGGTTTCCAGGCAGTACCAGGTCGCATGGGCGTTGTTGACGAGGGGCTCGGGCAGGTCGGCATACTCGGGGGGATTCGATTCCCTGAACCCCATGATCCCGACACCGCTGGAACTCGACTGGGCACTGAGGATCTGAAACCAGGTTCGGTTCTGGTGGTATCGAATCGCATAGATGTAGAAGGCATGGCCGCCCTGGCTGCCGGCTCCCCTTCTCCAGCCGCACTGGCCCGTGTCTCCCGGCCGGATCTCCGCACCGGGATAGGGCCGGTAGTTCGCGGCCTCCCCCCGTCGGATGTAGACACTCTCGCCCAGGCCGTACTCCTCCATAGCCGGCAGGATCAGCTCCCGGGCTTCCTGTCCGTTCACGCCGCCGGCGGCCCACCCACCGGCGGGCGGAACGCCGTGATAGAGGCGACGGAATCTGGGCGGCAGGCCGATTGCGCCCGCACCGGCGCCCCGCAGCCGGGGCGTGCAATCCCCCTCGGGATTGTACCGGGGAGGGCTCGGGCTGTGGGGCAGCGAAAGGACGATCAGCAGGGCCTGGTACGTCGCCGGCGAACAGGCGGTCCTCCGGGTGATCGTGCATCGATGCTGGAGCCCCGTCGTGAAGTACAGGTTGACGAAGATCCCGCTGGTACGATCCGCGGTGACCCGGTGTGAGGCCCGGTCGTACCGGAAATCCGGCCAGGCGTACCGCTTCAGCGGCGTGGACCCGGGGGGAGGCGTGGCCCTCGGCAGGCTGGCCGGGTTGTGGTTCTTGAGCGTGTTGAACCCGTAGCCGTTGTCGAAGTTCAGAAGGTCGCGAAGGTTCTGCACAACCACCCAGGTGCTGCGGGCCGGCGCCGGCGGATCCAGGGCCGCCGGAAGGGCCTGGCCGAAGCGGATCTGTGCGGTCAGAATGGCCTGGCTGTGGGCAGGCTGGATCGCGGTGTGCGCCGCGGCATCCGCGTCGTAATCGGCGAGGAACTGGTTTCTCCGGTTCTGAAACTCGTTGTTCCACGACCGCATGAGGGTCATGACGCGGAAGATGTCTTCCCAGTCCAGGAAATTCCTGAGCTCGTAACCTGCCTGGATTCGGTCCCGGAAGCGCATGATGGTGCCTCGGCCGAGTTCATTCGCTGAAGAGGAAAGGCGACGTATCCACGACCAGCAAGGGAGAAGGATCGTCTCGGTTGTCGAGCCCGTAATCCGGAATCCGGACGACCACGAAGAGCTCCCTTCGTTCACCCCCCGCAGCGCGGCTCCCGGTCTCCGGCCCCTCCGGGAGATCGATCGTGTAGTCCAGGACGAGGGCGTTGCCCGAGAGGCCGGCGTTTTCGATTTCCGCCACCTGCGTGTCTTCTCCTTTTTCTTCCACGGCCTTTTCGAGGATGGTCAGGATGAGGGGGGTGCCATCCCGAACATACGAGGCTTCCACGTGGATCTTCACCGACTCCCCGGGATAGGCCACGTCCCTTGACCAGAAACACCGGTCGATCGAGGAAGGCAGTTGAATCGTATAGGAGCGATCGGTCCTTCTGGAGTAAGCCATCGGTCCTCCGTGCTCGGGAACGGCCGGCGACAAGCCCGCGAGAACGGTCTATCCGGTCCCGCCCTCTCCGCCGTCTTCCGAAGAGTCTTCACTCTCCTCGGCGGCGCCTTCCTCACCCTCCTCGTAGGTGATGAACGGGGATTCCTCCCATCCTTCTTCGACCTCCTGGGCTTCGCCATCCGCAATCTCCGGCCCTCGATCAGCCCTCTCCGTGTTCTCCACGTGCAGCAGATCCGAGTAGGCCTTCACGTCGCCGGTTGCGGCCACAACGTAGTACTCGTTTTCCGGGTTCAGCGCTGCCGGGTCATCCGGGTCGATCGTACAGGTCCAGGCGGCCTCGATGGTCTCGCCGGACACACGCGCGGAGGCCTGATGGACCTGCACGTCCTCCTGGTCGTAGCACTCCCGGTAGATCGTCAGGCTGACCTCGGTATCCGGCCGGAGCCCCAACGCATCCACCTGCATCCGAACGGACTGGCCCGCTCGGATCTCGGCCGGAGACCACCGGGCGTTTCGGAGTGCAGGCATCACCACCTCGAGGGGCCGCCTCGTCTTGGCCCAGGCATCCCGGATGGTCACCTTGGCCACGAACGCGCACGACCCTGCTTCTCGCTCCTGGGGCGCATAGCTCCAGGTCGCACGGACCTCGCCCCCGGTCACGCTGCCCTGGAGGGTCGCCACCACGTCTTCATCCGTCTCGAGGAACCGGCGGAAGATCTCGATCGAGGCCTCCGTCCCATCCGGAAACCCCTCCACCGTGGCCATGAGGTCAGCCCCTTCGTCTGCCCGGATCCGAGACGGCTCCCATTCGACCGACAGGATGCGGTAGAGGGCCACTGTGCACGTCCCTGCGGAAAGACCGCTCTTGGAGACCTGCCCGCCCTCGGCGCTCTGGTCCTGCTCCAGGTTCCCGCCGCTGTCCGTGAAGTCATACTGGATGCCCACCGGGTTCCCGGCGGAATCCACGAACCGGAACTCGATCCAGTGGTCGGCCTCCTCTTCCTCCGGCGGCGCCGGGGGCGGCACGGCGGGTTGGCCCTGGACCGGGGTCACCGGGGAATACACGGCATCCCGGCCGGAGCCGGTCGGGTCCACACCCTCCGGGGCCGCGGGGGATGCGGGACTCGATGCGATGCTGGCGACACCGGGTGCGCCACCGCTGTTGATCATCACAAGGTTACCTTGGAGGGTCACGCCGGCGGGATCCACCTTGATAAAGCCGCCGGAACCCTTGAGCGTCACCTCCATGCCAGCCTGGAGAAAGACCTTTTGCGCTTTCAGATAGTACTCGTTTGTGACCTCTTCCTTGTGGTTGGCTTTGAAATCCTCGACAAAATCCTTTTCGACTGATAGGGAATACTGGCCTCCAACCTTGACCGTGTCATCCTTCTCAATCGCAAGACCACTTGTCCCAAGGTTCATTTTGCACGCTTTTTTCACAACCAGGTGCCAGTCCTTGTCAACCGTTTCCTTGAGATCGTTCAGGACTCTCACATCCAGGTCCTTCTGAGCATGAATGAAGAACTGCTCTGAGCCCGACTTGTCCTCGAAACGAATCTCATTGGCACCTTCACCTTGGTGGCTTTTCGTCTTGATGACGCTCTTGGTCTTCTCTCCGGGAAGCGCGTATGGAGGCGGGTGGTCCCCGTTGTAGACTCGGCCGGTAACAAGAGGCCGGTCTGGGTCTCCTTCCAGGAAACTCACGACAACCTCCTGCCCAACCCGAGGCAGGAAGAAGCTGCCGTATTCACCCCCAGAAAACCCCTGGCTGACGCGAATCCAACAGGAACTCGACTCGTTGAGTTGGCCCTCTCTGTCCCAGTGGAACTGCACCTTGACCCTTCCCTGATCATCGGTATAGATCTCCTCCCCGGATGGGCCGACCACCCGGGCAGTCTGCTTCCCGGGGATTCGCGGTCGTGGAACCGTCAGGAGTGGGCGGAAAGGCACCTTGGACGGAATACACCGCAACTCGTTCCTGTAGGTCGGCTTGCTCGAATCCGCCTCCTCTTCGAGTGAGCCTGGTTGTTCGCCCAGGTGAGTCACTCCGGTTATCAGATATTCCTGGTTCAGCGAGTCGCTAGGGTGCTGATCAAGGTGAAACAGAAAACCCGGGATGAGTCTGCGGCAGGTGCTGGCCCCTTCGACATGCATTCTTTCTACTTCTGATGCCTGAAGCCTCGCCTTGGCCCATGTCTTGCCGAGGCTCGCTTCTTCGTATTTTCCTGGGAAGTCATAGAAAACGAGCCCCGTATCCTTCTCCCCACGCTCCTCAACCTCGAGATTCATGGCTGGCTTCTCGTGGTTGAAATCCCTGAGCATGACCGTTCCTGAACGGATCTTCTCTCGGCAGAAGCAGCTATAGACATGCTCCTCGGATGGCACCTCTCCTGTGGGCTCGTGAAAGATCAAAGTCGGGGGCTCTTCGATGGGGGAGTGTGCGCTTGGGCCAGCTGCCATGACGAAGACGTGCTTATCCTCGCCGTGCTCAAAGAAGTAGAACATTCCTTCTTCTTCCATGAGGCGGGTGATGAAATCCAGCTCGCTCTCCTGGTACTGCACACAGTACTCCCGCCGAGGGTGAGCCCCTTCCAGGGCAAACCGGTACTGATCGCTCGTAAACCCGCCTTCGCCCAGGATCTGGGCGATGATGTCTTTCACGGTCTTCTTTTGGAAGATTCTGCACTTCCTTCGCTCTCCAAGGAGGGCAATCGCAGGTACAAGCTCCGCCCGGTACGAGGTGAATCGTTCCTTCTCGCCAACCTGCTCAAACCTCCAGAGGATCCCGTTGACGAATCGGTCCCCGGCCTCTCCGGCGATCGTCAGGAGCGCGACCTTGCCAAGCATATCTTCATAGGCTACCTCAGAATCTTCGCTCGCCAGATTCAGCTCGAACTGGAAGAGTCTGGAAATGTCTTCTTGGCCAGTGAAGCTGACCACCCGTAACTCTCCCTCAAAGTCCTGGACCTTGAAGGTGAAATCAGCTTCAGATGCAGAACGTATAAGCGCCATATCTCCTGAAAACCCTGAACACGTTTTCCGAACAGCTTCTGAATCAAAGCTGCTTTACTTAGAACCCCTACCTATGGACCGCACGTTTCTTTTT
>Ga0315273_10011793_pt1 | contig 11187 bp, 9 predicted proteins | sample YL17G02_0_MG_FD_205753 | JGI IMG/M metagenome (GOLD analysis project Ga0315273, IMG submission 205753) | Sediment microbial communities from Yellowstone Lake, YNP, Wyoming, USA - YL17G02_0 | ecosystem: Environmental > Aquatic > Freshwater > Lake > Sediment | place: USA: Wyoming | collected...
TCAAAAACGAAACGGCGTTTCCTTATATAGGGGGGGTCAAAATTGAGTCGGCGAAAACAAGTATTGAGATTATCCTCAACCAATACAATAGACTCTGCTTCTGGATAATGCCGTGCGAGCTCTTTCATAAAATGAGCGTAATCCACTTTCGTCCGATGCTCTTTAACACAAGTCACTCTCTTGCCTGCGCGAGGTTCAAAGGCCATAAAGATGCAGCATGTCCCATTGCGACTGTATTCGTAATTCTCTCTCTTTGGATTCCCAGGTTTCATTGGAATTGGTGCAATGACGTCACCAATCAGCTGGCATGGTCTCTCATCGAAGCAGATCACTGGGCGTTTCGGATCATAAGGTTGCTCATAAAGATCCAACACATCCTCCATGTGCCAGATAAAATCGCTCGTCATCTTTCCTATACACCACCGGAGCTTCAGCCACGGTTTGATCTCGTTTTTTTTAGCAATCTGTGCACAGTCATATGGGAAATGGATTCCACGACCTCCAATTCGACAAGCTTGTCCGCCAAAAGTCTCAATGTCCATTTTGATCTACCTTCTGGCGGTTCTGAACAGGCAAGAAGAGTCAATTGAGCTTCCACCCTTCCATCGACCTTTGGAGGCGCTCCCTTCCGTGGTTTCTCATGCAATGCGAATTCCAGGCCGCCTATGCAATATCTCTTCCTTATCCGATTTGCTGTGGACGTGCTCACTTTTAGTGCTTTTGCAATCTCCACATCCAGTCGGCCTTCGTCCGCTAAAATCAGTATCCTGGCCCGAGTCAAGCTCCTTGCAGATGACTTACCTCGACGAAGGTATTGGCTTAGTTCCTCTCGCTCCTCTTCATTCAGTCGAACAGAGTATAATCTTTTCCTTGGCACAATCTTTATTGTAATGTAATTAATACAATTTAAAACTTGTGTTATGGAGCACTAGGATGCCAAATAAATAAAAGATGGAGAAAATGGAAAAGCCAATAGTATAATTATAATTTCTACAAATTTCTTTAAATCCTTCTTTGTAAATCCATTCCTGCATGTACGTAATTATTCCTCAATTAGTGAACTGATCTTAAAACTATTTAAACCCCTAATGATAATTATGTCCGGAAGGGGTAGCAATGAGATTCGCCGAATTAAGCGATGAGCAATGGGAGTTCATCAAGCCGCATCTACCACCCCAGCCGATCGTTGGGAGAAAGCGGGCTGATGATCGAAAAACAATTAACGGCATTCTCTATGTTCTAATCACAGGATGCCGCTGGCAGGATATTCCTCGACGTTATGGTGCATATCAAACCGCTTGGCGAAGGCTTAAGCGATGGTCGAGAGAAGGAGTCTGGAACTAAATCCTTGCATCAGCTCAAAAGAGAGCTTACGCAATCGGCAAGCTCAGTCTTGAAACCATAGCAGTCGATAGCACGCTTATCGATTCAAAAAAGGTGGCGAGTGTTTGCAAGGTACAACGGACATAAGCAACGGAAGGGAGTTAAGGCTCATGCTGCTGTCAGTTCGGATTCGATTCCCCTCGCGATAATTGTAGGTGCTGGCAATGAGCATGATAGCCGGAGATTTGAGCAAGTCGTCAGCAGCGTAAGAATCAATATCGGTAGAGAAAGGCCAAGAAACCGGCCCGGAGAAGTCTTGGCAGATGCTGCTTACGACACTGAATCCATACGATGCTATCTACGGAGAAGAGAGATAAGAAGCAGCATTCCATCTAACAAACGCAATCGGAAGAAGCCACAAGAAGGTAGGCCGACTAGGTTTGATGAGGAGTCGTATAAGAAACGAGGAGCTGTGGAACGATTCTTTGGATGGCTCAAATTGGGATTCCGGAGGATTTCTATGAGGCATGAGAGACTCGATGTCTGTTTCGTAGGTTTGGTCCTCCTTGCCTCATTTTTGATCATTTGGAGAGAGATGTGATTTTGAGATGAGTTCAAGATTTTTGTTTTACCTTCTAATTTGCCTTTTACCCCATCGCATATTTTCAGACTTCATTTCCAAAATTCAACCCATAGCTTAGGATCTACGTTTGCGTTACTGGGGCGTTGGCACAAGATCAATTTAAATACAAAAAAAGCATTAAGTCCTTTCCATGACAGATGGTACTTGGGCAACAGTATGGTCCGACCAAGCTGAAATAGAAAAAATCACGAACGCAACCGCTAGTCAACTCACTAGCTGGAAAGACCGAATTTCGGCTGGTGAAGTAACACTTAAATTTCCGTTTTTTGAATATACTACAGGCCATGTGGACTCCAAACTACCTCTTGATTTTGAACGCGAGGCTTCTCTAATTAATTCCTTAGAATCGTTAAGTCCAGCTAAATTTTCAGAAGTGCTAAAGGCGAGAACCCCCTTTAAACCCTTCGTTGCAATGATCGAGGGGGCCTTTTTGGTTGTATATGATATGCCTGAGTATTATAGGTGTAGATGGAGCTATCTCAGGCAATCTCATCTTCTTAGTGAAGATTCCTTACAAAAGATTGATTCTCTTCTTACGCTCACTAATTGGGAGATCGAAGAACGATTTAAAAAAGGAAAATTAACCGAGAAGGGTTCAATCCAGACTTTTGATATTGATTTGATCAAAGAGGCCGAGCAGAGAAATCCCGAAGCAAATCAGCTTGTTTTTAAGCACGTGCTTAAGGAAAAACCCGTGAACATCGTGGTATATAATGAGAATAAATATCTTGCAATTGCTTTTGATAAACCGATGCAACCGCCAACGGTTCTTTTCCCAGAATCCTCCCGAACAAGTATCCCCAATGCAGGGATTTTCTATGGCCGCGTATGTGGAATTGTAAATTTCATCGCCAATCCACCACCCTTATTCAGCAATTCAGTCCTTCAAACGGCGATATTAGCTTTGCAGTTCAATTATTAATCGGCTATTGTTATTTTTATTTTTTTGATTTATATTAATTTTGGGGTTGCAGAATAGCATTAACCAAATGTCCCGTAGTCGCCCCTCACGGACTCTTCCTGCTCCTCCCCAGGACCATCTCCCTCGTAGCCCTCTCCGCCTCGATGTTGCGCCGGCAGATGGGGCAGATCCAAATCCAGGCCAGGCCTGATGAGTCCTTCTGCAACGCCTCCGGCAAGGACCCTTCGATCCTGCGCAGCATGGGCTCTGTGGCATAGCGGGCGCCGCAGATCCTGCAGGCCACCAGCTCAAAGACAATAGAAGTCTCCTCGCTCTCTGCCACGAGAGTTAGAGCCCTGGCAGGGCAGAACTCCACGCACAGGTCGCATTCCTCTCCACACTTCTTCCAGCTGATAGTCCTCTTTTCGATAGTATCATCCCGGACGATGTTCTTGCTGGGGCAGACGTTGGAGCAGGCCAGACAGCCTATGCACAAGGCCGGGTCAACCTTGATCATCGTCTCCCTCCATGGGCCACCATCATGGCCGCCCGGGCCCTGGCCCTGCGGGACGCCGACTCGTAGTCGGTTGTAAGCGCGTTGGCAGGACAGGTCAGTATGCAGGTGGGAGTCTCTCTCGGAGAGCAGAGATCGCATTTGTGGGCCAGCTTGTCCGTCCACACCACACCGAAGGGACAGGCCAGGCGGCACAGGCCGCAGCCGGTGCACTTGTCCACCGCGAAGGCGGTTCTCTCGCCGTCCTTGTAGAGGGCGGAGGTGTAGCAGGCCTTAGCGCACGTTGCCTCCTGGCAGTGATGGCAGAAAACCGGCACCGCCGCATGATATCCCGCGTAGTGAACGTTCACATGGCTCCATCCCTCGTGAACCCTCTGGCAGGCCACCTCACAGGACCGGCAGCCTATACATCTGCTGATATCGACGTATACGGGCACCCTAATCCCTCCTGGCGATCCGGCAGGCTGCAACGTTGAATTGCGGTATCTTGGCATGGGGATCTCTGGCATCGGTGGTCAGCAGGTTCGTTCCCGGGAAGTGGAAGGGCATGAAGACCACGCCTGTTTTCACCCTCTCCGTCAGACGGGCCTTGGCCGCGGTCCGGCCTCTGGCCGACTCCACAGTAACCTCGTCTCCATTGGCGATACTCAGCTTGACTGCATCGTCGGGATTGATCTCCACGAAGAGCTCAGGCTCCCTCTCCATGAGAGATGGGCTCCTCCGGGTCATGGAGCCGGCATTATGGTGAACGGCCACTCTTCCTGTAGTAAGCAGCAGAGGATACTCCCAGCTCACCTCCTCTGCCGCCGGCTGATACTTCACTGGAACCAGATAGCCCCGGCCATCCTCGAACTTGAACCCTTGGGCGTGGAGGATGGGCGTTCCGGGATGCTGGCCGTGCGGGCAGGGCCAGACCAGGCCACAGCTGCCCACCCGCTCGCGGGTTATCCCCGCATAGGCAGCAACGAGGCGATTGATCTCGGAGAGGACCGATGCCGCATCAGGGTAGGTGAACTGCTGCCCCAGCCCCAGCTTTGCGGCGAGACTGCAGATTATCTCCAGGTCAGATCTAGCCTCTCCCGGCGGGGAGACGGCTCTGTTCGTCCACTGCACCCGCCTCTCTGTGGAGGTGAAGGTCCCCTCCTTCTCTGCCCAGGCTGCTGCAGGCAGGACTACGTCCGCAAGCTGAGCGGTGGCGGTTGGGAAGATGTCCTGCACCGCCAGAAACTCCAGGCTCTCCAGAGCATCTCTAATACGATTGCTGTGGGAGTCGGAGTTGGCAGGATCCTCACCCACAATGTAGAGGGCCCTGATCTTTCCCTCCAGGGCAGCATCCATCATCTCTGTGGAGGTGAGGCCCGGGCCTGCTGGGAGGCCCGCCGTTCCCCAGGCCAGGGAGAAGAGCTCCAGCGTTTCGTGATCCTCCGCCCTTCTGTATCCCGGGTAGAACTCCGCCAGAGCTCCCATGTCGCAGGCCCCTTGAACGTTGTTCTGCCCTCTCAGCGGGAATATGCCCGCGCCGGGCCTGCCGATATGGCCGGTTATCAGAGCCAGGTTGGAGATGGCCACCACGTTGCTGGTTCCAGTGGAATGCTGAGTTATCCCCATAGAATAGACTATGGAGGAGGCAGGCGAGATGGCATAGGCCCTGGCGGCCCGCACAATATCCCCCGCAGGGACGCCGGTGATCTCTGATGCTTTCTGGGGCGCGTAATCCCGCAACGATTCCGCGAAATCGGAATAGCCGCGGGTGCGCTTTGAGATGAACTCGCCGTTCGTCAAGCCCTCGCTGACTACGACGTGGGCCATGCCGTTCAAGAGGGCCACATCCGTTCCCGGCTTGATCTGCAGGAAGATATCGGCCAGCCAGGCGGTGTGGGTAAGCCGGGGATCGGCCACTATCACCACTGCGCCCGCGTCCTTGGCCCTGTGGATCCACCTCGACAAGATGGGATGGTTCTCCGCCAGGTTGGAGCCGATTATGAATATGCAGCGGGAGTTGGCCAGGTCTGGGATGGGGTTGGTCATGGCCGCAGCCCCAACAGTCATATTCAGGCCCACGACAGTTGGAGCGTGGCACAGGCGGGCGCAGTTGTCCACATTGGGCGAGCCCAGACAGCGGGCCATCTTCTGGACCAGGTAGTTCTCCTCGTTGGTGCATTTGGAGGAGGATAGAAATCCCACGCTCTCAGGCCCGCTCTGCTCTATGATCCTGGACAGACGCCGGGCCACCAGGTCCAGGGCCTCATCCCAGGAGAGCTTTGCCCAGCCCTCCCCCTTCCGCACCTGAGGGTGCCGCAGCCTATCCTCGCTGTAGATGATCTCCAAGGCAGCATTGCCCTTGGAGCAGAGGGCTCCCTCGCTGGCCGGGTGATCGAGCATGTACTCGATCCCAGTGGCCTTATCCTTCTCCACCGTTATGTAGAAGCCACAGCCTGCAGCACAATAGGGGCAGACAGACGGAACAAGCGACTTTGACATTTTCATCCCTAAATTTTATAGTTCTAGCCGGTCTTTGGCAAGCTCAAGACAGGATTTGATCTTGATATGTTGCATGGGACCTAGTAGGCGTAAAGCTTTTCATAGGGCCTCTTGGACGCAGGCGAGAGCCTGATGAACTCCTTCTCCATGATCTTCTCCTTGGTGTAGTCCTGCTCTGCAAAGCGCTCCAGGAACTCTGCCACGGCCTTCTCCACAATCTGCCGGTCAGCCTCGTCCAGGGGGGAGATGGTCACCTCTTTGCCCACCTGGGTGTCTTCTAATGTTCCACGCAGGTAGATCGCACCCCCGTGCATCCCTGTTCCAATGAAGTTGCCTCGGTGCGGGATTTCGCCCAGTCCCAGGAGGATCAATATCCCTCCCGCCATGTACTCGCCCAAAAAGTCCTGCGAGCTGCCGCCTATCACCACCATCGGCCGCTTATCCTCGTACTCCTTCATGTGCAGAGCCGTTCGGTAGCCTGCGTTGTCGCGGACGAAGATCTTGCCTCCCCGCATGGACATCCCCAAAACGTCTCCTGCCCTGCCCTCCACCACTATCTCGCCATCGTCCATGGTGTTGCCCAGCCCATCCTGAGCATTGCCGTGGATCCTCAGCTTGTGGCCGGATAGAAAGGCCCCCAGGTCATTGCCCGGGGTGCCGAAGATCTCTATCTCCATCCTTCTCTTCTCGGGAGAGTATAGCCTGGTGCCGATGTACCTCTGGCCGCAGACGTTTTTTATTTTCACCTTGGCCACGCCGGAGTTCATCAGCTCCCAAAGCAGGTCGTTCAACTCTCTGGTCTCGAGGCCGCTTGCGTCTACCTCCGTCCATCCCGCTCCCTCTTCGATCCGGGCCCTCCTGCTCTCCTCCCCGGACGCATGCTGCTCCAATCCTTTCACTCTCCAGCGCCTTTGATGCCCAGCACGTCCAGCTCCCATTCATAGAGGCCTATTCCTCGCAGATGGTCTCTGTTGCCCCGCAGGCTCTCTATGGCGTTGATGCCCATGCCTCCCAGCATCTCCATGATCTCGTGGGACCAGGCGGCTAAGAGGTTGGAGAGGCGGTTAGCAGCGATATCCTTGTTCAGCCTTCCTGCGAGACGCGGATCCTGGGCGCATATTCCCCAGTTGCACTTTCCAGTGTAGCACTTCTGGCAGAGGTTGCAGCCCATGGCTATCAGGGCTGAGGTCCCAATGTAAACTGCGTCTGCTCCCAGAGCTATGGCCTTGATCACATCGGCGCTGCACCTGATTCCGCCTGCGGCTACGATGGAGCATCTGTTCCTTATCCCCTCGTCGCGTAGCCTCCTGTCCAGGGCGGATACGGCCAGCTCTATGGGAATGCCGACGTTGTCCCTGATGGCCTTGGGGGCGGCACCTGTACCTCCTCGCAGGCCATCGATGGCGATGATGTCGGCTCCTGCGCGGGCGATGCCCGAGCCTATGGCAGCGAAGTTGTGCACAGCAGCGATCTTCACTGAGATCGGCTTCTCGTAGTTGGTGGCCTCCTTCAGGGCGTATATGAGCATGGAGAGATCTTCGATGGAGTAGATGTCGTGATGGGGGGCGGGCGATATGGCGTCTGTGCCGGCGGGTATCATTCTGGTGGCGGCGACCAGTGGAGAGACCTTCTCCCCGGGGAGATGTCCGCCTATGCCGGGCTTGGCACCCTGTCCCACCTTGATCTCCACCGCGGCAGCGCAGTTCAGGTACTCAGCGTCGATTCCAAACCTGCCTGAGGCCACCTGCACTATGGCGCACCTCCCGAACTCCGCTCTCATCTCCCTGGGCATCCCTCCCTCGCCGGTGTTGAAGAAGGTCCCATTGCGGCACGCGGCCATGGCCAGGGCGTTGAAGGCATTGTAGCTTATGGCCCCGTAGGACATGGCCGAGAAGAGAATGGGCATCTCCAGAACCAGGTTGGGGCCAATGCGGGTTGTGAGCTCCAGCCCACCGTTCTCCTTTTCAACATCCAGGAAGTCAGGCTTCGATCCCAGGAAGGTACGAAGCTCCATCGGCTCTCTCAACGGATCTATGGAGGGATTGGTGACCTGGGAGGCGTTGAGGACAATATGGTCCCAGTAGATGCGGAAGGGCTTGTCGTTGCCGCAGCCTGTCAGGATGACGCCCCCCGTCTCCGCCTGCTTTTTCAGGTCCTCTATCTTTTCCCGGGACCAGCTGGCATTGGGGCGGTAGACCGATTGATTGGGGCGGACCACGACTGCGTCCTTGGGGCAGAAGGTGACGCATCTCTGGCATCCCGCACACTTGTACTCGTCAGAGAGCATGCGGTCGTGGACTGGATCGTAGCTGTGCGTGCCAAAAGAGCACTGCCTCTCGCAACCCCGGCAGTGATCGCATGTGGCCTCGTCCCTTATTACCTGGAACTCAGGAAAGAGGAATGACTTCATCCCTACCAACCTTTGCGCTTTTTAGTTCTCCTATCACCGGCTCCCCTCCGTTGGGCGTCCAGACCTGGTCCAGCTGGGGAGATATGAGCCTCAAGGCTGCCTCCTCAGAGGAGAGGTAGAACATGTCGCCCCTGGTGGCAGCAGTGAGCGGTCTCAGCCTTATCCTGTCCGTGAGACCGATCATGCGGCCGCTCTGCCCGATGATTATGGAGAAGGGCCCGTTCATGAGCATGGGCCCATAGACCATCCTCAAGGCTGTGAGCAGCTTCTTTTCTTTCTCGTTCATCCTGTCTATGGAGTTCCAGATGGGAGGTGCCAGTATCTTGGCCACCAGCTCTATGGGAAGGTGCTGCCTTCTCATGAGCAGATCGGCAGCATAGGTGATGACCTCCGTATCTGTCTGCAGAGTGCAGGCATAGCCGTACATCTCCAGGTACCAGCGGTTTGTCCCATAGGAGGAGATCTCGCCGTTGTGCACCACTGTAGTATCCAGAAGGCTAAAAGGGTGGGCTCCGCCCCACCATGCCTGGGTGTTGGTGGGAAACCTCCCGTGGGCGGTCCAGATGTAGCCTTGATAGAGATGGTCCAGCAGGAAGTACTCCGCTATCTCCTCAGGATAGCCCACGCCCTTGAAGACCCCCATGTTCTTGCCTGAAGAAAAAACGTAGGCATTCTCGATCTTGGTGTTGACCTGCATTATCTTCTGCACTACATAGTCATCGTCGGAGACAAAGATCTCATCGCCCTTTTTATCTGGAGCCACGAAGTACCTCCAGACCAGAGGCGGATCTTTCACCATTGCTTCATCGCCATGGGGAATCTCTTCGTCGTGAACTACATCGAAGCTCTCTGCCAGAAAGGAGTCGCACTCCTCTTTGGCATACCTCTTGGCCTCCCAGCTGCTGCCCGTATACATGAGGTGAAAGGCGTAGTAATCCTGGTACTGGGGATAGATTCCATAGGCAGCGAAGCCTCCCCCCAGGCCGTTGCCGCGGACGTGCATGTTGGCTATTGCCTTGGCAACGCTCGCGCCCGTGAATCTCTCTCCATCTCTGCTCATTGCCCCGCAGATGGAGCAGGCGCATATCTCCTTGGTGTAAAGCTGCCTTCTCTTTCTAGGCATAACCGTCTTCAACTCCCAATTAATAGCCATTGAGGATGCAAGCGGAAAGGGATAGTGACTATCGCCATAAAGCTATTTAAGAAATGTTCATAAAATTTGTGAAACAGCATCTTCGGCGACTGTCCAGCGCTGGTAGCTATCATCCTCGATCTACACCTCGATGATCTCTAAACGTTAGCCATCCTTAAACCGGTATCGCCTCTCGCGATCCGGCAAAAGAAAAATGTGAGCCGGGGGAGGGCTAAAGGACTGGCAGATACCTCTCCAGCTCCCACTGGCTCACATTCATTCTGTAATCATCCCATTCTTTTCTCTTGTTTACAATGAAGGCTTCGAAGACGTGATCTCCCAAAGCCTCGCGCACCAGTGGGCTCATCTCCGCCAGCTGCAGGGCATCTTTCAGGCTCCCGGGCAGAGATTTGATGCCTGCCGCTGTCCTATCCGCCTCGCTCATGTGGTAGACATCCTGCTCCATTGGAGCCGGAAGATCGTACTTGTTGTTGATGCCTGCCAGGCCTGCCGCCAGCATGACTGAGAAAGCCAGGTACGGGTTTGCCGCCGGATCCGGGCTGCGGTACTCCACCCTGGTGGCCAGCTCCTTGCCGGGCTTGTACATGGGAACTCTGACCAGCGTGGACCTGTTCCTCCGTGCCCAGCAGATGTAGACGGGGGCCTCGTATCCCGGAACCAGGCGCTTGTAGGAGTTGATCCACTGGTTGGTGACGGCCGTGATCTCCGGGGCATGTCTCAGCAGGCCGGCAATATAGTTCCTGGCCGTCTCTGAGAGGTTGAACTGGTCGCCGGGATCGAAGAATGCATTCTTCTTGCCGTGGAAGAGGGACTGATGGCAGTGCATCCCTGAGCCGTTCTCGCCGAAGATGGGCTTGGGCATGAAGGTGGCATGGCAGCCGTACTTTCTGGCGATCTCCTTGACTACGATCTTGTAGGTCATTACTGTGTCGGCCATCTGCAGGGCGTCCAGGTAACGCAGATCGATCTCGTGCTGGGAGGGGGCGACCTCGTGATGGCTGTACTCCACCTCCACGCCCATGGAGTCCAGGGACAGGATGGTGTCCCTCCTCAGGTCGGAGGCGGCATCCAGCGTGGTTAAGTCGAAGTAGCCGCCCTTGTCCAGAATCTCTGTGCCGCACTCGTCCTTGAAGTAGAAGTACTCCAGCTCTGGGCCGACGAAGAAGGTGTAGCCTTTGTCCTTGAGCCGGATGAGGTTCTTCTTGAGAACATAGCGCGGATCGCCCTCATAGGGAGAGCCGTTGGGGTTCAAGATGTCGCAGAACATCCTGGCCACGCCCTTCTCCTGCTGTCTCCAGGGGATGATCTGGAAGGTGGTGGGATCGGGCTTGGCAACCATATCGCTCTCCTCGATCCTGGCAAAGCCCTCGATGGAGGAGCCGTCGAAGCCCATCCCTTCGTCGAAGGCCCCCTCCAGCTCGCTCGTGTTGATGGCAAAGCTCTTGGGCATTCCCAGGATATCTGTAAACCATATTCTGATAAACCTTACATCATACTTCTCTACGGCGGCGAAGACTTCATCTTTTGTCTTTAAATGCATGCTCATATTTCGATGCTCCTTGAAACCTCCTCCTTGAGAAGTGCATTTATAGGTATTTAAGATCCCTTCATAAAGGTTATGAAAAGTTATGAGAGCAAAAAGGGTAATTTGTTGGCAGAAATCATCTTTATCACGTGGGGTCAAGGGGTAGAGAAGACCGCATCCTTCAGGGTGCGGATGAATCGTGCCCCTTGCAGAATTACTGTCACCGATACCTATATA
>Ga0315273_10011794_pt1 | contig 11187 bp, 8 predicted proteins | sample YL17G02_0_MG_FD_205753 | JGI IMG/M metagenome (GOLD analysis project Ga0315273, IMG submission 205753) | Sediment microbial communities from Yellowstone Lake, YNP, Wyoming, USA - YL17G02_0 | ecosystem: Environmental > Aquatic > Freshwater > Lake > Sediment | place: USA: Wyoming | collected...
TACCGTTACGACATCACGTGTTCTCACCGGGTCCGGCATTCCGTTCAATGGCACATACCTGCTGTCAGCAACCGTTGTCGGACTCAACGTCAGTTACTCTTGGAAGTGACACATGAACAGCCCCGTAAATTTTCCTGACGAACCTGAAGTGAGTCTTGCACTTGCGCAACATCACGGCATGACGGAAGAGGAGTACCGGAGGGTTCTCCAGATCCTGGGGCGGGTGCCGACATATACGGAGCTCGGGATATACAGCGTCATGTGGAGCGAGCACTGCAGCTACAAGAATTCGATTGCGGTGGTTAAGACCTTGCCCCGGACCGGGGGGCGGCTCCTCGTGGAGGCTGGCGAAGAAAATGCCGGACTTGTGGACATCGGTGACGGGCTCGCGGTGGTTTTTAAGATCGAAAGCCACAACCACCCTTCAGCGGTGGAACCGTACCAGGGAGCCGCAACAGGCGTGGGAGGCATCATGCGCGATATCTTCACGATGGGCGCCAGACCCATAGCGGCCCTGAATTCGCTCCGGTTCGGTTCCCTTGAAAACCCGCGCACGCGTTACCTCTTCGACGGCGTTGTGCGCGGTATCGGCGACTACGGGAACAGCTTCGGCGTTCCCACGGTCGCAGGGGAAGTGTACTTTGATCCGTGCTACCAGGACAACCCTCTTGTGAACGCCATGTCGGTCGGGGTCGTGAAACACGGCGAATGGGCAAGCGCTACCGCCAAGGGCAAGGGGAACCCGGTTCTGATAGTCGGCTCCTCAACTGGCCGGGACGGCATTCATGGCGCCACGTTTGCCTCAGAGGAGATCTCCGAGGCATCCGAGAAGAAACGCCCTTCCGTGCAGGTGGGTGACCCCTTCACCGAAAAACTCCTTCTCGAGGCCAGCCTCGAGGCCATCCGGTCCGGTTTTGTGGTCGGAATTCAGGACATGGGTGCTGCGGGCATTACCTGTTCGACCTCCGAGATGAGCGCGCGCGGGAAATGCGGCATGGACGTAGACCTGGACCGTGTTCCAGCCCGCGAGACAGGCATGTCGGCCTACGAGTTGCTCCTGTCTGAGTCCCAGGAACGGATGCTTGTCGTTGTTCAGAAGGGTCATGAGGAGGGTATCCGGAGCATCTTTTCGAAGTGGGACTTGCATGCGGAAATCATCGGAGAGGTGATAGAAGGGGATCGGCTCCTGATCCGCTACCGGGGCAGACTTGTGGCAGATGTGCCACCGGATTCTCTGGTACTCGGAGGCGGTGCTCCCGTGTATTCCCGTGAAGCAAAGGAGCCGGAATACATAGGCGAGGTCCGCGGTCTGAACCTTGCAGAGATTCCTCTTCCGTTAGATTACTCCGCGGTACTCGTTTCGCTGTTGTCGTGTCCGAACATCGCATCCAAACGGTGGGTGTACGAACAATACGACAGCATGGTGCGCACAAACAACGTAGTATTAGCTGGAGCTGATGCCGCGGTAGTGTCATTGAAACATGGCACTAAGGGGCTTGCTCTTAAAACTGATTGTAATGGTCGGTATGTCTATTTGAACCCAAGGCGTGGCGGCATGATCGCGGTGGTGGAATCGGCCAGGAATGTTGCCTGCACAGGAGCCCGGCCTGTGGCGATCACGAATTGTTTAAATTTTGGAAACCCCTACAAGCCGGGCGTCTACTGGCAATTCAAAGAAGCCGTTGCGGGTGTTGGAGAAGCATGCAGGTATTTGGGAACGCCGGTGACGGGCGGTAACGTGAGTTTCTATAACGAAAGTCCGACTGCGAGCGTATATCCTACGCCCGTTATTGGGATGCTCGGGGTACTGGATGACGTCGGGAAGGCGTGCTCCGCCTACTTCAAGGAAGCCGGAGATGAGATCGTGCTTCTTGGATCCGGCCGCGGACACCTCGGCGGATCGGAATACCTGGCTCTGGTGCACGGGCTTGTGCGAGGAGATGCCCCTGAAGTGGACCTGGAGAAGGAAAAAGGTCTTCAGGATCTGTGCGTGGAGCTGATAAGCCGAGATCTCGTACATTCGGCGCACGACTGTTCTGAAGGCGGATTAGGTGTGGCTCTTGCCGAATGCTGCATCATCAACCGGAGCGGGCCCCTGGGATGCCGAGTAGTGTTGGCGAAGAACGGACTTCGCCTGGATGGAGCATTGTTTGGAGAGGACCAGGGCCGTGTGATCATCTCGGCGGCGGAGAAGAACCGTAAAGAAATTCTGGAGACCGCATCGCGGCATGGCATACAGGCAGAGGTAATCGGCACCGTAGGTGGAAAGGCGATGATCATTGAGGGGATAGTGGACGTACCGGTAGCCACGATGGATGAGGCTTATTACGGTTCGATCGAGAAGATGATGAAGACTGGCTAGTTTACATAATACATATTATAAGTATATCTTCTGCAGCAATCACCTCCACTTTCCAGCAGAACCCGGCGCCCCTGCAGCTTGGTTCCAGTTCACTCCATCTCCCGACTCAAGCCATGTTCCAGACGTACCCGGTTTCCCAATGAGACCCCCTTGCGACGCAGAACGTGCCGGTCATGGTGTTGATACTGACCGGCTGCATCACTGTTGCCCGACTCTCCGGAGAGACTTGTGTCGTTGTGCCTGAAAGGATTGGGATTCACTCCGAGAAAAGTTCAAAAGGCCCGATATCGGGAGCACTCCCTGAAAGTCTATTCGTATAACGTCCGGTCCGAGTAGAGTAAGTAGCTAAGACATTGACATCATCCCCGTTGTCCGCTGTGATGGCACGTACCAGGATAAGCTTGTTCGCTGCATAGTCTATGGAGTCGATCTTGCATCTATCTGTTCCGATCATCACTGAATCGCCCTGGTCGTAAGGACTTGCACCCCAATCATAATGGAAATAAGAGGCATCTTGGACAGGTACCACTTTCGAATTGCGCACTGTCCCCACGACGTTGGTCAATTCTACACCGGCATCAATACACGGGGAGGTCGCACCAAGTGTGAATGTCCTTGCTCCGCGGATTGAAGTTGAATCTACCCAGAGCGGGCTACCCTCAATGTTTGAAGACTCCCACAGTCTCGGGAAGGCTCTTATAGCGGCGGCAAGCGTGTAGTTCACAGAATCTTGATAACGGAACACATCCTTCCCCCTAGCGTAGTTCCAGAACAGATTTCCTCTTAGCGAATCGTTAATCGAGCCATAGTTGTTCTGATAGAAGAACGGTGTAGATTTGTACCCACGATTAGGATAAGCGATGATGTTATTTGTAAAAATATTCTGTCCGAAAGTCCAGTTACCTTCATTGTTAACAAGGTAGAGAGAGTATCTTGCTAATGGTGTCCGTGAAACTCCTACAAATGCATTATGATATAATCTGTTCTGATAAAAATTACTGTATTTCCCTTGAGTTATCCCCTGATTATTTCCTCCTGGCGCTCTATATGCCCCGGAGGCAGAAATTGAATCATCATAGAATTCATTGTACCGGACAATGTTACGGATAGTTGAAAACTCCATTGTCACCCCACCACGGTCAGCTATCCGCCCCGGAGACCATCCCCTGTTGCCTTCCCATAAATTTCGGTCACACCACCCACCGGAACCAAAGAGCCCGTGACAATTATAGGCAACATTGTTACGCCAGATATTATGTGACAACCCTGACGTATAGGTGTCTGCTGTCGAGAAGGCAAAGTGACTTACATTAACGACAGTATTACCCTCGATAATACAAAATCTTGAATCACCAAAGACCGTTACCCCATCACCACGATAGTCCGGTCTTGCTCCAAAGCCACTTCCATTCATGATAAAGGGGTCCTGCCTGTCAACATAGTTCCCGATAAATCTAAAATATAGAGCATCGCCCATCACAACGGTAAAATAGGAAGTCGGTCCGGCATCTAGCATAGTCCCACCATAGATATAACAATCAAGAATTGCGCTATGGTTAGACGTCTTTACATAAGCCGCATGCGACTCCTTCCCGTATCCCTGGGTAAGCTGTGCCCTGATACCCTGCACAATGATATAGTTTACCTTTTGGATTTTAATTGGATACGATGAAACATGAATACTACATACATCAGAACGGTAGTTTCTAAAGACAATCGGATTCCCGGCGGATCCAGAATGGACCGGGACAATCCCCGTGGCGTATGTTCCCGCGTGAATGTTAACTGTATCCCCCGCGGCGGCTGAAGCGTTGGCTTCCGAGAGCCTCCAAGCATTTGCAGCATCCGCGCCCGTATGCCTTCCCGCGCCCGCAACCGTGACGTGCTTCTGTGCTCCCAAGGCAAAAGAAGTGATAAGGAGTGCAAGGAATAGCTTTGTCATTGGTTTTCTCTCCCAGTGCCCGCGACCTTCCCGTAGGAGAAGAGATTCAGGGTTCCCCGATACACTTCACCGTTAGCTCCCTCACTACGTTTATCCAAAGATCTGAATCGCCCCGGGCAACACCTCAATCTTCACTTCCTGAACTTCCTGCCCGACGATCTCTCCATCTGCATGCACAGCGAAAAGATCTGATGATGACAGTTCTATCATCTTTGCGCGCAGATACTTAACCTGCTTATCCTGAATCTGCTTCCGCTTCATCACTGACGGAATCAGCCGCAGCACCTTCATCACCGAAACATCCCCGATCGCACAGACATCCAAAAACCCGTCGTCCACTTCAGCCGCCGGGGTGAGATAGAACCCTCCGCCGGCACATTTCCCGTTGCCGGTCGCAATGAGAAGGTGCCGCCCATCCCAGGACATGCCATCAACACGAGCTTTGAAGTGAGGCGGATGGAATTTTCCAAGGGTCTGTAGAACGGCGAGAAGATACAACGCCGTTCCGCGAAGGTATCTGATCTGTGTGGTTCTGTAGGCCACCGCCGCGTCGAAGCCGACTCCAACGCCGTTTACGAACAACCTTGCGGGAGCATACTGGATGCTCCCATTTGTGGGCTCCCCGACGCACACGCGGCCGGCATCGATCCTGCGTATGCGTCCGCGGAGAATCAAATCCAGAGCGTCTTCGATGCGCTTCGGGATTCCGGCGGACTTGATAAAATCGTTGCCCGATCCTGTCGGGATCACGCCCAGGACGCGATCTGTGTTGTGCAGTGCGTTAGACACTTCATTGATTGTTCCATCCCCGCCGACCGCAACAACAAACCGGCGATTGGCCGATTGTGCCAGCTCCTTCGCGTGCCCCGGCCTTTGGGTAAGAACCATCGTATGAACCACTGCATGCTGGCGTAAAAGCTCTGAAAGCCGCTCAGCCGCTTTGCGCCCGCTGCCCTGGCCGGCTGCAGGATTGACGATGAACAGGTATTCAGACATCCGGTCCTCGGTCAAAGCGATTTGATAGAGATGTTGAATCCACCGATTACTTTAGTACGCCTCCGTGACGCTCATGTCACACATGTTCCCACAGGTTGGCCTGCCTGGTTATACACTGATTCGACCCGAGGTCTCGTCGTATAATGTCTTGCCGCTAAAGAGACTAAGTGCGGGACCTTCTAAAACTACATCGGTGATCGTATCTCCACTGATCCTGAAATTCACGATCAGTGTGTCCCCGCTAAACGCGTGTACGCGGACTGGTGGCTTCATCCCGTGTTCAAGGCAAGCGATGATCGACGAAGCCACGGAGCCTGTTCCGCAGGCAAGCGTCTCTGCCTCCACACCCCGCTCGTAGGTTCGCATGGCGATATCGCCTGAACCAAGCGCCTGTACGAAATTCACATTGGTCCCGGCCGGTGCGAAACTGGCATGCTCCCGTAACGAACGTCCGACCTCGGCAACCGGTATACCTGCCAGATCATTCGTAAACACCACGACGTGAGGAGATCCGGTGTCCACTGGGTGGCAAACCCACGCACGTCCGCAGGAGTCAACGGAAATGCTCTTATGCGGCACGACGGGGTCCTTCATCCAGAGGCGCACGCCGTTATCGAGGATTTCTGCCCTGTAGATATGCCCGAGGGCCTCGAATCGCATCGTGGTACCTGCGATGCCGTTCGCATGAGCGAACACAGCGGAGCATCGTCCGCCATTCCCGCACATCCCCCCGAAACTCCCATCGGCATTGTAGTACAACATGGCGAAATCGGCATCAGCGCTCGGTTCCAGCACGAGGATTCCATCGGCGCCAACGCCAAAATGCCGATCGCACAACGCCCGGGCAAGTCGGTTTTTGTCGGCCGTGAGTCCCCTGCCCATATTGTCGATTGCCACAAAGTCATTTCCGGCACCGCTGAGCTTCGTGAAGGAGATTTCCATGATAGGCATTCCCGCTTGTTGGAGAATACAAAAAACGCTCTCGCGGCGACTCGCGAGAGCGTTCCATGTGGAGATGGCGGGAGTCGAAGCAGACCCCGCCATCTCCAAAACGCTCAAAAGGGCGGAAATGAGTTCATTTTGGCCAGCTCATTTTTGCAGTTTTTGCTATTTCGACCCCTCAAGGTACAGTTACGGTACAGTCAAAACCGCCATTGAGGATCGACAGGCACTCCCCCATCCAACCCGAACGTGCATCATGGTACGAAGATTATTGGAGCCACGCAACGCGCGAACCGCGAAATTGTTTCTCACGCCCGCGAGCTCGTGCGGGGGACTTTTTCCATGCGTCACGCCGCTTGTCTGTAGTAGTGATTATGCAACCCACCCAGGACAGCGCCCCGGCAAACAGCACCACCTATTTTCTCGGGTTCACCAGGATTCGGGATTTGTTGTTGAAGCCCCTGATGTGGTCGCTGGCTGTTGTAGAAGGTAACGTATTCCTCCAGCTCCTCTCGATCTGACTTCTGCCAATCAGCAGAAAAATGTCCAGCGCCTCTCTTCTCACAGTATTGAAGAATCGCTCCATGATACTGTTCATATTCGGCGCTTCTACGCCCGTCTTGATTGATACCACATTGTAGGCCAAGAAGTCAATACTGAACATCAAGTCAACGCGTTGTCATGGATCAAATATACTCTCCTGGCTATAGTTTCGCTCAAGAGCATCAACTGCTGGCGGACGCTTCCCTGGTCGGAGCTCAGTGATGGCAAACTGAATAGTCTCCCGGGTTTCAAGCTGAGCGACTGCCCCACGATTGTCGGCGACAGGATCAAGCAGCGTGTGGAATGAAAAGACGCCCCCAACTTGAATGAAGTGAGCGGAAACGCCGTCCGTCTCCGCTTTGTCATGCGGGAGTGCGATCTGTATTCGTTCCAATGTTGCAACGAATAGATATCACAAGCCGGGGGTTCGACTCCGAGATGTGCCACGGCCCAAACGGTTCCAGCGGCCGGACCGCCGTGAAGAAGGAATACAACGACGAGGGATTTCATGAGGTTATGGATATTATTGCGCGAGCGTGCCGTTTCACAACGAATAATCCGCCGACTGTGGCGACGATGAGGCTCGAGTCATCCCATCGTTCCAGTTTGACGCTCCCGCCGTCGAATCCGCTGCACATTATTTTTCGAAAGACAAGGACTTGTATTCACCCTCCGGGCCCGCTTGCGGAGCATCCTTCAAGGAAAACTGCGATTTTCCGGAGGGAGAAAACCTATTGTTCTTCCAGACATGCCAATCCTTCTGGTTTTGATTGAACCGAACCGCTTCGCCGGCGGTGTCAAAAATCACATTGTCTTCGATGACAAAGCCCTTGCTGCCTTGGTCCATAAAGATGCCATTGTTGGGTGAGCCACCGGCATCGGCGGAGCGTTCAACATCGTGGATAAGATTCCCTTTGAGCACGGTTCCCGGTTGAAACCCGAGGGTATATATGCCACCGCCATCAGCCAGGGATTTCATGACGTTGTGGATATGATTGTATTCCACGGTACATTCACGTTGACTGGTCGGCGTGTCATCCCAGCGAAAGCCGATCGATATGCCGGAATAGGGCAGGTTCTTCAACAGATTATGGCTGATGCGCGATTGTTGCGAAAAGGCTTCGAAAATGCCGACAGCGCCCAGGTCCTCGGTTCCGCAGTCGTGCACATAGCAGTTCGAGACAAGATTGCGGCGCGGTATTTCTTCCGCATCTTTCCAGTCATTCTCGAACCACAAACGAGGCGGGTCAACAGCTTCAGGTCGCCAGCCGATCATGATGCCATTTCCACCGATATCAGCAAATTCGCAACCCAGAACTCTATTATCACAACACCCGGCTCCCATGCCCAGTCCACTGGAACCCAGATGAAGGAATCTGCATTTAACAAAACCGCAGTTTTCTGCAAACTGCAGGCGAACGGCAATGGGCATGGCATAAGTGGGTTCAACGCAGTATTTCGTGCCATAATGGGCCGCTTGAAGCGCGCAGTAGCCTATTTCCGGAAGCTGCCAGGATGAATAGGCAAACGTCAAGTTCACAAAGTTGAGATTTCGCACAGGTGCGCCTTTGCTTCCCTGCAGAACGAGTAGTTCCGCGGCACGGGGAGCAATGAATTCCTCAAGATTCGGATCTTCGTTTTCATCAGCCTGATAGTAGAGAATCCCGTGAGTGCGGTCGAGATACCATTCGCCGGGCACATCAATGAACTCCTTTGCATGCTCCAGGTAGGCTTTGCGACCCACGCGCGCCGTCGTCCACTCATGTCCAATCCACCCCATCGCAGTCTTCGTCCCGACACTGCTGGAGCTGACCTCGGAAATGAGTCCCCGCGCGATCGACCAATCATGGAGAACCACCAGTTCCGCGTTTTGCACAGATGGAGAAAACACGGGCAAGTCGCTTTCAAAAACAAACTTCTTGACATCATTCGAGACTGTTTTGATCGTCAGCATTTCGGGTTGATTCGGAAAGCGGCTGCGAGGTAACGGACGACCGCTGACAAAAAGTTGTCTGAACCACCATTTTCCATCTCTGACATCAGGCAATTCGGTTGTCCACACGTTCTTTTCACCTTTTCGCCAGCCCTTGATGTGTCGGCCGCCCATAAAAACCGGTTGACTACCCGGATCGGCCGTGACGGTGATCGAATACTTCCGGCTACTTGCCTCCTTATCCGTAAAAACTACAGCACGATCCAGAACATATACGCCTTCCCGCACCAGAATCCGCACATCCTTCTGCCAGGGACCCTTCTCTCGAATGGCATCGGCAGCGCGTTGAAGTGTGCGGAAAGGTTTTGCCCGAGTGCCCTCATTCGCATCACTGCCATCCGCTGCTATGTAAAACTCCGTCTGCAGCATATCCTGCTGTCGACACCCCTGATATATGCCGATCAGAGATACGATCACGAGAATGGAAACAACGAATTTTTTCATGAGCTTCCCTTTCTATGGCAGCGGATCACCATTTCGGATCGCCGCAATCCAATCACATCCTTTTCCCGTCGTCAGTGTTGGAATGAGGTTGAGTTTCAAAAAGTCTTTTCGTGATAGCATGGTTCATTTGTCCATTCAGGTCAGATCATGTTTGCGGCGCAGTTCGCGGATGGCCTCGATCAGGACCTGCTCGCCGCCGGGCGCCAGAGGCGACGGGAAATGGTACTCCCAGTAGCTGTCCACTTCATAGCCGCCCTGTTGCAGCATGGGCGTGACCGGCAGGTAGATCTGGCAACCGTTCGTGTAACCGAGTACAAAGGTGACGCCGTGCTCGAATTCCTTGAGCATCAGGTTTCCCAGTTCGCCCACGACCTCGCCCTCGACTCCGAGAAGGGAGAGGCCAATGCCGAGCTGCACGGCGTGCAGACTGACCGGCACGGCCGTCGGCAGGCCGCCGCACGCCTGTTTGGCGAGCATATCAGCCGCCCACTTCCGGCGGGCTTCGCGCTCCTCCGGATTCTTCTGGATCGCGTCGAAGATCTCGCGAGCGGGGGCGGGCTGCAGCGGCCACGCCAATTCCTGGAGATGCATCCGCAGGGCCGGCACCACCTCACCCAGTACGCTGCGGGCGCCGGCAATGACGGCATCGGCAACTTCCGCTCCGGCGGCTTCGATGTCCTCGATGCTGCCGTGCTTCCAATGATCTTCCGCCACGGCGATCTGGCGCGGCTTGGTGTCGGCGCCGGCGCCCTGGAGAAACAGCGCACCATCGGTCTTGAAATGCGCATTCAGCTTGCGCATGGCCGCACCGGGATAGTCGGCGGAGATGTTGAGTTCGTAGTAGGTTGAGGGATGACAGGAGGCGGCGAAAAGTACGGACACCACCTGCCCGCGGCTGTCCTTGAACAGACAGAAGGGCACGGTGTCGCAGATCGGAGCTTTGAGGAAAGGAGCCCACTGGCAGGTGCCGTCGGGCAGGATCTTGCGGCGGCTCACGGGCATGTTCGTGGTGGCAGTGCCGGCGTAGAGCGTGACTCCGCGAGCACCGGCCCGGGCACTGCGCGCCGCTGCCAGCGAGGCTGCCTCGATGACGTCGAGGTAGCTGGCATCCGGCCCGTCGCTGTAGGCCCAGTGCGTCAGACGGGGTCCGGCGTGCGTGTGTGAGGTATTGAGCAGGATCTGGGACGGCTTCAGTTCAAGGGCGCGGCCGAGTGCGTCCTTGTAGCGATCGATCTCGGCGCGCTCAAAGAACAGCAGGTCATAGCCGATGATCAGGCACTCGTGCGTGTCCTGAACGAGGTACAAAGCGCGTACGAAAAGGTCGTCGATAATCGCCCGACAGCCGCCCTGCTGCCCGAGGCCTTCCATGGCCATGCCCAGAGAAGGGTTAACCAGCGCCTTGCCAAAGCCGGCCTTCATCGCATGCTCCTTTCCTGAATCCGCCACGCTGCGCTTCACTTGGGCACAGACCGTCCGGTCAGGCGCTTCGAAAGAATCATGGCAACCCCGACGAGAAGCAGCAGACCGCTGATCGCGAGATTGACCCCGATGTTCGTCCGGGCAACGGGCGCGAGCAGGATGAGAAGCGTCATTCCTCCCAAGGCGACCGACATCCACCCCACGAGTGGAAAGATGTTGGCCTCCTTTGCCCCGGTGGAGATGACTTCCTTCACGACGTCGACCGGTCTGTCCAGTTTATCAAAGAAGGCGGCCACTTCAGACTGCGATGCCTTCAGGTCTCTTCCGAACAGGGCGGCAAATCCGTAGGTCAACGCAAAGAACGCGAGTGCCGTCAACAGGAGCCAGAAGTGGGCCGACAGCAGAAACTCCGTCCCACCAGCCATCAGGATATCCGTGAAGTTTCCGGGCAACAGATTCGGATTGTGATTGGCAAACAGGAGGAAGAAGTAGAAGACACCACTGAACACCAGGCTGAACGCCAGGGCAGACGTCCGCCGTGCATTA
>Ga0315273_10011795_pt1 | contig 11186 bp, 10 predicted proteins | sample YL17G02_0_MG_FD_205753 | JGI IMG/M metagenome (GOLD analysis project Ga0315273, IMG submission 205753) | Sediment microbial communities from Yellowstone Lake, YNP, Wyoming, USA - YL17G02_0 | ecosystem: Environmental > Aquatic > Freshwater > Lake > Sediment | place: USA: Wyoming | collected...
TCGCGACGGCGACCCAGGGAGCCGCCAACCTGTCGCCGACGGCGCCGGCGCGGCGCGGGGACAGGTCGGCCGCCGTGGAGAGCACGAAGAGGTCGCCCTTGCCGTGCGAGGACGGGGGCTCCCTGGCCGAGAGGAGCTGGAGGAAGGTCCCGGAGGAGGAGGAGGACGACAACGACGTCGGCGCGGGGGAAGGATTGGCGTCGCCGCCGCCGTCGTCGTCGTCCTCGTCGGCAAAGGCCCTTCGCATCTTGCTCCACCCGCCTCGACTTCCGCGGTTCCTGTTGTTGTTTTCGTTGCTGCTGTTGCTGTTCCCATTTCCCGAGGCAGCAGCAACGGCCGAGGGGTACACGACCAGCTCGGCCCTGGAGTAGAAGGCGACGCCCGAGGCGCGGCACGCCCGCTCGACGGCGGCGGGCGGCGGCTCCGGCGGCCGCTGGAGGCTCGCGCCGCCTGCCGCCGCCGCCGCCGCCGAGGCAGGCGCCGAGGCCGCCGTCCCTGCCGCGACCCGACCGCGGGCCGCGTGGAATGCCCTGGTCGCCGCGGACAGCCTCAGGTTGAGCTCCTCGACGGTCGCGGAGCAGAGCACGGAGCCGTAGTGCGCCGCGGAGGAGAAGGTGTCCGGGATGCGGACGAGCCTGCGGAGCGGGGGCAGCTGCGCCCGGCTCGGAGCAGAAGGCGCTGCTGCTGCTGCTCCCGCGGCAGCGGCAGCGACAGCGGTGTCGACGCAGCACTCCCACGCCGGAGGGGCACGCAGGAGGGAGAAGGGCGCCAGGGGAGCAACAGACCGAGGCGGGGCGTTCTGGTTGTTGTCGTTGCTGCCGTTGTTCGTTCGTGGGCCGGCGGCGGCGGCGGCAAACGAAAAACCTCCTCGTCGCTCGGCCGCCACCGCCGCCGCGTCTGCTCCGGGGGCGCCCCAGCGAGCGCCCCCGGCCCGGTGGCCAGCAGCAGAGGCCTGGAGCCTTGGAGGAGGCCGCTGAGGGCGAGGAGGAGGAGGAGGAGGAGGAGGAGGAGGAGGAGGAGGGGCAGCTCGCTCCTCCTCTTCCTCCTCTTCTTCCTCTTCCTCTTCCGGCGGCGGCGGCGGCGCCCCGAGCGAGCCGGAGAGCAGGCCGAGGATCTCGTCGTCGGACCGCGGGACGCGCCGCCCTTCCGGCCGCTTCCATTCGTGCTGCTGGTACTGCGCGGGGGGAGGCGTCGCTGCCGCATCCCGTTGGCGCTGCTGCTGCTGCTGCGGCTGCGGCACAGTCCTCAGCGGCGCCCTGAACGCCGGCACCCGCGAGCGCGGAGGGAAAGGCAGCGAGAGCGGAGCCGGCGCGGCAGCAGAAACGTCGTCATGCCTCCCTCCTGCTGCTGCTGCTCCTCCTCCTCCTTCTCGCCCCTCGCCCTCTTCTTCCCCTTCCAGATCCACCAGGAAGCCGTCGAAGACCGTCAGGCCCGAGGCGAACGGGTGCGAGGCGGGGTGCTGCTCGGCGGGGGCCGGGGCCGAAGCGACGGAGAGCGTCCGGCCCGCCTCGTCGGCCAGGGACAGGAGCACGCTCGAGGGCCGCAGGAGGACGATGCCGTCGTGGTAGACCTTGTTCTTCTGGCGGACATGCTTGGTGTAGAGGGCGCGGAAGCGGCGCGTCGGTTGCGAAGGAAGAGGGGCGTTCATCTTTGCTTCCTCCACCCCCTCAAAGAGGCGAGAGAGGCGGACGAAGGGGGGAGGCCTGTCGCGTCTGTCGATGGAGAAAAATGAATTCGCCGTCCGTCGTGCGACCTCAGGAGGCGCTGTTTCCTTCCCTCGTTCCCTCGCAGGTGACGCGAACGACGTCGAGTCACTGCGAGCGGCAGCGAATTGCCATTCGAGGGACACGGTGGCTCAGGCGAGGACGCAGGGAAAGGATGCCTCTTGATGAATCGATGAAGTTTTGGACGAGCGAGAGAAAAAAATCGGAAAATGAGCTGCTGTCGTCGGATTTCCCCCCCTCCTTTTCCCCTTTTTTTTTCGATTTCCGATTTCCTCTCCCTTCGTGTAGTAACAGACGATAATTCTCGGAAACAAAAAAAATCCAACTTCCTCTTTCGTTATTTCCTTCTTTCTTTCTTATTATCTTTCCCCGACAAAAAAAGACCACGAGGCGCGCGAAATGAAAACACGAAGAACATGAAATTGAAAAGATATATGTCTTGCTCTCTCTCGTCTCTCTGCTCTCTCTGCCTCTCTCTCTGCCTCTCTCTCTGCCTCTCTCTCAAGATCCGAACGTCTTGTTAAAAGCCGCATCGACTTTTTTCGCAACCTCTGCGCCAAGTTTGTTGCCATCGACGCTGCTATGATTGTAGTGGATACCTCCTGCATTGGGTTCGGAAAGATTCGATGAGTTTTTTTTAGTTAGTTTGTTTTTGCTCTCAAGTTTTTTTTAACTTGAGCGAGCGAGCAAGCGAGCGAGAGAAAGAAAGAAGGCAACTCACCGTAGAGCCTGGAGTCCCCGACCTCCACCGCCGACGCACGCAGCGACGTGTAATTGCGCGGCTGGAACCCCTTCGTGGCCGTGTTCGTCGAGAACGGGATGTCGTCGCGCCCGAACCAGTTTGCGATGACCTCGGCAGACGAGCCACTCGTGATCGTGTGCCCGCTCGGGTACTCCGGGTGCGGCGGCGTCTTCAAAAAAGGTTCCCAGTTCGGTAAGGACTCAGAGTAGTTCCCGCCGTTGCCCCCGCGGCTCAGGGCGGTGATGGGCCTGGCGGCCAGGTCTCTGTACTTCAGAACCCAGCCGAGCGTCGCGGCATCCGAGTTGGCGACGGCGACGCGGGCGAAGAGCTCCGCCGTCTGGAGGAGCGTGGCGTTCTCCGGCAGCAGCGATGCGGCGATCTGCAGGTAGTGGCCTGCGACCGTGGGCGTCCCGGGGCCGTCCACCCAGAAGCCAGGGATCGTCGATTGCTCTTTGCTCCTCTCGGTCGAGTTGAGCCACCCGACGCGGGCGACCTGCGCGAGCTCTTTCTCGTACTCCTTCGTGCCAATTTTCAGCGACGAGTAGTTTTTGAAGTCCTTGTCGACAATCTCCTTGGGACTGCCGCCCTGCAGCACGTAGAGCTTGGAGTTTGCCAACTGAGGGTATAAAGCGAACTTCTGGCCCGGGGTGAAAGCGTACGAGCCAGGCTTGCCGTCCTTGGCGGAGGCCGGCTTGAAGTTGGCGAACTCGAACGCGCCCGAGTTTTCCGCGGCGGCGACGGCGATCTTACTCGCGACGGGGTTGGCGATGTTGCCCGCCTTTTTGACGTCTTCGTCGGACAGGCCCTCGAGGAGCGTGCCGATCAGGGGGTCGAGGGAGACTTGCTTGAAGGGCAGGGCCTGGACGGCGACCCTGTAAGCGGCGAGGGCGGCGACGGCGGACGCGTTGGCCTTCTTGGAGGAGGGCTCGCGCTTGTTGGCCAGGAGGGCCTTGTACTCTGCGAGGTTGACGTCGGCGAAGAGCCTCGCCGCAAGCTGCTGCTGGATGTCCAGGGCCTAAGTTTTTTTTTGGGGGGTGGGGGGCTCGATTGAGCTCAACTTGAGTTCAAGCCGACTGGAAGCTGAAAAGGCTGGCCAGAGCGAGTGGGGCCGCGGAGCGGCCCCACTCGCTTATCTGATGCATTTAAGAACGATCGGCGTTATATGCTTGGAAAGCATTAAAAGGGCTTTCCGAGCACTTATCTGGTTTAGCAAAACCAGATAAGTGCTTTTCCAATTGCGAACCGAATAACTCACCGATACCTGGTCCTCGAGCCAGGCTTGGATCTTCGTGACCGTGTTGTTGGCAGAGGGCCCTCCGACGGGCGCTACCGCGGTCCTGGCCGCCGAGGCTCCCGCAGAGGCGGCCGAAATAAGCAGCGTGAGCAGCAGCAGCAGCAGTGTGCGCATCAGAAGAGGATTGCGAGGCATCCTGCTTTCTTCTTCTTTCCCGGCAGATTAAGAAATATGAGGAGGAAACGGAGAGAGTGAGACAAGAGGTGGCGGTTTCGCGAAAGAGCAAGCGTTGGACAGAGGGAATTGATAAAGAGGGTGAAAAATAAAGTTGTGAGGAGGAGGAAACTTCCAACTTTGCAGGAGCGAAGGGCGGGAGGGTTGCTTCCGGCGCCGACCCCGTCGTCGGCCCCCTCCTCCTCCCTCTCCGCCATTTCCGCCTTCTCGGCAGCTTTGGTGGCCTCGGAGGGCCACGAAGCGCGACGAGCAGAGCGGGCTTGCCCGAGCCAAAGGGGCCGTGGATCATCGTGACCGCCGGAGGGCGAGCTGAGGGACGCGCGCCGGGGGGGGGGGCGAGCGGCCCCTCGTTCTCTTCTTCCCCGTCCAGATCCACCTGCCACCAGGGATGGAGAAAAACGAATTCGCCGTCCGTCGTGCGACCTCGGGAGGCGCTGTTTTCTTCCCTCGTTCCCTCGCAGGTGAGGCGAGCGACGTCGAGTCACTGCGAGCAAGAGAAAAATCGGAAAAGAGTCGGTGCCGTCAGATTTTCAGCCTTTTTTTTTTTTTGCTCTTCATTCGTTTTCGCTTCTCTCGTTTTCACTCAAGCTCTAGCCAACACGAGGTCAAAGCTCCGAGCCTCTCTCGCTTTCTCTCACACGATGTCCCTCAACAAGCGCGTCGGGTTCATCGGCGCGGGACAGATGGCCGAGGCCCTCGCCCGCGGCTTCGTCGCCCGCGGCGTCGTCACCGTCTCGGCCATCACCGCGACCGACCCTGTCGCGGCTCGCAAAGAGGTGTTCAAGTCGTTCGGGGCCAGCGTGACCGGGTCGAACGCGGAGGTAAGATTGCGCTGGTTGCTGCTAGCGATACAAAGAAAGAGAACAAGCGAGGGAACGAGAGAGAGTGCGAGAGAGGGAAGAGAAAAAAACATTGAGTTTCTCGCCGTCGTCGCATCGCCGATGCTGGCCAGCCCCTTTCTCAACCTCGACCCTCTCTCTTTGTCTTTCTCCCCCAACCTCGTCACAACAGGTCGTCCAGTCCTCGGACATCGTCTTCATCGCCGTCAAGCCGCAGTACGTCTCGACGGTCCTCGCCGAGATCAGGCCCGTGCTCGCGGACAGGCACGTCCTGGTGTCGATCGCCGCGGGCGTGACCATTGCTGCGCTCAAGGTGCGATGTTTTCCGTCTGTTTTTTTTTTCCACCTCTCTTTCTCTTCTCTCTCCTGTTCCTCTTTGCATGCTTCGCCCACCCTGCCCCTTCACGCAAGGCAAAGAAAAAAAACCCTCTCAGGAAGCTGCCGGACCCACAGCCCGCCTCGTACGAGTCATGCCCAACACCCCCTGCCTCGTCGGCGAGTCCGCGGCCGCGATGTGCGTGGGGGGAGCCGCGGACGCCGCCGACGCCGACGGCGTCAGAACGCTGCTGTCCGCCGTCGGCGTCGTCCACGCCGTCGACGAGAAGCTGCTCTCCGCGGTGACGGGCCTGTCCGGCAGCGGGCCGGCGTACGTCTTCCTCATCATCGAGGCCCTGGCGGACGGCGGCGTGCGCGCGGGCCTGCCCAGGGACGTCTCGCAGGCGCTCGCGGCGCAGACGGTGCTGGGCGGGGCGCGCATGGTCCTCGACACGGGGCGGCACCCGGGGGCCCTGAAGGACATGGTGACCTCGCCCGCCGGGACGACAATCGCCGGGGTGCACGCCCTCGAGCGCGGTGGAGTGCGGGCGGCGCTGATCGACGCGGTGATGGCCGCGACGGCGAGGGCGGACGAGCTGGCGAGGTTGAATTGAAGGAGCGGAGCGGAGGCGGGGGGGCGGAGTTCTCGGGTCTTCTTGGTCGACGCGTGTTTTGCGTTGTGGCTTCTTTTCACGTGTCAATCGCCCCAGCGTGTGTCTCTTTTGAGTCGAGGCGTTGAACGAAGCAAGGATTGTCCCGCCCCCTTTCGTGCTTTCGTCGACAAAGGAGAGAAGAACAAGGGAAGAGAAACAGAGGTCGAGGTCGAGGTGGGGTCCCCGGTCGGCGCTTTTGCCTTTTGTTTTCTTCATTTTCTTTCAATTTTTCATTTGCGCTCTCCAACTTTGAGCGAGAAAGGAAAAAGCGAGCGCCAGGGTTTCAGGTACGCGTGGCTGCTTGCTGGTCTTCATTTTGCATCAAGGTCTAGAGGAACTTCTCGAGGCCACTCAGAGATCCCGCGAAAGACAGAAGACGCCGTCGAGAGACTGAACGGCGCCGGTTTCCGGGCGGTCTGTCTCCTGCATGCTCTCGATTGGCGGGCACTGTCGTCGTCAACGTCGCCTCTCCCATTCTCTCGTTTCCCGCTTCTTGTCGCCCGTCTTCTGCTCTGGTCTTTCTTCCGAGGGAGAGTTATATGCCTTCTGTCTCCCTGAAGCAGTTCGATTTACCAAAAAACGAGCTCACGAATCCTGCCCCGAATCTTTCAATGCTTTTTCAAAAAAAAAAAACCCATCTTAGAATCATGGCGAGCGTTGACGCCGCCGCTACTGCCGCGCATGCGCCCTTGCCGCTCGCCGCTCCCTCTGCCGCCAAGGCCGTCCGCATCTCGATCGGGGGCTTCGAGGTGCAGGTCGGCCCGGGTGGGACCGGGGGCTCCGGCGTGCCCCTATTCACGGTGGTGCACAGGGGGGGAGGGAACGGTGGCGGAGGAGAGATGCCGCCGCAGCTGCAGCAGTCGACGACGACAAGCGCCTCGAACGACCCAAACAACTCCGCTCCCTCCGCGCCGCAGCCCTCCTCGTCCTCCTTCCTGCTCTACATGGTCGTCGGATTCTCGGTCACGCTCGGCCTCATCATGCTCTGCACCTCGGCCGTGTTCGCGGTCCGGGCCCTGAGGAGCCAGGCGGCGCAGCAGAGGCGCGCGGAGGAGCGGCGGGCGCGAAGAGGGCGGGGCGGCGGCGAGGGCGGCGGCGACGCCAGCGACGCCGAGCGAGGCGGAGCTTCCTCTTCCCCGCCTCGGACCCCCAAGCCCGCCTTCCTGGTGCTCAACCCGCCGGGGGGGGGCGCGGCGGCGTACGTCGCCGTCGCTGTCTCGTCGGAGGGCGGCAGCGTCCACTCGTCGGCGAGCAAGGGGAAGAAAAAGTGGTCCTGGAGGGCGGGGAGCGCCTCGTCGTCGAGGAGTGGCGGCGGCAACGGGAGCGAGCACAAGACGCCCCGAAAGCAGCAGCAGCAGCCGCAGCCGCTGACGACGCCCAGGAGGCAGCGGCCGCGGTCGGGGCTCATCTCGGCCCTGATGATGCGGCCGCTTTCGGCTGCGGCAACGCTCGGAGGAGGAGGCGGAGGAGGAGGAACTGGAAGCGCTTCGAGCAGCAGAACGGGAGAAGAGGAGGCAGAGGGAGCGTCGTCGTCGTCGGCGGCGGCGGCTGAGAGCAAGCGCAACGACCTCGGTTCCTCTTCCGAAGACGAGGGAGACCCCGAGGCGCCCTCCGCGCTCAACACGCCTCTTCGGAGACCGCACAGGCTTCCGAGCTGTTGAGTTGAAAGCGAGCGAGCGAGCGAGCGAGGGAAATGCGTGAAGTTGTGCTTGAGGAGTCCCAACTTACAAGATTGTGAACTGAAAAGAAGTGAAAAATCCAAAAATTCAGAAATCGTGTTTTTGCATTCTCTCTCTCTCTCTCTCTCTCCGTAACTAAAAACAAGACACGCGCACCCGTTTCGGGGATTTCCTAAGAATGATTTCGAGCAAAAGGAAGAAAGAACGGTAAAGAATTTGGGTTGGTTGGTGGTGGTGGTGGAAAAAGGAAAGGGGCAACGGCCGCCGACGACGACAAAAAACCAAAAAGAACAGAAACCAAAAACAAAACGCTCCTATTTTCACATCTTGGGCCCCCTCGCGTTCTTCTTCGCGAGCGGCCCCTTGCGGATCCGCACGCTCTCCGGCGTCACCTCCACCAGCTCGTCCTCCTCGATGTACTCCAGGGCGTCGTCGAGCCCCATCTCCATGGCCGGGACCAGCGGCACCTTGGCGTCAGCGCCGCTCGAGCGGATGTTTGTCGCCTGCTTGCGCTTGCAGACGTTGACGGTCAGGTCGCCCGCGCGCTGGTGGATCCCCACGACCTGCCCGTTGTAGACCTCGTCGCCCGGGGCGACGAACATGCGGCCGCGGGCCTGCGTGGACTCCAGGGCGTAGCCGGTGACCGCCCCGGTCTCGTGCGCGACGAGCGAGCCGAGGTCGCGCGTCGTGATGTCGCCCGACCAGGGCTCGTACCCCTTGAAGATGGTGTTAAGCACCGCCGTGCCCTTGGTGGCCGTGAGCATGGCGTTGCGCAGACCGAGGAGCCCGCGCGTGGGGATCTTGTACGAGACGCGGGTGAGCCCGCCGCCGCCGGAGCCCGAGGTGTCCGAGTCGCCCATCTTCTTCATGTCGAGCATGGCGCCCTTGCGCGAGCCCATGAGGTCGACGACTGGGAGTTTTTTTAAAATGATTATTATTAGATTTGGATTGGAGAGAGAGAGAGAGGATGGTGAAAGCGGATGGGGAGAGAGGAGGAGGGAGGAAGAGGGAAAGGAAACGTGAGTTTTTGTTTCTCTCTCTCCGGAAAAAAAAACTCAAAAAAAACTCCTCTCACCTCCACCGACGTGCTCCTCCGGGACCTCAACAATAGCCTCCTCGAACGGCTCCAGCTTCTTCCCCGTGTCCTTGTCGGTGCGCGTGATGACCCTGGGGGGACCGACAGCAAACTCAAACCCTTCGCGCCGCATGTTCTCGATCAGGATCGAGATGTGCAGCTGCCCACGGCCCGAAACCACAAACTGGTCCGCCGAGTCCCCGGGCTCGACGCGCAAGGCGAGGTTGCGCTCGAGCTCGCGGTCGAGGCGCTCCTTGAGGTTGCGCGACGTCACGAACTTCCCTTCGCGCCCTGCAAAGGGGGACGTGTTGACCGAGAAGGTCATGCGCACCGTCGGCTCCTCGACCGAGATGGTGGGAAGCGGGTCAGGGCTGTCGCGCTCGCAGATCGTCTCTCCGATGGAGACGTCCGAGAGGCCCGTGACGGCGCAGATGTCTCCGGCCTAATGGGGTTTTGGTTGAGAAAAAGAGGGAAGCAAAAGGGAAAGTGAGTTTCTTTTATGTTTTTGGAGCTCATTTGTAGTGCCACTGTTCTCTCTCTCAAAAATAAGAAAAGAAAAGCTTTTATTTCCTACTCACCGCAACGGCGTCGGCGGCGACGCGGGAGAAGTTGTCGTAGACGAAGGCCTCGGCGACCTTGCCGAAGCGGCACGAGTCTCCGGGCTTGCAGATGGAGACGGCCGCGCCTGTTTTGGTTGGTGGAGTTTTTTTTTTTTGAGAGAGAGCGTAGGCAAAGAAATGAGTTTGTTTTCTCTCTCCCTCTCTCCCGCTTCGCTGCCTCTCTCTCCCCCCGCCAAAAAAAAAAGAATACAAGCACCAAACGACTCACCGCGAGACAGCGTCCCCGAGGTCACGCGCCCGATCGCGATGCGCCCCTTGTGCTCGTCGTAGTCCAGGTTGGTCACGAGCAGCTGCAGCGGCGCGTCGTCGCCCGAGCGCACCCGCGGCGGGGACACCTCGCGGACGATCGCGTCGAACAGCGGCGACAGGTCGTCGGCCAGCTCGGTGGCCGAGGGCCCTGCCACCCCGGCCTGGCCCGAGGCGTAGATCACGGGGAAGTCGCACTGCTCGTCCGAGGCGCAGAGGTCGCAGAAGAGGTCAAACGTCGCGTCGACGACCCAGTCGACGCGGGCGGCGGGCCTGTCGACCTTGTTGACGACGACCACGACCTTCTTGTCAAGGGCCAGGGCCTTGCGCAGCACGAAGCGCGTCTGTGGCATGGGCCCCTCGACGGAGTCGACGAGCAGAAGCACGCCGTCGCACATGTTGAGCACGCGCTCGACCTCGCCGCCAAAGTCGGCGTGGCCGGGCGTGTCGATGATGTTGATCTTCGTCTTTCCGTAGCGCACCGCGGTGTTCTTCGAGAGGATGGTGATGCCGCGCTCGCGCTCGAGGTCATTGGAGTCCATGACCTGATGAGAGGAAGGGGGAGAGAGAGAGAGAGAAACGGGAGAGAGAGAGAGAGAGAGAGAGGAAAGTGAGCACTTTTGTTTTCCTGTCTGCGCCGCACGAGCAAGGTCGGCTAAAGAAAACAAAAAACTTTCAAACCGTACCCTCTCCTGCACGGCCTGGTTGTCGCGGAACACCTTGGACTGCCTGAGCATCGCGTCGACCAGCGTGGTCTTGCCGTGGTCGACGTGCGCGATGATGGCGATGTTGCGGATGTCCTCGCGGAGCTCCGTGGGGAAGTCGTCGGCGGCCTTGGCGGGCGCCGGGGCGCCGTCAGAGGCGGGCGCCGCCGGCGGGGCGTCGGCGACGGCACTGGCGGAGACGAAGCGGCGGGCCGTGGCTGTTGTGTAGCGTTATTGGTTTCGAGTTTCGAAGTTTCGGGTTTCATTCGTTCGGTTTTTCATCGGAAGTGAGATGGCCGGTAGAACGGGAGAGAGGGAGAAAGAAAGGCGACCGGAGGCTGGAGCAAAAAGCGGATGAAAAAAGGGGCTCTCTCGGTCGCGACAGCAAGTTCTCCGTTTCCGACGAACGGCGGCAGCGCTCGCTCGCGCTCGAAAACGAAATCGTTGCCAGAACGCTGTCCCGATGTCGACACGAAGCGAGCCTCTAAACGCCAAGCTTTCCACCCAGCAGGTCCTCGACAGCGCGTTCATCGCCGCGATGGAACAGGGGAGAAACACACGCGAGCAGAAGCAGAGCGCCAGGGGGGGGGGCAACGCACCGTTGGATGAGCGGCGAAGCAAGGCGGCGGCGGCGACGACGGCGGCCGAAGTCGACGACGACGACGCCGGCCTCGCAGCGGCGGCGATGGGGGCCCTCACTGCGGCGCCGCGGCCGGCGGACCTGGCCGCAGTGGATCCGACACTACCGCCAGAACGGTAGGAGAGAGAGGCGGCCATCTTGAAGAGGAGGCGGCGCGAGATGATGAAAGAGGAGTAAGGAACAGAAGTTTTTTTCTTCGGGAAAAAAGAGTGGAGGTTTCTTCGCCTCTCGTTTCGCCACTCCTCAGAAAGTGCTAGCCAACGGCAGAGAGAGGAGAGAATCGCTTTCATCTCTCTCTCTCTCCCTCTCTCTCTCTTTTTGTTCCCCCTTCCTGTGCTTTAGCGCTCTCACTCGATGTCCTCTTTCCTGAAGAAGCTCGCGGCCAGGAGCTCCAGTGTGCGTGTGTTTGTTTTGGATGCCAGCGACCTGAACGAGCGGAAATGGAAGGCGGCAATGTCGATTGGCCGGAAAAAAAGGCTCA
>Ga0315273_10011796_pt1 | contig 11185 bp, 5 predicted proteins | sample YL17G02_0_MG_FD_205753 | JGI IMG/M metagenome (GOLD analysis project Ga0315273, IMG submission 205753) | Sediment microbial communities from Yellowstone Lake, YNP, Wyoming, USA - YL17G02_0 | ecosystem: Environmental > Aquatic > Freshwater > Lake > Sediment | place: USA: Wyoming | collected...
TGGAGTAGGTCTGCCTGGCCCGGATGTCCACGAGGAAGCCGGCGGCGCCGCCACCCAGGGAGGGCGCGTCGAGACGGAGGTCCACGGCCGGCTGCGTGAAGCCGTTGCCTTCCAGGGGGCGAACCAGAAGGTAGCGGAGACCAACCCGCCCACGGACGCGGTTCGCGGCGCTCGAGGACCTGGTCCGCTGGAGGGTGCCGGGGACGCCGGCGACATGGCCGGAGTCGACTGCCGCGGGCTTGGCCACGGGAGCAAACTCCACGCTGTCGCCGGCGGAGAGCGCCATGGTCGAGGACACCACGGTGCAGGCTGACCGATGCGAGGCGAGGTAGGTGACACTGAGGGCTCCGACCTGGGCCCCGGCGCGAACCACTCTCACCTCGAGCCCTTCCGTCAGGCCGTCCTCGCGTCCGGCATCGAGGTACGCCATGCCCGAGGCGAGATACGTGATCTTGGCTCGGGCGATGTGCGGCGCGACCTGCCCTTCAGCAGTAGCGACGAGCGCTGCCAGCATGCCCACGAGCGCCACAATTCTAGCTTTCATCCAGCGTTCCCTCGTGGATGGCACGAGTAGCAGGCCGAGCTGGTGTAGCTGTAGCCGCTCCGTCCCACGTGGTGCGAGTCCGTGACGGTCTTGGTGTGACAGGTCAGGCACGTGAACACCGCGTAGTTGGTGCTGTTGGTGTGGCAGTCCGCACAGGTCTGCCACCGCCCCAGGTGTGCACCGGAGTAGATCGGGAAGTAGGGGGCGTCGTGGTCGAACCTCGCGCCAGTCCAAGTGGTAGTGGTGTGGCAGGTCGTGCAGGTCGTGGGGAACCTGGCCCCAACGTGGCTCGGGTTCGTGGTGCCGTTGAAGTCAGTGAGATGGCAGGAGACGCAGCTCGTATTCTTGCCCCGATAGACGCCGTCCGCATGGCACTGCCGACAGGTCACCGAGAGGTGAGCGCCCGTCAGCGGGAACTGGGTGGTGCTGTGGTCATACCTGCCACCCGGCCAGCCACTGGTGGTGTGGCAGCTCGAGCAGTCCGTGGGGAAGGCCAACGAGGCGTGCGGCGGCTGGGTGGAGGCATTGTACGCCTGGAGGTGACAGCTCACGCAGGCCGTGCTCTTGCCGCGATAGACCCCGTCGCCGTGACACGCCAGGCAACTCGCCGCCAGGTGCGCCCCGGTGAGCGGGAACTGGGTGGCGCTGTGGTTGAACGTCGCGCCGGTCCACGCCGTGGTGCCGTGGCAAGTGGCGCAGGTCGTCGGGAATCCGGCCGACTGGTGATTCGGGTTGGTGGTCGCGTTGAAGTCGGCCTGGTGGCAGGAAACGCATTCCATGCTCTTGCCGGCATAGACCCCGTCCGCGTGACACTGCCGGCAGGTGACGGCCCGGTGCGCGCCCGTGAGTGGGAAGCGGGTCGTGCTGTGACTCCAGGTCGTGCTCTGCCAGGCGGTGGTGTTGTGACAGGAGCCGCAGGTCGTCGGGAACGCCGCCGCCCGGTGGTTGGGATTGACCGACCCATCGTACGACTGCTGGTGGCAGCTCACGCAGGCCGTGCTCTTGCCGCGATAGACCCCGTCGCCGTGACACGCCAGGCAACTCGCCGCCAGGTGCGCCCCGGTGAGCGGGAACTGGGTGGCGCTGTGATCGAAGGTCGCGCCGGTCCACGCCGTCGTACTGTGGCAAGTGGTGCAGGTCGTCGGGAAGCCGGCCGACCGGTGGTTCGGGTTGGTGGTCGCGTTGAAGTCGGCCTGGTGACAGGAGACGCATTCCATGCTCTTGCCGGCATAGACCCCGTCCGCGTGACACTGCCGACAGGTGACGGCCCGGTGCGCGCCCGTGAGTGGGAAGCGGGTCGTGCTGTGACTCCAGGTCGTGCTCTGCCAGGCGGTGGTGTTGTGACAGGAGCCGCAGGTCGTCGGGAACGCCGCCGCCCGGTGGTTGGGATTGACCGATCCATCGTACGACTGCTGGTGGCAGCTCACGCAGGCGGTGGGCTTGCCACGATAGACCCCGTCGCCGTGACAGGCCAGGCAACTCGCGGCCAGGTGCGCCCCGGTCAGCGGAAACTGGGTGGCGTTGTGGTTGAACGTCGCGCCGGTCCACGCCGTCGTACTGTGGCAAGTGGTGCAGGTCGTCGGGAATCCGGCCGACCGGTGATTCGGATTGGTGGTCGCGTTGAAGGTCGCCTGGTGGCAGGAGACACATTCCATGCTCTTGCCGGCGAACACGCCGTCCGCGTGGCACTGCTGACAGGTGACGGCCTGGTGCCCCCCGGTCAGCGGGAACCGGGTGGCATTGTGATTGAACGTCGCCCCCTGCCAGGCCGTGGTGTTGTGACAGGTCGTGCACGTCGTCGAGAAGCCCGCCGCCCGATGGTTGGGATTGACCGACCCATCGTACGACTGCTGGTGGCAGCTCACGCAGGCGGTGGGCTTGCCGCGATAGACCCCGTCGGCATGGCAGGCCAAGCAACTTGCGGCCAGGTGCGCCCCGGTCAACGGGAACTGGGTGGCGCTGTGATTGAAGGTTGCGCCGGTCCACGCCGTCGTGCTGTGACAGCTCGTGCAGGTCGTCGGGAACCCGGCCGACCGGTGATTCGGGTTGGTGGTCGCGTTGAAGGTCGCCTGGTGGCAGGAGACGCATTCCATGCTCTTGCCGGCGAACACGCCGTCCGCGTGACACTGCTGACAGGTGACCGCCTGGTGCCCCCCGGTCAGCGGGAACCGGGTGGCACTGTGGTTGAAGGCCGCGCCGGTCCACGCCGTCGTACTGTGGCAACTCGTGCAGGTCGTCGGGAAGCCGGCGGCCCCGTGGTTCGGGTTGGTGGTCGCGTTGAAGGTCGCCTGGTGGCAGGAGACACATTCCATGCTCTTGCCGGCGAACACGCCGTCCGCGTGGCACTGCTGACAGGTGACCGCCTGGTGGCCCCCAGTCAGCGGGAACCGGGTGGCGCTGTGGTTGAAGGCCGCGCCGGTCCACGCCGTCGTACTGTGGCAGGTGGTGCAGGTCGTCGGGAACCCGGCCGACCGGTGGTTCGGGTTGGTCGTGGCGTTGAAGTTGGCCTGGTGGCAGGAGACGCACTCCATGCTCTTGCCGGCATACACGCCGTCGGCGTGACACTGCTGACAGGTGACGGCCAAGTGCGCCCCGGCGAGCGGGAAGCGGGTCGTGCTGTGGTTGAAGGTCGCGCCCTTCCAGGCGGTGGTCTTGTGGCAGCTGGCGCAGTCCGTCGGTAAGGCCGCCGCCCTGTGGTTGGGGTTGAGCGAACCGTCGTAGTTCTTCTGGTGACAGCTGACGCAGAGTGTGCTCTTGCCCTTGTACACGCCGTCGGTGTGACAGGTCTGGCAGGTCACGGCCAGGTGCGCCCCCGTCAACGGGAACTGCGTGGTGGAGTGGTCGTACGGCGCGCCCTTCCAGGCCGTGGTGTTGTGGCATGAGGTGCAGCCGGTAGAGAAGGCGGCCGCGGGATGGTTCGGGTTCACGGTCTTGTCGAAGGACGGCCGGTGGCACGACACGCATTCCATGGACGTCCCCCGCCACACCCCGCCCACGTGGCAGTCCTTGCAGACCACGGCCTGGTGGGCCCCGAGCAGTGCGAACCGGGTGGTGGCGTGATCGAACGTGGCGCCGAGCCACTCGGTGGTTCCGGTGTGGCACTGGGTGCAGTCGGTGGGGAAGCCCGAAGCCTTGTGGGCCGGCGCCGTCGTCCCGTCGTAGCCAGCCTGGTGGCACGAGACACAGGTCTGGGGCCGGTTCTTGAAGACGCCGTCGGCATGGCAGTCAGCGCACCGCGCCGTGAGATGGGCACCGGCAAGCGCGAATGTGGTCGTGCTGTGATCGAACCGGCCGCCCTGCCACTGGCTCCTCGAATGGCAGGAGAGGCAGTCTTTCGGGAATCCGGCGGCGACGTGGTTCGGGTTCGTCGTGGCCTTGAACGTCGGGAGATGGCAGCCCTGACACTCGGTTGGCCGGTTTACATAGGTGAGTCCGCCCTGTGGGGCCGGGACGTGGCAGCTCTGACAATCCACCGCGGCATGCGGACCGTCGAGCGGAAAGCGGGTCTGCTGGTGGGCCCGGTACATCCCGGCATGGTCCGTGAAGCTGCTGGATGTGTGGCAGCGGGCGCAGTTGACGCCGAGCTCGCCGCGGTGGTTGTCGCGGTGGCAGTTCGCGCAGGTCGCCGTGACCCCGGCGAACTTGAGTGATTGGTGACAACTGGAACAGCTCGACGCCGCGTGTGCCCCGGCCAGCGCGAACCCGCTCTTGGCGTGGTCGAACCGCGGCGAGATCCGCGCCGGCTTCCAGGCCGCCGGCTGATGACAGTCCGCGCAGGCGATGGCGATGTCACCATGCGGGCTGGCGCCAGGGGCCACCTGGGCCCGGGCGGTCATCCACGAAACGCAGGCCACGAGGGCCACGAGGAACGGGACGCGACGTCGCATGCTCATGCTCCCAGGCGGGGGGGCGCCGGCGTCTTGGCCGGATGGCAGCTCTCGCACTTCGGAGAAACCGGCCGGAACCGCATGCGCGACTTGCCCACCGCATCGGTTTCGGTCGGATGACAGCGCCCGCAGGCCACTTTGGCATGGGCGCCTTGGAGCTTGAATGACGCGTCCAGGTCGTGATTGAACCGGGCCGCCGGTTTGAATGCGTCCACACCGTGACATGCCTCGCACCCGTTCGCCTTCCGCGCGGCGAATTGACCGCCGTGCGGGTCGGCGTGACAGGCGGCACAGGTCTTCTTGCCGGTGGTGAAGATCAGGGTCGCCGGCTTGGTCGCTGCCCCGATGAGCGCGGCCCCGGCGCCAGGCCGATCCATCCCCTCGTGGCAGGCCGCGCAGGGCTGGGCCCGGTGGGCGCCCTCGAGCGCGAAGCCCAGCTTGGCGTGGGCGGCCAGATCGACGGTGGCCGGGTGGAAGCCGCTGGCCGTATGGCAATCGGTACAGGTAGCATAGCGTCGTTGGTGCGGGTCCACGTGGCAGCTGATACACTCGGCGGAGCCCAGCCGGAAGAGGACCTTGGCCGTCCCGAGCGCCTGGGTGACGGTGAACGCTGGCAGCCCCGGCCGCTTGTCGCCGTGACAGGCGCCGCAGGCCACCGCCGCATGGCGTGCCTCGAGGGGAAGATGGAACTCCGCATGGCGGCTGGTGACGAAGGCGCTCGTCTTCCAGGCTGTCACCTTATGGCAGGACTCGCAGGACCCGGCGCCTGCCAGCTTTGCCAGCTGGTCTCCGTGCGATTCCACGTGACAGTCACGGCAGCGGGCCAGACCATGCTTCTCCACCGTAAAAGAGGAGAGCTTGAAGCCGCTGACTGTGTGGCACGACGCACAATCGCTGACCTTGGACGCTATCGTCGCGGACTTGGCGTGGGCATCCTTGTGGCAGGCGCTGCAGGTGGCAAACGGCGGGTTGACCCGCTGCCCCTCAGATCTGTGGCACTTGGCGCACTGCACCGAAAGGTGACGGCCCTCCAGCGGGTAGCGCGTCCGACCGTGGTCGAAACCTCCAGGCTTGCGCTCGAGGAAGCCGGTGGTCACGTGACAGTCGCTGCAGGTTATGCCGAGCCGGCCCTGGTGCGGATCCTTATGGCAGCCCGAGCACTCGGCCGACCGCGGTGGGACGAATGCCGGGTCGACCTTGCTCTTGCCCGGCTCCACGGTGCCGGTCCTGGCCACGTGGCACTTCTCACAGACGACGTCAGCGTGCTTGCCGATGAGCGGGTAATCGGTCTTCGCGTGGTCGAACTTCGTGGCCGGGGCCCAGGCCCTGGTGTCGTGACAGTCCGTGCAGGCGCCCGTGATCTTGGGGTTCCGCCGGTGGACCTCCTCGTGGCACGATGCGCAGCTGGTTTCCAGCCCGATCCACCACGCCGCCTTGGAGCCCAGGGGGGCAAGCTTGGCGGCGTTCCCGACCCGGAAGGCCTGCTTATGGCAGGCGTCGCACTTGGCCTTGGCGTGGGCGCCGTCGAGTTCCCAGCCGGTGCGCCGGTGGTCGAACCGCGCCAGGCTGTCCGCGGTCCAGGCCACGAGGTTGAAGTCCGTGCCGGCATGATCGGGATGGCAGCTGGCGCACCGGGTCCGCGCCTCCCGCGCATGCAACCCGCGCTTCTGCTGCTGCAGCCAGCCGATCTCCTTGTGGCATTCCAGGCAGGCCCCGTCCATCGCCGTCTTGCTGCCGACCGGATGGCACTTCAGGCACGAGGTGGCGCCCTCGAGCGCGCGGTGCGGGCGCGAGAGGGCACCGGGCGAGATCTGCCCGGCGCCACGGGATGGCGTCGCCAGCATCAGCGCGCCGACCATCACCAGGACCCCGGGAAACCGACGCATGGCAGCGCGGGCCTCATCCGGCCTGCGCCCGCTCGGGCGCCAGAGGAACGTCCTTCTGCACGATCCTGATGCCGAGCTGCTGCAGGAACGTGTAGGGCGCATCGCCACCGACGCGCACGATCACATCGTCGTTGGGCAGGATCATCGACTGCCCGTCGACGTCGAGGATGACGACGTCGCCGCGGATCTCGCGAACCTGGCTCTTGAAGAGCGGCGTGACCCTGCCCTGCTTGAGCGCCGCCGCGATCTTGTCGCGGTTCCGCTCCTTGGCCCGGGCGAAGTCCTCTCCCCGGTAGCTCAGGTGCACCGTGGTGTCCGGCTGGTTGGCGAGGCCCAGTGCCGATTCGATCGCGCTATCGCCGCCGCCCACCACCAGCACCCGGCGTCCCTTGAAGTCTTCCATCTCCGCGATGTCGTAGAAGACCTTGCCGGTTTCCTCGCCGGGCACGCCGAGACGGCGCGGGGTCCCGCGGCGGCCCAGGGCGAGCACCACGCGCCGGGCATGGCATTCGTAGCTGCTCGAGGCGACGCGGAAGACGTCCCCGCTCCGCACGATCGATTCCACCCGCTGACCGGTGCGCACGTGCAGGCCGGTGTTGGCGACGATGGTCTCCCAGATCTGCAGCAGGCTCTCCTTGGAACCGTCCGCCACCCAGAGGTCACCATACAGAGGCACCGTGAGTGGCTCGGCGAAAAGCAGCTTGTGCCGCGGGTATTTCCGAACGGAATCGGCCAGCGTGCCCTGCTCCAGCACCTGGTACTTGAGGCCCGAGCGATGCGCCTCGAGTGCGGCGCTGAGGCCGGCCGGCCCCGACCCGACGATCACCACGTCGTAGGTGTCGGCGTCACCGGTGGTACGAACTTCACAGGGTGGCAGCTCGGTGGCGATGTGCTCGCTGGCCAGTTTGCCCTCGTTGACGGCATTCTTGATCAGGCCCCGGCCGCCCAGCTCGCCGACGACGAACAGCCCGGGCACGTTGGTCTGGAAGTCGGCGCCGAGATCCGGCACTTCGACCCGGTGCACCGCGGCGCCAGCCGTGAGGACGATGGCGCCGACCGGGCAGGCTTCGACGCACTTGCCGTGGGCCACGCACAACGACTTCTCGACGATGGCGACCTTCCCCCGCATCGTCAGGGCGCCAGCCTCGGGACACGACGCGGCGCAGGTGCCGCACCCCACGCAGAGATCGGAGCGCACCATCGCGTGGAGTTTGCCGCCGGACGTCGCATCGGCCTTCGATGCCGACGCACCGACGACCTCGTAGATCTGCTGCGGCACACCGCAGCCAGGGCAGAACGGCGAGCCAGACGGTACCGCCACCTTGCAGCGCGGACACGGCCGGGTCGGACCCGCAGCCCGCCCGCCCGCATGGCCTTCCGTCACGTGCATGTGCCGGGCGATAAACAGCCCGGTCAAGGTGAGGAAGCCGACCGTCGTCAGCAGCATGGCCATCAGCGGCTTACCAGAACCAGGTCGCGCCCAGCGCGACGACAACGGCGACATGCACCACCACGGCGACCAGGGCGGTGATGGCGAAGGGACGATGGGCGACATGCCAGAAGCGGAAGACCCGCTGGGTCGCCGCCAGCATCCGCGCCTGCTGCGTGAGCGCGGCTTCGCGGCTGGCCAGCTTCGCCACCCGCCGGATGGTCTTCTTGTCGAGCTGGCTCATGTCGGCCGCGAACCGGTGCACCGCCCGCCACCGGTTGAAGTCGTCCCGTGCCAGGCCCGCAAAGGTCCGAAGCAGGCCGGCCCCCTCCTCCACGCTGGGCTCAGTGGCCAGCCGACGCTCCACCTCGTCGGGCGTGAGCCGGGTGCCCGCCGCGATTTCCGTCAGGAGGGTCCGGCGCTCGGCCCCGACCTGGCCCATGTCGAGTTCTACCCCGCTCTTGCTGCGGGGAATGCGCGAATAGATGTACCGGCCGATCACGCCGCTGGCGCAGACAACGAGGATCGCCCCGTAGCCGAGGCCGATCAGACCTTCGAACCGCCAGCCGGCGTGGACACCAACGATGAGGGGCATCAGGATCGCCGTGGCCACGTGGACGTCGAGCCACTTGGCGATGGCGCCGGTGAACGCCAGCCAGCGGAGCTTCTTCCGGAACGGATACATCCAGAGGAACAGGAAGATCAGGAAGGCGAGGATCCCGGCCGTCTGTCCCAGGTATCCGGACGGCGCCAGCCATCGGTGGAGCGGGCTCCGAACCCGTACTGCGGACGGCGCGGTGTAGTACGGCAGACTCAGGACCGTGATCACGGCCAGCGAGACCGCGACCGTGCCCAGGATGACCTGGCCCCACCGACGGCCAAACCACCGGCGGTCGGCCGGTGGCGAACGATCGACCGAAATTGAAACAGTCGCGTCCATCGGGGTGTGAACCGAAGCCCCCATCGTCACCACTCGGCAGTTGGGATATTCCAGCGAAAGTACGGTGGGCCACGGCCAGATCCGACCGAATCGGGATTGTGCGGCTCCCCCCCCGCGCGCTAATGAGCAAGAGACGAACCAGCAGCGAATTCCATCACACATGGAGGGATGGATGCGTGGTGGAAGGCATGACGGGGCAACGAGAAACAGGCCGGAACCCTTGCTGGTACTGGCATTCCGGGCGGGAAGACTACGGGAGTAGAATCCGGGGATTCTGCAAGAGGATTCCAGCCGGAGAGCGCCGCCTGTATCAATCCAAGGCGGGCGTATCGAATCGAGTCAGCGGGTTATGGGCTGCTTCGTGCCCAACTCAACGCGGCATTTACCGCCCGGCGCCATTCAGCGATCTGTCTGGCACGTTCCCCAACGTCCGCAGCGGGCGTGAAGGCGCGCCGTGGCCGACCGGAGAGGAACTGATCCGCCGAATTCCACACGCCGAGGGCCAGGCCGGCGAGTCCTGCGGCGCCGAGCGCGGTAGTCTCGACCAGGTGGGGACGCTCAACCGGCACGTCGAGCACGTCGGCCTGGAATTGCATCAGCCAGTCGTTGGCCGCGGCCCCACCGTCCACCCGCACGAACGGGACCTGGAGGCCGGTCCCCGCCACCATCGACTCCAGCAGGTCGTGGGTTCCGTAGGCCATCGCCTCGAGCGCGGCGCGGACCAGGTGAGCCCTGGTCGTCCCGCGGGTCAGGCCGGTGATGGTGCCCCGCGCATCCGGTTCCCAATGAGGTGAACCGAGGCCCACGAAGGCGGGCACGAAGTGCACGCCGCCCGTGTCGGCCACGCTCCGCGCGAGGTGTTCCGACTCGGCAGCGTTGCCGAGCAGGCCGAGTCCGTCACGCAGCCACTGGATCGCCGCCCCGGCGATGAAGACGCTGCCCTCGAGGGCGTACTCGGGCTCTCCCTTGGGCCCGCAGGCTGCGGTCGCCAGCAGACCGGGGCCCGGCCTGGGCAAAACCGTACCGGCATGCACGAGCAGGAATACGCCGGTGCCATAGGTGTTCTTCGCGGTGCCGGGGGTGACACATCCCTGTCCGAAGAGCGCGGCCTGCTGGTCACCCGCGATGCCGGCGATCGGCATCGCCACGCCCAGGTGTTCTGTCGCCGCCTCGCCAATGACGCCGCTCGATGTCACGATCCCAGGAAGCAGCGCGGCAGGCACACCGAACACCTTCAGCAGATCGGGATGCCAGGCGCGGCGCTCGAGATCGTAGAGCAGCGTGCGCGACGCGTTGGTGTGGTCGGTGACGTGCCGCGCGCCATTGGTGAGCCGGGCGATGAGCCAGCTGTCCACCGTCCCGGCGGCCAGCTCGCCGTGCTCGGCCCGGCGTCGCAGATCCGCGTCCCGCAGGAGCCATTCGAGTTTGGTGGCCGAGAAGTACGGGTCCAGCATCAGCCCGGTCCGCTGCCGCAACCACGATTCCCTGCCCTGCTCGCGCAGTTCACGACACCGGGCCGTGGTCCGCCGGTCCTGCCAGACGATGGCCCGGTGCACCGGGCGGAGCGACTTCCGGTCCCAGAGGATGATGGTTTCGCGCTGGTTGGTGATCCCGATACCCGCCGGCCGCTCGCCGGCCTCCCGCATCGCGTCCCGAGCCGCGGCGACGGTGGCCTGGAAGAGATCTTCCGGGTCGTGCTCCACCCAGCCGGGCTCGGGATAGTGCTGCGGGATCTCCCGGTAGCCGCGGCCCAGCACCCGCCCATCCTGGTGGATGACGAGGGCCGTCGAGCCGGTCGTGCCCTGGTCCAGGGCGAGGATGCTTGGCATGGTCAGTCAGCTGGAAGCAGACCGCAGTGAGCAGGAGTCCAGCGTCTGGTGGAGTATATTCTGCACGGCGTTGGTTCGCTCGCCGCTCACTGCGTACGGCTCACGGCGTTTTGCTCACCGCTCACCGTCACCGGCTTATGCCCTATCAGACCCTTCTCTTCGAAATCCGTGACGGCATCGCGATCGTCACGATCAATCGGCCCGACAAGCTCAACGCCCTCAACAACACCGTCATTGACGAACTGGGCGAGGTGGTTGACCGGATCGCGACCGACGCCGACGTGAAAGCGGCAATCCTGACCGGCGCAGGCTCGAAGGCCTTCGTGGCCGGCGCCGACATCAGCGAGCTGTCGCAGTGCGACGTGTCGACCGCCCGGAGCCTCTCCCAGAAGGGCTCCCGGATCTTCCGGCACCTGGAACAGTGTCTCAAGCCGGTGGTCGCGGCCGTGAACGGCTTCGCACTGGGCGGGGGCTGCGAGCTGGCGCTGTCGTGCCACATGCGGCTCGCCTCCGAGAACGCCAGGTTCGGCCAGCCCGAAGTGAAGCTCGGCACCTGCCCCGGCTACGGCGGGACGGTCCGGCTGGCACGGCTGATCGGCCGGGGCCGCGCCATCGAGCTGCTCGCCAGCGGCGGGATGATCGACGCCCAGGAGGCGTACCGGATCGGCCT
>Ga0315273_10011797_pt1 | contig 11185 bp, 9 predicted proteins | sample YL17G02_0_MG_FD_205753 | JGI IMG/M metagenome (GOLD analysis project Ga0315273, IMG submission 205753) | Sediment microbial communities from Yellowstone Lake, YNP, Wyoming, USA - YL17G02_0 | ecosystem: Environmental > Aquatic > Freshwater > Lake > Sediment | place: USA: Wyoming | collected...
CCCGAGCAGCCCCCAAACCAGCTCGTCACCGGCCGGTGGCAAGGCGGATCCCGGCAGGATCGCGCGCAGCAGCCCGGCCGACTGGAGCCCTCGGAAGATCGCCAGCGAGTGCCCGCCTGTGAGGCTTTCGAGCAGCTCATAGGCGACGCGGGCGGGCGCGGCACGATGGATATCCCCCTTGAGCGTCGCAATCGCCTCAACCGCATCCTCGTCCAGACGGAAGGAGAGACGCGCGGCGTATTCGACGGCGCGCATCATCCGCACCGGGTCCTCCGAGAACCTCTCGCGCGCCGGCCCGATCGAGCGGATCACGCCGGCCCGCAGGTCGGCGAGGCCGCCGACGTGATCGATGACCCGGAAATCGGCGATGTCGTAGAACATGCCGTTGACCGTGAAGTCACGCCGCCAGGCATCCTCCTCCGGAGTGCCGTACTCATCGACCTCGGGAATCGGGGCAAGCACGTCGGTGGTCTCACCCTCCTCCATTTCGGGCGGCTCCGGAGATCGACGGAACGTCGCCACCTCGACGATGTCGTCTCCGAAGGCGACGCGGGCGAGCCGAAAGCGCCGCCCGATCAGCCGCGCGTTGCGAAAGAGCTGGCGGACCTGCTGTGGGCGGGCGTTGGTGCCGATGTCGAAGTCCTTCGGCTGCCTGCCGAGCAGCAGGTCACGTACCGCTCCCCCGACCAGGTAGGCGAGAAACCCGGATCGGTGAAGCCGGTACAGGACCTTCAGCGCATTCTCGGAGACCGAGTTGCGCGAAATCGAGTGCTCGGCGCGCGCGAGGACACGCGGCTCCGGTCGCGGCTGGGCGATCTCGCTCACTCCTGCGTGTTCTCCCCGGTGACCGCAACGTCGCTGCTCACGGCCAGGACGATCTTACCAAACTGGTCGCTCCGTTCGAGGCGCTCGTACGCGGCACGCCCCTGCTCGAGCGGCAGCACGGAGTCGACAGCCGCCCGCAGCTCCCATCTCCTCACCGCGTCGAGCATGGCCTTCCAGTCTGCCGCGCTGCCCATGGTCGAGCCGAGAATCGAAAGCTGTTTCCAGAAGATCAGGCGGATCTCCTCGGTGGGTTGCGGCCCCGTCGTGGCGCCGCAGGTGACGATGCGGCCGCCCTTACACGCCGCCTTCAGCGACGCCATCCAGGTTGCCGCGCCGGTCGTCTCGACGACGACATCGGCCCCGCGGTGGCCGGTAAGCGTCCGCACCTCCTTGACGATGTCGGCCTGCGAGTAGTCGATGACCTGGTCGGCGCCGAGCTGCCGCGCCCGCCGCAGCTTGTCCGCGCTTCCGGAGGTGGCGATCACCGTGGCGCCGAGACGCTTGGCGATGGCCATGGCGGCCAGGGCCACGCCGCCGCCGATGCCGTGGATTAGCACGGTCTCGCCGGCTTCGAGGCGCGCGCGGGTGACCAGCATCCGCCAAGCGGTGAGGAACACCAGTGGAAAGGCGGCCGCCTCGGTCCAGCTCAGATGGTCCGGTTTGCGCCCCAGCGAGGCGGCCGGCACCCGGACCAGCTCTGAGAACGTGCCGGCACGGTGCTCGCCGAGCAGGCCGAAGCGAATGCACAGAGACTCCTCGCCCTTGCGACAGAACTCGCACGCGCCGCACCAGACGCCGGGGTTGAGCACGACCTCGTCCCCCACCGACCAGCCCGTGACACTCTCGCCCACCGCAGCGACGACGCCGGCGCCGTCCGCGCCGCCGATGTGCGGCATCTCCAGCGTGAGCCCGGGAATGCCACGCATCACGAAGAGATCGAGACGGTTGAGCGCGGCCGCCTTGATCACGACGAGCGCCTCCCCGGGACCGGGTACGGGCTCCGGCCGATCACCGAACTCGAGCTTGTCGGTCTCGCCGTGCGCGGTGATGTAGAGCGCCCGCATGCTGTCCTCCTGGCGTTTCACCTCTCGAGGCTCAAAGCCGGGTCCCGCGTTCCAACAATCTGGGACTGTGAACTTGGAACCTCGAACTTCGCACTTCCAAACTTCGACTCCCGCCCCTTGCGAGGCGGGAGTCGTTCATCTCCTGTTTTTCCCGGTCCCCGGTACCCGGTTCCCGGTCCTCTGTCTCCTCAGTTCACGTTGTTGAACACCACAGGACGCTGCACCCAGTAGTTGTGACGGCCGTTCGAGTCGACCGATTCCAGCACGAGCTGGTGAATCCCGTCGACGTACTTCCGGGTGTCGAGGAAGTACTGGAAGCCGCTGAACCGCGTAAGGTAATAGGGCAGCCAGGGGAGCTTGGCCTCGACGTCGGGGCGGTACATGTGCAGGTTCGGGCTCGGGTCCTGAATCCCCCCGTCGAGAATCCCGTCGACGTAGATGTTGACCCGGTTCACGTAGGTCTCGTCGATGACCCATCCCTTGACCAGCTCGGTGCCCTTCATGTCCTGCATGTTGATCGGCACCTCGAGCTCGCCGAACGCCGGATCGTCGAGGTCGTCGTTGCAGTCCAGGATGATCGGGATCTGATCGATGATCACTGCCGGCCGATTGGGGTCCTGCGTACCGACCCGGATGGCCAGATAGTGGAGCCCGCGGTGGATGCCCGCGTCGAGGAGGTTCTTCGTGTTCACGGCGAAGAAGAATCCGGCGTACTTCGCGTCCTCGCCGAACTGCGGGTACTGGTAGAGGATGTCGGGCCTCTCCTTGCCGTAGCAGTTGACCTCGGTGAAGAACAGGATCGGGTCGTAGTAGCAGTCACGCGACGTGGCGGAGAGCAGGACGCCGTCGAGCATGAGCTCGACGTACTTCACGCCCTTGAAGCGGGCGATGTCGTTCTGGTCGACGACCCAACCGGACACCCAGTCCATGTGGTCCTCGGGATCGACCGGCGGCGGCGGCGAGACGATCGGCGGGATGCCGCACTTGCGCGAGTAGAAATGCCCGTTGTTCATCGGCCAGTCGATCCGCCCGAACGGCGCTAGCGTCGCATAGTTGTTGTCGATCCAGATGTTGCGAGTCGCAAAGACCCGGCTCTTGCCCACCGAGTCCCACGCGCGGACGGAGATCCGGTGCGGGCCGTTGGTGTAGTTCGCTGTGTACAGGTTCATCTGCCAGCCGGAGCTGAACGCGCCGGCGACGTCCGGGTACATGTTCGACACATCCGGCCGCGGCAGCGGATAAATCACCTGGCCGATCACGCGTCCGTCGAGCATCACCTCGATGTCGGCCCTGATCTTCCCGTCGGGCGCCACGGTCGTGCGGATCGCCTGGTCGTCGATCGCCCAGCCGGTGATCGGGTAGACGCCCCAGACCATGTCCTGCTCGCCGTAGATGAACTCGTCCCGTGGGCTGTCGAGGGCGCCGAGCGGCGGCTGGTTGAGCGTCTTGTCGACGGTAACCATCCGCGCGCCCAGGACCTCCTTCTGAACGTCGCTCCCACCGAGCTCGGTTTGCGCGTACGTCACCTCGACGGCGACGGTGTGCGGACCGTTCGAGTAGTTGGAGGCGAGGAACGAGGTCGTGAACCCGGGGTCGTAGGGCCACTGCCCACCGAAGAAGTGGGGGTACTTGCGCCTGACGTCGCCGCGGGGTTGGTTGATGTCCACCTCGTGGACCGGGGCGCCGTCAACGAGGAGCATGATGCCAGACACACCCCTGGGATCGAGGATGAAGCCCTTGACCTCGACGATTCCGAAAACCTTTGCGTTGGCCTTTGGGCTCTCCAAGCTGAAGACCTGAGCCGGCTGCGGCTGCGCGGTTGCGCTGGCCGTCAGGCATAGGGCCACGGCAGCGGCTGCCACGACCAGGAACAAAGTCCCGCCCGCTACGCTCCGGTGTGTTCTCGGCATCGCAAAACCTCCCTCATTCCATTTGGGCACTTAGTAGTGACTCCACTCCCAACAAGCTACGAGCCGACCACGGAAAAGTCAAGAGGCAGCGCTCCCTGTAACCCTTCGAGAAACGCTCTCACCGACCGTTGCAGCGCTGTGAGGTCGTACCCTCCTTCCAGCACCGCTACGAGCGGCGCTCGCCCGCTCGCCTCCCCCAGTATCCCGCCGATCCGAGCGAACCCGGTGTCGGTCACTCGCATCCCGCCCAGTGGGTCCGCTTCGTGGGCATCGAAGCCGGCCGACACCACCCACGCCGCCGGGGTCATGACCCGGTGCAGCTCGGTCACGCCTGTCGCCAGCGCTTCGCAGAAGATCTCGTCATTCGCCCCTGCCGCGAGCGGCAGATTGCGCGTGAACCCGCGCCCGCGCCCTTCGCCGATCTCGTCACCCCCTCCCGAGCCGGGATAGAATGGGTAGCGGTGCAGCGACAGGAAGTACACGTCCGGTCGAGCGAAGAAATGACCCTGAGTGCCGTTGCCGTGGTGGACGTCGAAGTCGACGATAGCGACCGGCGACAGACCGCGCTGCAGCAGCTCCTCCGCCGCAATTGCCGCATTGTTGAAGAAGCAAAACCCCATCGTGCGATCGCGGAGCGCGTGGTGGCCCGGCGGCCGCACCGCCGCGAACACCCTCCCGGCTTCGCGGGCGGCGGCATGGTCCACCGCCGCCAGCGTCGCCGCGACAGCGGCCACCGCCGCCCGATAGGACCCCGGACTGATCGGGTTGTCCTCGGAGTCGAAGACGCACGGCGCGTACCCGCACGCCGCGCGCAGCCGGATCGCGAGCGCGGGATCGTGCACTCGCGAGATCGCCGCAAGGCAGACAGCCTCGTCGATGGCGACAGCGAGCGGTTCGGCCCCGGCCAGCCTGGCGCCGGTCATGGCCGCGGCAAGGCGTTTCGCCCTCTCCGGATGACCCGGAAACGGCTCATGCCCCAAGCAGTCGTCGTGCGTCGTGGTCCAAACCCGATTGGTTGCTCTCACGCCTTGAGGATACTAACCTTCGCCCGTGGGTGCGAGAAAAATCTCCCGTGGCGTCAAGACCGCTCTCAGTCTGGCCTTGGCCGCAGGCCTGTTCGGCTACTTCCTCTGGCGCGCTCCGCTTGGTGAGGTTGGACAGGCGCTTGGTCGTTTGGACTGGCGTTTCCTGGTGGCGTCGATCGTCCTTTCGCTGAGCTCCTACACGCTGCGCGCCCTTCGCTGGGGGATCATCCTCCGGCCGGTCGGAACCCCGCGAACGCGCGACCTGATGGGCTGCACTGCTGCAGGCTTTGCCGCCAATACCATCCTGCCCGCGCGCGCCGGCGAGCTGGTGCGCCCCTTGCTGCTGTCGTCGCGCTCCGGGCTGCCGGCGGCGGCGACGATGGCGTCGATCCTCACCGAGCGGCTCGCCGACCTGGCGACGATCCTCATCCTGTTCGCCAGCGGGTCGATCCTGGCCGCGGATCGCCTGACGGCCAGCGCCCTGCTGCCGCTGCGCAACGCGGCAGCGCTGACGCTGCTCGGCCTCGTGGCGTTCGTCGCGGTCATCTTCCTGCTGCTGCGCTGGCGCGAGGGCGCGGTCGACAAGTTGGTGTCGCTCCTCCCCGAGCGGTTCCGCGAGCGCGGCCGCCACTTCCTCGACCACGTGCTGGACGGACTGTCAGTCGTCCACGACCCGCGCCAGCTCATCCGCCTCCTCCTCTGGGGATTCGGAGTGTGGCTGGGGGCGGCCGTGCAGGTGGAGATGCTCGCGCGCGCCTTCTCGATCGACCTCGGCCTGCCCGCCGCGTTCATCCTGCTGACGGTGGGCGGACTCGGTCTCGCCATCCCCACGCCCGGAGGTGTCGGCGGGTTCCACGCGGCCACCCAGTTCGCCCTCGTGCGCCTCTTCGGAGTCGACGTCGGCACGGCCACCGCGTTCGCATTGGTCCACCACGCCGTCTGCTTCTTCCCGATCACCATCATCGGCCTCTCGTATGCCGCCGCGGTAGGCTGGCGGGTGCGAGCGGTTACGGCTCCCCCCGAACCGGAACCCAGCTCCGAGCCGGGAGCCTAGGCGCGTGCGCTGCCCATTTTGCGGGCACCCGGAGGATCGCGTGGTCGACTCGCGCGAGGCGGCGGAGGGCGGTCAGGTGCGGCGCCGCCGGGAGTGCCTTGGCTGCAACCGCCGCTTCACGACCTACGAACGCGTGGAAGAGACCCCCGCGCTCGTCGTGAAGCGGGACGGGCGGCGGGAGACCTACGATCGCACCAAGGTCCTCGGCGGCCTGCTCCGGGCCTGCGAGAAGCGCCCCGTCCCGCTGCGCCAGCTCGAGGAGGCTGCGGACGCCGTCGAGGCCGCAGTCAATCGCAAGGACGAGCGCGAGATCCCCGCCACCGAGATCGGACAAATCCTCATGGAGCGGCTGCGCGGGCTCGACCAGATCGCCTACGTGCGCTTTGCCAGCGTCTACCGCCGTTTCGAGGATGTCGAGCAGTTCCTCGTCGAGCTCAAGCGCCTGCAGCGGCAGCGCGGGGCGGCGCGATGAGCAGGCACATCGTCTCACCCTGGGAGTTGGCGCTGCTGCAGCACCACCTCGAGGAGCTGTTCGAGGCGCTGGCGCGTCCGGCCGAGGCGCCTTCCGGCGGCTGGACCCCCGCCATCGACCTCATCGATCGGCACGGCGCCTTCGTCGCTCGAATCGACCTGCCCGGCGTCGGCCGCGCGGACCTGGAGGTCGTGCTGCACGACCGCGAGCTGCGCATCAGCGGCAGCAAGCCCCCCACCGAGCACAGCGCCGCTCACCAGCGCTGTCACCGAGTCGAGCGCGCCTTCGGCCCGTTCGCCCTGCACGTGCACCTGCCGGCACCGGTAGACACCTCCGCGTGCCGCGCCGTCCTCCTGCACGGTGTGCTCGAGATTACCTTGCCCCGTCTCGATCCTCCGCGCCAGGGCGCCCACCGGATCGAGGTGACCGAAGAGGAGCCATGACCGAACCTACACCCGCCCCGCCCGAGAGCCGCGACGAGAGCATCAGCATCCCGGACGTGCTGCCGGCGATGGCTCTCAAGGACGCCGTGCTATTCCCATTCGTGATGGTGCCGCTCTCGGTCGGCCGCGACCGCTCGGTCGCGGCCGTGGACCAGGCGCTTGCCGAGAACCGCCTGATCCTGCTCCTGGCGCAGAAAGATGCCAACCAGGAGAGCCCGGCGTCCGGCGATCTCTACGAGGTCGGCACGGTGGCGGGGATCATGCGGATGATCAAGCTCCCGGACAACCGCATCCGCATCCTCGTCCAGGGTCTCGCTCGCGCCCGCGTCGACTACTTCATGCAGGAGGAACCGTTTCTGCGCGCTCGCATCACCAAGCTCGAGGAGCCCCGCGGCGAAGGAGGGAACCTCGAGGTCGAAGCGTTCGTGCGCACCGTCCGGGCCAACCTCGAGAAGGTGGTCGAGCTCGGCAAGTCGATCTCGCCCGAGGTGATGCTGATCGCCAGCTCGCTCGAGGACGGCGCCCGGCTCGCCGATCTCGCCGCGTCCAACCTCTCGCTCAAGCTCTCCGAGGCGCAGCGCGTGCTTGAGACGATGGACATGAAAGAGAGGCTGCGGATCGTCAACGAGTCGCTCGAGCACGAGATCGAGCTGCTCGAGGTCCAGCAACAGATCTCGTCCCAGGTCCAAGGCGAGATGGACAAGTCCCACCGCGAGTTCCTCTTGCGCCAGCAGCTCAAGGCGATCCAGAAGGAGCTCGGCGACAGCGACGACGTCGACCGCGAGATCGAGCGCTACCGCGAGCTCATCGACAGCAAGCAGCTACCCGAGGAGCCGCGCGGCGAGGCCGAGAAGCAGCTCAAGCGCCTGCGCGCCACCCACTCCGAGTCGGCCGAGGCTTCGGTGATCCGGACATACCTCGACTGGCTCACGGGGCTCCCCTGGCAGGTGCAGTCCAGCGACAACCTCGACCTCACCCACGCGCGCACGGTGCTTGACGAGGACCACTACGACCTCGAGAAGATCAAGCAGCGCATCATCGAGTTCCTCGCGGTGCGCAAGCTGAAATCGGACAGCAAGGGGCCGATCCTCTGCTTCATCGGCCCGCCCGGCGTCGGCAAGACGTCGCTGGGTCGCTCGATTGCGCGCGCCCTCGGACGCAAGTTCGTGCGGCTCTCGCTAGGCGGCGTGCACGACGAGGCCGAGATTCGCGGCCACCGCCGCACGTACGTCGGTGCCATGCCCGGACGCATCATTCAGGGGATCAACCAGGCCGGCACCTCGAACCCGGTGTTCATGCTCGACGAGATCGACAAGATCGGCTCTGACTACCGCGGCGACCCCTCAGCCGCCCTGCTCGAAGTGCTCGATCCGGAGCAGAACTTCTCTTTCCGCGACCACTACCTGGACGTGCCGTACGACCTCTCACGGGTGATGTTCATCGCCACCGGAAACGTGACCGAAACGATCCTCGCGGCCTTTCTCGACCGCATGGAGGTGATCCCGCTCTCGGGATACACCGAGGACGAGAAGCTGCGCATCGCGCGCCGGCACCTTGTCCCGAAACAGCTCAGGGAAAACGGCTTGTCGACAGACCACGTCCGCTTCACCGATTCCGGGCTCAGGCACCTCGTCTCCGGCTACACCCGCGAGGCCGGTCTGCGCAACTTCGAGCGGGAGATCGGCTCCGTGTGTCGCAAGGTCGCGGTCCGCGTCGCCGAAGGCAACCACGCGAAGGTCACGGTGCTGCCGAGGTCCGTGGAGAAGCTGCTCGGGCCTGTGAAGTTCCTGCCCGACGCCACACTCAAGGAGGACCGCGTCGGCATCGCCACCGGTCTCGCGTGGACCGCGGTGGGAGGTGACGTCCTGCACGTCGAGGCGCTGGCGCTTCCCGGCAAGGGTGAGCTGCGCCTCACGGGTCACCTCGGCGAAGTGATGAAGGAGTCGGCTCAGGCGGCGCTCTCCTTCCTGCGGGCCAACGCGGTGCGGCTCGGCATCGACCCCGCCTTCTTCGACGATCACTCTCTGCACGTGCACGTTCCCGCCGGGGCGATCCCCAAGGACGGGCCTTCGGCGGGAGTGACGATGCTGTGCGCGCTAGCCTCCGCCGTGAGCGGCGTGCCGGTGCGGCGCGACCTCGCGATGACCGGCGAGATAACCCTACGCGGCGAGGTCCTTCCGGTCGGCGGCATCAAGGAGAAGGTGCTCGCGGCCCTGCGCAGCGGCATTCGCGAAGTGTGCTTGCCGCGCGACAACGAGCGCGACCTCGTCGAGCTGCCCCCGGGGCCGCGCCGGCTGCTGCGGGCCCACCTGATCTCGGACGCCGCCCAGGTGCTCGAGCTCGCGCTCCGCCGCAAGGGAGAGACCACCGTCGCGGCGGAGTCGTGAGGCGATCGCTGATCCGGGTCCGGGACCGCCTGAGGAAAGTCTTCGGAGCAGATGAGCCGCCGTCGCGGGTCGCGGCGGCGTGGGCGTTGGGAATCGCCCTCGGGCTGTCGCCGTTCCTCGGGCTCCACACGCTCCTCGGTCTCCTGCTGGCCGTGGTCTTCCGCCTCAACAAGATCGACGTGCTCCTCGGCACGATGATCAGCAACCCCTGGGTGCTGACCGCGTACTTCCCGGTCAGTGTCGCGCTCGGCCAGTGGCTCCTCGGCGTCGACGTGCCGCGCATCGAGCTTCCCGAGTTGCGCCAGTTGCTCTCCCCGGCGGCGTGGGGCGAGCAGCGCGCCTGGCTCGAGCCCCTCCTGCTGGCGTGGGGCGCCGGCGCCACGCTGCTCGCGGCGATCGGCGGCGTCCTCACGTACTTCCTGGTGCGCGCGGCCGTCATCCGCCACCGCCGCCGGATCGCCGTCGCCCGCGCAGGCGTCCCGCCCCGGCGCCCTCATTGAATCACTCGAGGCGAGCCAGGCGCGCCGACGAGAGCACGACGTCCTGCGGTAAGTGAAGCCCCTCGACCCATACGATGCGCTGCCGGTCCAGCTCCTCGCTGAGCATGCGGCTTGTCCGGTCGAGCTTGGCACAGGTCGAGACGTCCTCGGCGGCGCCCCACCCTGCAGCGCCGTGCATCGCCACTTCGGCGACCGGCGACCACACCCGCAGCGGCACTCCGAGAAGCCGGAGAAACTCCCGCACGGCGTCGACCGAGAGGTCGCCACCGCCGCCTTCGGACGCACCCATGATCAGGACCACGGCGCGCCGCCGTCCGCCCGCCGCCGCCAGCAGTCCGGCGTTCGCAACCGCGTTGGTGATCGCCTGCCCTGTCGCATCACCCGGCGCCGCAGCCCCTTGGAGGAGAACCCCCACGAGGTCGCGGGCGCGTGTCCGCGCGGCCTGCTGCGCCGTGAAGAGGAGCGAGTCCTGCGAGTCGCGCAGGAAGTGGCGAGGCCGGGAGTCGATCTGCAGGATGTCGTCCTGCCCCGATCGCGGCGGCTCCCTGAGCCAGGTGCATGTCGTGTCAGCCCACGCCCGCGATTGCCTGGGGCCGAGCAGTCCCCTGACCTCGCCGGCGTGAGCAGCCTCCTGCAAGGGGTTGAGCGCACGCCGGTCGATCACGACGGCGACTCGAGCGCTGCCGCTCTCGACCGCGACGACCTGCAGCCGCTCACCGCCGGGGATCGCCGCGGTCACCTCGTCGCTGGTGATCGGCTTGCGCCCCCCTGCGACGACCACAGAAATGGCGGTCAGCGCCGAGGCCCCGGTGTCCGCATACACGCCCCCGAACACGATCTCCCTGGTGGCGAGCGTGCCGTCCCCGAACGCCGCCTCGACGCGGAGGAAGTGCGGCTTGGCAACGTCGAGCGTCGGGAAGACCACCCGGTCCGCGCCGACGGTGACGAGCGGTTGCCCGTCAAGGACTGCTCTCACTGCAGGCGCCCCGGCCGGTCGCGAGCTCTCCCAGGCAAGCCGGGCCCCTGCGATCCGCCCCGCGTCGTCTTTTTCGAGGACGAGGTCGAGCTCCGCCTCGGGGCGCGGCAGGTTGACCCACAGCACGGCACGCGCAATCTCGGCGCCCGCGGAGTCGAGGCCGACCGCATCCACGCGATGTGGGATAGGCCCGACGCCGAGGTCGAGGACGGCCCGCCACGGCGGCCGCACCAGACTCGCGACCTCCTTGCCGTCGAGGAGGACGCGTACGCTCGCGACCGGACGGCTCACCAGCAGCTCGACGGGCTGACGGCCGATCGCCAGGCCGATCAGGAGCGTCGCGAAGCCGAGCAGTCCCTGGTCCACCCTTATCGCCTCAACACCGTCGCTCGCGGCCGAGCGCCGCGAGCTCCGTGGGCGCGCCCCCTACCCGCTCGCAGGGGCGCACCCAAGCACCGAGCGGAAGTACTCGATCGTCCGCGCCAGCCCAGTCTCCAGCGGCACGCGCGGCTGCTAGCCGAGGCGCGTG
>Ga0315273_10011799_pt1 | contig 11185 bp, 3 predicted proteins | sample YL17G02_0_MG_FD_205753 | JGI IMG/M metagenome (GOLD analysis project Ga0315273, IMG submission 205753) | Sediment microbial communities from Yellowstone Lake, YNP, Wyoming, USA - YL17G02_0 | ecosystem: Environmental > Aquatic > Freshwater > Lake > Sediment | place: USA: Wyoming | collected...
TCAATTAAAATACCATCAATTTGAGTCTGAAGTAGTAAAGCTACTTGTTCAATACTAGCTTTAATCATTGATGGACGAACATACAATGCAAATCCATTTGCATTATTGTTTATACCATTGTCAAACTCTAATTGAGTAGCAGTCTCTACAAGACCTTGCTGTATTTCGGTTGCCGTATCAACAGCTTCAGTTTTAAATGGAATTGAATCCAAAAAATTTCTCATTACTTGTTCTGTTGGCTCATCCTGAGATAAAAACCTTTCAGAGTTAATGGTTGGTGTAAAAAAATATGCTCTTCCTGTGATCATGATTATTTAATTTTAAATGTTGGTACACAATTGTCAGTATTCTCGATACGCATATAGTCAATTCCTTTACCTATACTTGTTCCAATACCAAAAACACTCATTAGAATATCTCTCAAATCTAATTTGTGCTTACACTTGAAATAATCAACTTTGCAATCAAAGCTGTATTTATTCCAAATTTCTTTCATTACTGAAAGCTTATCCAGACATATACCTGGAGCAGTTGGATACAAGTTCTTAAACATTAACTCTTGGTCATTGTAAGCAATGAATCCGTATAAGAACATGTAATAGATTTCGTTCATCAGATCGTATTGTTCAAGAGATCCTTCAGTATTACCGAACAACTCAAAATTGTGAACATCACAAATTCTATCTGATAAATATGGATACACCTTATCCCAGTAATCCCGGAATAAGATGTCATTCATAGTTAGTTTATCTTCGCAACAAGCCATATCTTAACATGTTGAGCATCCACCTCTGTTTGAAGCAGTATTCTTCTGCTCTGGACAAAGACATCCGCAATCAGTAATTATTTCTATAATCTTAGCAAGGATTGAATTTGCATCTTGTAAGAAGCAGTTATGCTCATCACTGATCAATTTCATTCCTGTAGTGTATAGTTCATTTCTTCTTGCCATACCAAGGTATGTCATATACAAAGGAACTAATTTATTCAAACCTCCTCTAGCAAAGTCGCGAGCTTCTTGTGCCGTTCCTGTACATTTCTTACAGCATGGATCAGAACAGCTACACATGATTTTATCCATCATGATCATGTAGCACTCCTGGATATCACATGTTTCAAAAGCACTGAAGCTAAACAACACTTCACCAGTCTCAGGATCTTTCATTTCGAAAATAAATATACCATCATGAGGTAATTCAAATTCAAAAGTATTGTCTTGAGATATATCCCAAAGTTGATCAGTAACAATTGCGTCTCCTTCTAATTCAGAGATTGTCACCAAAAATTCTTCAACTGGACATTGATGAGGACGATGAACATGCCATTTATTACATTCTGTTTTGTAGATGTCAAAAGGTTCACAAACATCAAAACACAAAACACGAAGAGTGTTGCATCCTGGAAGACAAACCTCAGAACAGTATTTTCCTGGTTTAGGTGCAATGAAATTGATTATAATAGCATCAAGTTCAAGGTCATCATTTACAGGATAACTAGATTGAAAAATAACATCATTTGTAGCTGCTTCATAAACACTAAAATTAATTATTGTTGGATATGCAACTGGGCTAATATTTCCTCCAAGATCAAATTGAACTACACTTCCTGGTGTAATACAATCAGGAGCACAAGTTGGTCCTGATATATATAAATTAAAATGTGGGCATTCTGGAATTACTGTAGAAGAAAAACATATATCACAAACGCGAGATCCACAAGGTCCTGTTACTTCAAATTGACAACTTCCCTGTTCTGCAACAAGTGGTGTGTATTGAACTTGAATAATTCCTGTTTCACCTCCAGCAAGAGAAACTGTATTAGATCCTATTATTGAGAAATTTACACCACAAGTACCAAGTGATAAAACAAAATCAGAAGCAGTAAGACCTACACTTTGATTTGTAATTGAAACATCAACAATTACACTTGTACCAACAATTGTTAAAGGGAATTCAATTGGACAATTATCAAGTGTGAAATCAACACAATCTTCTCCTCCGGCAACAAAACTTATCTGATCTATAATAACACCAGGATAAACAGCATCAGCATCTTGAAGCTCACAAGTATAACAAATGGAAGATCCATTTATATATACAACAGAGCCAACAAATGGTTGAAGGTCTATTCCTAATCCTCCATAAGCAAATCCAACAATTGGAGCACCTGGATTTGAAGGGCAAGGAATAAACATGTATGGCTGAATTGGTTCCGACCATATTGAAGTTATTATTCTGTTATTCAAAATTGGATCAGAAAGAACAGAGGTAAGGCCTCCATCATTTGTATATTCCATAGAATATTCAAGACCTATAAACCCTTCCAAAGCATTAAAGAAATGTGCCGCAATTATATCTGGATCTTCACTAAAAGCACGAATAGTCAACCAATTCAAACCTGCATCAATAGACTGATAAATAGAGCCTCCATTACCAACAGCCCACAGAACATCATCATTAATCCAGGTTAAATGTCGAGTGTCTCTTCTTGTGGTGTCAAGACAAACTGTAAAGGTTGCACCTCCATCAATAGATCTTCTAATTACACCTTCTCCTAAAGCAATTATCACTTGTTCATCTTCAGACATGTGTACACCTCTGTAATTAACAGCGTTTGGAGCAACATTAAGATCTCCTAAAAGATTCACCCAAGTTAAACCTCCATCAATAGTTTTGTAAGCTGTAGAAGTCACAAGAACAACAGAAGGATCAATATCAGTAATGACAATACCAACTAATTCATCTATGAAATGAAGACAATATGAAACACAATTTACATCTAATAAATTGCTTGGAGTTGGAAATGAAGGGCATAAATCCCAAGTTAATCCACCGTCAACAGTTTTAGCAACAGCACCCTGCTCTCCACATGCAAAAGCATTAAAGTCATCAACGATCCATACCTCATGCCAGAATCCAGCTAAAGAAGATGCTGTACCAGCAGGAATGTTCCAAGTGGCTCCAGAGTCATTTGAAACTAATATTGCTCCATTTTTACCAACCTTAGTGATAAGCTGACCTTTTCCAGGAACAGCCATTATATCATTGAATAGTTCGGTAGAAGCAGAATCAATACTTTGCCATGGAGGAGTTAAATTATCAAGACGACTACTGAAATCAGGAGATTGTCTTGTATAATATGTTTTTAAATTAGCCATTTTAATTACAATTTGAATTTATATTACAGTTAGTTAGGGGTTTATCACAAAGAATCTTGATGGTAACATTGTTGTAAAAGCAACTTTTATCATCGGCAGTTGCACACGGATTGAAGTTACAAGCTCTAGGATCTGTACACCCTAATTGTGCAGCATTCAAACATTCGGTGCAGGTTCCAAATACAGGACCAACAATAGTAACAGGAGTTGGCTCTATTGGAGGATTTCCTTCTCCAATATTTAAAAGTTGAAAGCAGGAACTAGGCGTTCCAAAAATATGAAAGAAGTCTCCAATTGCAATCCCAGACAGAGATAAATCTGTCACAGTTACTATTTGTGTTCCTTTTACACAATCTATTATTACATAGTACATATCTTATTATTTTTCATTATCACTTAATACTTCATCAAAGGCTCTCACGGTTCCTGATCCAGGTAATGATCTTGAGACACCACTAAAGTCTCCAACAAAAATTCCTGATAATCGTTCTGCTTGTTCCAATGAAGGAATAGAAGCAAGACTATCAAGGAACTGCATTGGGTTCCATATAGCATAATCCAATGCACTATATTTTAAGACTTTCATAAATCTTGAATCTTCAAACATAGCTTGATTTCCTTCTTCATCATCCCAGTCACCAGTAAGACCTGCATACAAAGCATAAAGAATAGTCATGTTAATCATGTCCATTGCGAATCTACTAACATTTTTCCTTTCATGAGGTTTCATTTCGGACCAAGATTTCATTGATTTGTATTTATTCAATCTGAGTTCGCTATGAAGATTTATAAATGTTCTAAATATACCTTCCTGAACTTCTTTTTCAAATACAGTTTCAGCCTCACCTGCTTCATTTCTAACAACTTTGTATTTACCTCCAACTCCAGAATACATTGTGCTTCCAAAATAAGAAACTAATTTATTTGGAAGGTAAGAAGCAAATTGCATCCATGGTTTAGCACCAACAACACGACCAAACATACCTTTAGTTGTATCGTCCATGTTTCCAATGACACCTTTATCAGCTAAATGCTTTAATTGAGATCCCATTTTATTGTCATATCCTCTAGGCATTGGTTCGTCTGCTGAATTCATGTATCCGTCTTCAACAAGTCTTTCAATCATATTTTTCTTTAAGACTTTACCATCTTCACCTTTCCATGTAGGATCATTGTTTTCGTTGTAAACAAGTTTTCCTGAAGGATCCATTGTGTAAGCTGCAATAGAACCATCCTTTATCATTTGAGCCGCAGCAACAATACCTCTGATATTATAATCAGTGTACCAGTTCATCCAGTAAGCATGATGAGAAGTCATTACATTGCTATTCATAACCTTAAATCTAGGGTTATGAAGAAGATCTCTTTCTGTAAGATCTGCAACCTTATACATTTGAACAATCGCCTCAATAAACTGTCTTCCTTTTTTAGTTCCAAACATTTGAATGGCTTTTCTAGCATCTGATTTTCCATACAATCCATTAGCAGCTATATCATTTGAGATAGCATTGTTCATGAATTGACCAGCATTCATCAATCCAGAAGCCATAGCAACAGGAACATTTAAGGCTGTACCAGTAAAAGATGTAAGATTTGTCACTGTCGAAACAGCCATATCAACATCAACTCCCATTATTTTAGAATCAATAGTTACAGGAACACCTTTTATAGTAGAGTTTATGTAATTCAAAAGATACTTTTTTGTTACTTCTTGATTAGGATCTAATTTAGAAAGCTCTGGGTTATGAAGCATTACTTGAGCTGAATTAACAAACGGAAGAACTTTTTTGTCAAACAATCTTTTTCTTTCACTAGAAGAAACCATGTACAATACAATCATTTCAAGATTTGTACTTATGTTTCTATTTAATTCAGGATCAATTAAAACAGTTCCAGTCACATCATTCTTTAATCCCATCAATCCCATTCGACTATTGGATCCGAAAGTTTCAGAATCTCTACCAACTTGATGCATAAAGAAATCAGACATCTCTTTTAAAATTCTTTGGCGTTTAGTGTCTTTGGTTTTTCTATTATCAAGTTCATCATAAATGTCATCTACATTTGCAATTTGATTAAAGAATTTTCTAAGACCAGCTTTAGCATTCTTTGAATCTTTCTTCATCAACATCTCATTAACAGAGCTGCTCATTGCAGGTATCATTCCTCTTCTCCATTTCAAAGCTAATTCAGCTTCAGCATCTTCTTTTTTGTATGCTTTAGAATGGCGATTCAAATGGATTAAATTTTCAATCATTTGAGAATGCAAAGTATCAACAACAAATTTTCCAAACTCAACATCTTTAGGAGAAATAGTTCCTTTAGAAATAGCAGCTTTAGTTTCGTCGTCATTAATATCCCAGTGTATTTCAAGAGAATTTATGTCAACACTATTTCCGTCCATATCTTTAACGGTTCTAGTCTTGAATAATGAAAGAAATTTCTTACCTGAAAGATCTTGTAAGTAATCCATTGCTCTTTGCTCTGGATGACGTTGGAAATATCTCTCATTATAAGATCTTAACAAAGGAGTAAACTGTTCTGTTTGAAACGTTCTTACCTTATCAACAACGGTATTTTTTGCACTTAAAACCTTTTCCATAACCCAGTTTATGATATCATGACTGATATCAGGAACCGGAGCTAAGAATGACTTAATAGAATCAAGATCTTTAGTTGAGTTCTTTTCAAATGATTTGAATGTGGACATTTCCTTTATTGTGTTGGAAAGATAAATCGCCTCAGTATCATTTATTAAATCATTCTCACTAAACTTATTTTGAAGCTCATCAAGTCTTGAAATCATCATCTGAAGAGTTTGATCTTTACTTCCTTCTCCATTCAAATAAGATTCAATTTGAGTTACAGCATCATTAGTTTTTTTCAAATTATATTCTTGACCATCAATGTCAGTTAAATCCTGTGCTCTTTCCTGGAACTTACGTTTCAGCATGAAGATCCAAGGTTGATCATAGTCATCTTTGTATATTGAATCATCATTAATCACGTCCTGAATAGGAGCAGATAATGAAGCTTTAAATTGTTCAATATTTCTCATTGCTTTTACAGTATCCATGAACTCATTCATGTAAACCCAAGTAGAATCAACAGACTTAGAACTAACTCCAAGAACACCAATATGCTTGATTTTTAAATTAGGATTAGCTTTTTTCATTGCCATTACCTGAAGACCAAGCAGAAGCTTTCTAATGTCGCCTTCATTGTTTCCAAGGTTTATTCCCATATCCCTCGCTTCGTAATCATTAGTGATATACTTTTTGAAGATGTTACCCTCATGGAATCCTTTCTTTGACAGTCTTAATGAAGTTGCATCGAAAAGAGATATTGACATGTTGGTTCCATCGATTGACTTGTGAACAACAACAATTGGATCGTATCCTTCGAACTCCTGAATATGTGGAATATTAGCAAACTCAGAATTATTCTTCAAGTCACTGTATCTCATGTAGAAATCATTCACATCATGGTCAATCAGTCTTTTCATTTCTCCAAGAACTGAAGAGTTGTATCGAGACTCACCACCTTTCTTAGGGAAGTATGTTCCAGGAAGAGATCCTTCAACTTGAGCACCATTGTTCAACCATCCAATAACACTGTTTTTATAGTTTGTTTCGAACTCAGTGAACTTAGGAAGTATCTCTTCTTTGATTTTAGATTTAGCTGAAAGCTCATCCATCATCTCTCCATCGTTTCCTTTGAAATAGAATTTCTCACCATTGTAATAGTAAGATTTAGTCTTAACATCAATGCTTGAGAAGATATCATTTATCAATTGCTCTTCTTTTAATTGAGAGTAAGTTGCACTAAAGCTTGACGGTTGCAGACTTCCTATAATATCCTTGGTTTCATTTATCTCACTTACTTCATTTCCTGATTCAGCATAATACTGCTTACCTTCAGTTGAGGAAGGAACATCGAACATATAGTCACCATTGCTAACAAAGTTTCCAATGACATTAATAGCTTGATCAAGAAGAGTATTTGGAGCATCCTTATCAGAAACACCAAGCAATCTTTTAATAGCAGAAAGAAGTCTGTGATAAAGGTTCTTTTCTCCTTCAGATGGAATTGGATCCTCTACACTTGTAACTGGTTCCACGCCCATTAAGAACTTCTGGAAATTAGGATTCGATTTAGCTTCAGCCATGAATTCCTTCTCGTCCTTTAATCCATATTGCTTTTCAAGTTCAGGATTGCCTTTAGCAGCTTCCTTTGCTTGATTGTATATAGATTTTATGTCTTGTTGGAATTTAGCTATTCTTTTACCTTGCTCACCAAGCTTATCCAATTTGCTTTGATCTAAATCAAATGCTTCAGAAGTATAATCATGAGTAATTTCGTGAAGGAAAACTTTCTCAAGCTTATCAGCGTTACCAATTCGGTCCATGTTCATAGCTATAACGCCACTTCCTTCCCAGTAAGCTAAAACTTTATTTCCATTCTCAACATTCTCAGTATGGAAAGTTTCATTAGAATCTTCATTTGTGAAGTCAACAACACCATCTTTAAGTTTAGAATCATCGATTGCATCAAGAGTGTATTGAGCAAGAGTTCTGTGCATTTCATTATCACTATTCAATACAATACTTTCAAGAATAGATTTCTTGCTAGTTTGAGCTTGATAGATTCTATATGGATCAGTGCTTACGATTGGAACAACAGTGATTACATTTCCATCGATAGCAGAAATCTTAACAGCACTTCCATCAAAAATTCTAAGCACTTGACCTCTTGAGAAAGATGTTTTACCACTGAACTTAATCTTAGCTGAAGATCCATTTTTAAGACTTCTATAAGTACTATCAGAAACCTTTCTTAAAACATCCTCTGTTGTAAGATTAGATTTCAAAGGATTATACCCATTGAAAGTTCTTTTTGTTGAACCTTGCAATAATTTAGTAACATTCTTTTGCTTAACCTTTTGAACAGAGAAAGATCCAGTTTGCTCTCTTTCTTTTGACTGTTCAGGTATTTGATGTTGTTCCCATTTCTCATTGTTCCATGACAATAAATTCATGTCATCAGAATAGAATCCAACATCTTTTAAGAATGCATCATTAAGAACTTCAGTGATATCTTTTCTGACAATATTTCCTTTTCCGTCATCGAAATTCAACAAGTTTGTTTTACCATTTGCAGAGATCTCAACTTTAGAAAGAAACTTAGAATAGTCTCTGAACATTTCATTATCCATAGCCTCATACAAAGCACCTTTAGTGAATGTAAATCCATCTTTGGACAACTGGTACATGTGGAACTTCTCCTTGATCTTCTGAGGCAAAGTTTTGAATGAAGCTCTTAAATCACGATAGTCATCTTCAGTAAGTTTATATGAGTCTGTGAACTCTAAGAAACTACCACTTGGAGTAACGTTTACAGTCAAGGAATTCAAGAAGATATTCTTCTTAATTTCCAAGTCTCTTTTTGATAGATCCGATTCAGGTCTTCCTGCAATTTCGTTTCTATAATTTATAGCCCATGTAGGGAATTCAAAACCAAATTGACCACGACCTTCAGCAGTGCTCACATCAATAGATAAAACTTTTCCATCAACACCTGTAATAGTCTGATGTTTCTTTTGTTTGATGTCTGTTGCAAAATATGTAGCAATGAAGAACTTATCCATTTCCTTATAGAAAGAATAGTAAGCTTGCTCTGATTTAAACCAATCATTCTTCATCAATGAATTGAAAGTATCAGCAAGTTGATTACTCATCTTACTGTTTCTGATGAATGATTGAGACATGAAGTATTTAGCTTTTTGAAGAGAATCCAAATAAGCCATTATGTGTGGAAGTTCCTTAACAACGTTTCCTATGTTAATATAATCCCTGATAGCAGCTTCTTGCTCATCAAACTTAACCTTGTCTTCAGCACTTAAATAAGATTTTCTTGATTTATACCATTCTTTATCCGGAGTTCCACCAGCAAGGAAATCACCCAACGGCATCCCGATACCAAATTCAATATCACGAATAAGCTTATCTATCTTGTAGTCGAACACAGGAATACCTTGACTGTCAATTTTGGTAACAGTATTAAGTCTTCTCATTGATTCACCAAGGTAAGCCATATCCTTGAATCGATTAAGAACATCAAGATTGTTTTGCTTTAATAAATCAAATTCATCTGTATTAGAAAGAGCACTAGATATTTCTTTTTCCTCATTAAGCCATGCATTGTAAATGCTTTCTTGAATAGAACGAACTTCATTTCCTTTAATCGGGAACTCTCTTCCGTATTCATCCAAGTAGGTATTCGCAACAGGAATATCTTCTATGTTTCCTGCTAATTGAGTTTTAACATCCTCTAATTTTTCTAAAAGAGAATCTCTAAGTTCAGTGCTGTCTTCATTTGATATGTCATTAATCTTATGATTAATAGCATCAAGCAACGGAACCATTTTACCATTTACCCTTTTACTGTACTTGATAAATTTAAACACATCACTTACAACATCGTTCTGAAGGAAGTTAGATATTTCAACTTCATCCATCTTCATTAAAGCAGCAGCTCCAATAATATTACCAGCATCTTCTGTTGCTCCTAAATAACCAAGAATAGATTCTTTTACGTTATCCATCGCGGCATTCAAGAAACGCTCTAAAACATTAGATATGTACTCACCAACGTTATTCAATCCTTCTGGATCAATCTGAATTTTAGTTGTTATATCTTTTCTTGTATTCGAAACATGTGATAAGTAAGAATAAGTCTTTACAATATTTGCAAAGATTCCAATCAAAGCATCTCCTTGCTTGATGTTGTCATAGTAGTACAAGTTAGTACCAAAGTCATTGTGGTTCCCTTTGAAGCTAGTTTGATTTTCTTTTATTCTTGCAACCTGTTGCTCAAGAGTTCTCAAACTCAAACGCTTCATGAATAAATCAGCATTGGTTGGATCATTATAGTAATCAAGAACAAGATCAAACATTTGATTAATCTTTCCTTCCTTTGATTCACCAACAGCAATTTTACCTTCTTTGTTTACATTTTTAAAGTAAACATTTAATTGGTCAATATCGTAGTCACCACCATCAAGAATGTTCTTTTGAGAAGAAGTGAAAATAGTATTTCCATTATCATTGATCCAACCAACTATTTCTCCTGGCCAACCAAAAGAAGATGATGATGTCGGAATACGATTAGGAAGAACTTTCAATGACTCATTAAAGTTTTCTAAGAAAGAAATAGCCTGAGTAGCACTTGTGAATTTTTGCTGAAGGAATGTAGTCTTGTCAGCGTTGGAACCCTCAAATGATTGCTTAATTAATTCTTCTACTTTAGCTGATATTTCAGGATCATTTTTAGTTAAAAGGTTCTTCAAGTTAACCAAATTTCCATCTTGAGTCTGAAGCATGAATACATCGTTCAAACTAAAAGAAGGATCCTTCTCGATGAATTCTTTCATTCCAAATTGTTCGAAATAACTAAATGGAACTATGACTTCTCCTGGCTTTAAGAATACATCTTTTGAATCTCTAAGTTGTTCAAACTCTTCTCTTGAAGTTATTTCATTTTTAAATTCAGGATCACTGTAGAATTTCATTGGCTGAAGCTTTCTTTTTGCAGAAGCATCCATGCCATATTTTTTAACTTCATTCTCCATGTAAATGTTGCCTTCCTCATCTTCAAAAATATCAAAGAAGAAAGCAGGAGCTTGAGACATTCTAACACCGTTCCATTGTGGTTTTATAGCATCAGAAGTAATCTTGTTCATAAACTGTTGAACAAGTTTTAATCGTTGAGTAGGAATGTTAACATCGATTTCTGGATCAGTTAACATCTCAGCGAACTTGGTAATTTCACCAATCTTTTCAGCAGATCTGATCCCTAAATCTCTTAGATAATTTTTAAATAATTCAGGATCGAAAGTTCCATTCTGAATGAATTTCTTTGACATTGAATTTATAGATTCAATTGCAATATCAGCTTTCAATTGATTAAGATCCGATACGCGTTGAGCATTCTGAGTTCCATTACCAACAACTCCACCTAACTGAGTAG
>Ga0315273_10011801_pt1 | contig 11184 bp, 9 predicted proteins | sample YL17G02_0_MG_FD_205753 | JGI IMG/M metagenome (GOLD analysis project Ga0315273, IMG submission 205753) | Sediment microbial communities from Yellowstone Lake, YNP, Wyoming, USA - YL17G02_0 | ecosystem: Environmental > Aquatic > Freshwater > Lake > Sediment | place: USA: Wyoming | collected...
GCCCGGCGACACGCTGCTGGTCATGTGCCGCTCCGGCGGCCGGAGCGCCCTGGCCGTCAACGGTCTCGCCAAAGCGGGCTTCACAAGGGCCTACAACATCATCGACGGCTTCGAAGGGGACAAAGTCGACGATCCGGGCAGCGCCTACCACGGCAAGCGAATGCGGAATGGCTGGAAGAACTCCGGATCGCCGTGGACCTACGACGTCGATCCGGAGCTGCTGTGGCTCGCCGAGGACAAATAAGCTGCGCTGGATAGCGGGAGGATCGCTGTGACAATCGAATCGTTCTTCTCCGCCGTTGCGGCATTGTCCGGGCTGTTGTTCGTCGTCGCCAGCATGCTGGGGACCGGGCTGAGCCTGAGTGTGAGCCAGATCGTCCGACCGTTGAAGAACGTCCCTCTGGTGATCCTCGCGCTGGTGGCTAATTTCGTGCTGGTGCCGCTGCTCGCCTGGGGGATCACCAGCCTGCTCAGTCTCGACGAGCCTCTCAAGATCGGACTTATCGTGCTGTCGACCGTGGCCGGCGCACCGTTCCTGGTGAAAGAGGTCCAGGCCGCCAAGGGCGACCTGGCCCTGGGTGTCGGCCTGATGTTTCTGATGATGATCGTGACCATCGCTTACGTGCCTCTGGTGTTGCCGCGACTGCTTTCCGGCGTGGAGGTAGACGCCTGGGCGATCGCAAAGTCGCTGATCGTGACCATGCTCGCGCCGATCGTGATCGGCCTACTCTGGAAGTCGCATTCAGGGGAGAGCGCGAAAAACTGGGCGCCGGTCATGAACAAGATCTCCGGTATCTCGCTGATCCTCCTGCTGGTGACCGGACTGGGCTTGAACATCTCGAACATCGTCAGCTTGATCGGCTCGCGTGGCTTTCTGGCTGTGATCCTCTTCGTTGTCGGGTCGCTCGTGATCGGGTTCGTGCTGGGCGGCCGTAATCGGGCCACCCGCAGCGTCTTGGGTCTCGGCACGGCGCAGCGCAACGTGGCGGCTGCCATTCTCGTCACCAGTCTGAATTTCTCCGGGACGATGACGCTTCCGTTCGTGCTGGTCGCCGCCATCCTCTTGCCGGTGATCCTGATCCCGGCTGCGCGGATGCTCGGTAGACGAGGCGGCGCGGCGGCAGCAGCGGCAGTACCGGCAGCGGCAGAACCGGCGAGCACCTCGGGTCCTGTCGCCTAGGAGTTCAGCGGTCCGGGGTCAGTCCGCGGTGGTGTGGCGCCAGGCCCCGCAACGGTGCCCGCGGCCAGCATCCGCGCCAGGACCTCTCGGAATCGTTCCCGATCTTCCGGTTGGAAGGGACTGGGCCCGGTCGTGCGCCCGCCCGCCCGGCGATGCCTCTGCTCGGCGTGACGGACCGCCAACTCCGCGTCGATCACTGCCGCCAAGTACTCGCGGCCTCGCGGGCTGATGACACGGCATCTTCGGCTCAGCGCCATGGCCGCCAGCCCTGTGTCCCCCGTAACGACGACGTCGCCCGGTGAGAGTCTGGGCACCATTGCGAAGTCGGCGGAGTCCCGCCCGGAGGCGACCTGCAGGATCTCGACGCCCGATCGACCGGCATACTGGGCAAGATTCTGGGAGTGATTCGCGACCAGCACCACCGGCACCGAGCGGGAGCGGGCCAGGGCTATCGCGTCACGGGTCACGGGACAGGCATCGGCGTCGACGAAGACGGTGGTCATGCCCGCTCAGCGTCTTGGTGCGCGCGGGGCCCCGCTATACCCGGTGATGGGGATGGGGGGAATACTGCGCCAGATCCGCCTGTTGCCGCGCGTCCTTCTCGGTAGCGCAGAACCCCTGCTGTAGGCGGCCCTTGACCCACACCCGCCAGACCCACAGTGGTCGATCCGATGTCGATGTCGATGCCTCAGATACTTGGACCTTCATGGTCTGGATGTCCTCTCGCTCGGTGGTTCTGTCTGAGGAGGAAGAGGACGGGGAAGCCGGCGAGCGGTTGCTCTTGCTTCGGCGCATCTAGGTAGCGGCGCCCGTTCTGGCCCTTCTGACACAGTAGAGATATTCTCTATTGCTTGTACTATACCCTAGTGGCCGCAGGTGACCCGGGGTCCGCACCACTTTCACATCTTGACGGGCAGGATATCCGCCCTTGTCTCGTAGATGCCCGTGCGCCGTCAATGGCCCCAAATGGCGCTAAGCTATATAAGTACGCGCCATGAGCGCGAGGACCGAAGAACGAGGAGAACGCTGTGGGCGATTCTGGAAATACGAGCGGGCTTGAAGCCGGCGGGCCTGCGGCTCCGGCTCCGGCGCCCGCGGCCCCCGAGTCTTCGCCGGCCACTCCCACACCCCCGGAGGCGGCGACTCCTCCCCCGCCCGCGAAGGATCGGTCCCGGCGATGGTTGTGGATCGTCCTGGGGGTCGCCGCCGCACTGGTCATCGCGGCGATAGTCCTGATCGCTGTTCGATTCGGTGACGGCGCGGAAGTCCCGGACCTGGCCGGTCTTTCGGTCCCCGAAGCCACCTCCGTCCTCGAAGAGGTCGGCCTCGTCTTCGGCAAGGCGGTCTATACCGACGGGCTGCCGGCCGGGGTCGACGAGGGAGACATCGTCGGCCAACTGCCGCCTGCCGGTATGCAGGCTGAAAAGGGGACCAAGGTGGACGTCATCGTGGCGAAGGGGGAGCAGGTCGCCACGGTTCCGGACGTTGTCGGCATGTCCTCGGACCAAGCTGCGCAGGCGCTCGGAGAAATTGGCCTGAAGGCCAAGTCGGTCGAGGTCGAGCATGACGCCCAGGTGGGCGTGGTGGTGGACCAATCGCCTCAGGCGGGGACAAAAGTGGCGCCTGGTTCCGAGGTGACGGTGATGGTCTCGGCCGGGCGGGCCGATACGCTCGTCCCGGACGTCGTCGGCAGTACGCAGGACGAAGCGACGTCGGTGCTGACAGGCGCGGGGTACAAGGTGGAGACGAAGACCGGCTACGACGAGGACGTGGAGAAAGGCTTAGTCGCCGACCAGTCGCCCGGAGGCGGGACCGCGGCGGAGCCGGCGACAACGGTGAGCATCCTGGTGTCCGCCGGCAGGAACCCTGAGGTCATGGTACCCGCCGTCGTGGGCCTGACCGAGCAGAATGCGGCAAAGCTGCTCGAGGACGCCGGCCTGGAGCCTGTGTCCGGTCCGTCGTTCAGCGACGCGGTTCCCGTAGGCGTCGTCATCAGCCAGGATCCGGACGCGGGTGCGGCCGTCGCCGTCGGCAGCGCAGTGAGCATAGCGGTCTCCCAGGGCCCCAAACCGGCCGAGACGGCCACAGTGCCCGACGTGGTCGGCAAATCCGAGCCCGAGGCTACCGGCCTCCTCGTGCAGGCCGGCTACCAGGTGGCCGTGGCGAGGGTCTTCAGCGAGACCGTTTCTAAGGATGCGGTCGGGGCCCAGGCGCCTGCGCCGGGGAATGTGACACCGCCCGGTATCACCGTGGCGCTCCTGGTATCCGACGGCCCCAGGCCCGGCTTGGAATTCGCCACCGTGCCCGACGTGCGGGGCATGACTCTGGACGAAGCCACGGCGGCGCTCGATCAGGCAGGTCTGATGGTCGCCAGTTCCGAACTCTATACGCAGCTTGCCCCGAAGGGCCAGGTGTTCGCTCAGTTGCCGCCCGCTGGGTATCCGGTGGCTCCGGGCTCGACGGTGGTGGTGATAGTCTCGAAGGGGCCGTACGTACAGGTTAATCCCTTGTAGGTGCGCCGGTCGTGCTTGCCGCGTCGCTACCCCTCCGCCGCGGCCCAGGCACCGAGATTCGAGGCGGCCGCTACGCCTGCGCCGCCGGCGACTCCTCGTGGGTCTTCTCCCGCAGCGGCAGGAGAATGGCGCCGGCAGTGAACATCAGGGCACCCAGGCAGAGGATGCCGAGCGCGACCAGCCATTCGACCCAGCTTGGGTAGTAGAAGAGGTGCTGCGCGAACGAGTCGGTGCCCAGAGGCTGCGCCGTTCCGATGGAGACGCCCGGGGGATAGGGCACGGTTGCATATGTGAGCCCGTTGAGGACGATGTTGAGACGATGGGCGAAGATGCCGATCACCGCGAGGACCGATGCCACCGTTACCCAGGCCATCCTCAGTCTCCAGCGTGGGACTATCAGCAGCACGAACGGCACCAGGAGGCCGATCACGATCTCGAACCAGAACAGAGGGCTGAAGTGGCCGGTGAGCAGACGCGAGATCGGGTCGGCTTCGAAGGCGGCGCCTGCGTAGGCGGCCGTGAGCATCTCGCAGAGCACGAGGAAGGCCTCGACAGCGACGAAAACGGCTAACAACTTGGCCAGGTAGGCGATGAGATCGTCGTGGAACGAGATCCGGCCGACTCGCCGGACGACCAGCGCAAGGAGGATCATCAGACCGGTCCCCGAGACGAGGGCCGAGGTGATGAAGAGAGGCGCCATCAGGGCCGTATACCAGAAGCCCCGGGCTATCTGCAGGCCGAAGATCCAGGCCGTGATCGAATGGAGCAGTATCGCGGCCGGCAGGCCCACGGCGGCCAGCACCCACTTCATCCGCTCGTCCCGCGCGTCATCGGCTGAGGAGGAGCCGGTGCCGAACGCCAGCCGGCTTCCCCGCCGAGCGTTGTCGGCCCGGGTGTATACCCACACGTAGACGAGCGAGATGATGAGATAGATCGTGACGATGGTGATGTCCCAGATCAGGGGTGAGGTGAAATGGGGGTAGCGGAACAGGTGCCAGACGCGATCGGGCCGCCCCAAGTCGGGGAGGAGCATCAGCGCCGCCATAACGACGGCCACCGTCGCCTCGAGCACCGCGAGACGGACGATGGGCTTCAAGCGCACGCCGCCGAACAGGCGCCCCGCGGAGGCCACGATCAAGCCTCCGGCCGAGAGGCCTACGAAGTACATGAAGAGCGTGATGTACAGTCCCCACATCGTGGGGTTGCGCATGTTGGTGCTGGCGAGCCCCTGGGAGAGCTGGTAGCCCCAGGCGCCGAGCCCGGCGGCGAGCCCAAGCCCGAGTAGGATCAGCCAGATCAGCCGCGCGGGGCTGCGGTGCTGCCTCCCTGCGATCGCGCCGCCGGAGGCCGCTGCGGATGCTGTGTTGGTCGCGCTCACGGCTCCAGACCTCTCTTACGGCGTGGGGGAAGGTAGTAGACGCGGGGATCCGTGCCCCGTTCTTGGAGGAGCTGGTAGCCGCCCCGGTCGCGGATGAGGCGGCTAACCCGGCTGTCGGGGTCGTTGAGGTCGCCGAATATGCGCGCCTGGCCCGGGCATGACCAAACACAGGACGGAATCTGCCCGTCGGTGAGTCTATGGACGCAAAACGAGCATTTTTCCATGGTGCCGATGGGTCTTGGCGCCACCATGCCGGTGTTGAAATCGGTCGGCCGCTCGGCGCGTCCCCAGTTGAAGACGCGTACCCCGTACGGGCAGGCCACCAAGCAGTAGCGGCAGCCGATGCAGCGCTGCGAGTCCTGCATCACCACGCCATCTTCCCGAGAGTAGGTTGCCTGGACCGGGCAGACCTTGGTGCAGGCCGGGTTCTCGCAATGTTGGCAGGCAAGAGGCAGCCAGTGCATCGCGAGCTCGCCCTGCACCATGTAGGGGGTGTCGAGGGCGTCGCCCACCGTGTTGATACGATTCCACCACATTCCCAGAGGGACATCGTTCTCCGACTTGCATATCACACAGCAGGACCAGCAGCCTATGCAACGCTCCTGGTCGACGACCATGCCCCAGCGCGGCTCGGCCGACACGGGGCCGATCTCCCCATACGCGCGGGAGGCCGGGGGCAGGGCTTCGATGGGGGAGACTTTGTCAGGCACCGGTCACCTCCTTAGCCGTTGCCGGTTCGCCCGCCCAAGTCACCTCGCACCGGCAGTCCTTCCAACCGGTCGAAGGGGCCCACATGTTGGGCACGAAATGGACTTCGTGGATGGGGTTCACTTCGGACGACGTCAGCTCGTTCACGCTCTTGCCGCCGCCCAACTGGGTGCTCCACCAGCCCTCGAACAGGGAGGCTGTCCCCGGGAGCGCCGCTTCGGTGACGTGCGCCCAGGCCCGGACGGCCCCCCGGGTGTTCTTGATCTCGATCAGGTCGCCCTCAGCGATGCCGCGCTCGGCCGCCGTCTGCGGGCTGAGGAGCACCGGGGCCCGGCCGCCGGTTATCTCGTTGAGCCAGGCCACGTTGGCGTAGCTGGAATGGATCCGCCACTTGGAATGGGGCGAGAGCAGCGTCAGCGGATACTGGGCGGGATCATGGATCTCGTCGTCGTGCGGGGGCTTGTAGGTGGGGACCGTCTCACCGGCCGCCAGGAAGCGGTCCTCCTCTTTGTAGAACTCGATGCGCCGGGTGGGGATGAAGGCGGCCGTCGCCGCGAGCGCCGCGGGAAGCGATCTTGGCGGGAAAGGCAGGAGCTCGTTCACCTGACGGACGAACGCGACGTCGGGGTCGGGGACCTTGAGGCGGACGGGGCCTGCTTTGAGCTGGTCGAGAGTGATGCCCTCGGTGGGCCCTCCCTTAGCACCGCCCTTGGCCAGGATCGCGTCGATCGCCTGTTCCTCGGTCATGTCGAAAGATGCCGCGAACACCGCGGGGTCGATGCGCTTGATCAGCTCCTGCCAGACCCACAGCTCCGACCGCGCCTCGCCGACCGGCGGAATTGCGGGCTGCTGGATCTGGAGGAAGGGGTGGAGGGGCGTGGCCGTCAGGTCGGTCTTTTCATACCAGGTGGTGGCCGGCAGCACGATATCGGCCCATTTGGCGGTGTCGGTCATCTGATGGTCCATCACAACCACCAGCTCGCATCCGTCGAGTGTCTGGTGCAGCCGGTTCACGTCCATGGCCTGGATGAACATGTTGGCAAAGGTACAGAACAGCGCCTTCCAGCCGTTCTTGGGGAAGGGGACATCCTTGTTCATCGTGTCGGTGCGTCCCCGCACGAAGTAGACGGTGGGGACGACCTTGGCCTTCTTGTCGCCGATGTTCCACCAGGGTGACGTGTCGACCCGGACCTTGTACTGGCCTACGTAGACCGAGTAGCCGCCGCCCGAGCGGCCGATATTGCCGGTGAGAGCGGCCAGCAAGGCTAGAGCGCGGCCGTTGAGGTCGCCGTGATACCAGTGATTGGTGCCGCCTCCCATGATGATGGCCGCCGGACGCTCGGCCGCGTAGGCATCGGCCACCTGGACTATCTGCTCGGCCGGGATGCCGGTGACGTCGGCAGCCCGCTCGGGGGTCCAGGCGTCGACCTCCGCGCGCACCAGGGCGAAGCCGGGGGTGACCTCCACCTGCGTGCCGTCGGCCAGCGTCACGGTGAACGTGCCTTCCAACGCGGCGTCGACGCCTTCGGGGACTCCCAGCCGCTCCGTTCCGACGACGACGGGTTGCTTGCTCGCGTTGTCCCAGATGACGAAGCGCGGAGGCGGCGGAGCGTCGGCTGCGGGGGGTACCGCCCCCGGAACCTCGGGAGCGGTGCCGGCCGGGAGGGCCTTGCGCCCGTATCCGCCCAGTCCTACTCCCGCCGCCGGTCCGGGGTCGCGGACCTGCCCCGGCGCCAACTCGTCGGCGCGCAGGCGCTTGCCCGTGTCCGCCCGCACCAGGAGAGGCGCGTCGGTGTAGGTGCGCATGAAGTCCCAGTCGGCTTTGCCCGCTTCGATCACTCGCCGGCACAGAGCCAGGCCGAAGGCCGCGTCGGTGCCCGGCTTGATCCGCAGCCAGGCGTCGGCCTTGGATGCCGTCGCGGAAAAGGTCGGATCCACCACCACCAGCCGAGCACCCCGCTCTACTGCGTCTTCGAGGAAATGAGCGTCGGGTATGCGCGTTTCCAGTGGGTTCGCCCCGACCGCCAGGATGAAGCGGCTGTTTGCCCAGTCCTTGGCTTCGTGCTCGGCGTTCTGGACACCGAACGTGATCGGCATGCCCATGGGCAGGTCGCCGTTGAAGTCGAAGCTGGTGCCGTGCGTCATCCCCAGGGCCGCACAGGCCCGGTAGTTGGCTCCTTTCTGGATGTAGCCGGAGCCGGGGACCTGCCCAAAGACGTGGACGGTGTCCCAGCCCCACGTGTCCCCGATGCGTTTGAACTCGGAAGCGATGCGGTCGAGGACCTCTTCCCAGGTGGCCTCCCGGAATTTGCCGGAACCTCGATCGCCGTCGCGTACCAGCGGCGCCTTGATCCGGTCGGGCCCGTGAACGAGCAGGTGATACGAGATCCCCTTCATGCAGCCGCGGGGGTTGTAGGCCTTGTCGGGGTAGTCGGCCGCCTGCTGGACTTTGACTATGTTGCCGTCGCGCACGAAAGCGAGCTGGCCGCAGGAGCCGGTACAGTTTGGAGAACAGGTCGTTCGGACGACCCGGTCCACCGGGAGCGAGCGCAGCGGGTCGTCACGCGCGGCGAGGGCACGGTCGGCGGCCCCGCCGAGGGCCCCGGCGATTGCCGCGGTCCCGGCGACGGCTCCCGCCCCCTTGATGAACTGTCTCCGGGTCAGGCTCATGTGCCGGTCCCCCGAAACGAGCCTGCGCCGCGCCGAGCCGCTGATTGAAGGGTTGTCCAGGTCTCGCTGTTCACCGGGCACATGGGGTCGAGGGCGGTGTGGCCGGACTGTCCGCAGCGTGCGCACACCGGGCCGCTCGCAATTCGGGCGGGGCGCAACATGGGCGCCGCAGCGGCAGCTGCCCTAGTCCATGCGCCTGCAGCGCCCGCGGCGAGAGGAGCGACCGCCGCGACGAACGTAGCAAGGATGAATCCTCGGCGATCGATGTCCATGGGCCCCTCGTCTTTCTCCCGGCCGACGCTGATTCGTCTGGACAGTTGTGCCTGCACCTGCAGTATAGATGAGCGAAGTGTTCAAATACTTGACAAAAGTCAAGCTATGGACACGCGGTGCCGGGCTCCGCTATGCTCCGAGGGCTGATGGCTGCGAGAACACGAACGACTTCTGTACAGTCTCACCCAGGTTTCGCCGAGCGCTATGGCCCCTGGGCGCTGGTCGCCGGCGCATCTGAGGGGCTGGGCGCCGCATATGCACATGCCCTCGCTCGGAGGGGGCTACACCTTGTCCTGGTGGCGCGGCGGCGCGCGCTACTCAGGGGGCTTGCGGATGAACTCAGCGCCGGCTTCGCGGTCGAGGTCCGCTGCCTGAACGGAGATCTCGGTGAGCGGCGCTTCCTGGAAAGTCTGCAGGACGCTTGCTCGGGCTTGGAAGTCGGCCTCATCGTCTACAACGCCGCCTGCGCCCCCATCGGCGAGTTCGCCTCAACCCCGCTCGACGATCTCCTACGGGTGGCCGCGGTGAACATCGGGGCGCCGGTCGCGCTGGCCCGGGGGTTGCTGCCCGGCATGATCGAACGAGCCCGGGGCGGCGTCATCCTCATGACCTCTCTCGCCGGCAATCAGGGCTCGCCCTATATCGCCGCCTATGCGGCGAGCAAGGCCTTCAACCGCGTACTGGCAGAGGGCCTGTGGTACGAACTGAAGGACAAAGGTGTCGACGTGGTCGCCTGCTGCGCGGGCGCCGTGCGCACGCCTGGGTACTCGGGGGCGGCGGCAGGAAAAGACGCCCTGGGTACTCTGGATCCCGAGGAAGTGGTGGAGCAAGCATTGCGGGCGCTGGGCCGCGGACCTGCGGTGATCCCCGGGTTTGTGAATCGGGTGGCCAGCGCCTTCATGATCCGAGTGCTCCCCCGCCGTAGGGCCATCTCCATCATGGCCCGCAACACCGGCGATCTTGTGCCGGCGCGCGTGGCGCCGGCGTCTGCGGCGCGGCAAGCCGCCCCGCCCACGGCGCCCCCGGCTGCGGCGCCGCAAGCCGCCCCGCCCGCGGCGCCGGCCGCCGCCCCGCCGCTGCCCGACCCACCCCCCGCCAAGGACGCCCCATGACCGATCTCGTCGCCGGCTTCTTCGCCCCCTGGATCGTCTATTTGGTCATTATCGCGCTGCACCTACTGCTGCCCGCGCGGAACGTCGAGGGCTATGTCAGCGATCCGGCTACCGGCCGGCCCCTCAGATACCGGCTCAACGGCCCCCTCGTCCTCGTCGCCTTGGTGCTGCTCTGGGTGATCCTCAGCCGTACCGGCGTCTTCGCCTGGGACTGGCTTTGGACCCATCGCTGGTCGGGACTCATCGGGTCCGCCGTCCTCGGGGTGCTTTTCAGTGTCGCCGTGGTCTTGCCGGCACCCCACACGGGTCGCTCGCTGCTCGCCGACTTCTACTTCGGCCGCCGGGAGAACCCGCAGTTCCTTGGCCGCCGGGTCGACGTCAAGATGTTCCTGTACCTGATCGGCGCCACCATGCTCGCGCTCAATATCCTCTCGTTCACGGCCCACCATGTGCTGGTGTTCGGGTCGGCCGCCTCGTCCGGGGTCGGCCTCTACTGCGCCCTCTTCTTCTGGTTCATCATCGACTATCTCGTGTTCGAGCGGGTACACCTCTACACGTACGACATCTTCGCGGAACGCGTCGGGTTCAAGCTCGGCTGGGGCTGCTTCACCTTCTACCCCTATTTCTACGCCGTCGGCCTCTGGGCGGTGGCCGACAAACCGGATCCCGGCACGTCCACGTGGCTCCTGGCGATCTACGCTGTCGTCTTTTTTGTCGGATGGAGTCTTTCCCGCGGGGCGAACATGCAGAAGTTCACCTTCAAGAGACAGCCCGGGCGGGTCTTCCTGGGCTTCATGAAGCCGAACGTTCTGACCGATGGGAAGAATGCTCTGCTTTCCAGCGGATTCTGGTCAGTGTCCCGGCACGTGAACTACCTCGGGGAGATCCTCATGGCCGTGGGGCTGACGCTGGTCCTCGGCTATCCCGGCGTTTGGGTGGCGTGGCTCTATCCGCTCTACTACGTGGCGTTGCTCTTCACTCGCGAGCGAGCCGACGAGCGCCGCTGCGCCGCCAAGTACGGCGAACTGTGGACGGAGTACGAGCGCCGGGTGCCCCGGCGGATCATCCCCTGGGTGTACTGAGGCTGCGCCGAACGCCCGACAGCAGGGCGAGACGTCGCCCGTCCGTCGAGGCCGCGCTTGGCGGGCGGGCGGCCAAGGCGAGGGATCTACAGGACCGTTTCGCCGGTCGCCGTCGAGCGCTGGGCTATCCAGTCGTCGGCCGCCGCCTTGGCCTCGTAGATCGACTCGCCGACGTCGTCGGTCTTCGTGAAGATGTTCTGACGGGAGACGGAATCGATCATCCCGGCGCGCGCCAACTGTTCTCTCGCGGCCGGGTCGACCTCCGCCA
>Ga0315273_10011802_pt1 | contig 11183 bp, 5 predicted proteins | sample YL17G02_0_MG_FD_205753 | JGI IMG/M metagenome (GOLD analysis project Ga0315273, IMG submission 205753) | Sediment microbial communities from Yellowstone Lake, YNP, Wyoming, USA - YL17G02_0 | ecosystem: Environmental > Aquatic > Freshwater > Lake > Sediment | place: USA: Wyoming | collected...
GATTCCAGGGGGACGTTCTCCTTGTTCAGGGCCGAATCCACCAGGTCGTACAAGGCTTTGGGAGCGCCCCGGGATGGATTCGCCTCGAACGTGATCCGCTGTCCCCTGGCCCCCATGCCAATTCGAAGCATCTTGATGTCCACAGCCTCCACGCCATCGGTCGCGTCGGTGGAAAGATCCTTGTTGCGGTCCTTGAGGCCGGACAGGTCATAATCCGGCACCGGGTCCTTCTCAGGCAGATCCTTCAATCCAAGAATCGTCTGGCAGAGGACGCGCATCAGGTCTTCCTTGTGCTCCTGGTTGCCCTTGGCCCACAACTCCAGCACGCCATCAGCCGGGCGGTACACAAAGATGACCTCCAAGACCGGCCGGCGAGGCACCGGCAGCAACTTCCCGTACGCGTCATAGCTTGGCTCAGTGACCGCGTGGTCTTCCGGGTAGACGAAATAGCAGTGGCGTTCGGGACTCTGCCGCAGATAGTTGTCAACCTTAGAGAATCGGCAGCCGCTCAGGGGCTTGTAGATTCCAATGACGGCTGTTGTCAAGGCGTCCAGGTCTTCCTGTTCAACCTTCGGCACCAGGTTCTTGTGGATAGTGCGGCGCTGTCCCGAGCCTCGTCTGTCCATGTCATCGAAATGGCCGGCAACGTGAAATAAGTCGGGATCTTCGAGAAAGGCAAACAAGGCCCGCTCGTAATGGTTGCGCATCTTGGCGAAGCGCCCTGCCCAGTCGAGCTTGCGGAAAGCCGCCTCTTCAAGGATCGCCTCGACGCCTTTGTCGTAAGCTAGTTCATTGACCAGTTCAAAGTCGGCGTCCACGGCCACCCGCTGTGCATCCGGTAGATTCGCGATGGCGTCCGAAACCGCTGCGACCTTGTCCTTCTTGCGCTTACCGGGCGTGATGTCGCCCAGAATGCCCTGCTTGGCGAAGTACCCCTTTAGGGCGTCCTCGGGTGTCTGCCTCAGAAACGTGCGCCGCGAGTAATGTCTGGCCATCTGGGAGGTCTCCCGAATGAATCCTACCGTCGGCAACCCCCGGCGGAAAAGGACTGATTCAAGCAGCATATTAGGTCTTCGTTAGGGCTTTGTCAACATGTTACGGATGAATTTCCAGCATCGGGTTGGCGCCGGAGGGCTGCGTCCCCGAACGTAACCCTCTTCATAACCACTCTCAAATCGCCGACCGCCATAAGCCATTATCTGGCAATCCTTAGCAATTCCAACACTGGTTTTGGCTTCCCCGTTTCGGACGAGTTTCAAACGATAGCCTTCGACGTGCTGGGCTGCGCCGTCAGAATCCTGGTTAACAGCGATGACGGCCCTTCGGAGGTCGCTGTCGTTCGTCCGGGCACGGCAGAGCTTGCCCAACAGGCGGCACAGGAGCGGCACCGCCGCATCCCAACCGCCCAAGCCCTCTAGCCCCGACAGCCACTGGCTGGACTGCTTGGTCGGCTTGCCTGTCACCGCCCCGGTCGGTCCGTTGACAGAAGGAATGCTACGTTCCCAACAGCGCCGCTGGCAACCGTGCCTCAGCGGAGGTAACATGTGTCATAACCGCAACAAGGGATCGGTTCACCCGCAGCAACAGAAGATGCTTGAGGCAGGCCAGGGAAGACAATGACGGTCGATTCACAGGGCAACACGACGAGGGGTCTCGACGGACAGGCCGCAAGGCAGAGTGCTCGTTTAGGTGCCAGGCCGCACGATTCGGTACTCTGGGGGTTGCAGGGCTGGTTCATCGAGGCCCACTGGCTACCCATGCGAGAGTCAAACAGCGCCTCCGGCCTGTTAATGGGCATGACCGAAGCGATCCTGCTGCTTAGCGTCAGTGAACTCGTAAAGCAGATCGAACTGGACCTCAAGAAAATGCTTCTCAGGTTCTTACGCCAGAAGAACGGCCTCGCCTGGTGGGACGCGCTTCCCTCCGAGTTGAGGCACCATGCGGAGCGCCGCCATCGCTGGGCTTCTGGCCAGATCGGATCGAAGCGAGCAGGGTCTCCGCGAAACATTGCCTGGCTTTCGATGGGAGACCTGATCCGAGCGATAGGATGCCTTGTAGCGTCTGATTGGGCAACGTGCCTGCAAGCTCAAACTCGTCGAAGGAGGGCTCTTGAGCGAGCGCTGCTACACATCAAGGCGTTTCGTGACAATCAGTTGGCACACCCCAAGCCCCACCCGATATCCAGTGACCAGTTGGCCGTCGTTTGCAGGGCAGCGCATTCCATCCCTCAGATTCTCCGGCCGAGTGAATGGGCCCGAGTACTGGCCTTGGTGGGCCAGCTCAACGTAGTCAACACGGAGTGCCGTAACGAACTGCTACGCCAAGCTGTCCTCCTGCCGACCAAACAGATTCAGGCCATGAGAACGTCCCTAGAGCGTCTCATCATGGCAAGTTCAGAGTCAACTCAGTGGCCTACCCCTATCGCGCGGATGTGGCATACGCGTGTCATCCAGTTCTGTGGCCAGCTCGACCCCGGAGGCTACGTGTTCTTCGGGAGGAAGGAACAGTGAGTGCATAATCGCGCGCGGCTAGTTACTGCACCGTAGCCGCATCGATCTACGGCGTCAAGTGGCCGGCGAAGCGACACCCACCCGGCACACAAAGCGGTACACGCAGGAAGCCCTGCGGAGGATAGAATCATGGCCGAATCCGTGAGCAGGCGGAAGAACTGGGCATCCGAACAGGACAAGCGCGGGCAAGCCCCTGGAACTCCTCTTGCGGTTGCAGGCACTTCAGGGTAATCTACACGCGTCGCGGGTGGGGAGGGAAGCTCACCGGCTGACAAGCCGGTGCAGCGGCCCGGCTTCGCCGGCCGCTGATCGCCAAACTGCTGGGTATCGGACAAGACAAGAGGAGAATCAAAATGGGCATAACATACGACATCACCGCCTTGGTCTCTCTCTTGAAAAGAATTGGCTCTAGCGGATGCGCCAAGGCGATACGCAGTATTGATGTACGCCTGCAGGCAGATGAGGCGCATCATGTGCTCGACGTTCTCTACGGGTACGAGGAGATTTTCGTTGGTTTCGCCAGAGCGCTCAGGCAGAACGGAAAACTCACAGACAAAGATTACGTTGACCTGCAAGAGCTGTTCTCTGGCGTCCAACAACGCTTGCAAGAGGCAACAGCCGTGGATACCCCGTTAGATGCACAGACAGACACGTCGCTGGAGGCACTCCATCTGCTTGGCGGTGTAAGTCTTTCGCCAGACAGCAGGACTGTTGCACTGTTTCTTAGCCCGCGGATGCTCACCCAAGCATTCAGCATCGCTACCCTTCTCGAATCAGCGTCGCGTGCGAAACACATCAAGACTATTTCCGCAATCCGGGGTTCGTCTGTCACACTGGACGAGGCACGCGAAATGGAAACCCGTTCCGTGAAGCCCTTTGCCGACGCCGTGCGAGAGGTGCTTAGACAGCACGCCTTGCAAGCTGTGCCGACCGCTTGGCGAGGGTCAACCTTAGCAACATTGTCTGTCGAACTCCTCCCTACCGCCACGGACTTCTACGAGGCTGGCATTGACTACTATCGCGACTCCGCTGGACGCGGACGAGAGCACTACATCTTCGCCACGACAAGCGGCATATTGCTGCCGCAGGACTACTATGGATCGGCATACTTTGAGAGGATTAACCCCGCGCCTGAACTCGCTGAGGAAAGCGACAAGAACCCCAAACGCGAAGACTACTTCAAGGCATTGGCTGACGTTCGTGGCAGACCACGATCGTACTTCTTCGAGATCAAGCGTGCTGGGACAGCCTTCTACAAGACCGTCGGCAAACTCCAAGAAATAGCAGGCAAAGACGCTGCGGATCGCTACAGAAACCATTCAAAGGACACCATTGCACGGTTCCTCCAACTATCTGGCTTCGGCCTTATTGGTGTAAACGAGTTCCCACCTGAGTACGACTATCTGACGCTAGGAAATGGGAGACACATGTTTCTCTCGGGTCGGGACAGGGAAGAGCGAAAGGAGAAGATCGGGCACGGACTGTGGGTTCGGCCAAGAGGCAGAGGTCTCCGCGCTTTCGCCGAGGAGTTCAAGGAACTCAACCTCGCTGAGTGGCTCTCGACATTGGCTGTGGCCGCTGGCATATCCTCCTTGGAGGATGATCCTCGCTTGGGCCTGCTCGAAGCGCTGGTTTCCGGCTTCGCCGTACCGTTTCTCTTGGCTGGACAAAGGTACTGGTCGAGACAACACGCTCAGGACGCTTTCCTAAACATCGGAGAGCATGTCTCACGGACAATCGCGAAAGTCGATTTCCCGTTCATGTGGCGGGCTGACCGCCGACCCCTTGGCGAAGCAAGGGCCATGAAGGAAGCAGAGAAGATCATTTCGACGCTTGAGTCTGTGCCCTGAAAGGAAAACACCCAACAACGGCACGTTACGTGCGACGACAGAGGTCCTTCGTTTCGCACGAGTGTGGACGTCGGACACCAACGAATCGCATCCTATCTCATCCGACGTGTGGGCTTTGGGTTCTTCCTGGTTCGAGGAGACTGCGACCACTCGGCCTGCAATAAGTGTCGCAACAAGCTTTCGAGTACGGTCGGCGTTTGCTGTGACTCGTCGGCCCGGGCAGACGGTTTCTCATTCGCTGAGGAAGCCTGGAATCGTTGCCCCAAACGACTTCGAGCCTTCTGCATAATGGCAAGGGCGAGTTTGGATTCGTAGTCGCCTGCTTCCGCGGCTTTCCGCGCTACAGTCCAATCCAGCGACACAAGCGTTCTTAGGAGCTTTCCAGCCTCGGTTGAACGGCCCTTCTCTGAGGAGACTGTTCCGAACCACGCGGCGGCCATTTTCAGGCCAAGAAGCGGAACGGGGTGGCATTTCTGAAGCCATTGAGCCGCCAACATGACACCACCGAGACTGACCGTCTCCTTGGAGGCTGCCTGTAACTCCATTTCGCGCAGTAGCAGGTTCATCGCCTCATCGAAGCGTGACATGTCACCCAAGATACGGGCTTTCAGATCGAGAGACTGAGGAGTCTCCTTGCCTGCCAGCGCCGTCGCCTCCTCGACTGCAGCTAGGGCCTCCGACAGTGACCTCGATTGCTGGAGATGTTGTGCGCGGTAAAACGCCGCATTCGGGTCGGACGGGGCGACTTGTGCTCGCGCGTCTGCCAGACTCAGGCCATCCGCGGGGCGCTTCAACTCTAGACAGAGAGCAGACTTAAGCAACCATAGGTGAGTGGTGACAAGATAGCCGTCACCAAGACCGCTGAGTATCTGTAATGCGGCACGCTTCTTTCCCTGCAGAGTCAGGGCGTTGACCTCTCCTCCAACAGCCCTAACGTAGAAATCATCCAGTGTGCCGCGGTCGTGGAGACTCTCCAGATTCTTGCGGGCCGACCGATAACACGTCAGCGCGCGGTCGTATCGTTGCCCTCGAAGCAAACAATCCGCCATGTCGAGTAGCGGTGTGATCATTATCGCGCTGGTCGCTCCCATACCGCGAACGAGCTTTACGCACTCTTTGTCACAGCCCGCAAGATTTAGGAGAAGCGCCATCCAGGACTTCAATTCAATGTCATCAGGGAACTGAGTAAGTGCCTTCCTTGCCAGCTCTAACGCTTCCGCTGACTGGCCAAGCCCCTGGAGACTTCGCAACACCGCCATGACTGTGATAGGAACCGCATGCGATTCCAAGGCTTGCTGGCCAACCTGAATCGCCTCGTTAAAACGGCCCAACGCATTGAGGCTCTCCGCTTTGACATGTTGCGCAGTCCAGGCAGATGCGCCCGCACCCTCAGCGAGCCCCAGAGCCTTGTCGGCAACGGCAAGGGTTTCTTCTGGAGGCGCCCCGGCCATGAAAAGAACACGCCCAGCATACGCTATCGGAACTGCTGACTCCGTCCCACAGCTCACAACATGCCGAGCCAGTGCGATGGCCTCTTGGCGGTTGCCAGAGAATACCTCTTGCATTGCCAAATCTGCCGATAGCATCGGCCGATCAGGCGCCATTGCGTGCCCGGCCCGAAGTCGTCTCAGCCGGTCATCGGAGTCTGTTGTCATAAACGCAGAGATGTGAGCTTCGGCTGGATCAAGTGCAATATCCCCACTTATCAATCCGAGCCGATCCTCAACGATTGCACGGATACCGAGGCTATCGGCTACTTCAACAAGCTGTAGAGCGCCAATATGTGAGCCTACGGGAGGATCAGGATAGGTCCTGATCGCCGCAATGAACTGGTCTGATGCGAGAGCCACGTCCTCTGCTGCCACTGCCGCATGGCTGACATAAAGTGCCACCAGCCACGGTGCGAAGCCTTGGTAGAATGCCGAAGAGAGAGATATCGCCTCCTTCTTTCTGCCGACGTGAATGAGCAGGTGGGCACGCTTGTCAGCCGCAAGCAGGTTCAATGGATTGAGCCGAAGTACCTCGTGTACGCCTCCATCGCTTCCTCCTCAAAGCTCAGGCGTGCAGCGCACACCGCTTGGTTCAGAAGAACAGTCTCGTTAGGTCCCTGCGCCTCACGCACTTGCCTGAGGAACTCCAGCAAGTCCTCGTCGCGGTTCTTTCCTGCAAGAAACTGCATGCATGCGATCACCAGCGATGGAGGCAAACTACACGAGGCCCAACCACGGCGTTGGGCCAGCCGCCACTGACCGAGCACTCTATCAAAGCGTTCCAGTTTGGCGAACAATTGCACTAAGTGTCCAGAGACCTCTTCATTGTCGTGCGCAAGCCGTTCTGCCTTTTCCGCTGCACGCAGTGCATCCCGGCGGCGGCCAATATCGAATAGGCACACCGCCCTCAACAATTCAATACGACTATCGTATTCTGGGTGCGACCTCAGTCTACGGCATAGCTCCACAGCTTCCTTCTGCTTGCCCAGAGATCTGAGTGTCAGACCGAGGAGCAGGTGCGTTCCCAGGCTCGTTTCTCCCTTCTCAATCGCCTTCTCAAACGATCTTGCTGCATCTTCGTGCTTCGACAACGCCTGCAAGCCCTTACCAAGTCGCCTCCATGCGCCCCCGTTGTTAGGACTGATGGCCAGCAGTTTGCGCAACACATCCACGGCTTCTGCGTATTGGCATGTCTCGGTCAGAATAAGTCCGAGTCGGTCTAAGACGCCCTCTTCATTGGCGGAAAGGGAGTCGGCTCTACGGAGGGCCTCGACAGCCTGCTGCGAGCGACCGTTCATCATGCACATATCAGCTAGTTGCACCCATTCGGCTACGTTGTCGGGCGCGGCAGCAACCACTGATTCCTGCATCGCGATTGCCTCCGCGAGTTTCCCAGCGCCTTGAAGCAGGCGTGCCTTAGCACCATAGATGAACCATTCAGCCACGCCTTCTTGCCTCGCTTGCGCAAACCAGCATTCCGCTTGCTCCTCGTTGCCGAGTTGAAAGTGGACTTTGGCTAAGCCGAGCAAGAGATTAGGCCAATAGAAGCCGGAGTGATAGTCACTCCGGTCCACGGCCTGTTGCAGAACCTGCAACGCCTCATGTAGCTTCCCTTGGTGTTCCAAGGTCATCCCCCTGACGGTCAGAAGATCGGGCCAGAACCTGAACAACTCGGCCCCGACCTCGGCCACTGCAGATGCCTTCTCGATATTCCCTCTAGTAATATGCAGCCAGGCCACAAGTGCGTAGATGCTTGGATTGTTGGGGCAGATTGTTAAGGCACGTTCCGCAATGGCAAGGGATTCTGCTGATCGTCCCTCCTGCTCAGCGACGTCTGCAGCTATAAACAACAAGCCTCCATCGTGCGGCCACACCGTCAAAGCCTTGTCAAGGAGAACCTTCGCGTCGGCCTTTCTCCCTGCCATCCAAAGGGTTTGAACCTGCACCCCGTGCGATTCCGGCCTCTTAGGATCAGCGTCGATAAGCCGCTCAGCGCATCGTAATGCCTTCTTTGGCTCTCTGAGATCAGAATACGACTGCGACAGGAAGGCGAGCCCCACTGCGTCAGAGCCAACCTTCCTTTGTAGCCTGCCGAGGACAGACAAAGCGTCTGGCCTCTGTCCTAACCACCGGTGATGTCGGTAAAGCAGTCGAGCCGGGCCGACCTCGGACGGCGCAATGTCTGTTGCGCTTCGCAGGTCGGCAAGACCCTCGTCAGTCTTTCCGATCTTCGCGAGCGCGACGCCGCGGTTGCATAGGGCACGCACGTTCCGGGGATCGGTGGCGAGAATTGCGGCACTGAACTCAACGCACTTGTCGACCAGCCCTATATTCCAAAACATCTGGCCCAAGTGATGAAGGACGGCGACACGCTCAGGAGCGAGGCAGGGCAAAGCATTCTTGAGTACGAGTTCGGCGAACCGGGCCAAGAACAGCGAGGGCTTGTTGTTTTCATGCAAGCCGACCGTGGGAGGGAATATTTGGAGGTCGTGGCTCTGCAAGGTTGCGCCGTCACGATGGACCCAACCGGCTCGCTCCAGCCTCTCCACTGCGTGAAGGAGAACTGCGTCAGTTGCTCCAGCGACTTGCATGGCGACTTCACGCACCATAGCCAAGTCCGGCTTTGGCGTCCCACACCATCGCAGCACTGAGAGCGTGCGAAGAAGGATGGCTATTTCGGGGATTTCGTCGTTCAGGAGTGCCATGAACAACTGCCGCCAAACCGCATCGCGCACTTTGAGCGTCACCGGGTGAAATCCGTGCTCGCTCTTCAAGGTCTTCCCACGATACGGGCGCAGGGACGCCACGGCGCAGGCGGGAGTGTTGTCCCACCCCGTAATCTCGTCCACGAACGCGTTTTGCATCCCCTCCTCGGCTTCGATTTGCAGATGCTCGCATGCGGCCTTGACCACCTCGGAGATGAACCCGCGGGGTGGATTATCAAGATTGACCTCTTCAAAGCCCCAAGAATCCCAGTGAGCTTGTGGAACATCGCGTTCGATCTCGAGTCGTTTCGAACTCCAATGAGCGATAAGAACCGTCACCGGAAAGTCCGGGCGATGCTGCTGACCAAGGAGAATACCAAGAACTTCGTTCAAGTATTGCAACTTGCCTACTTGGTCATGGAGATTGTCAATGATGATTACCAGAGGTCGGCATCGGCTGTGGACAAGTTGTCCCAGGTGATCGGATACCTCTGCAATGACCAACGACCTTAGAAGTACTACGTCAGCGTCTTCAAAGGTTGCGAGAAGCTGGTAGAGAAAGAACGATTTTCCGCATCCAGGTGATCCCACGATGCGTAGGCGTTTGCCGTTCGCCTCGCCGACCTTCAGGTGAGTGGGGTGGCGGACACCTTCCAAGGGCACTGAATTCGCCAGGGCGTCTCCAAGAAGAGCGCCACGCAAGCTTGTGCGGTCACCGCTGTGCCAGCATGAGACAAAGTCAGACCATCCGAAGTACTTGGTCAGGAGAAATGGATGCTGGAACAGGCGATATTCAAGCTGGTCGCGCCCATCGATCCGCAGTTTGACTCGCGGTGGAATAGCTTTCCGTATCGCTTCCTTGTCTCTTGCCGGCATGTTGTGGTTTGCCCACAACACGACGCTCTTTGGTTTTCCGGCGAGCAGCACTTCTCTGCCCTCCAGGAACTTGCTCTTGATGAGTCGGCTCGCCTCTGATGGAGACCGTAATGGGTCGGACGTCTTGTAGGAGAAGAACACGGGCGGTTTGAGGTTCTCGAATTCGCAGTCGTCCAGGACCCCGTCTCTCTGGAAGTCAGCCTGTTGCGGCATGCTTTCAGGAGAATACGCAGATCGGTGCGCGGGTGCCAGTGTCAGACGGACCAGATCATGGCATAGTTTCTCGAAAATCTCGGGGCTGATCCGTGTCCAATCTGGATGCATAGTATCTTCTCGCGTGCTAAATAGAGGTGCCTCCTGCCTTCGCCTGTTTGTTGGGTGAAGACCGGCCCGTCACCTCATCGGTTCGACACTATCGTCAAGCCCAAGCTCGCGTAGAATCGCCTTCGTTTCCTCGGCCCGTTGGGGCAACAGGCCGCCGTCGGGGACGATCTGGAATGTAACCGTCAGCTTTAGACCGCCGGATGTCGCATACGTCGCCAGCACTTTGGTGTAGAAGTTCATCCACTTCTGAGCAGGCACTTCGCCAGTCCACTGGAGGCCCTTGACCTCCGTCGGCTTTGGCGGCTGTGGCTGAGTCGGCGGCGGAACGTCCTTCTTCGCTATGACGACCGTCGTCTGGGCCTTCACGCTTCCGGCTGCGGCCTCGATGAGGAATTCGCCCTCTTCCTTGCCGGCTTTGAAGCCGCCCTTGTTGTCTATCATTCCGCCCTTGGCGGACCAAGCCATGTCGGGCAAGGCCATCGGCCGACCGTGCTGGTCTGCACCCTTGACCTGGAAGGTCACGTGCGCCCCGGGTTTCACCTGGGACCGCTCCGGCCGGATTGTCAGGGCTGTCAGCTTGGGCGGCTCGATGTGCTTCTTGGCCTCCTCGGCCGTGATGATGAACACGTCGTCGGAAATCTCGACCTCCAGCGGCGTCAGCGTCCGCTCGAAGACAAAGGGATCGTATCGCCCGTCAGGACGCTTGCCGACGTAGGCGAGGATCCCGCTGGATACGCCTCGTGCAATCGTGTCCCTGAGTGCGCCTCCGTCCAGCAACCGTGGGAACTGCGGCGATGCAAAGAACGCATCCCGCACCGACTTGGTGCTCCACTCGGTGAATGCCGGTGGCCAGTTGCGGACGAGGAAGTTCGGGCTAGGATCCTTCTCGATCTCGTTCGTCTGGCGGAACCGCTTGACAATAACGTCCGTTACTGAAGGCCCCTGGCTCGAATGCAGAAGCCCCATGTCGTCCACGCGGACATTGTTGTCCTTGTCCAGCAGCACCACGTTGTTGTACGTCCGCCAGACGCATTCCTTCAGGTCGCGTTGGGCCTTCTTCAAGCTTTCGGCAAGTTGGACCTGTTGGGTATCGTCGAGCTTATCCTCCTCTTCGTCCTTGATGGCCTGCCACGCCAGCAGCTTGCGGGCCTCATCCCGCAGCGCAGCGTCATCGTCAGCCACCGCGAACACCAAGGCGCTCTTATAGGTCCGGCCGGAGCTACCGTGCTCCCGGATCATCGTGTCGATCATCCCCAGCGTCTTCTTGTCGCTCATCGAGCACTCGGGCAACAGCACGGCCAGGCTCAGCACCGGCCTGTCGGGTATCTGGCTCGATTTTTCGGGGAACGGCACCACCTCCACGCCCGGTTGCTTCTCGAACACCTTCAGAATCTCGGCCCGAATGCGTTCCTCAATCTTCGCCGCGTC
>Ga0315273_10011803_pt1 | contig 11182 bp, 10 predicted proteins | sample YL17G02_0_MG_FD_205753 | JGI IMG/M metagenome (GOLD analysis project Ga0315273, IMG submission 205753) | Sediment microbial communities from Yellowstone Lake, YNP, Wyoming, USA - YL17G02_0 | ecosystem: Environmental > Aquatic > Freshwater > Lake > Sediment | place: USA: Wyoming | collected...
TTTTTGCCAATCTTTAAGACACCCGATATACAATTTTTCCAGCCCTTTGATACTATTTTTTATTTCTTTAGGGTCGGTAATTTTCCCTTCCCCCAGTTTCGGCGAACCCATAAACGGCTCTGTCACTATGACGTCAATTGTTTCTTTCCTGATTTGCTCTGAGACGTGTGTTGCATCCGATACAAAGTAGGTTATCGGAGGAAGCGTCGTATGGTAAGACCGAAGCCATATGTCATTTTTTTTGGCTTTTTCAACTGCGTCTTTGTCACTGTCGCTTCCCATGACGATTGCCCCTTCTAAAAGCGCTTCCGAAGGGATGGTCCCCATACCGCAAAAAGGATCAAGAAGCGTTTTACCTTGCGCATCAGCCCCTAATCCGATATTGACCGCCATCCGGGCTGCTTTGGGCGGAAGCATCCCTTTTTTACTGTCATAAAACGGCCGCTCGAAATCGCGTATTGCCCACTCTTCGAATTCCTGAAGTGCGATGGTTTTTGTTATAAGAAACGCACCATCGTGAGCTACAATATTTATTTCCAAAACATCCTGCTTGGATACGGCAACACCGGATAGAATAGCGTGTTCTTTCGGAAGTATAAATCGGGCTTTCCGTCCTTCTTTTTCCAGTATCTCCTTGATTTCCCGGTTCGTGCGTTCGGAAACTTTCGGGACCCCTTCGTACGAACTCATACCAAACGTCAATTTCCCGTCTGATTCTTTCAAAATATATTTTGCTATATCCAAAGGAGAAAGCGTTGTTTCGCTTCCGAGGATTTGGGCAATTTTTACTGTTCCTCCTAAAACCGAGAGTGCGTCTTTTACCGGAAGTTGTTTTTTATTGTGCGTAAACGAATCATCTGAAACCTCCACAATGGTATCGCTGATCTGTGATGAAGTTGGGAAAAAAACCGACAATTCCTGAAAAGCTAGTTCATGACTTCGTCCGAGGAAAAATAGGTATGACACAAGTGATTGGGTCATCCTGAGCAAAGCGAAGGATCTAGCCCATTAGGCGGGCGCTCCGCCGAGTCAGACTCGGCTTCGCTGGATTCTTCGGCTGAAAGCCTCAGAATGACATTCTAAGACTATCCGATTTTCAAAATTTCTATATCCGTCATCTGGGGTCTGAATCCCCTTGTTTTCCGGTACCTGACTTTGCTTTTAAAACGTCGTACGGTGAGCTTCTCGCCTTTATAGTGCCGGACAATTTTTGCCTCAACCGTGGTACCTTTGACAAAAGGTGTCCCGATAGTCGTTTTTTTATCATCTGTTACCAACAGTACCTCAGGAATCTGAATCACATCCCCGACATTTCCCGGGAGATGTGGAACGGTAATTGTCTCTCCGCTAGATACGATGAATTGTTTTCCACTGCATTGAATAATTGCAAACATGGGGAGTATTATATACCCTTCTTACTCGATCCGCCAGTCGGCGGATCAGTCTAGAAGGAGTTATACCCGGAGCAATTCTGATAGCGGAGGGTATATCAGGGCATGGGGTCAATTGCAACGCGCTCATCTCCTTTGGATTGGCGTTTGAGCGCCATAAAAATACCAAAAGACGTCATGACCGACAAAAGAGAACTTCCTCCGTACGAAACCAAAGGAAGAGTAATTCCTGTAATGGGTACGATGCCCATATTCATACCGGTATTGATGACTATTTGCGATACCATCATAAACAAAAGTCCGGTAGCATAGATAAAAACAAATGATGATTGGATTTCCTTCTTAAGAAACGGAAGACACACCTGCCAAAGAACAAATGCGTAGAGCAGGAGTAGGAGCGCTCCGCCGACAAACCCAAGCTCTTCAACAAGTGTCCCGAATATAAAATCCGTATGGAATTCAGGCAGAAACCGTAAATGACTTTGCGTACCCAACCCCAATCCTTTTCCGAACAATTGTCCGCTTCCCACCGCAATCATTGACTGAAGTGCGTTATATCCGGCTCCGCTGGGATCCAGAGAGGGACTCAGAAACGTCACGATGCGCGCCTGTTGATAGGAAGCTAAAACGTGCCAGAAAAAAGGCAGTGCCACGACAAAACAGGCAGAGCTTATCAAAAACCAAAAGATAGGCAGTCCTCCCGCAACCAACATGGAAACCCAAAAAACAAAGTAGACTATGGAGCTTCCCAAATCCGGCTGGCGGAGTATTAAAAGAAACGGAATGAGGAAACAAAACACATGGAGGCAAAGGTTTTTCAGTGTTTTTGGAGGATATTTTGAAATAACGTAGGATAGCCCGAGAAGGATGAGGGGTTTGACCAGTTCGGACGGCTGCAGTTGAGTATTTCCGATCATGATCCACCGTGTGGCTCCCCTGATGTTTGGCCCCAGATACGAAAGGGACAAAAAAAGCGTAGCGACGATGTAGAAAGCCGGCGAAAAAAAGTAAAGGATCGCACTGTCTATGGATGAACTGATAATAAGGAGGATTATTCCAAGGAAAAAAAATATAAGCTGTTGGAAAAAAAGCCCTGTTTGAATCGTAAGAATGATACCGAGGCCGAAACATCCGATAGCCAGGATGAAAAGCGTCAACGGTACGTCGATATACTGAAGGAATCGCCCCATAGAATTTTATCTGAAAGCGTTTCTTGTTTTATGCTTTCAAGATATGAATCTCCAAGCGTTTGTAAGGCACCGGGCAATGTCAGCGTAATTTTTTCATCTATGGCACACTTCTTTTCTTTCCTAAGCTGTTGAATGGTCCGTATGACCTCGCGAACCTTTCCTTCTTTTTCAAGCTCAGGCGTAATTGTGGTATCAAGTTCAACCTCAATCTCGCCTTCTCCCTTATTCAATATTATTGTTTTAATATTCGTTTCTTCCTTTATTAACTGAACCAATTCATCTGACATGTGACATGTGACATGTGACATGTGACATTTAGCGAGCGGCTGTCTAACCGGTATTTTAAGTTCTTTCCTCTTTGCATGGATTTTTTCTACAATAAGCCGCGTGTATGCCATATCGCTTTCCAGCGACGGATTCTTTTGTGAAGGATGCGACTCAGGCCATTGTGATAAATGAACAGACAATTCATGGGTGAGTTTTCTATATATTTCTTCCGTCATGTATGGGATAAATGGCGCCAGAAGCCGCATGAGCGTGGTTAATACATGGTAGAGTGTTTCATAACAAATATTTTTGTCGTTCACATCTTGTGCCGTCGGCCCGACCCGGTTCCGAGAGCGCCGGACATACCACTGTGATAGATCAGTTAGAAATTCCTCTAAAAGTGCTGTTGCTACGTGTGGTTTATATTCTGACAATTCTCCTGTTACTCCCTCAATAACAAAGTTCAATCGCGACAATATCCATCGGTCTAAGACGTGCGTTGGCTTATTTTTTTGCTCTATTGGTTTCCATCCGTCTGCATTGGCATAGGTGACGAAAAAATTGTAGACATTCCAAAGCATAAGGTGGAATTTTCTCCTTGTTTCATCGGCTTTTTTGTAGCCAAACAGAATGTTCTGTTCCGGATCCGAAAGGCAAAACAGCCACCGCATGACATCAGCTCCGATTGCATCAGCTCCCTGGTTAAACTCAATGGCGTTGCCCAATGACTTATGCATTGGTCTCCCGTCCTCTCCTAACATTGACGCATACCCAAGGACGGTCTGAAAAGGATTTCGCTTTTCTAAAACCGTAGACATAGCAATCATCGAGTAAAACCAGTTCTTAAACTGTCCGGGGAACGATTCCGTGATGAAGTCGGGAGGAAACCACTCCTTCCAATATTTTTTATCCGTTGTGTAACTTAATTTTTTTGTTGTGGGGTCAACGTACGTTGAAAACGGTACGATTCCGGCATCCAGCCAGACGTTGCCGACGTCATCAATGCGCTTCATTGGTTTTTTGCAGGAAGGACACGCGATCTGTACCTCGTCGATAAATGGTTTATGGGGGGTTTTCCCTTCAAATTTTTCCCATCCGGATACTGCCTTCGTTTTTAACTCTTCATAACTTCCGATAACCTCAAACGAGCCGCAATGGGAACATTCGTAGATGGGAAGCGCCAATCCCCAATACCTGTTTTTCTTGCTGATGAGCCAGTCATGCATGTTGGAAAGCCAATCCAACTCGCGTTCAAGGCCAAACGACGGGTGCCACGTTATCATTTTTGCCGTCTCCACCATCTGCTCCCGCAAAGTCTTTCTATTTGTAGATTTGCCATTTGCAGATTTGCAGATTTCTTCTCGGTCCATCCCTATATACCATACGTCTGACACTTTCCATACAAGCTCGGTTTTACATCGCCAGCATACCGGATATCTGTGTTTATGCGGTTTTATTTGGAAAATCCATCTTTTGCCTTGGGAATCTTCTTCTTTCAAAAAATTCAAAATCAATTCCGGATGCTTTTTGGCGTTTTTACCTCTTAAAAAACCGAAATCAGGCAAGTATTCCGCTACATCATTTATAGCTGATATCACGGGAAGACCTATTTTTTTCCCTAATTTACTGTCTTCCTCTCCTGTACCGGTTGAGGTGTGCACCAGTCCCGTTCCTTCTACGTTTGAAATCGGCATGATCCTTTGATCCGTTGCTATCACCGTATGAAAAAGCGACTCATTGTCTTTTCGCCCATTTTGAATTGCCGGTAGCTGGTCAAAAGGACCTTCATATTTCCATCCGACCAGTTCGTTGCCTTTTGCCGTACGTACGATTGTTTTCGGCTTATTACCAAATACACTTTTAACCAGTGCTTTACCAACCCAGCACCTATCGCCCCCCTCTTCCTCAACGAGTGCGTACTCCATATCCGTATCTACAGCTACGGCAATATTAGCCGGAACTGTCCAGGGAGTCGTTGTCCAAACCATAAGATATTCTTTATCTTTCCCTTCAAGCGGGAATTTCAAATACAGAGAGTCATGCGTCACTTCCTTATAATCCTCTGTCAGGATCTCGTGCTGGGAGATTGCGGTTTGACATCTGGGACACCAGGGAACAACATCCGTGCTTTTGTATACCCACCCTTTCTCATGACAGACTTTTAAAAAATGCCAAATCATGTAGTTGTTCTCGTTGGACATGGTAAAGTATGAATGATTCCAATCCATAAAATTGCCGAGCCGTTTGGTTTGTTCGGTCTGGATCGCTGAATATTTCCTAACCCTTTCCTTGCAAAGCTCGACGAATTTGGCAATACTGGCTTTTTTGTCTCCGGGGACTAAATTTTCAATGTCTTTTTTGTTTTTAATGCCCAGTTCCTTCTCCACCTCTACCTCTACCCACAGCCCCTGGCAGTCAAACCCGTTTTGGTATCGGCCACGGTCTCCCAGCATGGTGTGGAACCGCTGCCACAGGTCTTTGTACGTCCGTCCCCACGCGTGGTGGACGCCCATGGGATTATTTGCCGTTATCGGGCCGTCAAGAAAGGAAAAACGTTTCTTGGAGGCGTCGTTTTTGTGAAGATACTTCTTCTCAATCCCTTCTTTTTTCCAATAGGAAAATATCTCCTCTTCAAGCTTTGGGAAATTGACATTCGTATTCACAGGATCAAATGATTTCCTTGCCATACCTACTAAGTGTACGAAAAATCAGCATATTTCGCAATAAATGGTATTCTGTTATAGGAAGATTATATAAAATCAGAACTGGGCTCAATAAAAAAATATTATGGGAAACCGTGAAGTTCCGGAAAAAGTAGAGTAGGTGGAGGGCGTACTGGTATGTCATATATAGCCTCTTCTGTTTCAATTTCTGGATGCTCATGAGCATCTTCAAGATGTCGTGCAATCAATTCTTCATTTCCTGACCATTGATCTTCAGGTAAAGATATGCTTCCGAGTCCTGATTGAAACACTAATGATCCATCGTTAGAATAATCAACACGAAGGCTATACTTATGAGTAACGTCTCTGACCGTAATGAGATCTTTTGTTCTTTTTATTTCTTCTCTCTCTTCACGTGTCTTCCCATATAAGTGATAACCACAAGACTCAAGAATCGCATCACCATGAGCATACGCTGGAGATTCCACATATCCGTACTTATGATATCTGTCATCTTCTAATAAAAATTTCCAAAGAATGACTAAGGGGAAATATTCGAAGTGTGATTCTCTACCAAGGCCAATATGCCTCATGACGACATCAATACCTGTTTCTTGAAATACAGCTTTTGCTTTTTTTGCAAATTCAAAATTTTGTCTGGCTATTAGCACTTTTGCTTCCTGTTGCTCTTCTTCCTTTTTTTTCTGTAGGTTTTTAGCTGCTTCTATTTGTCTGTATCTTTCAATGATATTGTCACTCATATGATGCTACAATATTACAATTTTTCTAATATTGAACTACTCTAAATATTTCATAAAAATGTGAATTATAGCACTATAATAACATATTTCGTGATAATATCAACTCTATTTTTCAAATTATATCTATTTCACCAGGAGCTCTCACTCGCTTCATTCTTACTTAACAATGCGCTTTGCTCCACACTTTCATGTATCGATACATGAAAGTATCATGAATGAAAGTGGTTTCAAAGTTTATTGTTGGATTTTGAAAAGTTTTACCCCTCCTATTTGTTTTTCCAATCGAATTATTCCGACTTTTTCCATGTTGGAAATTGCAGACAGCCAATTTTCATTGGATTCAAGGATTTGGGTCAACCATTGATTCGGTCTGATATCCACAACCAGATAATTCGGTTTTCCGGCATAATCCAACCACCAGCACAGCGACTGTCCGCAGGGTTCTTCTGTAATATCGTGCTGTCTGGGATAAATCAAATATATTTCTTTTCTATGGGAAAGGTGCGGAACCAGGTTTTGCTGGGTAGCGACACTTGCATCTTTGGGAACCTGAGCAAGCAACGTTCGTGTATCTTTCATCCACGGCTCTTCTTTCCAGTATTCAGCTTTTGTCAACTTATTTAATGCAAAATGGAACTTGTATTGGAGAAGCATCGCAACGCATACCAATATAATGCTTAAAACTATAATAGGATTTACGCAAACGCGCGATCGGCGTTTTTCATTCCCGGAATTAAAGAAGCCCCAATTCCGGGAATAGTGCGTAAATCCTTCTAATACGTCAAGAAGTCCCAGTGTAAGGAATACTGAGAGAATTGCTCTGTGATGCATGAAAGGGCTCCACATCCGGCTGAACTTATTTCCTGTTACATAATATTGGGATAAATCCGCTATAACGGCAATAAGGCTTCCCGGGGAAAAAACAGGAAGAAATGAAAACCAGGAGTAGGAGTACAGCCAGGTAAGCCGTTTATCTTCGCTGTCAAATAATCGCGTAAAAAAATCCGGAATGCTCTTTGGTATTTCCGGCATGAACTGATAACCCATCGGAGAAAATTGTGCGGAAATTTTTACTGCGAGAAAACTGTAAAGCAAACCGACAACAATTAATACCACGGCAATATTCCTATACTCATTCCCGGAATTAAAGATGCCCCAATTCCGGGAATGGTGCGTACGTCCTTCGGCGTTTTTCCGAAAGATATAACACAAACCCAGACAAAAAACCGCAATCCCCATGTTTTCCTGCGTCAGAAGAGAAAGCATGAGAAAGAGCCAAAACAATTTTTTCTTCCCATATTCGATACTCCAAACAAGAAATGCAAGGAGCGAAACGCCCAAAATAATCGGATGGAAATCAAAAAAAATGCCGAACTGAATGCCGAAAAACAGGCTGTAGAGAAACGTCACTGCCCAGGCGGCTAAGTTGGACACGGTCCTTTTCAGTGCGATGAAATAGATGGGAACGGAAGAAACCGCTATGGCTATTGCCTGAACAACAAGGAGTATCCGCACATCATTCCATAGATACAATAAAGGAGCCAAAAGCGGCAACGTCAAGACCATATGGTCACCAAATATGATCCGTTCCTTGATCGTGTTATAAGGATCGAGAAACTGAGAAAATCGCCACACTGCCTGATCATAAAGCCCCAAATCAAACCCACCGGATTGGAAATGCATGTGCCTTAGGATCGAAAGCAAACTATAGAAGATGGAAAGAATTATAACGAACGAAACAAGAAAACAAATATTATATCGTCTGAAAAATTTTCTAAACGTATTCATACATATCTATTGTATTATACCGTTTCTTCTCTTTATTTTGTCATTCCGGCCACCGAGCCGGAATCTATATTCTTTTCTTTCAGCAATTCTTCAGATTTTCATTTACAATGGTAGTATGAGGGGAAATTGGAAAATCATTTTGACTTTTTTTGGTGTCTCGATGCTGATCGTTCTGATCGGGATTTTTAATGCATCGATCGCCTCGGCTCTTACGAGCGTCGTACAAGGCAAATCATCAATTGCCAACATCCTTAAACCTCAGGTTGACCATCCTCTTTCCATTGAGACCATGCGCAAAGAATTATTTCCCGGAAGCGATATTGTTATAGAAGAAACGCTTGCTGATGCCGGCAATTACCACCAATACATTGCCTCATACCAATCCGAAGGTTTGAAAATTTACGGACTTCTCACTGTTCCCACAACCGAAAAACCGGCTACCGGATTCCCCGTCATTATTTTCAACCACGGATACATCGCGCCAACCACCTACGTCACGACCGAGCGGTATGTGGCGTATGTAGACGCGTTTGCCGGAAACGGCTACATCGTCTTTAAACCCGACTACCGGGGACACGGCAATTCAGACGGAAAACCCGAAGGCACGTATTACTCTCCCGCGTACGCAACGGATGTTTTAAACGCGCTTTCCACACTCAAACGCTATAAAGACGCTGATCCGAACAGGATCGGGATGTGGGGACATTCAATGGGAGGAAATATCATTTTAAGGGATATCGTCGTTGATACAAAAGACATCAAAGTCGCGGTTATCTGGGGAGGAGTGGTCGGGTCATACGATGACCTTCTCAATAACTGGCACAAGCGGGCAACCTATCAGCCGGATCCGCAGGAACTGGCGCTAAGGAATAATTATAGGAAAAATCTGACTGATCAGTACGGAACGCCGGATACCAATCCCTCGTTTTGGAAAGCGGTTGATCCCCTTTCCTATATTTCCGACATCACCACACCCATACAGCTCCATACCGGGGAAGAGGATGAGGAGGTGCCGCCGGAGTTTTCTGCAAGCTTGTACGAAAAACTTATTATCGCAGGAAAAACCGCTGAGTATTACATTTACCCTGGGGGCGATCATAACATTTCTTCTCCGAATTTTGAACTTGCTATGGAACGATCAGTTGCATTTTTTGATAAATATCTGAAATAAATTTAATTCTTCTACCTGGCTTCAAATCAAATTTCAGGCTTAAAGGCAGCTAGATTACCACTGTTAAAATCTTCTTCTGTTAGAGTAACCAAACCACTTTTTAAACTCTGTGCGATTTCATATATTTTGCAGTTTTTACAGGCAGGAGGATTCATAATGCATACTGCCTCCCCACTTGCTATATAAGAAAGAAAAACTTCGACTTTGTTACTACCAAGGTAGTGCACCCATGATTTATCAATAATTGGAACAATTTCGGCCATGCAACTTATGAGAGATTCTTGATCTGGAACAGGTTTTCTAGTAGGAAGTTCTACCAAAGGCATTGCCATTGCGTATTTTTGTCCCTTACTCAATTCTGAAGCTGTCTCATAGTTCATGAACCTATATTATACAATAATAATACGATAGCAACATCCAAACGGCAAAATCATGAGATAAATCCTGAGTTCTATATTTATTGCACCACCCGATGCGGGGGTGTATAGGACAGGATTATCGTTTCATTTCAATCTACCCAACTTGTGATACTATAGAAGCGTGGAACCAGTACCGACTGCTCAACCAGCTACTCAAATATCCTGCCCGTTCTGTTCAACCCTTGTTGATAGAACGGCATTTTTCTGCCCAACCTGTGGAAAAAACGTGAGAGAAAAGCCTCTCTCAACCGGCACTTTTACGCAAATAGGATTGTATGCGGTAAGCATACTTCTGCCTCCGCTTTCTCTTATTTGGACGATGAAATACTTGAAATCAAAAGATCCGAAAGCAAAACAGATCGGCATGATTTCACTTGGATTAACAATCGCAGCCCTTGTTGCCGTTATCTGGCTCTCTATCGCTTTTGCTAAAAATGTAACCCAAGAGGTAAATCAGCAATTAAATCAATACCAGGATATCGGATTGTAATAGGAGCTCCCCAATCTCCGAGGTGGAAGACACTCTATGGGCCTAAAATCCTTTCGTGATCCGGGCGGTAGAGGGAGTCTGGTATGTATTATACAAACACTCATCATATCTTTATAATGCCCTTACGTGACTCAACAATCCTCCTCTATCCAGTCCCATAATAGAGTGCGCGTTGCATGTGCCATCGTTGGCACTTTCACACTTTTTTTTCTTTCTCCGTTTTTTATCAACAGCTCTCTTTATGCCGCAGTTGTTATCAATGAAGTCTATCCAAAAACAGAACCTGCCAACCTGGAATGGGTTGAACTCTATAACACGGGTTCTGAACTAGTATCCCTCGACCGGTGGAGACTTCAAAATTCAGCAGGTGTTGTCACAACGTTTATCCTCAATGCCAGCGCGAGAATCGCTTCCCATGGATTTTTGACGTTTCCCGGATCCCAAACCAACATCAGCTTTGCCATAGATGGAGATACCGTACGACTCTTTGATGAAAAAAATGGTGAGGTCGATAGCCAATGGTACCCGGGTATCTTGGGATACAACACCTCCATGGGGCGGAGTTCCGACGGCAACGGATCCTGGACCATTTGCACGACTGCTACATATAATAAACCAAACAATTGTCCGGAGCCGTCTCCGACTTTTACCCCGATTGGATCGGGGCCAACGCCTCTACCCACCAACATGTCAACGCCTACCCCAACACCATTGCCTATCAAAACGCCTCCACCTCAGCCACAGGCTGACGCTCCGGACCGACAAACATTTGGTTCTCTGTTGCCCTCTCCGACCCAAACCCATGTCCTGGGAGCCGGAGACATTCCATCCCCCACGCCAACCCCTGACCCGACAAGTCTCACGTTGAAAATAGATACAATCCTCGCTACGCAAATTCTTTTGGTAGCGATAGTATTGGGTGTTATTGCAAGTGTAGCAATTGTTGTCTACATGCTACGTAAAAAGAGGCATCGCCGGACTGTATAATGTTCCGGTTTTCCTATAGAAAAAGTTGCAAGCTCGGATAAGAAGAGTATACTTT
>Ga0315273_10011804_pt1 | contig 11181 bp, 5 predicted proteins | sample YL17G02_0_MG_FD_205753 | JGI IMG/M metagenome (GOLD analysis project Ga0315273, IMG submission 205753) | Sediment microbial communities from Yellowstone Lake, YNP, Wyoming, USA - YL17G02_0 | ecosystem: Environmental > Aquatic > Freshwater > Lake > Sediment | place: USA: Wyoming | collected...
GTTCGAGGTGCGCCCATGTCGGGCTGCAGGAGGGTGGAACGCATGCGTCGAATGTTCGTGGCCACGGCCATCGTGATGATCTGTGTGGCGGTTGGCGTCTCGGCCGCCGTGAAGAAGTACGGCAAGGACCTCACGCTGAAGGAGACGACGAAGATCTCCGACATCTACGCGAAGACCGAGGCCTTCAACGGCAAGCGCGTCAAGGTGCGGGGAGCGATCGTGGACGTGTGCGAGATGAAGGGCTGCTGGATCGCCCTCGCCAGCGACCAGGAGTTCCAGACGATCCGGTTCAAGGTGGACGAGGGCGTCATCGTGTTCCCGATGGATGCCAAGGGCCTCACGGCCACGGTCGAGGGCGTCGTGACGGTGACGGAAGAGACCGAAGCGCAGCAGATCGAGCACGGCCAGATGATGGCGAAGGAGATGGGCAAGCCCTTCGACCTCAAGACGGTGAAGGGCCCGAAGACCGTCGTCATGATCAAGGGCGAAGCCGCAGAAATCCAGTGAACTGGCGGCGGCTGAACAACGTCCTGCACCGGGATATCGGGTACCTCGCGGTCGGGCTCACCGTCGTGTACGGGGTGTCGGGTGTCGCCGTCAACCACGTCCGCGACTGGAACCCGTCCTACAGCGTGCAGAAGACGATGATGACGATCGCGCCCATCCGGGCGGTCGATCGGGCGGAGATCATCCGGGAGGCGAGGCAGAAGCTCGGCGTCACCCAGGAGCCGCGCAACGCCTTCCGGCCGGACCCCGAGACCCTTCAACTCTTCTTCCGGGACGGCAACTACTCGATCGACCTGCCGACCGGCCAGGTGATCATCGAGCAGCCCCGATCGCGCCCGGTGCTGTTCGAGATGAACCAGATGCATCTCAATACGCCGAAGCGCCTCTGGACGGTGGTGGCCGACGTGTACGCCGTCGGCCTCATCGTCCTCGCCATCACGGGCATGTTCGTGCTGAAAGGCAAGACGGGGATCACGGGGCGCGGCGCCTGGCTCACCGGCGCGGGTGTGCTGCTGCCCGTGGTGTACTGGGTCTTCCACCTCTACATGGAGTAGCCCGGACCACCTCCCGGGCTCCGGCGCGGAATCGACGACGTTCCTCTTGCGGTTGGCGAACTCGGGCGCCTCGAGCATGCAGGTGCCGGGCACGCCGAACGACGTCGCGATGGCCTTCCCGCCCCGCAGGACGATCTCGGGTGTTCAGGCGCCACTCGGGAACACGCTGACGTCCCGCTACTGCTTTCTCCCTCGATCGTCCTTACGCAGGGTCCCCAACCGCAGGGCGTGGAAGCACGCCCCCACTTGCGGCCGATATGTCCACGGAACGGCCGCAGACGGCCGCGGAGAACCGGCGTTCCAAGCCACCAGACAGCCGGTTCGGGGACGGGGACCACCCAGATTCGAGGCGTCGAGAATCGCAGAAACACCAGGATTTTCGCGTCGTGAATTGAGCGGACTGGTGTCTCAATGAACCGATGTTTTTCGGTACGCTTGCCGACTGGCCGAATCAGATGGAATTGTTCCGATTTCGTGAGTTCCCGCAGCCAGGATCCGGAGAGGTTCTATGAGACAGCGAGACAAGCGCGTCGTCACCCCTTGCCGCTCGCGAGCCTGCGGCTTGCGCGACGTAACCACCATACGTTCTCAGACACCGCCGGCGCCAGCCCCGGACGGTACCGCGCCCAAGTACAGCCTGAGGGGGCACGGCCGCGTCGCGTGCCCCGCTCCTCAAGATCACGGCGGTCCACCCAAGCTGTCCGCGAAGGCGGAAGACCCTGGGCTCCACAATGAGTACACGACCGCATCGGCCGCCGCTTCAGCGGACGGTCACCTGCCCCGTGCGCGTATCTGCCCAGCGCGCGGTGCGGCCTCGGCCGACGACTTGGCGCCTCCACCCGTGGCCTGGTTCAAGTCAGGTAACTTCGACGCGGCTTCGGCCGCTTGCTTTCTGGCGCAGGAGCGCGATTAATCGCGCCGAGAGTTCCTGGTCGATTCGGGCAACGAATACGAGAGGCCATGCGACGGGTCAAGGGCGCCAGCCGTTGACCATCCAACCTCAGGCTTGATCTTGTCCTTCATCGGGCCGCTGCGGCGGCGCGCGATGCGACCCACCCGAAGCCCTTGAGCGTCGCGTCCTTCTGGAGCTGTTTCAGGAGCCCCTGGGCCGCCGCGCGTGACGAGCGCACTTCGATTTCCCCCAACGCCAGGCGTGCCTCGAAGATCAGCGGCAACATACCCGCGCGGGTGGCGTCGATCTGGGCACGGCGGAGCGACTCAATCGCCAGCGCCCGCTCCTGTTCGCCCAGGGTTCCGAGGACGCGCGCGCACGCGATCTCGACGGCCAGTCGATGGCCTCGGTTCTCGCTCTTGATCGCGAGGGTCCGCGCCCGATCTGTCTCGCTCCTGGCCTCGGGGAGCCGGCCCTGCGCTGCGGCGATCCGAGCTAGGAGCGCGCGGGCGTTCGCTTCGCCATCCGGCGATCGGAGCCGTCGAAAGACCTCGAGCGCTTCTCGGATTGGCGCTTCCGACACCTGGGCATGCCCCTCGTCCACGTCGAGGGCGAGCAAGGCGAGTCGCACGTCAGCCGCCTCACCTTCCTGCTTCATGTCGAGCCGCAGCTGCAGCGCCTCGGTGTAGGTTCGCCGCGCGCCGACGGTGTCTCCCCTGTCCCGGAGGAGGTTCCCGTAGTTCTGGATGAACGGTGCGGCGGCGTCCTTGTCGCCGATCTCCTGCCAGATGTTCATCACCTCCTGGTAGCGGCGCTCCGACGCCGGCAGGTCACCCTCCTGATGCCAGCAGCCCGCGATGTTGCCGAGGGCGGAGAGCATGCCGCTCTTGTGCCCGATCTTCCCGTAGAGGGCGAGGGCTTGTTCGAACCCTGCTCGTGCTCCCGGGATGTCGCCCTGCTCTCCGAGCACGCTGGCGATGTTGTTGAGCATCCGGGCGGCGCCATCAAACTCATTCAGGTCCTTGTACATGGGCAGCGTCTGTTCCCAGCGGCGCCGTGCGCCCGAGGCGTTGCCGCGCAAGTACTCGATGTTGCCGAGGTTGCCCAGCATGAGGGCCTCGCCGCTCTTGTTGCCGATCGCCCGGTAGGCCACCAGCGCTTCCTTCGAGAGTCCCTCAGCCCCATCGAGATCGCCGCGGCCCGCGAGCACCAGTGCACGATTGTTCATCGACCCGGCCATGCCGCGGCGATCACCGACGTCGCGGAATACCCGCTCCGCGTCGCTGAGCGCGGTCATCGCCTCCTCCATCTTGCCGAGGTTCTGGAGGTTCGACCCTTCTTCGAACCGGGCTCGTGCGAGCACGTGGCGCGCGCCCAGGGCGAGCGCCGCGCGCGCCGCTCTCGCGCCGGCCTGCTGGCCGCGCTCCGACTGGGATTGGTAGCGCGCCGTTACGGCTTCCGCCAAGTCGATGCGCGGATCCTTGCCCGCCGGGTCCGGCAGCCGCCGCAGCCCAGCCAGCGTGTCGAACGCCTCCTTTCCCTTGCCGCCCGATTCCTGCACGGAGGCCAACCGTAGCCCGTACTCGAGGTTGTCCGGGAAGAAGTTGAAGAGCGTCCGGTAGTGGTCGATGGCTTTGTCCCATTCCCGCGAGACCTCGTGGTACCGCCCTTCCACGGAGAGTCGGTCCTCGCGCGAGAGCGAGGCCGACAAGTCCACGGCCTTCTTCGCCTCCTCCTCTGCGCGACGGTCGTAGCCCAGCAGCCTCCAGGCATCGGCCAGGGCAGCCCGGGTGAGCGCGTGAGTCGGTTCCTTGGCTCGCGCCTGCTCGAGCAGCGCCCGTGCCCCCGACGCGTCGAAGAGCCGCAGGCGCGCCAGACCCTCGGCGTACAGCCGCGCCGCAGCGGGATCCTGTGGCAGCGATGCGCGAACCGAGTCGAGTTGGGCAGGCGTGGGCGCGCCGATGCCCAGTTTCTCACGCAGGCGCACGCCCGTTCGCGACACCAGGTCGAACAGCGCGGCCTCGGTCCCGGTCTCACTCACCGAACCCACGATCTCCCCGAGCGTCGTGTCCTGCAGGCGCACGTCCAGGCGGATCTGGCCGCCCGCCTTGTCGCCGAGCGTGGTGTAGGAGCCGAGCACCAGCAGATCACTACCGAGCCGCTCGCGCACGCGCGCCAGCGTGTCCCGGGCCAGGCTGTCGAAGTCGGCAATCGGGAGTTCCGCGCGCAGCCGTGCCACCGATTCCCCGGAAATCGTCCGGAGGGCCTCGCCGGCACCCATTTCCGACGCCAGCATCTCGGCCAACGCCACGGCAAGCCAGGCGGACTCCGACCGCCCGGACAGGTTCCTGAGACCCAGCACCGCAATCGAGCGCCGCGCGGCCACGACGGCTCCGGCTGCCGGGGACAGCCCGGCGGGCGAGACAGACTGCCGCATGAGCCACCAACCGACGCCACCGAGCGACACGGCCACGACGAGAATGCCTGCCACGATCGCCCAGACGAGGCGTCGGTCCCGAGCCCGTCCCGGCCTGGCGGCTGCGGGGATGGCCTCTTCGCCGCGCAGCACCCTGATGATGGCGCCTGCCGTCGCGAACCGCTTCTGCGGCTCTCGTTCCAGGCAGCGAAGCACAACAGACTCCCAGATCGGATCGAGATCCGCCGCGTGGATCCGTGGCGAACTCGGCGCCGCTTCGAGCCGCTTCATCATGACGGCCAAGGGTGTCGCGCCTTCGAACGGCCGCTTCCCCGTGACCATCTCGTACATCATGACGCCGAACGCGTAGATGTCGGTCGCGGCGGAGACCGGCCCTCCTTCGATCTGCTCAGGGGCCATGTACGCAGGCGTTCCCACGATCAGGCCCGCCGTCGTCGCGGCGACACTCGCTCCCTCGATGATCGCGTCGCGTCGCGCGAGCCCGAAGTCGGTCACGACCACGCGCACTTCGTCTGATCCTGGCCTGCGCGGGACCAGCATGACGTTGGCGGTCTTGAGATCACGGTGGACGATGCCGGCTGCGTGGGCCGCCTCCAGCCCGCCCGCCACTTGCTCCACCAGTGGCAGGGCCTGGTGCGGCGCGAGGCGCCCGACCCGGGAAAGGTGGCTCGCCAACGTCTCCCCGCGTAGCAATTCCATCGTCAGGAAGGTCACATCCGAGCCATCCATCTGGCCGCGATGATGGAACACGTCGAAAATCCGGCACACGGAGGGATGCGTCACTTTGCGGGCGAGGTGGACCTCGGTCTTGAAGCGCTCCAGGGAGTGGGGATCCGCGGCGATCTCGGGACGCACGGTCTTGAGGGCCACGTCTTCGCGGAGTTCGAGGTCTTCCGCCTCGAAGACCTCTCCCATACCGCCGCGGGCGATAAAGCGTCGCACACGGAAGCGCCCGGCCAGGATCTGGCCCGGGGAGATTGCCGCTGGACCGGAATTCCGATTCGGGAACCCGTCCGGCGCGGACAGCGCGGGAACGGTGTCGGGAGACGCTGGCGCGGAGTCGTCCGGGAAAGCCATCACGATTCTCGAGCTTCACCGCTACGGAAGATCAGCAACAGGTCCATTCCCAGAGGCCCGTCGACCCCACCCCGGACGGTACCGCGCCCGGGCACAAGGCTGATTATGGCCGCAGCGGCTGAGTTGTTCAACCGCATTCGCGCGGCTCACGACTCACCCGCAGCGCGCGCGGCTGTCTTAACAAACAACTGTTTTCTGAGACAGGGTCTGGCGACATTGCTCGAGGCTCGTTGGTGGAGCCGACACCGACAACGCGAAGCTGCTCGCCACTCTCCCCTGCCCTGCCGGCTGGCCCGGGGTCCCCGGCCCGGCGTGCTCATCCTGTCGTGATGGGGTCCGTGACGAAGCACTGGCGTGGTGGAACAAGCGGGCAGCATCGCCTGAAGTGACGCGTGGGAACGACGACACCGTGGATACGTCGGCCGCTCACAGACGGCCCCAAGGCACGGCGAGCTCCGACTGACGGGAAACGCCGCTGCACCGCCCAAGAAATCGCGCCACCGGACACTCGGCGCGGTTGCAGAAGCACCGGGAAGGAGGAGGATGCGGGCCGCTGCCACCGTTCACACTTCGAGGAAACCAACGGGTGGTGTGGTGAACCGTCTCAACCTGGGCACCTCCCTCCACCCGAACGGGTCTCGAAGCCCTGCCGCAACCGAGCAGGAACGCGACGGACCAGAAGACGACGTGGCCCCGTGCAAGAGCACCGGTGCATGACATGACCGCCGGTCGCGGTCCCCCAAGAGCGATCGCGCAGGACCACGTTCTTTCGACACACCGCCCCTACTTCACCTTGACGATCTGGTAGCCCACCTCCGGCACCGTCGCCACCCACGTCTCGGACACCTTCGTCGTGCCGTTCATCAGCCAGACCCAGACTTCCCCGCGTGTCGCGTGGTGCCACAGGATGTCGGCCTTCGTATCCCCGTTGTAGTCGCCGGTGCCCACGATCTGATACCCGGTGTCCGGCACCGTGTCCACGTACGACTCGCTCAGGACCGTCGTGCCGTTCATCGGCCAGATCCAGACCTCCCCGCGCGTGGCGTGGTGCCACAGAATGTCCGCCTTCCCATCCCCCGTGTGGTCCGCCACGCCCACAATCTCGTAGCCCACGTCCCCGACGGTCCCTATGTAGGTCTGGCTGGTCCGGGTCGTGCCGTTCATCAGCCAGACCCAGACTTCGCCCCGCGTCCCGTGGTGCCAGACGATGTCGCTCTTGCCGTCGAGGTTGAGATCGCCGGAGCCCTTGATGACGTACCCCGAGTCCACCGTGTCCACATACACCTGGCTCAGCGGCGTCGCCCCGTTCATCAGCCAGATCCACACCTTGCCATTTGTCAGGTGCCGCCACAGGATGTCCGATTTGCCGTCTCCGTTGTAGTCGCCGCTCCCCACGATGTCGTAGGCCGGGTCGACCGTCGCCACGTACGTTTCCGAGACCGGGGTGCTGCCGTTCATCGGCCACAAGTAGATCTGGCCGGTGGTCTTGTTCCGCCACAGGATGTCGGCTTTGCCGTCGCCGGTCTGGTCCCCCACGCCCCGGATTTCCCAGTTCGTGTCGGCCACCGTCCGCACGGGGGTCTCGCCCGTCTTTGCCGCCCCGTCCATCGGCCACAACCACACTTCGCCGCGGGTCGCGTGGCGCCAGAGGATGTCGCTCTTCAAGTCGCCGGTGAAGTCGCCACGGGTTCCGTAGACGTTGCACGATGAGCAGACGTACGGGGACGCTATGGTGATGCTGTCGATCCGGACGCCCGTCGAGCCCTGGCTACCGTCCGACGCCATCCTCCACTTCAACTTCACGTTGTGCCCCAGCGCAGCGGGCGGCAGATTGATGGACGACGTGATGTAGCCCCCGGAGTTCCCGCTCCACGCCTGGCGCCCGGCGAGCGGGCAGCCGCAGTCGCTCCAAATCGTGGCGTTGTACCCGCCGCCGATGAAGGCATTCCCGCCGGCCGTGATGTCGGCAAACGCGCCGCCGTCAATGCTGATCTCCAGCACCATGCCATCCCACCTGAAATCCGTGATGTAGTTGTTCTTGAACGTCAACTGCGCTTCGGAGGCCGACACCGCGATGGTCGGCGTTACCAGTTCGGTGTTGCCGAGGCAGAACGGGTCGGGCGCGAAGGCGTCGTTCGCTCCGCTGAACGGGTTGGTCGTCGAGGTCACCCAGGAGATTTCACAACCGCTGGCCGCGGTCGTCCACCCGGCGGGCAACGCCGGCGCCACCACGCCGTCGAAGGTCTCGGAGAACCCGGTGGTCGTCGTCCCCAGCGTGAAGTGGTAGGTGACGGCGCCCAAGTCGGTCGCACCGTCTTGCAGATGAACAGTCGCCGTGAGCGGGCCGCCGCACGTGCCGCCGGCCGTGAAGGTGAACGACCGTGAGCCCGAGCCTAATGGCGCAAGCGCACCGTAGGATTGCGCCGCGCTCGCGCCGGTGACGCCGCCGGTGTTCTCCAGCGTCCCGACGAGATTCGATGTCGATCCCGTTCCGCCGTTGGTCACAGTGAAACTCACCGTGACGCGCTCGCCTGGATCGATCGCGTTGTTGGGAGGCGGGCAGCTGTCTTCGGCCGTGATGCTCGATCCGTTCGCGAAGACCCACGGTGTCGGCACCGGCGGGACACTCGTACACGACGGGAACGTGAAGCTCCCGATTCGCGTGCGCCAGTTGAATGCGGCGCTCGTGGCATAGTATTCGTTCGTGTACCAGAACGTGCAGTCATCCACGGGATCGATCGTCAGAGCGCTGTAGTCGCCCCATCGGTTGGAGGTACCTAACTGGCTGCCGGTGCCAGCGAACAAGGTGCCTTCGGCCTGTGGCAGCGTGCTGAGTGGATCGCCTGCAAGCCGCCCCGCGTAACGAATCTGTGGGAAGATGCTGGCGCTTGACGCGCTGTACCCCACGGCGATATTGCCGCCCGCATCCATCGCGGCGCTCCCCATCCAGCGCCAGACGGTGTCGGGCTGATAGGTGCTCTCCTGGTGAACGGTCACGGGGCCAGCCGTGACGTTGCGCAATTCGAACCAGCGCACGCCTGCCACGCCGTTCGCACTCACGGTGAAATTGCCGACCACCGATTCATGACCGCCAAGTCTCCGGTAGGCCAGCCGGAACATCAACCGATCGGCAATGCCGTCCAAGAACTGCCCTCCTGATTCGGGCACGCACGCGCCGGTCGACGGGCACAGCGCGGTGAAGGCTGCCGCTGCGGGGCTGGCAAACAGCGTGAACGTCGTGTTGCCGGGCGTCGCGAAATCCGCGTGGAAGTGCCACACGTTATAGACGCCGCCTCCCGGAAACTCGACGAACGTCGCGGGCGCGCCCGCCGCCGGCAGGGTTGACCCGTCCAGGTCCGCCGGCAGATACGTCTCTTCGCCGGGGCCGACGGTGATCCCGGGGGTGACAAAGGTGGTCGGGTTTCCCGCCAGCATCGCCGCGCGGTCGAAGGCGAAGGGCTGCGGGCCGAGATACGCCGTCCCCGCCGCGTTGAAGATGTTCATGGACATGTAGTAGGCGTCAGGCCAGACGCCGAGGTGGGGGTAATCGAAGAAATTGGCGCCGAGATGGAACCCGTACCGATACCATGAGCCGGTCGCATCGGCGCTGGTGGAGACCGCGATGCATTCGTCGGTCGGGACGTGGGCTCCAGCAAACTGGCTGATGAGCCAGCGGTTCGCGATCTGGTCGTAGAGCACCACGGGGTCGCCACTGCCGTTGTTCTCGCACACCCCCCCGAAGCCGGTCCAGATGGTCGATAGGCCTATCGGTCCCAGGACCGACGCGCCCGTGCTCTTGTTGAAGACCTGGAGGCCAACGTTCACGAGCTGGACGTACTGCGTGGCCCCGACCTCGCCGTTGGTGTCGGGCGGCGCCCAGCCCCCGGCGGAAGCGGCGGGGATGCCGTCAAAGTTGAGGATGGGGGCCGGCATCGTCTCGCCCGGTGCGGCGAGATGCGTATTCTGGACGACCGGGTCAGCCTGGTCGACATGCGTGTGGGGAACTTCGGGGTTCGGGTTCATCCTGCGCTCCTGCTTGCCGACATACGGAGCAGGCGGGATGTCGCGCAACGCCGGAGAGGTATCGTTGTGATACGAGGCGCCCACTCTGATGGGCGCGCCCGGCTGATCAAGGACCGACAGCGTCCGCGCATCCACCTTCTCGACCGGGCGCATTTGCGCCTTCGTGAATGGGGAATAGGCGACGACGGCACCCAGAAGGATGAGACACCGCGCGAGTTGACGGGCTCTTGTGTTCTTCACCGGGATGTCTCCTTTGCGTGCTTGCGAGTCGGCGTCGACACGCGCGCGGTTTCTCCGCTGCCGCAGGGGCCGTCAACAACACGCCGAAGTCCAGGGCTCATGAGAGGCGACGGCAGGCTGTTCACTGACACCTCCGCACGCGTACGTGGCACCGCGGACCGGACGACCGTAAAGCTGCAGACGGCGTCGTTCGACTCGATCAGGGTCACGTCGAAGGTCAGTGTCCCGCCACTGAGGCGCCCGGAGTAGCGATCCGGTTTTCGGTCCGGCTCTTCGCCCACACGAACGGGGCCGTCGAGCGGTGCGTGTGTGGTGCGGACGCGAGCGCCGCCAGGGCGAGCGCCGTGCGCACGCACACCAGACGTGAGCTGACACGCGACGATCGGTGACCAGCAGCCGAGCGCATCACGGAGCCCTCCTCTCACGCGAACGAAGAACGGACCGAACTCGGAAACTGAATCTGGGGCGCCATGAGTCTCTCGGCCGAGCCACCGCGGCGGCAGGCGTCTCGTCCTCTGCCGCTGCGGGAGACAGGACGTTGAGAGCCCCGGAGCGCACTCGGCGCGCCAGAAACCCTCGTGCATGTGATCCGAGGATGGGGGCTGGACCCCGGGTCGCGCAACGGCCCCTCATGCCGCGAGACGGAAGAGGGGCCGCGAGAGAAGCATCGAACGCGACTGGGGGAATCGCGCGGGCGAACGACGCACTCGAACGGTAGGCCCATTCTGGACCCCGCCCGCCCATGTGTCAATCCGAAGGGCCAACGGCAGGACCAAGGCAACGTCGTGAAAACACCAAGCCGCTGAACGTGATGCGGAACCCCCTGGTGTGTTCGCTGCGCGGTTGCTACGCTGTTGGTGATGACCGAGCCGGCGGCGCCTGCGGATGCCCCAGACACGACGCCGCTGTTCCGCTGTGGCCGGCGTGTCATCACGCAGGCCCACCTGGCCGAGATTCAGCCGACTGTCGACAGGCCGGCGGTTGTGCGCTCGCGGTGTCCGCCCCTACTGCACCTTCACGATCTGGTAGCCCACCTCGGGCACGGTCGCCACCAACGTCTCCGACAGGCACGTCGTCCCGTCCATCAACCAAACCCACACTTCCCCGCGGGTCGCGTGGTGCCACAGGATGTCCGCTTTCGCATCCCCGTTGTAGTCGCCGGTGCCCACGATCTGATACCCGGTGTCCGGCACCGTGTCGATGTACGACTCGCTCACGACCGTCGTGCCGTTCATCGGCCAGATCCAGACCTCCCCGCGCGTGGCGTGGTGCCACAGAATGTCCGCCTTCCCATCCCCCGTGTGGTCCGCCACGCCCACAATCCCGTAGCCCACGTCCCCGACGGTCCCTATGTAGGTCTGGCTGGTCCGGGTCGTGCCGTTCATCAGCCAGACCCAGACTTCGCCCCGCGTCCCGTGGTGCCAGACGATGTCGCTCTTGCCGTCGAGGTT
>Ga0315273_10011805_pt1 | contig 11181 bp, 5 predicted proteins | sample YL17G02_0_MG_FD_205753 | JGI IMG/M metagenome (GOLD analysis project Ga0315273, IMG submission 205753) | Sediment microbial communities from Yellowstone Lake, YNP, Wyoming, USA - YL17G02_0 | ecosystem: Environmental > Aquatic > Freshwater > Lake > Sediment | place: USA: Wyoming | collected...
CGAAGCAGCTGCACGTCCGGATCGAGGACACGGTCCTCATCACCGAGCAGGGACCCGAGGTGCTGACCTCAGGCGTGCCCAAAGAGATGGACGAGGTGCTCGCCCTCGTGCGGGAGGCGCTCAGGCGGAACCGCTGACTGGAGCGCCGCGGTTCCACGCCGGCTCGGGCTGCGGATCCTGTCCGTGACGTTCCCATCTGTCCTCGGCTGAGCGCCGGGTCTAAAGACCCGGCCTCCATGTGACTCGTCGCCGGAATGACGGAGCACAGGTGGGGTCAGACCCGGGTCTGCCCCCGTTCACTCAGCGGTCGCGGGAAAGGAGCTCACGCAGTCGCGTCTGGCTCGGGTCGAGCGCGAGCGACTGTTCGAACGCGCGGCGCGCTTCGGCCGGCCGGCCCAGGCACATCAGGGCCGATCCGGCGAGGCCATGTGCCGCGGCGAGTCCAGGTGCAGCCCGGCGGGCGGCGTCGAAATCCTCGAATGCTCCCGGGCAGTCGCGAATCTGGATGCGGACACGCCCCCGGGCGAGGCGAAAGCGCGGGTCAACTGGCCGCGTTGTGACGACGCCGTCGAGCAACCGCAGCGCGCGTGTCACGTCGCCCTGGCGCAAGGCCGCGGCGGCTATCTCCTCGACCCTCTCCGGCCCTTCTCCAAGACCGTCGGCCAGCGCGCCGAGCAGCAGGTCGTCGGCTTCCCGGGAGCGTCCTTCCTTTTCGAGCAACGAGGCGAGGCCGTACTTCGCCGCGGCGCTGTGCGGGTCGATGCGCAGCGCCTGTTCGAACGCAGCCTTCGCCTCGGCGGGCTTGCCGTCCTCCAGCAGGAACGAGCCCTCGTTGGTGAACGACCCGGCCGTGCGGGTGCTCGAACCGGCGGCTTGGGGACGCATCGCCGGCTCATTGCTTCCTACGTAGCCGAGCGCTTTGAGGCGCTCGATGGCATCGCCCGCGGGCCCCGTGGCAGTGGCGGCCGTGAGCCGGGCGGCACGGGGGCCGTAGTTCCGCGCCGGCAGCACCTCGGTGACGCCCGCGAGGGCAGGTTCCTCGGTGCCCGCCGCGCGGGGCAGCCCGAGCAGGCCCATGATCGTCGCCGCCACCTGCCCCACCCGTCCTTCGCCCCGCGTCGCGCCAGGCTCGATGCCCTTCCCCCAGAGCACGTAGATCCCTTCCTCGCGATGCCAGAGCGCGGCCGTCGCCCCGGCGATCCCGCTGCTGCGCGGACGCCCCTCATGCCACAGGAACCCATGGTCCGAGACGATGAGCAGGGCCGCTCCGCTCTCTTCCGCGAGGGCTCGGTACTCACCCAGCATGCCGTCGATTTCCCTGAAGTAGCTCTGCGGAACCGTCTGGTAGCGCTGGAAGTCCTTCGGGTCGATACCGGGCTGTTGCGGCGGCGCGAACGCCGCGAAGACGTGTCCGATCGAATCGGTGCCCTCGAAATACACGATCGTGAGCGCCGGCCGTGTTCGGCGCGCCCGGTCGAGCGCGAGCCGATGATAAAGCCGCGTCTCAATGAGGATGCGCCGGAGCATGGTTACAGGATGCAGGTACGGATCGCCGCCCGACTCCAGATACTCGTACTCCGCCGCCGTCAGCCACGGCAGATACGCCTGCAGCGCGGCGAGGGACACCTCGCCCTCGACTTGCGCACGCGCCGCGAGCACGCGCGCCTGCGCTTCAGCCGGATGGACGACGCCCGGCGGCGTCTCCTCGTGGCGAAGGATCGCGAACAGGCGCTCCGACACCATGAGCCCGCGTACCGGCTCCGCCGGGTGCGTCGCCCAGAGGCCCAACACGGCAACTTCACGGCCGTTGTCGCCGGCCATCTCCCATACGGCCTTCTCGAGCCGTTCGTCGGACGTGATGGGCTCCCGTACGCCGGTCGCCGGGTTGAACCGCGTGAAGTCGAGGATCCGATGCTGCAGCGGGCTCGTGCCGGTCATCATGGTCGTCCAGATGAGCGGCGAAAGCCGCGGCAGGAATGCCCGAAGGACGCCCGAGCGCCCTTCCTGCACCAGCCGCGCGAGGTTCGGCATCGTGCCGTCGGCGCAATACCCGTCGAGAAGCTGCCAGTCCGCCGCATCGAGGCCGACGACGATCACGCGAGGCCCCGACGGTGTGAAGAATCCGGAGCGAAGGACGAATACGATCGCGGCGCCGATCGCGGCCGCCGCGAACAGGCCAGCGGCCCATCGTTTCGAGGCTGAGGACATCAAGGGTACGAGTGTAGCACCACCGTCGGCTCCGAACTGGCGAATCGAGCTTCCGCTGCTTCTGCTCGTCGCGGCGATCGGCCTGCCTCACCCCGCGAGCCGGCCGCGGGGCAAATAACGTCCGCGGGGCAGGCCGACTTGGCGGTATGATTAGCCGGGATCCAGAACACGTTCCTGGCTGAGGACGCGCGGCCAGTTGCCATGGCCGAGTCCAGGGCATTCAGCGCCGCGAACCGGGGTCAGCCCGCGCCATGAGCCTGACGGCTCACCGCACGCTTCTGTGTCTCGAATCTCCGAGCGTTTGCGCGTATTCAAGAGTCAACATTCACAGGAGGCCCCCATGCCGTTTCGATTCGCGGTTGTAGCAGCATCGCTGCTGGTGCTGCTCGCGATCACGCCTGCCGCGTGGTCCCAGCAGCCCCAGGTGAAGAAGCTGACGTTCCGGGCCGTCGCCTCGGTCAACGGCAAGGATTTGTACAAGGCGTACTGCGTCTACTGCCATGGAGACGATGGCAAGGGGCACGGTCCCGAGGCGGCGGTCCTTCGCGCACCGCCGGCGGACTTGACGACGATCGCCGCCCGTAACGGCGGAAAGTTCGAAGCAGGCGCCGTCGAGGACAAGATTAATGGCTGGAAACTTGTTCCGAGAACTATGAAGGAGATGTCCGCACGAGTTGACGCCATGAACACGGGCAAGGATGCCGAGAACGTTCCGGTCATGCCCTTGTTCGGGCCGCTCTTCGCAAAACTGTATTCACAGGAAGTCCGCGACCGCCAGATCCGGGTGACGAACCTGGTCCGCTACGTCAAGTCCCTGCAGGAGAATCCGGCCACCGGCGAGGAGGTCCCGAAGAAGTAGGCCGGGCTTCGCTCCAATCCGGCTCGCCTCCGAACAGTACCGCGCCCCGGCACAGAAAGCCGACCCCGAGAAGCAGCCGCCGGCCGGCACCCAGCCCTCCGACGATGAGTGAGCGGAGCCATCAGGGCCTCCTTCCCGCGCCTCCCGGTCGCCGCCTCAAGTGAATTCTGTCGTTTGACCAAACACGCATGATGGCCGGTCACATCCAGCTGATTGGATCCGAGACCTCCAAACTGGTGGATCCGGCCAGGGCTGGACGTGGCGCCACGGGAACAAGTGGATATGTATCAATCACTTAGTTATAAGCCTGGGTTGGCACCAAGCGTGCAGCAAGTAGCGGGGGCATCGGTCCGGGCGCCCGTCGGTGGAAGCGTTCTGGAGAGCTGCCTGCTAGAGTCGTCAGTCGGTTAACTGTTTGTTGAGGAGGACGGGTTATGCGATTCAGGAACTTCGCCTTATTGCTCCTGGTGCTCGCGCTGGCGGTGCCGGCCATGGCTCAGGAACAGCGGGCGTCGATCGAAGGCGTCATCAAGGACGCATCCGGCGCCGTGCTGCCGGGTGTCACTGTTGAGGCCAAGAACCTGGCGGTCGGCTCGGTCGTGACGACCGTGACCGACGCCTCGGGCGTGTTTCGTTTCCCGGCCCTGGCGGCTGGGATGTATGAAGTGACGGCGTCTCTCCAGGGCTTCAACACCGCCAAGAACACCGCGGTGCCCATTGCCCTCGGCGAGATCAAGAAAGTCGGGCTGTCGCTAACGGTGGCTGGCGTCAGCGAGAGCGTGCAGGTGACCGCCGAGTCGCCGCTCATCGACACCAAGCAGAGCGCGCGCTCCACCAGCATCCGCGGCGAGCAGATCGACCTGCTGCCGAAGGGGCGCGACTTCACCTCACTCATCGCGCAGGCCCCAGGCGCGAACTATGAGGCCAAGTCGGGCGGCTACATGATCGACGGTGCCGCCGCCGGCGAGAACCGCTACATCGTGGACGGCGTCGAGACGACGAACCTCCAGAGCGGCGCGTCGGGCAAGGGCATCATCAACGACTTCATCGAAGAGGTGCAGGTCAAGTCGAGCGGCTACACCGCGGAGTTCGGCGGCGCCATGGGCGGCGTCATCAGCGCGGTCACGAAGAGCGGCACGAACAACTGGCGCGGCAGCGCCCGGTTCTACTGGTATGGCGACGCGACCGAGGGCTCGCCCAACAAGTCGCTCCGCCTGAACCCGGTGAACAGCGATATCGCCGAGTACTGGACGTACACCGAGGACAAGTACAACAGGTACGAGCCCGGCCTCTCGCTCGGCGGCCCGATCTGGAAGGACAAGGCGTGGTTCTTCGCGGCCTACCAGCCGACGAACCAGACCACAACACGGAGCGTGTCGCCGGCCTCCGCAGGGACGGCCACCGCGAACACCTTCAACAACGTCGATCAGAACTACAAGTATCAGAACTTCACGGCCAATCAGACGGCGCAGCTCGGTAGCAACCTGCGCACGCGCGTTGCCTACAACAACACGTGGGGCATGCGGACGGGTCTCCTACCGGCCCAGTCCGGCGCCGATGCTTCGACGACGAATTACGCGGTTGATCGCACCTACCCGAACTGGAGCCTTTCCGGCCAGGCCGACTGGGTCGTCAAGCCGAGCTGGTTCATCGGGGGGCGCGTGGGCTACTACTTCTCCGACTTCTTCGACGAGGGCGTGCCCAAGGAACCGCGGTCCACGTTCTCGTTCAGCAACATCGGCTATTGCCCCCCCGCCGGGGCCGCTCCCTGTGTGCCGCCGTCGTATCAGCACCCCTCCGGGTACTCGTCCATCGCGACCAACAGTTCGACGGCGCGTGACCAGCAGACCCGCCTGAACTTCCAGGTGGATTCGACCGCGTACTTCAGCGCCGGAGGCCAGCACACGCTCAAGGGCGGCCTCCAGATCGATCACGTCGGCAACAACGTGCTGTCGGGCGAGCAGGGCAACCGCGTGACCATCCGCTGGGGCGTTCCCCTGACGGGCTTTGGCACGGGCCCCTACGGCTACTACTCGGTGCGCAGCAACGCCCCGTACCCGAAATTGGGGTTCATCACCGAGGGCAATGTCTCGACGAACAACATCGGCCTGTTCCTCCAGGACGCCTGGACGCTCAGCAACAAGCTGACCATCAACGTCGGTGTCCGGACCGAGCAGGAAAAGGTGCCGACGTACACGACGGCCGAGGGCGTCCCGACTTACGGCATCGAGTTCTCGTTCAAGGACAAGCTGGCGCCGCGCCTGGGCTTCGCCTACGATCTGAAGGGCGACGGCAAGTGGAAGGCCTACGGATCGTATGGCATCTTCTACGACATCTTCAAGCTCGAGCTGCCGCGCGGCTCGTGGGGCGGCGACAAGTGGCTTGAGTACTACTACACGCTCGACACCTACACGTGGGACACCCTGGTGTCCGCGTCGGGGTGCCCGCCGGCGTGCTCCGGGAAGCTCATCCGCGGCCCGGTCGACTTCCGTCACGTGGGGTTCGGCTCGGACTATATCGAGCCTGACTTGAAGCCCATGAAGGCCTCGGAGGTGTCATTCGGGCTCGAGCACCAGGTGTCGCCGGTGATGGCCCTCGGCGTGCGCTACGTCCACAAGTGGCTCAACAAGGCGATCGACGACACGGGCTCGATGGACGCGCAGGGCAACGAGATCTACATCATCGCCAACCCGGGCGAAGGCCTCACGAAGTGGGCGTACGCCGACACGCAGACGCCGCTTCCCCTGCCGAAGCGCATCTACGACAGCGTGGAGTTCACCTTCACGAGGAACCTGTCGAACAACTGGTACCTCCGCGGGAGCTACATGTGGAGCCGCCTCTACGGGAACTACTCCGGCCTCTCCCAGACGGACGAGAACGGCCGCATGAGCCCGAACGTCGGCCGGCTGTACGACTACCCGATCATGTCGTTCGATCAGCACGGCAAGCCGGTCGATGGACCGCTCGCGACGGATCGTCCGCAACAGCTGAAGGCTCAGTTCATCTACCAGACGTCCTGGGGCACGTCGGTGGGCCTCAACGAATACATCGCGAGTGGTATTCCGATCACCCGCGAAGTCGGCGTGCTGGCGCCGAACAACTACCCCATGAACTACCTGGGCCGCCTGAGCGACGGTCGGACGCCGATGTTCTCGCAGACCGACATCAGCATCAACCACTCGTTCACGCTGGGCGGAGCAAAACGGCTGCAGCTGGAGCTGAACGTGGCCAACCTGTTCAACCAGCGCACGCAAAACAACACCTTCGTGACGATGCAAAAGGCGAACGGGATCGCGTTCAACGAGAAGGCGTTCTACCTGGGCCAGGTCAACTTCGACCCGCTCCTCGCCGCGATGTTGAAGGACCCGCGGTTCCTGATGGCCAACGGGTTCCAGGCGCCTATCCAGGCGCGCTTCGGCGTGAGATTCCTGTTCTAAGGTGAGATGGCCTGGGGCCGTGGGGATTCGCCTCCACGGCCGCCAGAAACAACATGGCCCCGCATGCCATCTCGGCATGCGGGGCTTTTTTTGCCGGGTCTAAAGACCCGGCCTCCATCATGCCTGCCGGCCCCGAAGACCCGGCCTCCATCATGCCTGCCGGCCCCGAAGACCCGGCCTCCATCATGGCTGGCGGTCGACGATGATGGACCGGCTGACGCGGCCGACGACTTTCCCGTCCCACATGACGATGGCGCGCACGAGGTACGTGCCGCGCGCCAGCGACGACAGGTTGATCACTCCTTCTGCGTACCACGTGCCCGCTGTGGCGTCGTCTGCAACCGACGGGACGACACCCGCGAGCATCGGGCCATCGTCGCTCTCGGCCACTTCGAATTGCACGACCGGCCGGGTGGCCGCGGAGGCGGCGTCACCGGCAGGCTGCAGGCGCTGCATCTCGACGTAGGCCGCCACGCTGAGACCGCCAACGCGCCCGTCCACGACGAGCTTCATCTTGCCATCCACTCTCACGGCCGGATCGGTCAGGACCAGGCTGCTGAGGCCGAGCGGGCCTGCCGGCGTGAGACGGGCTTCCACGTAGCGCTCGACGCCGCCGGCCCGGTTGCCCGCGTCCATGGCCACGGCCCGGACGGCATACTCGCCTGCCTTCACGCCGAACGCCGACGTGTAGTAGACGCAGCGGATCCCATCAGCTCGGGCCACGATGGCCTCCGGATGCACCACTGCCGATCCCTTTCCGTTTCCGGCCGCATCGGTCACGATGTGGCCCACGTCGAACTCGGCCGTGGTCTGCCCGCCGCACCCGATCTCGGCGGCCAGGAGCACGCGCACACCCCCGCCCCGCTGGTCACCGACGACGTACGTTGTCAAGTCCATCGGCACTGACGACGGAAGGTAAGGCGAGTTCAGGACGCGCGACAGGTGGGAGGCGACGGTGGCGGTGCGGACCGACGGGTCCACCGTGAATTGCTTGCGGGCGCGCACGATCACGTCCGACCTCGCCACCTTCACGCCGACGCTGTGGGGCTTTCCGTCGCGATCCGCCCCGGTGGGCTCGAAGGTCACGACGTAGGAGGCCGAGGTCTCCCGCGCGACGCGCTCGAACGCCGGGTCGATCGTCGTCACCAGGTTGAAGTACCCCCCGCCGGCCTGGCCGGCGATCTCGGCGAGGCCGTCGTTCAGCAGATGCGCATCCTCGATTGGCGTCCGCGACGGGAACCGTTCCCTGACATCCAACGCCTCGAGAAAGGCCCGATCGAGGTGCAGCACGTAGAGGCTGACGCGCGCGGCCTGGACGAGGTTGCCAAGCCACTTGAGGTCCGCCACGCCGTCGAGGTAGCCGAAGGAGCTGCCGGTGACGAGCGCTTCGCCGATGAAGATGAGGTACTTCTGCCCCTCGATGATGCCGAGCCGCCGGATGAGGATTTCGAGCGAGCGTTCGCTCGCCTCCGCCGAGGTTCGCGCCGCGTAGAACTTGGAGCGGGCGTCGCCCTCCAGCGTGGACTTGCAGTTCTCGTACTCTTCCACGGTCCGCGTCCAGTTGCACTCCATCCGTACGGCTTCGTCCCAGAGGCGCCTCTGGCTGCTGGGGATGGAGAAGGCGAACGCCTCGGCGAGGCTGATATTGGAGTTCGAGAGATACCGGTTCGCGCCGCCACCGACGACTTTGAGCAGGGCGTTCTTGATGGCGAGCCTGTCGGCGGTGAAATCCACGGTAACGCCGGCCGGGAGGGCCACGAGGGCCACCAAGTCGTTCGGCGCCAGCTTCTGGACGAACTGTCCCGCGGCCTCCATCGCGGCGCGGCCTCCGCCGCGCGTCATGTTCCCCGCGTCGACCACGAGCACGAACATCCGCCCTGGAGGCGACTTGGTGTTCGAGCTGTACTCCGCCCGCATCATCACGCGGTCTTCCCGGCGGAGGTTGGGAATCTGCGTGCGGTCGGGGGCCGTGGCGAACCGGTCGTAGTGGGTCAGGTGCTCGACCGACGTGATGCGCCTGGGCTTACCATCGACGGTCACGGTGAAGTCCTCGAGCTTCAGGTCGGGGATGGGACGGCCGTCCTTGTCCACGACGAGAACGTCCACTGTGACGAGGTCGATGCCGGAGCGGAAGACGGGCTGCTGTGGCGCGGCGCCGAGCGATGACCCGAGCAGCAGAACGACGAGCGTTACGCGCAGGCGGAACATATGGCCTCTACGTGTTGTCGGGGACTCGACATTTCATAATACACCGCCGCTGCCATCAGCCTAGCCCTCCTCGGCTGGCCCTTGTGCGTCCTGACCCCGGCGGCCCGCGTCATCCCGGCGAAGGCGGGACCTCGGGCACTCCATTCGTCATCCCGGCGAACGCCGGGATCCAGGGAGCCTCGTGCTCGGGTCCTCTGCTAAGATCGCGTTTGTGACTCCCCGACGGCGCGCGTCCCGGACGCGCGCATCACGCCCCGAGACGCCGGCCGCGCCCCGAAGCCTGGGGGTCCTGGTCCTGGCGGTCTTGATCGTGGCGGCGGGTGTCTGGGCGTATTCGCCGAGTTTTGGCGGCGTCTTCGTGTTGGACGACGTGCGGGCCATCGTGCGGAACCCGACCATTCGAACGCTGTGGCCACCGTCGATTCCGCTGTCGCCCCCTGGCGCGTCCACCGTCGCGGGCCGGCCCATCGCCAATCTCTCGTTTGCCATCAGCTATGCACTTGGACCGGCGGTGGAGTCGCGAGGAACCGAAGGCACCGGAGCGCTCAGCAAACTCGGCATCCTCGACACGACCTCTTTCCACGTTGGTAATCTCATCATCCACCTCGCCGCCGCCCTTGTCCTGTTCGGCGTCGTCCGGCGGACGTTGTTGAGGCCGACGCTGCAGCCGACTTTCGGTGCTGCCGCGCCGTGGCTCGCGCTGGCGATCGCGCTCATCTGGATGGTCCACCCGCTCCAGACCGCGGCTGTGACGTACGTCGTGCAACGCGTCGAGTCGCTCATGGGGCTGTTCTATCTGTTGACGCTCTACTGTGCCATCCGGGCGTCCGAGGGTCCGCACGTGCCTGCCTGGAGTGCGGCCGCCATCGCCAGTTGTGCGTGCGGAATGGCGACCAAGGAAGTGATGGTGACGGCGCCAGTCGTGGTGGCGCTGTGGGACCACCTCTTCGGTGTGCCCCGTCCGGGAAGGACCGGTCGGACGCGATGGGGACTGCTCGCCGGCCTTGCTGCGACCTGGCTCGTGCTGGGCGCGCTGGTGCTGTACGAGCATCGCGGACCGTCGATCAGCCTGGACCCGGCGATGGTCTGGATGTATCTGGTGACCCAGGCCGACGTCGTGGTGCACTACCTCCGTCTGGCCTTGTTCCCGGCACCGCTCGTGTTTCTCTACGACTGGATGCTGCAGGCGTTGTTCGTCGCGGTGGCGTGGCAGGCCGCGTTGCTGGCGGTGGTGGTGATCGCGACGGCGGTTGGCCTTGCGAGACGACACGCGGCCGGATTCCTGGGCGCCTGGTTCGTCCTGATTCTGGCGCCTTCGTCCAGCGTGCTGCCGATCGTGACCGAGGTGGCGGCCGAGCACCGGATGTACCTGCCGCTCGCGGCGGTCGTCGCGGCGGTTGTCCTCGGCGTCTTCATCCTCGGCCGAAAAGTCGTGCCTTCGCCCAGGGTGGCTGTCGTCGCCGGCGCCCTGGCTGCGGTGGCCGTGGCGGGCTCCCTGGCTGTCGAAACGCGCGCGAGAAACCGCGTGTACTGGAGCGCCGAGGGCCTGTGGCAGGACACCGTGAGCAAGCGCCCGAACGATCCTCGGTCGCGCGTGGCCTATGGAGAGGCGCTGGCTGCCGCCGGGCGCATCGTCGAGGCAGAGGCGCAGCTCCAGGTCGCCGTCGCCCTCGCGCCCGAGGATCCCAACGCGCGGGTAAGGCTCGGCTCGGTGTTGGCGCAACAGCGCAAGTTCGACGCGGCCGTTCCTCAACTCGAGCGCGCCCTTGCCCTGCGGCCCGCCGATGTCGATGCGCACCGCTACCTCGCCGAGATCTACGCGATCCAGAGGCAGGACCAGTTGGCCGTGCGGCACTACGAGCAGGCGCTTGCGTTCGTGCCAGACGATGCGCAGGTGATGGCGCGACTGGCGGCCATCCTCGCCGATTCGCGCGACGCGTCGGTGGGGAACCCATCGCGGGCCATGGACCTGGCCGACCGGGCTGTGCGCCTGACGTCCGGGCGAGAGCCGCGGATGCTCGAGATTCTGTCGGTGGCGCAGGCGGCCTCCGGTCGCTTCGCCGAGGCCGCTTCGACCGCGCGCGCCGCCATCGCGCTCGCGCGCGCTCGCGGCGATCGCGCGATGGTCTCGTCACTCGAGTACCGGGCGTCGGCCTACGAGTACGCCGCGCGCCAGGCCTTCGGCCAGCGCCGGTAACCCGCAGGACTAAAGTCCTGCGCCACGCATAGACTCCGGCGCCATCAGCCCGCAGGACTAAAGTCCTGCGCCACGTACGGCTCTTCCTTCACCTGACGGAGCACAGGTGGGGTCAGACTCGACCCCGAATCCCTCGCCCCTCGCCTTGCCCCTTGCCCCTTGCCCCGAATCCCTCGCCCCTCGCCTTGCCCCTTGCCCCTTGCCCCTTGCCCCTTGTCCCTCGCCCCTCGCCTTGCCCCTTGCCCCTCGCCCCTTGCCCCTTGCCCCTTGCC
>Ga0315273_10011806_pt1 | contig 11181 bp, 7 predicted proteins | sample YL17G02_0_MG_FD_205753 | JGI IMG/M metagenome (GOLD analysis project Ga0315273, IMG submission 205753) | Sediment microbial communities from Yellowstone Lake, YNP, Wyoming, USA - YL17G02_0 | ecosystem: Environmental > Aquatic > Freshwater > Lake > Sediment | place: USA: Wyoming | collected...
GACTCATTCTCTGCCTGTGCATTTGCGCTAGTATGTTTTCAAGCGTTCATGCACAACGAATCAGTATTTTGAACAACAAATTTGTCGTTGGCGGCAGCCAGATTTTCATTTTGGGGGCCAATACCCCATGGAATAGCTGGAATGACTTTGGCGGCTCTTTCTCGCCCTCTTGGTGGAACACCCATTTCAGCACTATGCACAACAACGGCCTCAACGCAACCAGAGTGTGGATCACCTGCAACGGAGCCAATTCCTCACCCGGAATCGACGCGAATGGATTAGTGTCTTCGCCGACACAGGCGTTCTGGACTAATGTCGACTCGCTGTTTTCAATAGCGCGAAAGAACCAGATTTATCTCATGATCGCACTGATATCCTTTGACCACGTTAAAACCGGCAACACCAATGCCGACCGCTGGGTCAAGATGTTTGCGAGCGCGACAAACCGCGCATCGTTTGTGGACAACTACGCAGTGCCGTTTGTACAACGGTACAACGCCAACCCGTATTTCTTTTCAATTGATGTGGGAAACGAATTGGATTGGGCCTATGAAAACTACGGGGTCACGCACAACAATCTTTTTGACCTTGTTGCCCGTGTGGCCAATGGGGTACATGCCAACAGTCAGGTGCTGGTGACTTTGGGCACAGGTGCTGGCCCCAAGTATTGCAGCACGGTGTACATCGACGGCAATTGGTATTCCGATGCCTCGCTGCAAGCTCTTCAATCCGGGGCATATCTCGATTTCTACAACGACCATTTCTACGAGTGGATGACCCCGTATTTCAGCACGCCATTTGATAAAAGCCCAGCCGACTGGGGCATCAGCGAAAAGCCGTGCCTTATCGGCGAGTATGCGGCGTCGGGTGCTGGCGGCTATACGCCGCAGCAATGTCTCGACAAGGCATACAGTCTTGGGTGGCAGGGTGTCATGCCATGGACGTCAAACGGTGTTGACGGCTGTGGCAGTCTCAGTAATTTCGGCACTGTTTTTTCGACATTTCGTGCCGCGCATCCAAGTCTGTTCCCTTCGGCAACCGCTCAACGAATGCCGCAGAAGGTACAACACCAGGCTACCGGAAAAGCTGAAATAATGATGTTTGATATCCTCGGAAGGATCGTTAAACCCTCTTCTTTGCAGCGGCAACATGGCATGGCTGTGACGATAGTTCGTAGCAAGGAAACATGCCGAAGGATTCTTGAAATTGATAGGTAATTTGATTTTTCGGGAGCGGGTGGGTGTATAAAGAAAGATTCTTTACATTACATATAGAAAAGGGCGCGTGAGGTCAATAAACCTTTTTTCTTAAGGGGGGCAGTATGAAGATTCCCGCTAAACTCGTCCTGTGCGGTGTCCTCGGACTCCAGGTGCTGGTTTCCGGTGAAACCATTTCCGGGCGCGTCATCGACAGTATATCGTCGGCGCCCATCGCGAACGCCACGGTTTCACTCAAGGACCTGGGGGTATCGACCTATACCGACATCAACGGGAACTTCGCCCTGGTCTTCACTCCGACGAGTACGAGGCAGCCAGAAGAGATACGGCCTTCAATTGCCATGCGTTTCGCCGGCGGGAAAGTCTCTTTTTCGACGGACGCGAAAGAACTCGTTCGTATTGATTTGTACGACATCAGGGGGCAGAAGATAAGCACGCTGCTCAACCGGCAATTTGATGCCGGAAAGCACTCGCTCTCGCTTCCTTCCCTTGTGCGGGAAAATGTCGGGACAGGTCTCTATGTCTTAAAAATAAAGAAAGGCAATGACGATTTCATCGGCACGTTCCTGCCTGTAGGCGGAAAGAGCGGCACATCAGCGGAACAGAGCTCCGCGTATGCCGTCAGCGGCACCTGGGCTCTTGCCAAGGCCGCCTTGCCTGACAGCCTGCCGGCCTTCCGGATGGGGTATACCCGTAAAGTGCTGACGATCGCTGCCTATGTGACACAGAATGTCGGCGACATAAGGCTCTATCAGACCGCCGAAGAGAGGACGATAACCAGAAAAGTCGACTCGCTCCTGGCGCTCATGACGATCAACGAAAAGGCCGGGCAGATGACCCAGGCGCGGAAGGGTCAGTTGACAGATGCAAACATAGCTTCACTCTGCATCGGGTCGGTGTTCAACGGCGGCGGCGACCCCGAGGGGAACAATTCGCCGGCGGCATGGGCCACCATGATCGACCGTATCCAGGGTGTCATTGCAAGCTCAGCACGGCTTAAAATCCCGATGGTTTACGGTCAGGACTGCGTTCACGGGGTCGGGGCCATAGCAGGGACCACGGTCTTTCCGCATAATATCGGCCTCGGCTGCACCGGCGATACAGCTCTCCTTGCAAAGGTCGGCGCCATAACCGCGTCGGAAGCCGCAGGCTGCGGCATACGCCTCAACTTTGCACCGTGCGTCGCCGCGCCCCGCAATGAAAAATGGGGGCGGACGTACGAAGGTTTCGGGGAAACGCCGGAAATAAACTCGTCAATGGGAGCCGCCTACACGAGGGGTCAACAGGGTTACGGCGTTCCGTCCAAGGACACCGCCATAGCGGTATGCGTGAAACACTCAATAGGTGACGGTGGGACCACCAATGGACAGAACGGGGGAACTGCAACGCTCGCCGACTCTACCATGCGGCAGGTGCATTTCGAGCAGTACATGGCCTGCGGCCGGGAGCAGATGGCGACCATCATGCCCTCCTATCATGCGTGGGCGCGGCCCGGAGGGGTGACCTTTGAACAGACCCGTGATTCGATAGCTTTCAGAATGCTCAAGAAGGAAGCTGGATTGGACGGTTTCGCAATCAGCGACTGGGACGCGGTTTCAAGCGATGGCGGCGGCTACAACAACACCGGTATCGCTCAGTGCATCAACGCGGGCCTTGATATGGCCATGATCGTCAGCAGCGCCAGCGTGACGACCTGGATTAACACGATCGTGAGCCTGGCTGGCAGCACGATTCCCCTGAGCCGCATTGACGACGCGGTGCGCCGCATTTTGAGGATCAAGTTCCGCTTTCATATCTTCGATCATCCGACCTCTAACGCAACTGCCCGGGCGCAGATAAACAGCGTGGCGCACCAGGCGGTCGCGCGCGAAGCCGTGCGTAAATCGCTGGTGCTGATTAAAAACACCGGCAGCGCGCTGCCGCTGACGAGGAGCGAAAGAATTACGGTGGTCGGTTCCTTTGCAAATGATATAGGAGTCCAGTGCGGCGGCTGGACCATAAGCTGGCAGGGGCAGTCGGGCGCTGGTCCCGGTATTGCGGGTCAGACGATCCTGGCCGGGATGCAGAGTGTCGGAACTTCCGCGAACATCACCTACAACGCAAGCGGGACAGGCCTGGTAGCGGCAAATATAGACAAGATCGTGGTGGTGGTCGGCGAATCCCCTTATGCCGAAGGGAACGGGGACAATCTCAACAGCCTGGACCTTACCAATACGAACAACGCGGGCACTCTTATCACGACGTGTTATAACGTCGGCAAGCCCGTCATCGTGGTTCTGCTGTCCGGCAGACCTCTTTTAATAGATGGCGAAATCAACCGATGCGCAGCTTTTGTCGCGGCCTGGCTGCCCGGAGGTCAGGGGGCGGGAGTGGCGGACGTGCTGTACGGTGACTCCAATTTTACCGGAAAGCTGACCCATTCCTGGCCCGGGACGTACGCCCAGATACCGATCAACACCGGGAAGGTCTATTCCGAAGAGCAGAAGGGCACCGGCGGCTCGCCGCTGTACCAGTACGGGTACGGGTTGACGTATTAATAGGTGACGGGTGTGTAGTTCTTCCTGAAAGTGAAGGTCCCCCCTTCGGGCAGTAGATTCTATCTCTGCATAAAGAGTATATTTTGACCTCTGTTTCCCGCCGGTTAACCGGCGGGAAAGTTTTTTAATTGGGGCTATCATGGGCGGAAAAATAAAAAAATCCTCCAAACTCGACGACGTGCTTTACGACATCCGCGGGCCGGTGCTCGATGAGGCCAAGCGGCTGGAGAGCAGGGGCGCGCGCGTCATAAAGCTCAATACCGGCAACCCGGCGCCGTTCGGTCTGGCCGCGCCCGACGAGGTGGTCCGTGACATGATCGTCAACCTGCGCGAAACGCAGGGCTACTGCGACTCCAAGGGGCTGTTTCCGGCCCGCAAGGCGGTCATGCAGTACTGTCAGCAGAAAACCATCCGAGGTGTGGACATAGAGGACATTTATATCGGCAACGGCGTGAGTGAGTGCATCATGATGTCGATGCAGGCGTTGCTTGATAAAGGAGATGAGGTACTCATTCCAACGCCGGACTACCCGCTCTGGACCGCTTCGGTGAACCTTTCGGGCGGCACGCCGGTGCACTACCGGTGCGACGAGCAGGCGGAGTGGTGCCCCGATATCGCAGACATCAGGAAAAAGGTGACGAAACGGACGAAGGGAATCGTGGTCATCAACCCGAACAACCCGACCGGCGCGCTTTATCCCCGGGAAATCCTCGAACAGATCGTCGAGGTCGCTAGGAAGCACAGACTCATCGTTTTTTCCGACGAGATCTACGACAAGATACTGTACGACGGCAACGTGCATGTGCCGACCGCATCGCTTGCCGACGACCTGCTTTTTGTCACCTTCAACGGCCTCTCCAAGGCCTACCGGGTTGCGGGTTTCCGGGTCGGGTGGATGGTCGTGAGCGGAGACAAGAAGCATGCGGCCGATTATCTTGAGGGACTTAACATGCTTGCGTCCATGCGCCTGTGCAGCAATGTGCCGGGACAGTCCATTATCCAGACCGCGCTTGGCGGCTACCAGAGCATTTACGACCTGACAAGGCCCGGTGGCAGACTGCGCGAACAGCGCGACCTGTGTTATTCGCTCATAAATACAATCGACGGAATATCCTGTGTCAAGCCCAAGGCCGCGTTTTATCTCTTCCCGAAACTCGACGTGAAAAAGTTCCACATCAAGGACGATGAAAAGTTCGTCCTCGATTTCCTGCGGAGCGAAAAGGTGCTCATGGTGCACGGCCGCGGTTTCAACTGGCCGGAACCCGATCATTTCAGGATCGTTTATCTGCCGAATATCGAAGACCTCACCGAGGTGATGGAAAAGCTGAAAAAGTTCCTGTCTGCATACCGGCAGAGATAACAATAAAACGCTGAACAGGGAAACTGGCCGCCCTCACTGTTTTTCGCTGCGGGGTTTTTCTATTACTTGACAATAATGGAAAAGTATGGTATATTATTAGATAACAGGAGGTTGTATGGTTCGCATTATGCGTTTAATCGTTATCACCGTGGCCCTCTTTCTTATCGCATGGGTGATCAAGGAGGTTTTCGGCTCGGGTGAAACGAACAAGACGGATGAACTGGTGCAGAAGATCAGAATGAACGGGGTATAAGACCCGGACAGGTGTCTCCTCTGGTAGTGTCTGCTTCTGTTTTCTGAATAAATTCCGGAATGTTTGCGGAATTTCAGTCTGTTCTGCCTAAATCATTTCTTTATTGAATCGTCATTGTTGTATATTTTACACGGTTTTCGGCGGGATTTCCTGAAACCGATTTTTGCGGAAGTGGTGGAATTGGTAGACTCGCCAGGCTCAGGACCTGGTGGGCGCAAGCCCATGAGGGTTCAAATCCCTCCTTCCGCATATTTTCCTTCCTGGCGTCAGAGCTGCGGAGGAGGGGTCTTCTTTTTATGCTCGTGACCTCAAAAGCACAATAATGCCGCATCGACACTCTTCCATTGAAATTTTGCCATCATCGGTGATTGAAAAAATCGCCGCCGGCGAAGTCATTGAACGTCCGGCTTCGGTCATAAAGGAGCTCATCGAAAACGCTGTTGACGCCGGCGCCACGAAGATTGACGCTGCGGCCATAGACGCGGGGTTCTCCCGGATCACCGTGGCGGACAACGGCTGCGGCATGGATCAGGCCGACCTTGACAAAAGCCTTCTCCGTTATGCCACGAGCAAAATAAGGTCCGCCGACGATTTGTTCGCGGTGAAAAGCATGGGATTCAGGGGGGAGGCGCTGGCAAGCATTGCTGCGGTGAGCCGCCTGACCATTACGTCTTCGGCGGACACCGGCGGCCTGGGCCATATGATCGCGGGCGAGGGCGGTGTTTACGGACCGCCGCAGCCGGCGGCGCACGGCAAGGGGACCACGGTCGAGGTGCGCGACCTTTTTTATAATGTCCCGGCGCGGAAAAAGTTCATGAAAAGCCGCAGGAGCGAGCAGGCGGCCGTGGTGCGCGTGGTGGAACAGCTCGCGGCGGCTTTCCCGTCCGTCCATTTCACGCTGACCATCGACGGCGCGCGCTTTCTCGATTATCCGGCCGCAGATTCGCTTCTTGCCAGAATCGGCGGCATAGCCGGACTCTCCTTCGCCAAGGGCCTTATCGAGTGCAGGAACGCGCGTCCCGGCATGGAGATGGTCGCTTACATTTCTTCGCCGGAACTTCTTCAGGCGCGGCCGCGATTTCAAAGTCTCTACGTGAACTCCCGGCGCGTTGACAGCGACGCGGTGACGTACGCCGTGCGGGAGGCGTTCGGACAATTCCTCGGCGGCCAGTACCGGCCGTCCTTTTTCTGTTTTCTCACGGTTGACCCGTCGCGCATCGACGTCAACGTGCATCCCGCCAAACAGCTGATTAAATTTGATGATGAGCGTGCGCTATCGTCGTTCGTCTATGCGGCCGTCAAGCAGGCGATCGGTGCAACGCTCCCCGGTCCGGCGGACCTTTCGGGCAATCAAACCCGGCCGGAAAGCGCGGCCGTTGGGCCGGAAGAGGCCGCCCTTGAACCGGTTCAGGAACAGCTTTATCTTGTCAAAAGCGGACCAGCCTCAGGTTCAGGCGTTGCGGAAACGATCATTCCTTTTCCTGTCTCCCCAAAAAATAATGAGCAGGCAGTCGCTGGCGCTCCTGGAGACCAGCAGGGCCCTGACGCGGCCTGGGACCTCATCTCCTGCTATCAGATCCACGAGACCTTTATTCTCGCGCCCATCAAGAACGGCATTCTGTTGATCGACCAGCACGCGGCGCACGAACGGATACTTTTTGAGCAGGCGCTCGAGGACATCGCGCGCGGCCGGTCGGCGTCGCAGCAGCTCCTTTTTCCGGTGGTGATCGAGCTTTCGGCGGTCGAGAAACCAATCGTTCTGGCGGGCCTGTCCTTTTTTACCGCGTTCGGTTTTGAACTGAGCGATTTCGGCGGCAACGCGCTTTCAGCGTCCGCGATACCCTTTTTCATGCGGACCTCCGATGTGGAGCCGGCCGTCAGGTCGATGGTCAGATACCTTCTGGAGGAAAAAGAGCGTGACGTCTTCAAAGAGACGGCAAAACGCTTCGCCGCCGCCTTTGCCTGCGGCGCTGCGATAAAGGCCGGCCAGAAGCTCAATCAGGAGGAGATGAACGCGCTTGTCAACAGCCTTTTCGCGGCAAAGAGCCCCTACACCTGCCCGCACGGAAGGCCCACGCTCGTGCGGATTTCCCTCGACGAGCTGTTGCGCCGGTTCCTGCGCTAGGGAGCGTGACGCGTGAACATCGCGCTCGCAAGCATCGGCTGCCGCACCAATCAGGAAGAGATAGAGTCGCTCCGCGCAGCGCTCGCAGGTACGGGTTTCACCATCGTTGACAATTACAATAAAGCCGACGCCGTCGTCGTCAATACCTGCTCCGTGACCTCCCACACCGAGGCCAAGGTCAGGCGTCTTCTCGCGTCGATCTCACGGCAGGCTCCTGCTGCAAAAATCCTCGTCACCGGCTGCATGGCGCAGCAGCGCGGCAGGGCCCTGCTTGCAGGCCGAGTGTCCTGGGTCGTGGGCAATGCGCTTAAAAAAGAGATCCCCGCGCTCCTGCGCAAACCCGGCGGCGTGTTTATTGACAAAACAGGAACAGCGGCGCTGCCGGTAAGCGCCGGGCTGTGCCTGCCGGGAGAGTCCGGCCGCACGCGGTTTCTCCTTAAAATCCAGGAAGGGTGCGGCAACTCCTGCGCCTACTGCATCGTGCCGTCATTGCGCGGCCCTTCGCGCTCCGCCGCGGAAGATGACCTCGTTGCCGCGTGCCGCCGTGTGCTTGACGCAGGCTACAAGGAGATCGTCCTCACCGGTACCCATATCGGCCGGTATCACGGCGGTCTGCTCCTGCTCGTTGAGCGGCTTCTGCGGCTCGACGGCGATTTCCGCTTTCGGCTGAGCTCGCTCGACCCGGCCGAGCTTTCAGACGATCTCCTGGCGCTGGCGGGCGGGGGGAGCAAGCTCTGCGACCATCTGCATATCAGCCTGCAGAGCCTGTCCGCCGACGTGCTCAGCCGCATGAAACGGCCTTTTGAAAAGCTCGAAAAAACCATAGAGCGGCTCATTGCCTTCCACGGCCGCTTTCCCGGTGCCGGACTCGGCGCCGATTTTATTGTCGGCTTTCCGGGGGAGACCGACGCCATGTTCGAGGCCACCCTGCGAAACGCGGAAAAGATAGGCTTTTCCTACGCGCATATTTTCCGGTTTTCGGCGCGCCCCGGCACCGCGGCCGCGGCCATGTCGCCTAAAATACCCGAAGCAGTCAAGCGTGAACGCAGCGAACGCCTGCGCGCGGCCGTCGAAGAGAGCAGGAAAAAATTCATCGCAAGCCAGAAAGATGTTCAACGGCGCATAATTGTCGAACAGGAACGGCCGGTGCGCGGCGTCACCTCGAACTATCTCTCTATCGAAATTCCCGGCGCGTCCGCGCCGTATAACTCCTGGCTCGATGTCGTCATCGAGGGGACAATGGGAAGCGGCAGGTTCTGCAGGGCGCTAATCGCATAGGTAATGAATTTATTTTTTACAAAAGATATCATTTTGCATTATATTATGTTAATAGAGCGGCATTTCTATGGCTGCGGGAGAGTGGGGTATGATGAAGAACAGAAAAGTTGTGGTCGGCGCCGCAGCGGTTATCATTGCCGCAGTGTTCTCGCCTGCGTCGCTGCGGGCTCAGAACGTGCCTTTTTTTGAGCAATGGAATGCGGCGACTTCAACATGGTTCACCCTGCTGTCGCCCGGACAGTGCAGGGCGACTTCCAATGTCGCGAGCGCCGGTGCGGTGGACGGGAAGGCGCTGCAGCTGATGGTTGCGGCAAATGTATCGCCGGGCGCCGGACGCGGACCGGAAGTCCTGACGAAGACGCTTTACCTGTACGGCACCTATTCGGCGAGACTCAAAACCGTCGATTGTACGGGCCAGCCAGATGCGGGAATCGTGACCGGCCTCTTTACTTATTTCAATGACGGTACCGACCGGAACGGCGACGGATTGCCGGACAACAGTGAGATCGATTTCGAATGGCTCGGCGCTGAGCCGCAGACCGTTTACCTGACCATGTGGACCGACTACCGCGATTCGGACGCACGGCATAAGCGTGTCGCGCGGAAAATAAACCTGCGCACCGGCACCATTGAGTACTGCTATTACGCCGAGAGCTTCGGGGGCACCACCGTTCCTCTCACCGGACAGGAAAATCAGCCAACGACAGTTCAGGCAATTGCCGGGTATAATTCCGCCCTTGCCTATTGCGAGTACGCTTTTACGTGGTCGCCGTCGCGGGTCACCTGGTGGCTGGTGACTCCGGACAGCGGGAAAAAGATCGTTCTGTGGGACTATCAGGGGAACGCTGCGCGTATTCCTGCGCGGTCCTCATACTGCATGATCAACGCCTGGCACACCAATAACTGGACGCCGGACAACCGGCCCACGGCTATTTTACCTCCGTCGAGCCCGGTTTCGGCTTTCGTCGACTGGGCGCGTTTTGATACATCGTCTTCCGCAGGGGTGCGCCCCTGTCCCCAGGCCAGTGTGCGTGGCGTGCCGGCCGGTCCCCTTTCCCGACGTGCTGTCGCCATTTTTGATTGTAAAGGACGGAGAATCCCGCCGCTCCGGAGCGGCGCTGCGTCCCCGGCCGGAATCTATCTGATACCGTCGGGTGATGCCGGCGGCACGGTTATCAGAAACTGCCGCTTAGAAACATTTCAATCTCCTTAAGCCGATTAGTCCGCTGTAGTGTATTTTTTAGTCCATGACTTTCTTCTCCCGTCTCAAAGACGGCCTTAGCAAGACCCGCACCCAGATCGCGTCGATCGTGGGGCTCGCCGCTGCTTTTGACGAAATATTTTACGGTGCGCTCGAAGAGGCGCTGGTGGCCGCAGACATCGGCCTCGACCGCTCCACCGATATCATCGGCCGCCTTAAGCAGGAAATCAGAAGTAAAGGGATTACGACGCCCAAAGAGGCCTATCAGCTCCTCAAGGAGCTGCTTGCCGCTGATTTGACTATGAAGAAGGCGGCGCCCGGCCCAGCGGCAAAACCGCACGTTGTGCTGGTCGTGGGTGTCAACGGGGTGGGGAAGACCACGACCATCGGCAAGATCGCCCACGCACTGCGTCTGCAGGGGAAAAAGGTGATGTTTGCTGCGGCAGACACGTTCAGGGCCGGCGCCATCGAGCAGCTCCGGATCTGGGCGGAACGCACCGGCGCCGACTTTGTTGCCCAGCACGAGGGCGCGGACGCGGCCTCCGTGGGCTACGACGCCATGGATGCGGCCAAGGCCCGCGGCGTGGACGTGCTCATCCTCGACACCGCCGGCCGCCTCCATAATAAAGTCAACCTCATGAACGAGCTGGAAAAAATCGTCCGGGTCCTGCGCAAGCACACGCCGTCCGCGCCGCACGAAATACTCCTTGTCATCGACGCCACTACCGGCCAGAACGCCATGGCCCAGGCCATGGCGTTCCACGCAAAGCTGGGCCTCACGGGCCTTATAATAACCAAGCTCGACGGCACGGCAAAGGGCGGCATGGCGATCGCGTTCGCGAAGGAACTTAAAGTGCCTATAGTCAAGATCGGGGTGGGTGAGGCTATCGATGATTTACAGGACTTTGACCCCGCCGCCTACGTAGAAGCCATGTTCGGGGAGCTTGCATAATAGTGCACGGGCAGGGAAGGGTCCCGGCACAGGTTGCCAATGCTGCTGAAACATAGTGTTTTATATTCTCTGTCAGCAATGGTATAATAGTGTATATTAATTAAGCGGGAGAGGATAAACGTTAACGTGAACGTTAGCACGCTTTTTGTTTAATCGATGAGAACCGAGGAGGTGACTATGAAAAAAATATTGCTTCCAACCGGACGTATGGTCATGACGGCGGTGAGCGTCATCGCGTTTTTTTCCGGCGTTGCGGTT
>Ga0315273_10011807_pt1 | contig 11180 bp, 7 predicted proteins | sample YL17G02_0_MG_FD_205753 | JGI IMG/M metagenome (GOLD analysis project Ga0315273, IMG submission 205753) | Sediment microbial communities from Yellowstone Lake, YNP, Wyoming, USA - YL17G02_0 | ecosystem: Environmental > Aquatic > Freshwater > Lake > Sediment | place: USA: Wyoming | collected...
CCCTCCCGCGGGCGTGATGCCCGCGGGTGGAGCAGCCACGGGCGGTCTGTCGGGGCGCGGCCTGGCGACCGCGACAGACCGCCTGATGGCGGGACTACGAACGCCGTCCGCCGTACGGCGGACGGAACTACATACACAGGCGCATCCGCGCGCGGCGCGCGCAAACCCGCTATGGCACCCGGCAGGCTATGTGGTCTTGATCCGCGCCTCGTACTGCTTCCGCAGGAAGACGGTCACGATGCCATAGACCTGGCCGATGGCGCAGGAGACCATGAGGTAGGCCAAGGTGGAGCCGTACTTGGAGCAGTTCGTCGCGTCGGCGGGCCATGCCTTGAGTCCCATGATGCCGAAGAAGACGCCGGCGCCGATGAACCAGGCGGGCACGAAGTCGAACCACGGGACCCGCTCGCCGCAGATGACGCCGATGACGATGAAGAACACGGCCACGGGCACGGCGGCTTGGCCGAGGCCCCAGCCAGCGAACAGGCCGGCCAGTTCAAAGATCGCCACGGAAGCCACGGCTCCCGCAAAGTAGGCGAGCATCACTCTGACGCCGCCCTTGAGGGTGCAGCCGGCCAGGAAGTACATCGCCCACGCCTGGAAGGACACCCACGGCAGATAGTGGCGGAGCGTGGTGCCCTTGAAGATGTCCAGCACCATCATGCTCGTGGCCAGGAGGGAGATGAAGACGGGAATGGGGAAGAATTGCTTGAAACTCACCGGTGGCTCCTGCAAGAGGGTTCGTGGTCGGAGCCGTGGCCGCGCCCGACATCGGGCAGGCCCGACGGCTCCTGGCGTCCGAGCACTCTACAGACTGCCGCCCGCGGTGTCAACCGAGGATCTTCTCGTAGAAGGCGCGCATGCGGGCGGCGACGTTTCTCCAGGACTGGTGCTCGGCCCATTGCACGCCCTCGCGGCTCATCGCCTCGTAGCGCGCTCCGTCGCCCAGGATGGTCTCGATGGCGTCGGCCAGGGCCTTCGAGTCGCGCTGGGGGACCAGGAGGCCGTTGCGCTCGTGCAGGATGGCGTCCTCCGAGCCGTTGTCGGCGGTCCCGACGCACGGCAGGCCCGAGGCCGCGGCCTCGAGGTAGACCAGGCCGAAGCCCTCGAAATGGGTCTCCACGTTGATCGGGGCCAGCGCGAAGAGGTCCGCCTCGGCGAACAGCCGCCGCACGGCGTCCTCGTCCGCGCTCCCGTGGAGATCCACGAACTGCGCCATGCCGAGCGATTCGATGCGGGCATGGACCTCCGGGGCGTCGCGCTTGGAGACCTCTCCGCCGACGATCCCGAGGCGGACGTCCCGCCCCCGGCCGCGGAGCAGCGCGAGCGCCTCGACGAGGTACTGGAACCCCTTGCGCTCCTTGAGCCCGCCGATCGACAGGATCCTCGCGGGCCGTCCACTCGGAGCCGGCCGGGCTTGCATGGGAAACCGCTCGGTGTCCACCCCGTTCAGGATCGCCTCCTCCATCGGGGGCCGCCACAGCGGGCTGACCCGCCGCTGGGTGTAGCGGCTGCAGTAGGCCACCGCGCGGGCGCGCACGAGCGCCTTGCGGATCCGGCGGAACGAGGGGTCAACGAAGGGCACGAGGCCGTAGGTGCCATGCACCGTGACGACCATCGGGCGGCGGCCGGCCGCGGCCAGGCCGTAAGGAGCCGTAAGCTCCGTGAGGACGTGAATCAGCTCGCACCCCTGGGTCGCCGCACGGAGCTTCCCCGCCAGCAGCCAGAGGGCCAGACGCCGCGGGCCGCGGGGCCGGCCCTCGGGGAGAATCTGGGAGATCGGCATGCCACGGAGTTCTTCCGCGACGGGCCCCGCTCCGGTGATGAGAGTCGGCTCGACCCCCAATGGCGCGATGTAGCGGACCAGGTCGGTCGAATAGCGGCCCCAACCGTTCTTTGGATCGAGCGTGACCGTGAAGTAGGCGACCTTCATGCGGGTTGCCCCGGTTCGCTGGCCGTGCCTTGGATCTCGAAGACGATCCCGCTGGCGAGCAGGGACGGCCACACCCGCCGCCCGGGCAATCCGTCGTACCCGACCGAACGCAGAATCCGCAGCCCCAGGCTGCGCACCGTCCACCGAAAGTCCGACAGGGTCCAGAAGCGGACGTGTTCGCCCGGGAAGATCCGCCACTGGACGGGAAACCGCCCGAAGAGCAGCCGGAGCCGGTGAGTGAGATATCCGGTGTTGGGCACGCTGACGACGAGGGAGCGGCGAGCCATGCCGGCGAGCAGGCGCAGGAGCGCTTCCGCCTCGGCCACGTGCTCGACGACCTCCGTCGCGATGACGTGGTCGTGGACCCCGAGCTTCTGGCGGACCTCCTCGTCCCGCAGATCGCCGCAAATCGCCGTGAGACCGAGGCCGCGCACGAACTCGACGGCCTTGGGAGAGAGGTCCATTCCCAGCAGGCTCTTCGGGCTGGCGTGTTGGGCCAGATACTGCATCGTGATCCCGTCGCCGCAGCCCACGTCGAGGATCGTCGAGTCCGGCGGGATCCACTGCCCGATGACGGCGAGTCGGCGCCGCCGGCACCGCCCGACCTTCTCAAGCGTCACCGGCTTGCGCTCCTCCCAGTACTCGTCATAGTTCTCCGCGGTCGTGGCAAGGGGCGGGCGCTCGAAGACGCTCTTCCAGAGACGGCGAAGCTTTTTGCCAAGGCTGGACATGGGGCGCCATCGGGTGCCAGAGCGTGGAAGGCGATCCGCCGCTTCCCGGAGCGGCCGACGCGGCCCCCTGACCTCGCGGGGAACGCCAGTATAGCGCAAGCGCGGGCGGAGTCAACCGAGGATCGGCCGCCGGGTGTGGGTCAGGATTGTAGGTGAAGAAACTGGGAGGAACCCTTCTTGGGAAGAAGTGTTCCCCCCAGACCCCCTTCCCAAGAACTTTCACATTGGGCTGCGGCATTCGGCCTCGCTGACTACCCTGCCCGGCGCACCCATCCGCCGGACCCGCTCATCGAGCCAGCGAGGCCGAATGCCGCAGCCTATTGTAGAAGTTCTTGAAGAGGGGTGTGGGGAGAAACTCTCCCAAGAAGTTTCTCCCCAGCTTCTCTTACCTGCAATCCCGACCCACATCCCCGAGGAACCGCGCACTTGATCCCGGTCGGCCTCCGCGCCATACTACCACGGGTTTCCGCGAGGCGGCAACCCGCCTGACAGGCCATCTTGAGGAGCTCTCTGGGATGCCCGTAACGCGACGCGAGTTTCTGGGGGCAGCGGGTCTGGCGGCCGGGGCGACGCTCTGGCCTAGGGCGGGCCGCGCGGCCGGCGGGCGGCCGCCGAACGTCCTGTGGATCACCTGCGAGGACACGAGCCCCGACCTCGGCTGCTACGGCGACGCCTATGCCGTCACGCCCAACCTCGACCGGCTGGCGGGCCAAGGCGCCCGCTTCACGCAGGCCTTCTCCCACGCGCCCGTCTGCGCGCCGGCCCGCTCGGGCATCATCACGGGGATGTACCCGACCACGATCGGCACGCAGCACATGCGCTCGCAGGGCGTCCCACCGCCCTATGTCCACTGCTTCCCCGAGTACCTGCGGGCAGCGGGCTACTACTGCACGAACCACGCGAAGACCGACTACAACTTCGACTGCCCGCTCACCGCCTGGGACGAGTGCAGCCGCAGAGCCCATTGGCGGAACCGTCCCGACCGCAGCCAGCCCTTCTTCGCCGTGTTCAACATCCTCTCAACGCACGAGAGCCAGTGCTGGCCCATCGACGGCCCGCTCCAGCACGACCCCGCGCGGGCCATCCTGCCGCCCTACTACCCCGACACGCCGATCGTCCGCCGCAACTGGGCTCGCTATTACGACCAGGTGACGCGGATGGACGCCCAGGCGGCTGGCTTCCTCAAGGAACTGGAGGACGACGGCCTCGCGGACACGACGGTGGTCTTCTTCTACGGCGACCACGGCCGCGGCCTGACCCGCGGCAAGCGCTGGGTCTACGACTCAGGGATTCGCGTCCCGCTCCTCATCCGCTGGCCGGGGAAGATCGCGCCCGGCTCGGCGGTCGACCGGCTGGTAGGCTTCATCGACTTCGGCCCGACGGTGCTCTCGATCGCAGGGGTCAAGCCGCCCGAGCACATGCAGGGCCGGGCCTTCCTCGGCGCCTTCGAGGCGCCACCCCGCGAGTACGTCTTCGCGGCCCGCGACCGCATGGACGAGACCTACGACATCATCCGCGCCGTCCGCGACCGGCGCTGGAAGTACATCCGCAACTTCGAGCCGCAGAAGCCCTACGCACAGCACATCAAGTACATGGAGAAGATGCCGATTCTCCAGGAGATGCGCCGCCTCCACGCCGAGGGCAAGCTCACGGGCGCGCCCGCGCTCTGGTTCGCGCCGACCAAGCCCACCGAGGAGCTGTACGACACCATCGCCGACCCCCACGAGGTGAACAACCTGGCCACCGTGCCCGAGCACCAGGAGACGCTTCGGAGGCTTCGCGGTGTGCTCGAACAGTGGATGAAAGAGGCGGGCGACCTCGCGCTCGTCCCCGAGCCGGAGCTGAAGGAGCGAATGCGCCCGGGTGGCGTCTGGGCCGTGGCCGCCGCGCCCGCGGTCGCGCCGAACGGCGGAACGTTCAACGGGGCGGTGGAAGTGGCCCTCTCGTGCCCGACGCCGGGCGCCTCCATCGCCTACACGGCCGAGACCGGGCGGAACGCCCGCTGGCTGCTCTACAGCCGGCCGGTTCGTCTGACGGCGAGCGCGACGCTCCGCGTCCAGGCGTGCCGGCTCGGATACCGGGACAGCGCTATCGCAGAGGCCGTCTTCCGGCTTGGAAGCTGAGATCGGTGCTCGAAGGCATGATGCGTGCCGCGTGACAACACATCCCTCCCGAAGGTTTCACACCTTCGGGAGGACAAGCATCCACAGGAGTGCCGAATGACCCACGTCGAGCGATTTCGCGCGGTGATGAACTTCCAGCCCGTGGATCGCCTCCCGCGGATCGAGTGGGCGACGTGGTGGGACAAGACGATCGAGCGCTGGAAAACCGAGGGACTGCCCGCTGATCTCAAGAGCACCTTCGACATCTCGCACCACTTCGGCCTCGACCCCTACTGGCAGATCTGGATCGGCCCGCGCGCGGGAACGTTCCCGCCGGCGCCGCACCACGGCGCCGGCCATGTCGCGAGCGCCGACGACTACGAGCGCCTGAAGCCCCACCTCTACCCGTCCACGGACTGGGCCGCCGACGCAGTGCGCCCTTGGGGGGAGCGCCAGGCGCGGGGCGAAGCGGTCGTCTGGCTCACGCTGGAGGGCTTCTTCTGGTTCCCGCGCGGCCTCTTCGGCATCGAGCCCCACTTCTACGCCTTCTACGACCACGCCGAGCTGATGCACCGGATGAACCAGGACCTGACGAACTGCCACCTCGAGCTTCTCCGCGGGCTGGCGAAGTTCTGCCGGCCGACCTTCATGACCTTCGCCGAGGACATGTCCTACAACCACGGCCCCATGCTATCGAAGTCGCTCTTCTACGAGTTCCTCGCCCCCTACTACCGCCAGGTCGTCCCCGTCCTCGACGAGCTGGGCATCATCCCGATCGTCGACACCGACGGCGACGTGACGGAGATGGTGCCGTGGCTCTTGGACGTCGGGGTTCGCGGCGTGCTGCCGCTCGAGCGCCAGGCGGGGGTCGACGGGGGCAAACTCCGCTCCGCGTTCCCCAGCTTCCTGATGATCGGTCACTACGACAAGATGGTGATGACCCACGGCGAAGAGGCCATGCGCCAGGAGTTCGAGCGCCTGCTCCCCACGATGAAGACCGGCGGCTTCATCCCGAGCGTCGACCACCAGACTCCGCCGGGCGTCTCGCTGGCGGAGTACCGAGTGTTCCTGCGGCTACTGGAAGAGTATAGCGCACGGGGCACTGGGAGCTGATCGTCGGTTAGGCGGCCGAAGGCATGGCCGCGCGTCTTCGATACCACAGATGAAGCTGACACGAAAGCGAAGATCAGATGGGAAGCACGGCAGGTGCGTCCGCTCATGTCCGGAGCTATTTCGTTGATGAGGCTGGGGATGCTACGCTCTTCGACTCGAAGGGCCGCGTGATCATCGGGACAGAAGGATGCTCTCGCTTCTTCATCCTCGGCCTCGCCGACATCCCCAACATGGGGTCGCTCGGGCAGGACCTTGAATCGTTGCGGACGCGGCTCCTCGCCGACCCCTATTTCCAGGGGGCGCCTTCATTGCAGCCCGAAGCAGGGAAGACCGCCGTGGCCTTTCACGCCAAGGATGACCTGCCGGAAGTGCGGCGGGAGGTCCTCCATCTGCTGCTGCGCCACGAGATAGGGTTCTTTGCTGTGGTGAGGGACAAAGCCAAGGTGCTGGAGTACGTTCGCCACCGCAACGAGCGGGACCCTGGGTATCGCTACCATCCGAACGAGCTCTATGACCACCTGGTCCGGCGCCTGTTCAAGGAACGGCTCCACAAGGCAGACCAGTACCGGGTCTTCTTCGCCCGGAGAGGTAAGAGAGATCGAACGGAGGCGCTCTCCGAGGCGTTGGAGGCCGCTCGACACAGGTTCGCCGAGGAGAAAGGTGTCGCCAGCGTCGCCCCGATCGAGGTGATCCCGACAACGCCGCGAAGCTGCCCCGGCCTCCAGGCGGTCGACTACTTTCTGTGGGCGCTGCAACGTCTCTACGAGCGCCGCGAGGACCGATTCGTGGCGCTTCTCTGGCCCGCCGTCAGGCTGGTCCACGACGTGGATGATACGCGGGAGGCGGCTTACGGGGTCTACTATACGAAGAGGAAGTCGCTGCGAGCAGCGGCTTTGGAGGGGCTGCCGGGGATATAGGAGCGTCCGACCGCGGCCGGGCGCTCACACGGCGTGGAGCCGAATTTCGTCCCCGGACACCTGTAATCTAGCGCAGGCGACAACGCTTGTCAAGCTCAGAAAATGAAGGAGGAAACACTGTGACACGAAGCGCGCTGGTGCTTTGGGCTTTCCTGGCGGCCACCGCCCTCGCCGCGGAGCCGCCGCAGGCGCAGTTCGAGATCGGCGGGCCGCTGGCGGGCCTCCGCCTGCCGCTCTTCCCGACGCAGCAGGGGGAGCGGCCTGGGCACCCCGGCGATCTGCCCGGCCGGTTCGACGGGGATCTGCTCGCGCCCATCTACGAGCTGTGCCCCGGCTCCGTCGAGCTGTGGCGCAATTACTGGTTCAAGTACTGCCCCGTGCGGAGCTTCTTCGACCGCCAGAGCCGGCTGCGGAACTGGCTCGCGCCGAACATCCCCGGCGCCGATCCCGCGCGGGCCGAGCAGTACGCCGCGCCGCTCTATCACGTGCCGCGCCACGCCGACGTGGTGAACACCGGCCTCCGCTGGCGGCCCGTCCCCGTCGTCCGGTGCAGGGTCGGCGCGCCGGTGATTCGGCTCGACCTGGGCGATCTGGACGCCGGCGTCTACGCCATCCGCCTCATCGCCGCGGTGGACACGGCTCAGCTCCGGCCCTTCCGCCTGCCGCTCTACATCAAGGTGAAGATCAACGACGGGCCGAATGGCGAGGAGAACTCCTACCGCCTTCGCCTCGGCTATTGCGACGAGCTTTACAGCATCGCGGAGGTCTACTTCCACTCGGACGCGAAGCGGCCTTACCGCGCGGAAGTGTCGGTCGATGCGGGGAGCCAGGTGGACTTGCTGCTCCACGAGGTCTCGCTCGACGACGTGCTCGCGGGCACGGTCCGCCGCGCGGTCAAGACGCGGAAGACCCTGGTGGCCGAGGGCCGGCCGGCTCCACCGAAGCCAGGGCTGACGCTCGACCCCGAGGAACGCCTGCGCCGCGACGCCTCGATCTGGAACGGTTTCCCCCACGACAACGCCCAGGGCTTCGGCCACGGCTGGATGGGCGGCGACGAGCACACGCTCCGCAAGAACGTCGCCATCGGCGTGCCCGGCAAGTCGGCCAAGGACATCGCCGAGGAAGCCGGCGCCTGGACGCCCGGCAAGGCCGACGTCCTGCTCGCCAACAAGAAGCTCGGCCTGAGCTACACGATGGACGACCTCCGCCGCGGCCTGCCCCTCCCGCCGCCGTATCCCTACTCCGACGACGGCGCCGGCCTCTTCTTCCCCGATCCCAAGGACCCGGGGAAGGGCTCCATCTGGTCGCCCATCGCCGACGAGGTGCAGAATCGCATCCGCGAGTATCCGGGCACCCTCGTCCGCTCGAACGTCGCGCGGTACATGAAGGAGGGCGACCTGAGCGCGGCCCGCGACGCGGCAGTTGCCCTCGCCCGCTTCGCCTATGCCTTCCCGACCCTCGACGCCAGCAACTTCCTGCTCTACGCCACCCGCGACCCCGGCCCCTACGGCCGCGACATCCGCTGCCGCCGCCGCGACACGACCGCCAACTTCTATTCGCACTACATGAGCTACGTCGACCCGATCCTCTACGACTACGACCGCCTGTTCGACTTCATGAAGGACAACCAGGATCTGGCCGCCTCGGTCGGCCGCTTCGTCCCCTGGGTCAAGACGCCGCAGGATCTCACGAAGCTCATCGACGTCTATCTCGTCCAGACCACGGCGAAGCACATCCTCCGCTACCACTATCACACCGATCCGACGGACATCGCGAACGCGGCAGCCGTCCTCGGCGACACCGCGGTGACCGACCCGTGGATGGAGTGGCTCTTCTCGCGCACGTTCATCTACCCGCTGCCCCCCGTCGGCATCGCGGACGCGATGATCACGGGCTGCTGCCGCGACGGCTGCCAGTACATCGGCTCGACCTACTACGCCCAGGGCGAGGGCGGGAGCGGCGTCGCCGCCTCGCTCGACCGCTATCTCCGCTCCGGCGGTAACCCCCGCTTCAACCTGAGCGACCGCGCCCGCTACCCCAAGCCCGTCGCCCACTGCTTCTGGCGGCTGCGCAACGTCGTCGCCGGCTGGGACTTCCTGCGGATCGGCGACGTATGCGGCCCCGACAAGCCGCCGGGCCACACCCTCCGCGACCTCGATTTCGCGCTCCTCGGCTGGCAGTGGACCGCCGACCCGCGCTTCGCCTTCATCCTCTTCCACTACATCGGGCGCCACGCCGAGTCCGACGAGGAGTGGGCGAAGATCGAGCAGGCCGCGGCCCAGGTGCCCCGCGCCCCGTGGCTCGACAACCGCTCGCGCGTCCTGCCCATGTGGGCCGGCATCCTCGAGACCGGCCACCAGCACGACGACCCGCGGTTCCGCCGCGCCGCCTACGTCCGCGTCGGATTCGGCGTCGGACACGAGCACAACGACACGCTCGACCTCCACGTCACCGCCCAGGGCATCCCCGCGACGATCGACGGCGGCCAGCGCGGCGGCTACTCCTCGCCCGGCGACGCGACGACCCGCGTCCACAACGTCGTCGAGGTCGACGGCCAGGGCTACCGCGGCTACTCGTGGGTTCGCGCCCTCGCCGACGCGCCCGGCGCCCGCTACCTGATGGCGGAAGCCGAGCCGCCCGCGAACACGACGCTCTTCCGCCGCCAGGTCGCGCTCATCGACGTGGACGAGGGCGAAGGCTCGAAGCCCCTCCCGATCCCGCTCCAAAAACCGTTCTCCAAGCTCCCGACGGGCGTCATCCCCGCGAACTCCTACATCTTCGACGTCTTCCGCGTCGCTGGCGGCAAGACCCACACCTACTGCTTCCACGGCACGGTCGAAGACCAGTTCGAGTGGAACGTCGCGGACACCAAGCCGCTCGCGCCCGACGACGCGACCGAGGTCGGGCAGTACCTCGCCATGTTCAAGAGCCTGCCCGACAAGCGCTTCTTCGGCACGGCGCCCGCGACCCTGGAGGCCGTCTGGCGCCAGACCCGTGACCCGAAGACCCCCGGCAACGAGGCCATGCACCTCGGCGCGAACTTCGACCCCGCCGCGCCCCGCCATTTCACGAAGCTCCACCTCCTCGGCGTTGAGGGCGCTCGCGCGATGCGCGGCAGCCTCAATTGCTTCCAGTGGAAGTACGACTTCGCCAACGTATTCGTCCAGAAGGTCGCCAAGGGCGAGTCGCAGGACACGACCTTCGTCGCCCTCATCGAGCCGTTCATCGGCGCCCCCTTCATCACCGAGCGGCGCTTGCTCGAAGTCCAGGTCGGCGCGATGAACGGCACGCCGAAGAATCTCGCCAACGCCGCCTACAAGGCCGTCGCCGTCGAGGTGAAGACCGCCAACGGCCGCCGCGACCTCTGCTTCGCCGACGGCATCCCAGGCCTCCAGCGGATCATCTCCGAGGCGAAGATGACCGTCGCAGGCGAGTTCGCCTATCTCTCAACGGACACGACCGGCCTCCGCCAGGCTACCCTCGCCGGCGGCAACTACCTGGAAGCGCCGGGCATCAAGATCGTCGCCGCGGCGCGCGAGCGAACGGGCAAGGTCGTCAGCGTCGACTACCTGAACAAGTGCCTTTTGATCCTGCCGGGGATCGGGTGGCCCTCACATCCGTTGAACCGCTTGTTCGAGATCGGTGTGCCCGGCCACTGGACCAGCTATGCGATGACGGAGGCCACGCTAGGTGGGTTCTCAGTCAAGCTGTCGGTCGAGAACGGCGCCGACTACTTCCGCTCGCCCATCGAGGAGGTCAAGCCCGAGGAAGGCATCGTCCGTTGTGTCCTCAACCCGACGATGGGCAATCGTCCCGGCATCAACAAGAGCTGGGTCGCCTCGGACGACGAGATGAAGACCTTCTGGCGCGCCGACCTCGTGGCCGACAAGACCTTCAAGCTCACCGGCGCGCCCGTCACCAGGGAAGCCTTCGGCCCGGCCGGCGTCCTGCGGCTCTGGGAGTACGGCGTCGGCGACAGCGTCCGCCAGAGCACCTTCGTCAGCCTCCGTCGCACGGCACCGGGCGAGTTCGAGCTGGTCGCCGACGTGGATGTCGAACTGACCCTCGCCGGCCAGACGCGGAAGATTGCCACAGCGGACATGGAGAAAGGTCAGGGAAGGCTTGTCATCAAGCGTTGAGCCTGGTCCTTTGTGGGCGCTGCCCGCCGTGCTATAATGGGCGCAGCCCATCAGGAGTCGAGCTATGGCGGCCATCAAGGACGTTGCCAGACAGGTCATCGAAGCCCTGCCCGACGATGCGAGCATGGATGACATCATCCACGCGCTCTACGTCCGCGAGAAGTTCGAGCGCGGCCTGCGGGAGGTCCGGGAGGGCAAGGGCATCCCCCACGAAGCAGTCAAGCGGCAGATGAAGAAATGGTCAA
>Ga0315273_10011808_pt1 | contig 11180 bp, 9 predicted proteins | sample YL17G02_0_MG_FD_205753 | JGI IMG/M metagenome (GOLD analysis project Ga0315273, IMG submission 205753) | Sediment microbial communities from Yellowstone Lake, YNP, Wyoming, USA - YL17G02_0 | ecosystem: Environmental > Aquatic > Freshwater > Lake > Sediment | place: USA: Wyoming | collected...
AGATCGAGCCGAGGCGCAGATGGGCATTGATGTCGTAAACCTCATCGACGGGCGGGATCCTCAGGATGGCTTCCCATTCCAGAGCGGCCAGGCGGCGCCGTCCGAGCTTGCCCAGCATCTCGCCTGCCGTGTAGTGCGGCCCTTCGTCGTTCGGGCTGAGGGCCAACGCTCGCCTCCGCAACCCCTCGGCCTCCTCGTCCTCATCCAACCCCACGAGCGCTTCCGCCATGAGGTAGAGAAACCGGGCATCCTGCTCGGCAACCCGGATGAACTCCGGCGCCAGCCGCGTCACGTCCTTGAGCTTCCCCTCCTTGATCTCCTGGATCAGCCCGACGACGCCGGCATCGAGCATGTCGCGGCGAAGGCTGTCGCGGGCGTCCCCGCGCTTCAGGAGTTCGAGCGCGGCGCCGGGCGAGCCGGTTCCCGCGCGCACCCAGGCAGCCACGTCCGGCGGCAGCGGCGTCTTCGTCTCCTCGACCCAGGCCAGAGCGCGCCGCCAGGCTTCGGGGGTCCCGATTTGCCGCAGCGCGTGGAGCGCCCGCATCGTATCGTCGCCGCCCCGAGCCAATCGCCGAGCGAGAAACGGCGCTGCCCCCTCCCCCAGCGCGGTGGTCATCCGACGCAGGACGTCGGAACGCTCCTGGGAGCTGAGCCGTTCGTAGACGCGAGCCGACTGAGCCAGATCGTCAGGCCAGCTCGGCCCGATGCCGAGCCGGATGTCGGCCAACACCTGTCGTGCGCCGGCGCGCACGTCGGGTGCGCCCGACCCCGACGCCTTCTCCAGAGCGGGCCGCGCGCGGTCGCCCAGGCGCAGGAGCGCCCGAGCGGCTCGCTCCCGCACATCGGGGCTTCGCGCGCCGAGATCGCGAATGTGCGTCTCGATCGCTCGGTCAACCGCCTCGGGCGCCGCCGGGTTCGGCGGCGCCGCCATCGTCACCAGCCACGCCAGAGACGACAGGATCCAGGCAGCAACCATGGTGATGCCCTCCACCGTCCCCTTCATCCCCCATCCACACAGCCTTCTCCGCCGCTCCCAAGACATGAGTATAACCCAGCAGGGCCTGATTGCAAGGGCCATGGCCACCCTCGCCACACCTTGACACGCGCTCCCAACTCAGGTAGAACGAGCGTCGCACACAAGGAGAGCCCGATGACCAGCCGCGAACGCTTCCGGGAAACGATGCGATATGGGACGCCGGACCGCGTGCCGTACTTCGAAGAGGGCCTGCGCGACGACGTCCTCGATCGCTGGCACGAGCAGGGCCTCCCGACGGACGCCGACCTGGCCCGCCTGTTCCACACGGACCTCCGCGAGCGTCTGCCGATCAACATCGAGCCAATCCCGCCGATCCAGCGATGGCCGACCTCACGCCGCGGCCTCCAGACCCTGCGGCGGCGGCTGAACCCCGACGACCCCGCACGCTTCCCCGAGGACTGGCCGGCGCGCGTGAAGGCATGGCGGACCCGCGACCACGTCCTCGAGCTGCCGCTCCATCGCGGCTTCTTCCTGTCGATGGGCGTCCACGACTGGCGCCGCTTCCTCGACGCCGTCTACCTGCTCAGCGACGCGCCCGACCTCGTGCACGAGATCCTGGCCATCTACAGCAACTTCGGGATTCGGCTGGCCGAGCGCGTGCTCGACGAGGTGGAGGTCGACTTCGCTTCCTTCTCGGAGCCGATCGGCGGCAACAACGGCCCGCTGCTCTCGCCCCGCATGTACGAAGAGTTCCTCCTGGCCAGCTACCGGCCCATCCTCGACGCCGTGCGGCGCCGCGGGGTCGAGACGATCGTCCTCGTGACCTACGCCAACGCGCGGCCGCTGATCGGTCCCGCGATCGAGGCGGGATTCGACTGCCTCTGGGCCTGCGAGGTGAACGTCGAGACGATGGACTATCGGGCGCTCCGCCGCCGGTTCGGGCGCGGCCTCCGCCTCATCGGCGGGATCGACCTCGACGTCCTGACTCTCGACCAGGCCGCGATCCGTCGCGAGATGGAGGAAAAGGTTCCGCCGCTCCTCGCCCAGGGCGGCTACGTGCCCCTCGCCGATGGCCGCGTCCGCATCAACGTTCCCTTCGAGAACTACTGCTTCTACCGCCATCTCCTCGAAGAACTCACACAGGGTGACGCAACTCGCGTGCCCTGATCGAGCCGTCCGCCTGGGGCCCGCGGCCATCACGGCAGAACGAGCGGCGCTGGTCAGGCAGTGACTCTGGGGGGCGCAATAGCACATTGGTGGGCGCGAACCCTACTGCGACCGGAGGCCCAGCCCCGTATGGGGCGGCGGAATAAAGCCCACGGCGACGGCTCTGCGGAGCCGTGGGATTACGACACGGGGGCAACCATCCCCTTACCCCTTCCCCAGCCCGCCGTACGGCGGGCTACCAGAGCATCCCGTGATCCATGCACGAGGGATGCCACCTGAACGGGTACGACGCCCGGAAGCGGATATGCACCGAACACGGCGTTGCGAATTGGGCATAGGCGCACAGCGTCCAATTAAATATGGCGGCAGCCTTCTCACCCGAGGGGCCGCCCGGGACCAAAACGGGGGTATTTCGCGCCGCTCTGCGGCGCTTCGGGGACGTCTGACCGCCACATTGGATTAGACGCCCTATGCTCCGCCGATGAAGGATGCCGTTTACGCGCTGCTCAGGCTAATCAACTGCCCCCAAAGAATCGCTGCTTCGGGGGCTGGGGAAGCAGAAGAAGGGATGGGGGCTGGCGCCACGGACCCACGGCTCTCAAGGCATCGCCGTGGGCTTTATTCCGCCGCCCCGCAAGGGGGCTGGGGCTCTTCCCACACCAAGTGATCCCCTGAAAATGTGTTACTGCACCCCGAATCGTTTGCACACTTGCATCAATTCCAGCGGCGCGTAAACTGTCGGAGCCGCGATGCGGGAAACTCTGAGCGCGGCCTGCGCTCTCCTTTCGAGCGAATCGGAGAACTCAAACGGACAAGAAGCATCTGGCCTATGCCCTTGCGATCAGCTATGCCGGCATGATCTGTCTGGCCATCGCCGTCAACCTGACGCCGGTCTTCCTCACGACGCTGAGCGCCGAGTTCGGCCACGAGGCGGCGGCGAGCAGCCAGCCCGAGGCCGGGCCGCAGGCCGGGTCGGCCGACGCGCGGAAGCTCACCAACGAGCAGCTCGGGCGGATCGGGGCGGCGATCTTCGTTGGGCTCGTGGTCGGAATCCTGGCCACGGGGCCGCTTGCCGACCGGCTGGGAGCCAAGCCGTTCGCCATCGCGGGCAACGTCTTCGTCGGGGCCGGGCTGGCGGTGCTGGGGCTGGCCCCGAGCTATGCCGCCGTCCTCGCCGCCGCGTTCATTATGGGGCTGGGAGCGGGGGTGCTGGACATGGTGCTCAGCCCCATCATCAGCGCCCTCCAGCCCGAGCGGCGCGCCGCGGCCATGAACTGGCTCCACTCGTTCTACTGCGTCGGCGCCGTCGGCACCATCCTGGCGGGCTCGCTGGCCCTGCGGCTCGGCTGGGGCTGGCGGTCCATCTCGCTGTGCCTCATAGCCCTCCCGGCGCTGGTCGGCGTGGGGTTCGCCGCGCTCCGCGTGCCGCCTCTCGTCGCGGAAGGCCAGGAAAGGATGCGCCTCCGCCTCCTCATCCGCAGGCCCTACTTCCTCGCGGCCCTGGCGGCGATCTTCTTCGTCGGGGGGACTGAGCTGGCCATGGCCCAGTGGCTGGCCGCCTATGCGGAAAAAGGCCTCGGCTATTCGACGTGGGTCAGCGGCATGGCCCTGCTCGCGTTCTCGATAGCTATGGCCGTCGGACGCATGACGGCGGGCACGGTCGGGCACCGCGTGGCGACGGCCCACCTGATGCTCGTGAGCTGCGGCGCCGCCGTGCTGTTCTACGTGGTGGCGTGCCTGGCTCCGTGGCCGGCGATCGCGCTGGGGGCCTGTGTCGGGGTAGGGTTGGCGTGCAGTTGCCTGTGGCCGAGCATGCTGGCCTTGGCGGCGGACCGCTTCCCGCAGGGCGGGGCATCGATGTTCGCCATGCTGTCGGCGTTCGGCAACTCGGGCGGGATCGTGCTTCCCTGGGTCGTGGGCATGGTCGCGGACCTGGTCCGCCTCCGGAAAATCATGGCGTTCCCTGCCACGGTAGACACCGAGCGCCTGGGCTTGCACCTGGGGCTCGGCACCGCCACGCTCTGCCCCATCCTCCTCGCGGCGATTCTTCTTTGGATGCGCCGCCAGCCGGTCGAGGACCGCAGTCGGCAGTAGGCAGTCGGCAGTCGGCAGTCAGAAATCAGCAGGCAGCAGTCGGCAGAAAACGAGCCACAGCGAAAGCGCTGGCAGCGGCGATTCGAGTTCCGCTGCCGAGCGCCTCCTGCCGACTGGCTCTTCGGCTCTTGGCCTTGACTGCCGACTGCCTTCTGCCGACTGCCTTCTGCCGACTGCCGACCTCGGCCTCTTCCCCCTCCCGAGGCTACTCCTTGGCTCCGGCCTTCTTTAGCACCTCAGCAATGCTCTTCGCCTTGTCGCCCTTGGCGAGGGCACGCTGGAGCGGGGTCTGGCCCTTGTTGTTCCGAACATTGACGTCGGCACCCTTCGCGATGAGGACCGACGCAATGTCGGCGCGGTCGATCCAGGCCAACGGCACGAGGTGGAGCGGCGCGTTGCCCTCGTTGTCCCGGATATTGGGGTTGGCGTTCTTCGAGAGGAGGAACTCCACCACGTCCTTGTTGCCGTCCGAAACCGCGGTGTGGAGCGGCGATTCGCCGTCGGCGTCCAACGCAGCGATCTGATCGGCCTTGTCCAGAAGCACCTCGGCGACCTCCTTCGAGCAGGCCTCGTGGAGGGGAATCCGGCCCTTCTTGTCCGTGGCCGCGGCCGCGGCACCCCGAGCCAGGAGCATCTCGGCGATCGCCTTGTCGCCCTTGCGGGCCGCGACGAACAGGGCCGTCCAGCCGCCTTTCAGCCGGGCGTCCACCCGCGCTCCGGCTTTGATGAGCTGCTCGATGCAATCCTTGTTGCCGCTGGAGATGGCGCACTGGAGAGGAGTCGAATCGTCGGTGCCTCGGGCCTCGACGTTCGCCTTATTCGCCAACAGCAGCGCGACGATCTCGGGCCGGCCCCACTTGGCCGCCAGGTGGAGCGGCGTGTCCTGCGTGGCGCTCCGGACGTCCACCCGGGCGCCTTTGGCGAGGAGGAGCTGGACGATGTCCTTCTTGCCCTGCTCGGCAGCGACGTGCAGGGGCGTGATACCGAGGTTGTCCCCCGCCGCCAGGTTCGCGCGCTGGGCCAGCAGGAACTGAGCGACATTGGCCTTGCCCGCTTTCGCGGCCCAGTAGAGCGGCGTCCTCTTGCCGCGGTCGACTGCGTTGAGCATCTTCGGATTCGCCTTGATGAGCTGCTGCACCTTCGCCAGGTCGCCCGCCGCGGCGGCCTCGCAGACCTCGTCGCCCCGCACGGGCCCGGCGGCGCCCGCCACGGGCACGGCAGCGCCCGCCTTGGGCACGGCAGCGCCCGCCTTGGGCACGGCAGCGCCCGCCTTGGGCACGGCGGCGCCCGCCTTGGGCACGGCGGCGCCCCGTGCCGGCGCGGCCGCATGGGGCCTCTTGCAGCCGACCGCGAGCAAGCTGGTCATGCCCAGCCCCACGACCACGACCGTCAGCGCGAACCGCATCTTCATGTCCCCGTCCTCCTGTTCCGAGGTCAAGCCTGTGTCGAACGCCCGCCGGACGCACCCACGGCGGCTTTTCATCTTACGCAGGGTCCGCTCTCCTGTCAAGCGGGCCGCGTGTCTTGAGCCGAATCCCTGTTCCAGGGATTCCGCGCGTCTGCTTCTGCCGTGCTCGTGCTCCGCCTTTCCCGGCGCGGGGGAAGGGGAGAAACCGAGCACGAGCAGGAGCACGAGCACGAGTCCGCCGTACGGCGGACAGACCAGGCAATCAACAACAGGGGCCATGCCCCCGCGTACTCCGCCGCTTGACGCCGCGCGCCGCAACCGATATGATCATCCTTCGCGTCCAACCCGCGCCCCTCGACCCCAACGGGAGAACCCTATCATGGCGAGAACATTCCAGGCCGACGCAAAGCCCTCTGCCAAGTTCGGCATCATCGGCATGGCCGTGATGGGCCAGAACCTGGCCCTCAACGTCGAGAGCAAAGGCTTCCCCTGCGCGGTCTACAACCGCACCGCCGAGCGCACGCGGGAGTTCATCGCCACCGCCGGCCAGGGCAAGAAGCTTATTCCCTCCTACAGCCTCAAGGATTTCGTCGGCTCGCTCATCCGCCCCCGCAAGGTGATGCTCATGGTCAAGGCCGGCGAGCCCGTCGACGAGTTCATCAAGAAACTCATCCCGCTCCTCGACCCGGGCGACCTGATCATGGACGGCGGCAACTCGTTCTTCCAGGACACCATCCGCCGCAACAAGGCCCTCGACGCCAAGGGCCTGCTCTTCATCGGCACCGGCGTCAGCGGCGGCGAAGAGGGCGCCCTCCACGGCCCCTCCATCATGCCCGGCGGCCAGAAGAAGGCCTACGCCCTCGTCAAGCCCATCCTCACCAAGATCGCCGCCCAGGTCGATGGCGACCCCTGCTGCACCTACATCGGCCCCGACGGCGCCGGCCACTACGTCAAAATGGTCCACAACGGGATCGAATACGGCGACATGCAGCTCATCTGCGAAGCCTATTACATCATGGCCAACGCCCTCGGCCTCTCCGCCCCCGAACTCCACGACGTCTTCGCCGAGTGGAACCAGGGCGACCTCGATTCCTACCTCATCGAGATCACCCGCGACATCTTCGCCAAGACCGACCCCGAGACGGGCAAGCCGATGGTCGACATCATCGTCGACCGCGCGGGGCAGAAGGGCACAGGCTCCTGGGCCAGCCAGTCGGCCCTCCAGCTTGGCGTCGCCGCGCCGACCATTGCCGAGGCCGTCTTCGCCCGCTGCATTTCCGCGATCAAGGCCGAGCGCGTCGCCGCATCGAAGATCCTGCAAGGCCCCCCGTCCGAGCGCTGGGAGGACGCAGTGCCACGGCTGGCTTGTCCAGCCGTGTCACCTCTTGTGCCACGGTCGGCTTGTCCGACCGTGCCGTCCCCTGGAGCACGGCTGGGCAAGCCAGCCGTGGCACCGAAGCCGACCGTGGCACAGGAGGGGCGCAAGGAAGCCATCGAGGCCATTCGCCAGGCGCTCTACGCCTCGAAAGTCTGCTCCTACGCCCAGGGTTTCGGCCTCATGCGCGAGGCGGGCAAGGAGTTCAAGTGGGACCTCAATTTCGGCGAGATTTCGATGATCTGGCGCGGCGGCTGCATCATTCGCGCCCAGTTCCTCCGCCGCATCAAGGAAGCCTACGACCGCGACCCGAACCTCGCCAACCTCCTGCTCGACCCCTACTTCAAGGACATCGTCGAGCGGTGCCAGCCCGCCTGGCGGAAGGTCATCGCCGCCGCCACGACGTTGGGCATCCCGGTGCAGGCATTCAGCTCCGCCCTCGCCTACTTCGACAGCTACCGCCGCGCCCGCCTGAGCGCCAATCTCATCCAGGCCCAGCGCGACTACTTCGGGGCCCACACCTACGAGCGAGTCGACAAGCCCGGCGCGTTCCACACGGAGTGGATGAAGTAGAGAAGACGGTTACAGGTTCCGGGTGCCGGGTTCCGGGCTGCAGGTCCCAGTCTGCTCGTCCCTACGCTCCGCGTGGGGACGAATCATCGGACGCTCCCGCGTCCACCTCTCGTCCCGCCGCTCCGCGGCGGGATGCCGTGTCCTGGACGCTCCGCGTCCCTCATTGCCCCTTCTCGTCGCGAAGCTCCTGCTTCGCGATGCCGTCCCGCAAGCTCCCGCTTGCTCTTTCTCCTTCTCGTCCCCCCGCTCCTGCGGGGGGATGCCCTGTCTTGGACGCTCCGGCGTCCCTCTTGACGCGAAGCCACTGGCGCGGTATGATGAGCGTGTCGGGACAAGGGAACCCCAGCGCCCCAAGGAGACGCCCCGGTTGCCCTACACGATTGAGTACTCGCCAGAGTCCGAAGGACACTTGCGGGCGCTGACGGCCCGCCAGCGGGCGTTGGTTCAGGACTCGGTCGAGCGCGACCTATCTTACGAGCCGACCAAGGGGACGCGGAACCGAAAGGCCATGCGAAGTAATCCGCTGGCGCCCTGGGAGCTTCGCATCGGCGAACTGCGGGTGTATTACGATGTTGAAGAAGGCCCGGGACCCACAGTATGGGTCCGCGCCGTCGGGGTCAAGGAGGGCAACAGAGTCCGAATTGGAGGAGAGGTGGTAGAACTATGAAGACTCTAGAGATGACGAAGGCGACAGCTCCTCTTGCGCAGTACGCCAGGAATGCGGCGAAGGAACCCCTCGTTCTCACAGAGGACGGGAAGCCCATCGCCGCGCTCGTGTCGGTCGAGGACGCGGACTGGGAGAGCATCAGCCTTAGCACGAACCCGAAGTTCATCGCTCTGATCGAGCGCTCGCGCGCCCGCCAGAAGGCAGAGGGCGGCATCTCACCCGCCGAGATGCGTCGTCGGCTGAGCCGGCCAGCACGCTGAGGAGGTCATTGCCCTCCTCCCCCCTCGTGCGTAAGGTCCGGCCCCCACAGAGCGGAACCCTACGTTTTTCTCCCGTGCTTAGATCTTCTCGCACTCTTCCTCAAGCTCTTCATCCGACAAATCACTTGCCGTCCGGCAGTCCCTGCAAACACGGTCTGCGCCTGCCGACATGTGACTTAAGCAGAGCTGGGCGGCCTTACATCTAAGGCAACGGAAGACTTTGTCGGGTTCGTTGGCCTTTCCGCAGATCGGACAGACGAGGAGGCCGGGCTTGGTTGGACTGCCCGATCGGGCCTGGCCCAGGTTGATGACAACCCCGCCGACGTAGGTCTTCTTGCCCCCGATTTCAACGTTCTCGATCTTGGCGACGGCGCCTTCTGCAATGCTTATGCCGCCGCCTGCCTCCTGCCCGCCAAGGCGCGCGAGCAGGTTGGCCTTGAGCTGCTTATAGGTTTCCTCCGAGATCTCGCCGAGGATGAAGCGTTCCTCGAGCTTCTGAAGGAGCTCCTGCGGTGCGGCCATTGCGATCCTCCTCAAACAGGCCCAATGCTTTCGGCGGTTCGGAAAGCCGTGTTGACCTGGATGGCGGAGCGAAGTCAGGGTCCGCCTGCGCCGCCGCAGAAACTGGGGAGGTGCGGCAACGCTTGGCCAGAATAGTGGCTACCGGCTGGGGACAAGCCCCGTCGAGCCGCCTGTGCGGCCCTATCAGTCGCGCGTGCATATTGCCACAATTCCTCTGATGAATCAAGTGCGCCTCGAGACAGTCGAGAATCGCCCGTTGACATGCCATGACGCCGCATGGTAGTATGCTTGCGGCGGAAGGAGAAAGCCATGATCACCGTGAGCGTTGCCGACCTGAGAAACGACATGCAGAAGTACCTCGATGAAGTTGCACGGGGGGAGACTCTGCAAGTCCAGAAGGATGGGGAGCCGTTGGCGATCGTCTCGCCCGTGAGGCGGCGCGTGAAGGACTACTGGAAGAAACCGATCGAGCCCGTGAAGATTGAGGGGGTCTCGCTCAGCCAGTTGATTCTCCGGGAGCGAGAGGAGGGTTGGTGATGCGGCTCTTCCCCGATTCCTCGGCGCTGGCGAAGCGGTACCTCCCGGAACCCGGCCGGGATATCGTACTGGCGCGGTGCGAGGCAGCGGACGAGATCATCCTGAGCTTCCTGGCCCCGATCGAGGTGGTCTCCGCCTTCAACAGGCTTCGGCGGGCTGGACGCCTGACCGATGCTCAGTACGATGAACTGAAGGGGAAGCTGACGACCGACGTGGCAAACACGACGGTCATTTACCCGGACCCTTCCTTTGTGCCCAGCGCCTTCGCGTGCCTTGAGGGCGCCCCGCTCAGGGCTTGCGACGCCATCCACGTGGCGTCGGCTCTCGAATGCAGCCCCGACCTCTTCCTCTCGGGAGACCATCGCCAGTGCGCCGCTGCCAGGGCGATGGGCCTCACCGTAGAGGAGATCCTTCCGTAGGCGGGCTCGGACGGCTCAGTCCGTCTACTTCCATTCCCCCTGCAACCCCTTCGCCTTCCGATCGGCGTTGACCGAGGCCTTGACGGCGGGAAGGAACACCGTCTCGACGTAGACCTTGTAGGGGCCAACCAGGTCCGCGACCTTGGCGACGATGCGCTCGAAGTCCTTCGGGGAGCTTTTCTGCGGGCAGCCGGCGACGAACTTCAGGAAGGGCTCGCGGTGCTTGCCGCCAGCGCCGTGCAGGAGGAAGTGCGTGAAGCTCCAGGCCACGGCATAGTTTGGGACGGCGTTCTGCATGAACGCCTTCTGGTCCAGCCCCAGGAGCGTTTCGAGCGACGCGGTCTTGTAGGCTTTCTCCACCTCGGCGCCGCGGCCGTCCGTGCCGCCGACATTCAGCGCGCCCGCGATCCATTGCCGGCCAACGAGCGAGTATTGCGAGTAGATCGCCCGCCCCTCGCAGATCCAGGTCGGCATCGCGGTCAACTGGATCCCCGCCTCGAGGTCGTCCAGGGCGTGGACCGTCTCGTGGGCTACGGTGCGGAGCAGCGTGTCGAGGTTCCAGCCGCCGGAGCCGATGTCGGTCGAGACGAAGAGCATCTTGACCGGCGGCGTGTAGGCCCCGGCGAATCCCTTCGGGACGGCGCCGGGGTGCTTGGCCATCCGCGTGAACTGCGCGGCGAAGGTGTCCGCTGAGTTGAAGAGGTGAACGGGGAATGGCTTGGGCGCGTCGAGCTTCCGTCCCTTCCCGTAGAGCGCCTCGTAGCCCGCGGCCGTGCGCTGGACGACCGTAGCCACGGCCCGCGCGTCCTCGTAGGACGCGGCGCTGTAGACGGTGCAGCGCGGGCCGTCCACTCGCGTCTGGATGGGCCAGCCGAAGCGCTGCCGGTCGGCCGCCCGCGCGCCACCGAACGACTTGGTCGAAATCCAGACCTTGCCGTAGTAGACCTCGCTCTTGGCCTCGTGCTCCTTGGCGGCGCGGGTGTCGGCCTCCGCGCTCGCGAGCCACTCGGCTCCGATCTTCACCTCGTCGAGCCGCCGACGGGCTTCCAGGTTCTCCGAGTCGGCGGCCACGACCTTGCGAAGCGACGCCTCGCGCTGCGGCAGGAGCAGGTGCCCCTCGCAGAAGTCGGCCAACCCAAGCCAGCCTTTGGCGTCGTCGGCGCCCAGCTTCGCCGCCCGCTC